>Ga0307421_1001048_pt1 | contig 17345 bp, 13 predicted proteins | sample SalMarWE160270MG_FD_202163 | JGI IMG/M metagenome (GOLD analysis project Ga0307421, IMG submission 202163) | Salt marsh sediment microbial communities from the Plum Island Ecosystem LTER, Massachusetts, United States - WE1602-70 | ecosystem: Environmental > Aquatic > Marine > Intertidal zone >...
AGCAGACCTGGTTGCAGGCTTCAAGCCGGACTTCATCTTCCATCTGGCAGCGCAGTCCTTCGTGCCGTCGTCTTTCGGCGATGCCTGGGACACGCTGGAGAACAACATACGCTCGCAGCTGAATCTGCTGGAAGCAGCTCGGGCACTGGAGAGCTCGGCCCGTGTGATAGTGATCGGGTCGAACGAGGAGTACGGGAGGCCCGAGCCCGCCGATCTGCCCTTTACTGAAGAGACTCCTCTTCGCCCCGCGAACCCGTACGCCGTCAGCAAGGTGGCGCAAGACTTGCTGGGGCTCCAGTACCACGTCGCCTATGAAGTCGACGTCGTGCGCCTGCGCCCGTTCAATCACACAGGGCCAGGCCAGTCTCCGCGTTTCGTCGTTCCGGCCTTCGCCTCTCAGATCGCCAGCATCGAGAGGGGAGAGCAGGAGGCGGTCATTCGAGTGGGGAACCTGGACGCCTCGCGCGACTTCAGCGACGTTCGTGACATCGTACGGGCCTACTACCTGGCTGCGACGAAGGGCGCGTCGGGAGAGGTCTACAACCTATGCTCGGGGGAGCCGCGTTCGATCCGCGCTCTTCTGGATCAGTTGCTGTCAATGGCGCAGGTGGATATCAAGGTGGAGGTCGACCCGGAACGGTTCCGCCCGCTTGACGTGCCGGTCGCCTACGGCAGCGCCGAGAAGTTCAGGTCATTGACTGGCTGGAGACCGGCGATCCCGTTCGAGCAGACGCTGGCAGATGTACTCGAGTTCTGGCGTGGTCAGCCAGGCGGCTGACCGGCCGGACTGGCGAATCGGCAGGAGGTTGCGCATATGCCCACGGCACTGATCACCGGAATAACGGGCCAGGATGGTTCCTATCTGGCCGATTTTCTGCTGGAGCAGGGGTACGAAGTAGTGGGGATGGTGAGGCGGACGAGCACCGTCAACTTCGCTCGCATCCAGCACATCCAGGACAGGCTCACGCTCGTCTCCGGGGACCTGCTGGACCAGGGCTCGCTGATCTGGATCCTGCAGGCTCACCCGGTCGACGAGGTCTACAACCTGGCTGCGCAGTCGTTCGTTCCCGCCTCGTGGGAGCAGCCTGTGTTCACCGGCGAGGTTACGGGACTCGGTGTCACGCGCATGCTGGAGGCGGTGAGGACCGTCGATTCGAGCATCCGCTTTTATCAGGCCTCGAGCAGCGAGATGTTTGGCAAGGTCCGCCAGGTGCCGCAGAACGAGGACACACCCTTCTACCCGCGCAGCCCCTACGGCGTGGCCAAGGTCTACGGCCACTGGATCACCGTCAACTACCGGGAGTCATACGGGCTCCACGCCACGTCTGGTATCCTGTTCAACCATACCAGTCCCCGGCGGGGGCTGGAGTTTGTGATGCGCAAGATCACGCACGGCGTGGCCAAGATCAAGCTCGGGCTGGCCGCCGAGCTGCCTCTGGGCAATCTGGACGCCAAGCGGGACATCGGCTCGGCCGCCGACTACGTTCGGGCGATGTGGTTGATGCTCCAGCAGCCGGCGCCTGATGACTACGTCGTGGCCACGGGAGAGTCCCACTCGATCCGCGATATGTGCGAGGAGGCCTTTGCCTGCGTCGGCCTCGACTGGGAGGAGTACGTGAAACAGGACTCGCGCTTCATGCGCCCCGCTGAGGTCGATCTGCTCGTCGGCGACGCGAGCAAGGCGCGCAACGTACTGGGCTGGCAGCCGACGGTGAGCTTCAGCGAGCTGGTGCAGACGATGGTGGATAGCGATCTGGAGCTCCTGAAGCGGGCGAACCGCCCCTAGAGCGGGGCGGCTGACTGGCGGGGACTGACTCCGTATGACGAACATACGCTTTGGAACGGACGGATGGCGCGCCGAGATCGCGGAGGAGTTCACCTTCGACAACGTGCGCCGTTGCACTCAGGGCTTCGCCCGCTTCCTGACGGACGAGGGGAAGAGCGGGACCGAGGTGGTCGTCGGCCACGATCGGCGCTTCGGCTCACGCCGCTTCGCCGTGGCTGCGGCGGAAGTGCTTGCGGCGAACGACTTCTGTGTATGGCTGACCGAAGGCCCTGCGCCTACGCCCGTCGTGTCCTATTCGGTCGTCGATCGAAAGGCGAGCGGCGCGGTCAACATAACGGCCAGTCATAACCCGGCCTCATACAACGGTTTCAAGGTGCGAGATGCACGAGGGGCGGCAATTGCGCCGACGGGCCTAAGCGCAATCGAGGCTGCCATCCCGCCGATTGAGGAAGTGCCGCGGGTCGACGCCGACGAGGCCTTGGAGGACGGGCGTATCCGCGTGTGGGATCCGGCACCCGCCTATGTCGAACACATCGGGGGCCTGATCGAGATCGACCGAATCAAGAAGGCCGGCCTGAAGCTGCTGGTGGACCCCATGTGGGGAAACGGCATCGGTTGGTTCCCCCGCGTGGTTGGGAGTGGGGCGACCAGCATAACGGAGATCCACAACATCCCAAACCCGAGCTTCCCCGGCATGGAGAGGCCGGAGCCGATACCGCCGAACGTGGACGAGGCGCTGAGGAAGACGGTGGAGATGGGCGCGGATGTCTGCATCATGACGGACGGCGACGCAGACCGTATCGGAGTGGGCGACGAGAACGGCGTGTTTGTCAACCAGCTGCAAGTCTATGCCCTACTGGCCTACTACCTGCTCGAGGTACGCGGAGAGCGGGGGCCGATAGTCAAGACCCTGTCCACGACTTCGATGCTGGACAAGCTGGGGGAGATATACGACGTGCCGGTCTACCAGACGGGAGTCGGCTTCAAGTACGTGGCGCCGAAGATGCTGGAGACGGATGCCATCATCGGCGGGGAGGAGAGTGGAGGGTATGCGTTTCGGGGCAGCGTGCCCGAGCGGGACTCAATCCTGGCCGCGCTCTACTTCCTGGACCTCATGGTGGCTACCGGGAAGAGCCCGTCCCAGCTGCTTGATCAGCTGTTCGACAAGCTCGGCGCCGCCTACTACTACGATCGGATAGACACGGAGATGGACAGGGACGAGAGGCCTGAGGTCAAGGCCCGCCTCGACTCTGCGCGGCCCGAGGAGTTGGCCGGCCTTGCCGTGGAGGACATCGTCACCTCTGACGGCTACAAGTACGTCCTCGAGGACGGCGGGTGGCTGCTAGTTCGATTCTCCAACACGGAGCCTGTGATCAGGGTCTACTGCGAGACGACCGACCAGGCGAAGGTGAAGGAGTTGCTCAAGGCGGGCCTTAGACTCGCAGGGCTGCGTGAATAGGGGATCGTGGCTCTGCGGCTGATCGACTCCCACGCCCATTTGGGCTCGAAGGCCTTCAATCGGGATAGGGAGGCGGCTATCGGAAGGGCCCGCCAGGCGGGCGTTGAGGCTATCGTCGAGGTGGGAACGGACCTCGAGTCGAGCAGGGCAGCTGTTCGCCTGGCCCGGGAGCACGACTTTGTCTACGCCGCGGTGGGCATCCATCCTCACGATGCGGGCCAGGTCAACGCCGGGGTTCTGAGCGAGCTGGAGGAGCTGGCTCGCCAGCCGGGGGTCTTGGCCATAGGAGAGATTGGGCTGGACTACTACCGCGACCTGTCACCGCGTGCTGCGCAGCGGAGCGCCTTCGGCGAGCAGCTCGAGCTGGCCAGCAGGCTGGAGCTGCCGGTGATCCTGCATTGCAGGGACGCCATGGCCGACCTGCTCGCCGGGATGCGCGGCCGGAGCGGCAGGGGCGTGCTGCATTCGTACCTGAGCGGATTCGAGTATCTCGACGAAGTGCTGGGCCTGGGCCTCTTTGCGGGCATATCGGGACCGGTGACTTTCCCTGATGCGGAAGAGGTTCGCAGGCTGGCCAGTGCTATCCCTGGGGAGAGGCTGCTCATCGAGACTGACTGTCCCTACCTGGCGCCGGTTCCGCACAGGCGCGAGAGAAACGAGCCGGCGTACGTCCGGCACGTTGCGGACGCGGTGGCCCAGGCAAGCGGCAGGACGTCAGAGGACGTGGCCCGGTCCACGGCGCTGAACGCGCGGACGGTGTTCGGGATAGCGTGACTACCAGGTTGGCTATACCTCGAGTGCCTGCTCAAGGCCTGGTCCAGGACGAGCTGGAGCGTGTGGAGGTGCTTCTCCGTGCGCGAGATCCGGATCAGCACGAGGTGATCACAGCCGAGGTGGAGCGGCTGCTCGCGGGCGGCGGCAAGCGGCTTCGCCCCATGCTTGTGCTTCACTCGGCTCACCTATGCGCCGCCGATATCGAGAAGGCTATCTACGCGGCTGCAGCGGTCGAGCTGCTCCATACGGCGACGCTGGTCCACGATGATCTGATCGACCACAGCCCTGTACGGCGCGGCGTGCACACTATGAACGCGCATCGCTCGCCGGGCACGACGGTCATAGCAGGTGACTATCTCTTTGCCCGGGCGGCGTTCCTGGCGTCGCGGACGGATAGCGTTCGACTGATGAGGCGGTTCGCCGAGACGCTGATGACCATCTGCAGCGGCGAGGTACGCCAGATGTTCGACGGCCACAGCGCAGGGGTTACCCGGGAGGACTACGTTCGTAGGATCTACGCCAAGACCGCGTCGCTGATCTCAATGTCCTCACAGGCCGGAGCCGCCCTTGCCGATGTGCGCCCCGAAGAAGCCGGCGCGCTGGAGAAGTATGGCGACAACCTGGGTCTCGCCTTCCAGGTCGTCGATGACGTGCTCGACTTCGTTGCCGACGAGGAGATACTTGGGAAGCCGGTGGGCGGCGACTTGCGGCAGGGTCTGGTGACGCTTCCCCTCCTGCTCTTCCTGGAGGAAGAGCAGGAGCACCCGGCAGTTCTCCGGGCGGTTGATACCGGGATGCCTGCCGCTGTGAACGAGGCGGTCTCGGCGGTGGCCAGCTCGAGCGCTATCGAACGCTCGCTCGAGGTTGCCCGGGAGTATGCCGAGCAGGCCCGGGCCGCTCTTGACGTGTTCCCCGGCTCTCGCCACAGGGACGGCCTTCTGGAACTGGTCGACTTCGCCGTCCAGCGCAGCTTCTAGCCTGCAGCTCTCTGTAGAGACACGGTGGATCTCTCGATTGTCGTCGTCAGCTGGAACGTCTCCGGCCTGCTGCGCCGCTGCCTCCGGTCGGTGGAGCAGAGCGCGGGTTTGTCGGGGTTGCAGTACGAGATCATCGTCGTGGACAACGCATCGACCGACGGCAGCGTGGCCATGGTTGGCGCGGAGTATCCGCAGGTACAGCTGGTGGCCAATGAGAAGAACGTTGGCTTCCCGGCGGCCAACAACCAGGGCCTGGCCAGGGCTTCTGGCCGGTACGTTCTGCTTCTGAACCCAGACACGGAGGTAATTGAGGATGCTTTGGGCAGGCTCGTCGGCTTCGCCGAGGTGAACGCTGACGTCGGCGTCGCAGGGCCGATGCTCCTCAACCCGGATGGCTCGATTCAGGAATCCAGGCGCCGCTTTCCGACAGTGGGTGCCGCTCTGTTTGAGTCAACCTGGCTACAGCCCTACGCTCCGCGGCGGCTGCTCAATCGCTACTACGTGTTGGACCGGCCCGCGGATGAGGCCCAGGACGTGGACTGGGTGAGCGGCGCCGCGCTGCTGGCCCGGCGCGGGGCCGTGGAGCGGGTAGGCCCTATGGATGAAGGCTTCTTCATGTACTCTGAGGAGCTGGACTGGTGCCGGCGGTTCAAGGATGCGGGTTGGCGGGTGAGCTACGTGCCCGAGGCCCGGATTGTCCACCACGGCGGCAGAAGCAGCGAACAGGTCTCCGCGGAGCGCCACATCCACTTCCAGCGGAGCAAGGTGCGCTACTTCCGCAAGTACCACGGCTCCGGTGTGGCCCTGGCGCTGCGTCTGTTTCTGCTGGCGAGCTACGTGTGGCAGATTGCATTGGAGGGCGCCAAGTGGCTGGTGGGGCATAAGAGGGCGATGCGGGCTGAGCGTATCGGCGCGTATTGGCACGTACTGAAGACGCGGCTCGCGCAGCCGTGATTCGCGGGCGGGTCATAGGCGTTTCTAACGAAGATATAGTAGATACCTCCCAGACAAATCAGCGGAAGCTGGTACACTAGTAATGGTGGCATAGGATCGAGGAGCCCTGGCTCTGCCACCGCACTCAGGGTACGACTGGGAGGTGTCGAAATGAGCAGTAGTAGGAAGAACACACTGGTTGGGGTACTGCGAATCACGATGGGCTGGCTGTTCCTGTGGCCGTTTCTGGACAAGCTGTTTGGCCTCGGGTTCAGCACGCCGACCGAGCGCGCCTGGCTGTTCGGGGCGGGGCCATCGCCAACGGCTGGGTACCTGGGCAATGCCACGACGGGTCCGCTGGCCGGCTTGTTCCAAGGCCTTGCTGGCAACGCAGTGGTCGATTGGCTGTTCATGCTGGGGCTGCTGGGGATCGGCCTGGCCCTGGTCCTGGGGATCGGAGTTAGAATCGCCGCCGTGTCAGGCGCGGCGCTGATGCTCCTCATGTGGGCTTCGGCTCTCTGGCCAGTCAACAACCCGATCATAGATGACCACATCATCTATGCCATACTCCTGATATGCCTGGCCGCGGCCGGTGCTGGCCAGTGGCTCGGTCTAGGCCGCTGGTGGTCGGAGAGGGTTAAGAGCCCCGTGTTGGTCTGAACCGCTGGGCAGTCGGCGCCGCCGTTGCCAAACGCAGTGCAGGCCAGCGGCCGCGACCTCATCCGGAGCGGCAGATAGTGGGCCTTCGCCGGATCTACCAAGAGGGGCTAGGGCAAGTCTTGGACGCGCGGTGTGCGGCAGGTGTGGGAGGAGGCCGTGGAAGGTGAGCCGATCACTGTATCCCTGGCCTTCGTAGCCGGCCTCCTGTCGTTCGCCAGCCCCTGCGTGCTCCCGCTGGTTCCGGCCTACGTGGGCTACCTGGGTGGCCAGCTGGGGGGCGAAGGCGGTGAAGCGTCGCGCTGGCGAATCTTGGCCCACGGCGTCTTCTTCGTGGCTGGATTCTCGGCCGTATTCGTCGCCCTCGGGGCTGCGGCGACGGCGATAGGGCGGCTTGCGCATGGGCTGCAGCCCATACTGACTGCGCTGGGCGGCCTGCTCGTGCTTCTGGTCGGTCTCAACCAACTGGGCGTGCTACGAATACCGCTGCTGTCATCAGATGCCCGCTATCATCTCCGGGCGGGGCGCGAGCTCGGTTATCTCTCCTCCGTTCTTGTGGGCGTCTTCTTCGGCGCCGGATACTCGCCCTGCGTCGGCGCTCCTTTGGCGGCGATACTCACGCTGGCGTTGAGCGAGGCATCGGCATGGCAGGGGGCGGGCTTGCTGCTCGCATACTCGCTGGGCATCGGCACCCCGCTTCTGGCCATGGCGCTTGCCATCGACAGGGTGGCGCCTGTGCTGGCCCGGGCCAGCCGGGCGATGCGCGTGGTCGGCTTCGTGAGCGGCCTGCTCCTGGTTGTCGTTGGCGGGATTATCCTGATCAACAGCGTCGGGTCGCTGGTCTACTAGCATCGTCCAGCTTCGCTATCCTCATGCGGGGCTGCGTGTCCTGCCTGATCCGGCACTGCGGTCGTTTCGAAGCCAAGTTGGTTGACAGTTCTCTTCCTTCCGGCTACAATACCGCCCGATCTCAAGGACGAGAGGGCTGAATGAAGCGCATCACGAGCGCTGAGGTGAGGCAGAGCTTCCTCGATTTCTTCGCTGAGCGGGGGCACACGGTAGTGCCCAGCGCGAGCCTGGTCCCCTCCGATGATCCCACGCTCCTCTTCACCAATGCTGGGATGAACCAGTTCAAGGATGTGTTCCTCGGGCTGGGCGAGCGTACCTATGTCCGGGCAGTGGACACTCAGAAGTGCATGCGTGTCTCCGGCAAGCACAACGACCTGGACGATGTCGGCCGCGACGGCACGCACCACACCTTCTTCGAGATGCTTGGCAACTGGTCCTTCGGCGACTACTACAAGAAGGAAGCGATCGGCTGGGCCTGGGAGTTGCTGACCGGCGTCTGGAAGCTGCCCGCCGATCGCATCTGGGCGAGCGTGTTCGAGGACGACGAGGGTGACCTGGGCCCGGACGACGAGGCCGGCGGCTACTGGCGTTCGGAGACAGCCATCTCGCCCGAGCACGTCGTCTACTTCGGCCGGAAGGACAACTTCTGGGAGATGGCAGAAACGGGACCGTGCGGTCCCTGCAGCGAGATCCACTATGACCGCGGTCCCGAGGCGTGCACGTGTAAGAATGTGCCTGGCCACGTTTGCCGGGTCAACGGCGAGTGCGGCCGGTTCGTCGAGCTGTGGAACCTGGTCTTCATCCAGTACAACAAGGATGCTCAAGGCGCTTTGGAGGCTCTGCCGGCTAGGCATGTCGATACGGGCGCCGGCCTGGAGAGACTGGCGGCCGTGCTCCAGGGTGTTGACTCGAACTACAAGACCGATCTCTTCCAGCCCATCATCCGCCGGGTGCAGAAGATGACCGGCCACAGCGACGAGGAAGTGGAGTCGAATATCGTCGCCTATCGGGTCATCGCCGATCACGGGCGTGCGATCGCCTTTCTCGTCAGCGACGGGGTCCTGCCCGGAAACGAGGGGCGCAACTACGTCCTTCGTATGGTGCTGAGGCGCGCAGCCCGGTTTGGCCGCAAGCTCGGCTTCGACCAGCCGTTCCTGACCGAAGTGGTCAAGACGGTGATCGACACAATGGGCCCGCATTTCCCGGAGCTGGAGGCGAGACGCCCGTTCATCCTGACCACGATTGGCCAGGAAGAGGAGCGCTTCCTGAGAACGCTTGACCTCGGGCTGGCTCGCCTCGACGAAGCGCTGCTCGCTCTTGAGGGCGAGGGAGTGGACACGGTGCCGGGCGAGGTCGCCTTCCGGCTGTATGACACGTTTGGCTTGCCGCTGGAGATCACCCGGGACGTGGCAGGGGAGCGCGACTTCGGTGTAGACGAGGCGGGCTACGAGGCTGCTCTGGAGAACCAGCGCCAGATGGCCCATAGCGCGGGCGGCTTCGAGGTCGCTGACGAGGAGACCCTCAAGCGCTACCGGTCGCTGCTTGATGACCTGCAGAGCGAGGGGCTGTTGCCCGAAGAGGGTGTGAGGCACGACCCCTACACGGGCACGGACGTTGAGACGAGCATTGCCGCGATCCTGCGGGACGGGCGGCGGGTGAAGACGGCGAAGGTGGAGGACGAGGTCGAGATCGTGCTGCCGGAGACTTCGTTCTATGTCCAGTCCGGCGGCCAGGTCTCCGATGCCGGATTCATCACCGCTCGAGTGCCTCAGGCGGAGGGCGGCCCGGCGGCCGACTCCGAGACCGTCGAGCCTGCCTGGGAGATCGAGGTAACAGACGTGCAGGAGCCGATCCCGGGGCTGATCGTGCATATCGGGGCTGTGAAGCGCGGCAAGCCGCGCGTGGGTGAGGAGGCCTGGGCGGCCGTCGATTTCGAGCGCCGGCTGGACATAGCCAGGAACCACACTGCCACTCACCTGCTGCACAGCGAGCTGCGCTACATACTGGGCGAGCACGTGCAGCAGGCGGGATCGCTGGTCACGCCCGACCGGCTGCGGTTCGACTTCACTCATTCGGCCATGCTCACAGAGGATGAGCTGGCTGCGGTCAATCGGTCTGTGAATGACGCGATTCTGATGAATTACCCTGTGGACGTAGGGCACCAGTCATACCGCTCGGCCGTAGAGGACGGCGTGATCGCCCTTTTCGGCGAGAAGTATGGGGACGAGGTTCGGGTCATCCGGGTTGGTTGGGAAGACGAACCCTTCAGCCAGGAGCTGTGCGGCGGTACCCACGTTTCGGAGACAGGAGCGATAGGGCTGTTTCAGATTGTCTCAGAGCAAGGCGTGGCGGCCGGCGTACGGCGTATTGAGGCCGTCACGGGGCGTGCAGCCTTACAGCTCGTCGAGCGACAGATGGGCGTACTCCAGAGAGCGGCGGCCTACCTCGGCGCATCCCCGGATGAGGTCGATAGGCGTGCGCTGGCATTGCTGGAAGAGCTGCAGGCCGCGCGCAAGGAGATCGCGGAGCTGCAGAAGGGGCAGGCGAAGCGGGACTTCGAAGCTCTGGCCGAGCAGGTTCAGTCGGTGGCCGGAGTATCGCTGCTTAGCGCCCGTGTCACAGTTGCCAGCATGGACATGCTCCGCGAGATGAGCGACTGGTTCCGGGAGCGTATTGGATCGGGCGTCGTCGTGCTCGGCGCAGTTGTGGGCGACCGGCCGGCGATCGTGGCTGCCGTCACTTCTGATCTGGTCTCTCGCGGCATAGATGCTCGCAAGCTGATCAAGCCGCTGGCCCGCCAGGTCGGCGGCGGCGGAGGAGGAAGGGCTGCTTTGGCTCAGGCGGGAGGCCGGGATGCCGGGAAGCTGGACATCGCGCTCGGCCAGGCGCCCGATGTCTTGGAGGATCTTCTCGCCAGCGCGGCTCCGGGGGCGGCTGGGGCTTAGTGTAGCCGCCGGGCCTCGCCCGCTGTATGAGTTCGGGTCTCTTCTGCTAATGTGCTCCATTATCGACCTCCAGGCTCTCGACGACATAGCCTCGGTACGGGACCGGTTGCGGCCGATCCGGGCCAAGAGGGTAGCTCTGACGCTGCCCTGGGGAATGAAGGCCTTCTCCAGGTTCCTCGATTTCGAACTACTCCGCCGTGAGGCGGACCGGCGTCACCTGGAGATCGCGGTCGTGTCGGAGGATCCCGATCGTCGTCGTCTGGCGGCCGCTGCAGGCGTGCCAGCGTTCAGAACACCGGACAAGGCTCTCGCGGCTCCGTCCTGGCGACGGAGAACGCCCGAAGCGGTGGAGCCGCCGCCGTCGCGCTGGTGGGACGAGCCGGACGATGGCGGCTACGATGCGCTGCCGGCCGATGCGCCCTTGTTCCCGAACTCGCGCCTGAACGTGCGCCTAACCGCATTCGCAGTAACCATGCTGGTGTTGGCGGTCACGGCCTATACGGTGCTGCCCAGCGGTGTCGTGACGCTTGTGCCGGACGGCAGCCAGTTCGAGACGATCGTCGCGATCTCCGTGGACACGGAAGTGGACGGCTTCGACCACGTCGCACGGGTGGTGCCGGGCCGCTCTCTAGGTGTCTACGTAGAGGACTACGGCGAGATGGAGACCACTGGCCTGAGGTACTTGCCGAGTGGGCTAGGGCGCGGCGAAGTGCTCTTTACCAACTTGCTCGGCCAGGACTACCCGGTCCCCGCAGGTACTGTCGTAGGCACCTCGTCGACGGGCTACCCGGTGCGCTTCAGAACTACGGAGGAGGTCGTCGTGCCCGCCGGCGGCCAGGCCACGGCGCCGATCGAGGCTATGGAGCAGATGGTGGGTAACATCGGTGCCTTCCAGATCAACCGGGTGGAGGGGATCGCCGGCTCTGCCGTCCGTGTGACGAACCCATACGCGACAAGCGGCGCCGAGGGTGAGGAAGCGCGGGTGGCGAGCGAGGAAGACCGGGCCCGACTGGCGAGCCAACTTACACAGCACCTCTTGGAGCTGGCCTACGACGAGATGACGGACATGCTGGGCCCCACGGAGATGCTGTTCGCCGACGGCCTGAGGGTTGAGGCGGTGCCGAAGCGCAACTACACTCACATGGTGAACGAGCGGGCAGACACGGTCGGACTGCAGATGCGCCTGCTAGTGAGCGGCCTGGCGATCGACGTCGACGATGCGAAGGCTGTGGCATACGCTGCGCTGGCGCGCTATCTCCCGGAAGGCCACATCCTGGTAGATGCCCGCTTTACGTTTGGAGAGGTAGCTGAGGAGGACATTGGCCCTGGCCGGTTCAGCTTCTTCGTTGCGGCCCGGGGGTACTCCACGGCAGCCGTTAACGTGGGAGAGGCCGTTGCGTTGGTGCGGGGAAAGAGCGTTGCTCGGGCAAAGGAGCGGCTGCTCGCCGCGTTCCCCCTGGCCGAAGAGCCGGCGATCTCGGTTTGGCCTGCTTGGCCGGGACGGGTGCCGCTTCTCTCGGTGCGCATTGACGTCGACATCGTGCCGCAGCAGGGCAACCTCGAACAGCCGCTCGTGGCCGTGAACTAGTCATGCGCGTCTTGAGCCTGGACGTGGGCGATCGCCGCATTGGCGTGGCGATCGCCGATCCTACCGGAACCGTCGCATCGCCGCTCACAGCCATCGTGCGCGGCACGCGGGAAGAAGACTTCTCAGCAATAGCCCAGCTGGTCTCAGAGCACCGGGCAGGCCTGGTCGTAGTCGGGCTGCCGCTTGGGCTGAACGGCTCCGAATCCGAACAGGCGAGAACGATCTCCCGCTACGCGGGGGCGCTGCGGGCACGGGTCTCTGTCCCGGTGGTGCTGTGGGATGAGCGGTTCACGACGGCTGAGGCAGAGGAGGTGCTGCTCAAGACTCGTGGGCCTCGAGAACGTCGCCGCGCACGGCGCAGCGGCGATCTGGATGCGATTGCTGCCGCACTGATACTGCAGAGCTATCTGGACAGCGAGCGGGCGGGGTCTGGCGATCAGGGAGGGCAGTGTTGAAGAAACCAGTCCGGGTCGCGGCATTCCTGTTGGCGCTGGGCACCGTGGGGGCGGCCGGCTTCCTTCTGATCTCGTTCCTGGGGCGCAGCTCCGGAGGGACGGGGCCGATATCGCTCAGCTGGTGTAGTATCTTCTCGCCAGAGGGGTACATTGGCGCCTACCTGGACGCCCACGCCGCAGAGCTGGCCAGCCCGGGAGGGACGGACGATACGCCCGTAACCTTCATTGTACAGCCGGGCCAGACGGCCACGGAGATCGCCGAGACCCTCGCCGTCCGCGGCCTTGTGTCCGACGCAGAGCTGTTCCGCCGCTACGTGCAGTACTACGAAATGGATGCGGGCATCGAGGCCGGGGAGTACACGCTGCGCCAGACGATGACCATCCCGGAGATCGCCGTCGCGCTGCAGAGGGGGCTCGCGCCTGAGGTGGTGGTCACCGTCCTGGAGGGGTGGCGGCTGGAGGAAACCGCCGCCGCGGTGGCGGATCAGACGAGCATCGATGAAGCGGAGTTCCTGGCCCTGGTGACCACCGGCTGGCACGATCAGGTATCATCATACGGCTTCCTGGCGCAGGTGCCCGGAGAGGCCAGCCTGGAGGGCTTTCTGTTTCCGGAGACCTACCGGCTGCCGGAAGATGCAGTCGGATTGGACCTGCTGACGCGCATGCTGGAGACCTTTGACGCCCGAGTGACGGGGGACGTCCGGGCCGCGGCAGCCAATCAGGGCTTCACCCTCTACGACCTGATAACGCTTGCTTCCATCGTCGAAAGGGAGGTGGTGCTGGACGCGGAGCGACCCCTGGTTGCCGGCGTCTACCACAACAGGCTCGATTGGGCCGGCCCGCTCCTCAACGCCGATCCGACGATACAGTACGCGCTTGGCGTGCCAGGCGACTGGTGGCCGGAGCTTAGTCCCGACGATCCGCTGACCGATACCCCGTACAACACCTATCTGTATGTCGGGCTGCCGCCGAGCCCTATCTGCAGCCCGGGCCTGGCTTCAATTCAGGCGACGGCTCGGCCCGAAGAGACAGATTACCAGTACTTCGTCGCTGACTGCGTTCTTCAGGACGGCAGCCACATATTCGCCTCCACGCTCGAGGAACACGAGCAGAACGTGCTGATCTGCCCTGGCGGGGAACCTTGAGGCGAATCGGCCACTTCGCGCCCGGTGCGATCGGCATAGGGCAGAGGACAGGGGTTGCGCTTCTCGCTGTCATAGTCATCCTGCTGGCAGGATGTCGCTTCCCCGGCAGCGTCAGGCCCTCGATCAAGATAGGTCTGGTAGCGCCCTTCGAAGGCCGTTATCGATACATCGGCTACGACGTGCTCTACGCAGTGCGCCTGGCACTGCGGGAGGCCAACTCCGACGGCGGTGTGGGTGGCTACAGCGTGGAGCTGGTGGCCTACGACGACAGGGGCGACCCCGAGCTGGCCATCCAGCAGGCACGGAAGCTGGCCGTCGATCCGCAGGTGGTGGCTGTCATAGGCCACTTCCAGGAACAGACCACAGAGGCGGCTGCGCCAGTCTACGACGACTCCGGCATTCCTCTGGTGGCTCCTGGCATGCTCTCCTCGTCGCTCACCGGCGACTATGAAGGCGTGTTCCGCCTGGGGCCCCCCGCTTGCGCGCTGGCGCAAGGTATCCTCGATTGCCTGGAAGCCGAGCCCGGCGACGCGGGCCTGGGCCTGGTGGGCGCCGAGGGCTATCTGGGGCGTGCCATCCTCTTGGAAGCTGAGGCAGGTGGGATCGGCGTGGAAGTGCTGACTGCGGATGGGGAGACAGGATGGCTGGACGTGCTCCCTGACTTGGCTAGCCCGCTCGTGTGCGACGCGGAACCGCTGCCAGCCGGCCGGGCTGCCAGCGATCTGCGGGCGCTCGGTTGGACAGGGAGGCTTTATGGGGGGCCGGCGCTCACGGCGGGCGACTTTGCCTCGGTGGCCGGCGGGGCGGCGGAGGGAGCGCTTGCCCTCACGCCGTGGCCGTTTCCGGGCGACGTTCCGGGGAGCGACGCCTTCGGGGAGTCGTACGAGGCAATGGGGTACCACGTCGGGCCGCCCGGGACGCTGGCGCTGCCAGCCTATGAGGCCACTTGGCTCTTGCTCGAGGCGCTGGAGCGGGACATCGAAGAAAACGGCGTACCCAGCAGGGCCGGGATGGCGTCCGCAATCCCCAGCACTAGTCGCACCGGGCTGCTTGGGGAGATCGTCTTCGATGCGGCCGGCGAATGGGCCGGCGCGCCGCTGTATTGGTACGAGATCCAGCCGGATGGGCTCCCGCTGCTCGTTGAGGATCCGGCCTGCGCTGCCGCTCCCTAGGCCAATGAGCGAGTCTACTCGGCGATGCGCTTGTAGAACAGCGGCGGCCGGGGAACGGGGTCGTCGCCGATGGCGTGGGCGGCAAGTATGCGCTCTCGCGCGGCTGCCAGACCGGCCTTGTCCTCGGCGTGCAGGGTGAAGAGCGGCGTGCCTTTCTGGACAAGATCGCCCACCTTGTAGTGAACGATCACTCCCACTGAGTGGTCGATCGCCTGACCCTTCTTCCTGCGCCCGCCGCCGAGATCGGTGACGGCTTCGCCGATCTCCGCAGCGCGGGTCGAAGCCAGGTACCCGCTGCGTGGCGCTGCTACCGCCTGGGTCAGCCTGGCACGGGGCAGCTGCTCTGGATCGTCTATGCACTTCAGGTCGCCGCCCTGCGCCTCCACGAGTTCCCTGAACTTGTGCCACGCCGCGCCCGACGAGAGGGCATCAATGGCAAGCGTCAGGGCTTCGTCTGGATCCGCGGCCTTGCCGCTGACCTGAAGCATCTCGGCGGCGACGACCAGGCAGTGTTCGCGTAGATCGCCGGGGCCCGATTCGTGGAGGGCAGCAATCGCCTCTATTACCTCGAGCGCATTGCCGACTGCCCAGCCCAGCGGTTGGTTCATGTCGGAGATCAGGGCCACCACTTGCCGGCCGGCTCGGTTGCCCAGAGCTACCATCGCCCCAGCCAGTGCCTCTGCACCTGCCAGCGTGCCCATGAAGGCGCCATTGCCGGTCTTCACGTCCAGCACAATCCCCTGTGCTCCGGCTGCCAACTTCTTGCTCATTATCGAGCTGACGATCAGCGGGATAGAGCTGACCGTCGCCGTCACGTCGCGCAGGGCGTATAGGTTGCGGTCCGCCGGCGCCAGGTCCGCGCTCTGTCCGGTGAGCACTATCCCTATCTTCTTGAGCTGCGACTTGAACTCGGCCTCAGTCAGGTCCGTTCGATAGCCGGGGATCGATTCAAGCTTATCTACTGTGCCTCCGGTGAAGCCAAGACCGCGGCCTGTCATCTTGCCGACTGGGACGCCGCAGGCGGCGACAATCGGGGCAACCACGAGGGTGACCTTGTCGCCCACCCCTCCGGTGGAGTGCTTGTCCACGACGAACGGCGCCACCCGCTTCAGGTCGAGCATGTCGCCGGAGTGGGCCATGGAGAGGGTGAGCCAGAGGGTTTCCTCTTCGCTCATTCCCTGGAGATACGCTGCCATCAGCCAGGCGGCCGCCTGGTAGTCCGGTATCTCGCCCTTGGTGAAACCGTCGACGAAGAAGCCGATCTCTTCCTCTGTCAGCTGGCCGCCGTCTCGCTTCTTGCTGATCACATCAATGGCGTTCATTCGGCACCTCATCTCGTCGCAGCTGTATTATACTACACACCTCAACTTCGGCCGAGGATTGCGGCGGCCGGCGCTTCCGGCTATAATCCGGGTGAGCGGGCAGGCGGTCCCTGTACGCGGGGCGGTGGAAGGAAGGCGGGTATGCCGAAGGTTGACCTGATCCTCACCGGGGCGAGCGTGGTGACAATGGACGCCAATCATACGCTGCTCACCCCTGGGTCGATTGCCGTGAAAGATGGCTCCATAACCGCTGTGGGTACGCCTGAGGAGGTCGAGGCCTCGCAACAGGCTGCTGAACGGGTCGACCGGAGCGGCTGTGTGATCATCCCCGGGCTGATCAACGCCCACACGCACTCTCCGATGAGCCTCCTGCGGGGCCTGGCCGACGATCTGCGCCTGGACGTCTGGCTCATGGGCTACATGATGCCGGTGGAGAGGGAGTTTGTGCGATCCGACTTCTGCTGGCTGGGCACGCAGCTGGCCTGCGCAGAGATGATCCGGGGCGGCACCACGTGCTTCGGGGATATGTACTACTACGAGGAGGCGGTGGCGGACGCGGCGGCACAAGCTGGCCTTAGGGCGGTCTGTGCGGAGACCGTGCTTCGCTATCCCACGCCCGACGCCCTGAGCTACGACGAGAGCCTGCAGCATACGCGCGACTTCATCGAGCGCTGGAAAGGGCACGAGCTGATAGTGCCCGCCGTAGGTCCGCACGCCCCGTACACAGCAACGAAGGAGCTGCTGAACGACTCGGTGCGGCTGGCGCTCGAGTACGACGTGCTGCTGCATACGCACTTAGCGGAGACGGCGCAGGAGGTCAAGGATCACCTGGCCGCAGAGGGGGTTGGGGTTGTCCAGTGGCTGGACGAGCAAGGGTTGTTCGAGGGCAAGGTTCTCGCGGCCCACTGTGTGCACCTGGATGAAGGCGAACTGAAGATGCTGGCTGAGCGGCGCGTCGGAGTGGCGCACTGCCCGACGAGCAACCTCAAGCTTGCGAGCGGGATCGCGCCCGTGGCCGAGATGCTGGAGCTGGGCGTCACCGTGGGCATTGGCACGGACGGTCCGGCCAGCAACAATGACCTCGACATGTGGGAGGAGATGCGTCTGGCCGCCCTGCTGGCGAAGGGGGCGACGATGCAGCCTACGGTGCTTCCTGCCCGGCAGGCGCTGGAGATGGCGACGATCGGGGGGGCGCGCGCGCTGCACGTAGACGAGCTGGCCGGCTCGATCGAGGTGGGGAAGCGGGCTGACCTGGCGGTTGTCGATTCGACGGGCGCCCACGT
>Ga0307421_1001053_pt1 | contig 17259 bp, 8 predicted proteins | sample SalMarWE160270MG_FD_202163 | JGI IMG/M metagenome (GOLD analysis project Ga0307421, IMG submission 202163) | Salt marsh sediment microbial communities from the Plum Island Ecosystem LTER, Massachusetts, United States - WE1602-70 | ecosystem: Environmental > Aquatic > Marine > Intertidal zone >...
TAGCAAGAAAAGGAGCGAAGGGAAGAAACACAATCATGCACTACGCTGTTTAGCTCGACAGATGACAAAGGTAATCTTCAAACTTCTAACTGAGGATCGAGACTACTATGTTAAGGATGAATCTTAAGAAGGAGGTAGCTAAAAAATCTCATTTTTTACTTGACATTTTACATGGGAAGTTCAAGCTAAGAAATAAGATTTGACAGTTGTAAGCAATTATGGTAGAAAGGTGATATGGGTAGGAAACCAAGAATAGAGTATCCTGGGCATTTTACCATGTCTATGCACGTGGGAATCGAAAGTTATCCATATTCAAGGATGATGAGAATACGAGAGGCAATACAACAAGGGAATGCACTTGACCGTCGCTTTCGCGCCGGCAAGTGATTCCCGCCGTTAAATAAAAGGTAGGACGATGAAGAAACTCCAAAATCCAACCGATAACACAGCCTATATGCCATTAAAACGGCACATAGCCTTAACCGTTATATGAAATTCGGCAACAAAAACAGGAAGTGATATTATGAGAAGTTTTTAGGATTTTGGAGGAAGCTACCCTCTTTGGAATGAGTTCGAAAGAGAGAAAAGAGGAATGGTGAAATGTTCAAAATTTATCTTGTGAAGGAGGTATAGTATGATTAAACAAAGGAGAATTTTTTGTTCTCTTTTCGCTGGGATAATTCTAATTGCCCCTTCTTTGTGGGCACAGGAAATACCCCTGACAAGCGATAGTTATGACCATTACGCTCCCCAGTGGTCGCCTGACGGGAACTGGATTGTGTATTACAAGAATGATGCGACAGACGACTACCAGATTTACAAGGTTTCATCAGCAGGAGGAATAGAGACAGCACTGACCAGCGATAGATATGAGCATTGGAGTCCACAGTGGTCGCCGGATGGGAACTGGATTGTGTATAACAAGGAGGATGCGACAGGCGACTACCAGATTTACAAGGTTTCATCAGCAGGGGGAGCAGAGCTCGCCCTGACAAGCGATAGTTATGAACATTGGGAACCTCAGTGGTCGCCTGACGGGAACTGGATTGTGTATTACAAGGATGATACGACGACAGGCAATCGGGAGATTTACAAGGTTTCATCAGCAGGAGGAGCAGAAACAGGCATCACCAGCGATGGTTATGAACATTACTATCCCCAGTGGTCGCCTGACGGGAACTGGATTGTGTATCGCAAGTGGGTAACCTACCACCAGATTTACAAGGTTTCATCAGCAGGGGGAGCAGAGCTCGCCCTGACAAGCGATAGTTATGAACATTGGGAACCTCAGTGGTCGCCTGACGGGAACTGGATTGTGTATTACAAGAATGATGCGACTCTCTACTACCACATTTACAAGGTTTCATCAGCAGGAGGAGCAGAGACAGCACTGACCAGCGATAGTTATAACCATTACTCTCCCGAGTGGTCGCCTGACGGGAACTGGATTGTGTATATGAAGGGGGATACGACAGGCTACGGCCAGATTTACAAGGTTTCATCAGCAGGGGGAGCAGAGACAGCACTGACCAGCGATAGTTATAACCATTACTCTCCCGAGTGGTCGCCTGACGGGAACTGGATTGTGTATTACAAGAATGATGCGACAGGCTACTGGCAGATTTACAAGGTTTCTTCTGAGGTCGGTATTGAGGAGATGCAATCTTCTATTCCTCAACTCTTTAGTCTCTCGGTTAAACCGACCATAACCCTTTCATCTCTGGTTGTCTGTGACTATGACATTAAAAGAGAAAGAATGGTCTCCTTGAAGATATACGACATCACTGGGAAATTGGTCAAAGAACTCCTGAATAGAAATATAGAGCCTGGCAATTGGACTATTAGATGGGATGGAACAAATCAGGATGGAGAGAAGGTTCGGTCTGGTCATTATTTTGTGAGGTTAGAATCTGGTAAATTCAGTAAGACAGAGAAGGTAGTAGTGATACGATAACGGGAAAAAATACAGAAAAAGACAAAAATGTTGCCTCTGTGTTCTCTGTGGTTAACTTGTTTAAAATAAAAAATCCGGCAGCGACCTACTCTCCCACAAGGTTACCCAAGTAGTACCATCGGCACTGGAGGGCTTAACTTCTGTGTTCGGAATGGTAACAGGTGTAACACCTCCGTCATAACCGCCGGAAATCTTCAAATATTGAAATACGAAAATAGAGAATACTTATATTAAGAATTTCGAAGTTGCCAATTTCCCAACTTCGTTTCTTCCGTACTTCGATAATGTTTTAAAAATACGGAGCCTGTTAGGTATCCTTAGAATCCAAGTCTCACGGTCTATTAGTACTGCTCGGCTTAATTCTTTACAGAACTTACACCTGCAGCCTATCAATCTTCTAATCTCGAAGTGACCTTTAGTTCCTGTATGTTACCATACAGGAAGGGAGACCTTATCTTGAAGTTGGCTTCCCACTTAGATGCTTTCAGCGGTTATCCTTTCCAAACATAGCTACCCAGCGATGCTCTTGGCAGAACAACTGGTACACTAGAGGTTTGTCCATCCCGGTCCTCTCGTACTGGGGACAGCTCTCCTCAAGTCTCCTTCGCCTGCGATGGATAGAGACCGAACTGTCTCACGACGTTCTGAACCCAGCTCACGTACCGCTTTAATGGGCGAACAGACCAACCCTTGGGACCACTTCCAGCCCCAGGATGCGATGAGCCGACATCGAGGTGCCAAACCGGTTCGTCGATATGAACTCTCGGAACCGATCAGCCTGTTATCCCCGGAGTACCTTTTATCCGTTGAGCGACGGCCCTTCCACTCGGGACCGCCGGATCACTAAGCCCGCGTTTCCGCTCTGTTCGGCCTGTCGGCCTAACAGTCAAGCTCCCTTATGCCTTTGCACTCAAAACACGGTTACCGTCCGTGCTGAGGGAACCTTTGGGCGCCTCCGTTACATTTTGGGAGGCGACCGCCCCAGTCAAACTGCCCACCAGACATTTTCCTTCGTTTTCGCGAAGTTAGAATTCCAACAAAACAAGGGTGGTATTTCACTGATGGCTCCATCCCGACTGGCGTCGGGACTTCAAAGCCTCCCACCTATGCTACACATGCAGTGCCAAAATCCAGTGTCAAGCTACAGTAAAGGTTCACGGGGTCTTTTTGTCCAGTCGCAGGAAGACGGTATCTTCACCGCCACTCCAATTTCACCGAGTCCCTCGTTGAGACAGCGCTTAAGTCGTTACACCATTCGTGCAGGTCGGAACTTACCCGACAAGGAATTTCGCTACCTTAGGACCGTTATAGTTACGGCCGCCGTTTACCAGGGCTTCGGTTCAGAGCTTCTCCTGTCCCAAAAGGAACAGAATAACCCCTTCCCTTAACCTTCCGGCACCGGGCAGGTGTCAGTCCCTATACTTCATCTTTCGATTTAGCAGAGACCTGTGTTTTTGTTAAACAGTCGCCCAAGCCATTTCTCTGCGGCCTTCTCTAGCTCCTTTTGCAAGAAATATCACCAGAGAAGGCACCCCTTCTCCCGAAGTTACGGGGTCAATTTGCCGAGTTCCTTAACGAGGGTTATCTCGAGCACCTTAGGATTCTCACCCTACCTACCTGTGTCGGTTTACGGTACGGTCACCCAGAAGATTCCCTACGAGGATTTTCTTGTCAGTGTGGGATCAACCAGTTTATAGCATTTCTGCTTCCTCATAACTTCTCAGGGTAATGTTTCAGTGGATTTGCCTGCTGAAACCCCCTACAAGCTTGAATCTCGTATTCCTTCACGAGACTGGCCTACCCTTCTGCGTCCCCCCTTCGGTAAAACACCTTCCGAGTGGTATTCGAATATTAACGAATTTCCCATCAGCTTCGCCTTTGGGCTACGCCTTAGGGACCGACTAACCCTGGGCGGATTAACCTTCCCCAGGAAACCTCAGGTTTTCGGTGTTCCGATTTCTTATCGGAATTATCGTTACTCATGCCGGCATATTCACTTCCATTCTGTCCATCTTGACTCGCGTCTGAGACTTCACGCAAAATGGAACGCTCCTCTACCCACTGCACCTAATGGTACAGTGCCACAGCTTCGGTAACAAGTTTGAGCCCCGTTATATTTTCGGTGCAAAATCACTCGACCAGTGAGCTGTTACGCTTTCTTTAAAGGATGGCTGCTTCTAAGCCAACCTCCTGGCTGTCTGAGCAATTTAACATCCTTTGCCACTTAACTTGTATTTGGGGACCTTAGCTGGTGATCTGGGTTGTTTCCCTCTCAGCAATGAAGCTTATCCCCCACTGCTTGACTCCTGAATTTTGAGTAATGGAATTCGGAGTTTGGTTGAATTTAGAGCCGAAGCTCTTCACCCATCCAGTGCTCTACCTCCATTACTAAACATTCAAGGCTAGTCCTAAAACTATTTCGAGGAGAACCAGATATCGCCGAGTTTGATTGGCCTTTCACCCCTACCCACAGTTCATCCAATAGCTTTTCAACGCTAACAGGTTCGGCCCTTCATCTCGAGATTATCGAGATTTCAGCCTGACCATGGGTAGCTCACTCGGTTTCGGGTCTACTACATACTACTTTCCCCAACGAATTGAGGAATCGCCCTATTAAGACTCGCTTTCGCTACGGCTACTCTCTTGCTGAGATTAACCTGGCAGCATATAATAACTCACCGGCTCATTATGCAAAAGGCACGCAGTCATCCCGATTCTAAACCCGAAGGTAAAGAATCTGGGACTCCTACCGCTTGTAAGCATACGGTTTCAGGTTCTATTTCACTCCCCGCCAGGGGGTCTTTTCACCTTTCCCTTACGGTACTAGTTCGCTATCGGTCACATACTAGTATTTAGCCTTATCCCGTGGTCGGGACAAATTCCCTCAGGATTTCACGTGTCCCGAGGTACTCGGGAACATTATCAAGAGAGATCTTACTCCTTCGTCTACAGGACTGTCACCTCCTGTGGTTGACCTTTCCAGGATCATTCGACTGAAATAAGATTTTGTAACTCTCCGGCTCCATCTGCACTAAAACCCAATAATGACCCACTACACCAACAGTGCAACGCGTGCAGACTTTAACACACTGTTTGGTTTAGGCTGTTTCCATTTCGCTCGCCGCTACTCAGGAAATCACTTCGTTTTATTTTCCTCCGGGTACTAAGATGGTTCAATTCCCCGGGTTTACTCTCTGCAAGAAAATGCAGAGTATTCCGACATGACTCGGAATCCGTTCACGGATTCGGAAATCCTCGGATCTATGCCAGCTTGACGGCTCCCCGAGGCTTATCGCAGCCAACCACGTCCTTCATCGCCTGTATGTGCCAAGGCATCCACCATATGCCCTTAGTAACTTAGACTTTAACCTAAGGATGCTCCTTACAGACTCCATATTATAATTTCAAAGAGCACTTTTCAAACTACAACATTATAATATAGCAAAAAATTTTTGTTTTGTCAAGCCTAAATTTGCCAATCTCCAAAAATATTTTATAAAATAGTAAAGGTAAGCAAATACAGAAATACAATCTAATTTCATCTTTCAGTTAACGTTGTGACAAAAACCAATTGACAAGAGTCAATAATGCAGTTATATATTCTTGATGAACTCGTTTGTCGATTACTATAATATTCTTGGTTTAAGAGACGATGCCTCACGTGATGATATCAAACGGGCTTTTAGAAAACTTGCAAAGGAATGGCATCCAGATGCCAGGAAACATCCCAGAGTAAAATCAACGAAGAGATTTGCGCAAATTTCCACTGCCTATGAGATACTTAGTGATCCTGAAAAAAGAAAAAAATACGACTCTTACAAAAACTTTTCTCAGTCATATTCAAAACAAAGTTCTTACGGAAAAGAATGGGAAGATTTGTCCCGGTGGTTTCAAGAAATATATGAGAAACATCTGAGTAAAGCAGACATAAAAGCAAAACTTTTTCTGTCAAGAATTAGAAGAGGATTTATTGGAGCAGCGATAGGACTTTCCATTGGAATTTCATTCCGTGCCGCTGCGTTACCATTAATGGTTCTTGGCTGGTTTTTTGGTTACTACCTCTTTAAAGGTCAAGCAAAAAGCTAAAAAGAAAAAAGATTGCTACACTTCACTTAAGAGTGAGTTTGAAAGTCAAATATGAAGCGAAGATATGGGGATATAAGATGAGATTAGGATTTTATAATTGTTGCTGCCTTCGTTGAACTTTAAGCAGTAAACCTTCCACAGACAATATCTCCACTCCTTCACCATTGTTTATTTTCTCATCGGACACTGCATTCCAGAATTCCCCATGGATATAAACACTTCCCACTTTCCCTGGAACAAAACTTGTTTTTGCTGTAGCAATTTCACCTACCAATCCCTTTTTGCCAGTTGTTGGTTTTTTTCTCATAGCCTTGATTGTCATCCCCACAACAAACAAAAAGAACGCTGCCGATACTACTACAACTGGAATTATTACACCCCAGGAAACTCGTAAAAAAGGTGCATCTGTCTCGAAAAGCATTGCGGAACCAAGTAACATTGAAGCAATACCTCCTATTGATAAAGGTCCGTTTGTTGGCGTTTTCAATTCAAGGAACAGCATTATTATTCCCATAACAATCAATGCTATTCCTGCATAGTTCACCGGAAGCGTCTGAAATGAAAGAAAGGCAAGTATCATACACACTCCACCTGCAACTCCAGGAAAGATAGCTCCGGGATGCGTAAATTCATATATCAAACCGTAAATTCCCAATGTAAAAAGGATATAGGCAATATTGGGATTTGTAATCCTATTAAGAAAATCCTCTCTAAAAGTTAAACTAATCTCCTCAACAGTCACATCTGCTGTATGAAGAGTCTTCTCTTTTCCCTTTATTTCCAGGATTACACCATCGAGTTCTTCAAGCAGTTCATCCATATCTTTGGCTACTAAATCTATTACTCCAAGTTCCATCGCTTCTTCGGAAGAAACCGAAACGCTTTTTCTAACTGCCCTCTTTGCCCATTCTTCATTTCTTCCTCTCTCTTTTGCAATTGATTCAATGTAAGCGACAGCATCATTCGTTACCTTTTCTTTCATCTCTCTATCCAATTTCTTGCCCACAGCAACGGGATGCGCTGCCCCTATGTTAGTACCCGGGGACATTACCGCAATATGTGCTGCTAAAGTAATAAAAACGCCAGCAGAAGCTGCCCTTGCTCCTTTCGGATAAACATAGACAATGACAGGAACACTTGCATTAAGTTCTGCCTTGATGATGTCCCTCATAGCATTATCAAGTCCCCCAGGCGTATCTAGTTGAATAACAAGGCATTCTGCGTTTTCGCTCTCTGCCTTTCTTATAGCCTTCACGATGTATCTTGATGATATAGGTCCAATAATGCCTTGAAATTTTGCAACAAAAATCTTATTGGCACTAATACTGGAGCAAAAACCAAAAAAGGTCAAAAACACCAGGAGTAATTTTGTCATAACATTTAATATACTAGTATAATAAAGAAAAGTCAAGGTTTTTCGAACATACAGGAGCAGGTATGAAACCTGCCTTCTTTTCTATCTTATGTCTTTGCTTTTTCTGATTCGTTTAGTTCATTTGTCATTGCGAGTGTCTTTCATAATTTCTGCCGAAGCAATCTCATTTTTCCCTTCGCAGGCTAAAGCCTGCGGCTACAGCGACAGCGTTTGTTTCACAGGCAAAGCCGTTTGTTTATCCTTTATCCTTACCTTTTCACCGATACTCCCACACTCCGATACACTGTTTCACTCTTATCTCACCACAAGCATCTTCCGCGTGAACGTTTTGTCTCCTGCCTTTAGTCTGTAAAAATATACCCCACTCGCATATCCCTTCGTATCCAAACTCTCACTGTGATATCCCGCTTCCTCTACTCCGTCTGTGAGAACTTCGATGAGACGCCCACTGACATCGTATACCTTGAGACTTACATTGCCCTTACGAGGTAGCTGATACCTGATAGTTACATCCCTGCTACTTGGATTCGGATAACTCTGGCTTAATCCATATACCTTTGGTAAACTGGAACTATTAACAGGCTCCTCTTCTACTCCCACAAATATCCCAAAGAAATGCATTATCGAATCCGCTAAAGCCTCTTTCGTGCTCGGTGGACTGCCATCCACAAGTCCCCCAAACTCCCAGGATACACCTACCGTCCTGTAACTACCTGCATCGTTCGCTACTCCACAATCATAAGATGGCGACGAATTCGCAAATACCAAAAATCCACTGCCCGTCGCACTTATATGGTCTATCCAGTTGTTCTCTCCCGAATATGAAAAATTCATTCCTGTCGTGAATGTGCTACTCTGCCCCTGTATCGTCGCTAAATCACTACTACCATCACTCGTCGCATTGATACCAAATAATGGCCCGAAATCATAACCATTCTCATACTGTGGGTCGAAATACCAAACATCTCCACCCTCCAAATACACCCTACCACCGGTGTTCAAGAAATCTACAAGTGCAGTAGCCTCAGGACTGCCATCAAGTATTGTGTAATTGTTTGAGTATATACCTACACATACAAATACTGCCTGATAATACTGCAATTCATTGTAATAAGCGGAAAGGTCTGTTGTATAAATACCATAGTACCCTAATAGCTCAAGTGCAGTTTCAATTGCGGAGCCGCTGGAATGATTTGGGTCAGGATCCCATATAAGGAAATCTCCACCTGCACCAATTTTTATGTCTATGTAGAATGTATCAACATAACCGCCCTCTTCACTAACAACCAGCGTAAAACTTGCGATATGTCCCTGTGGTGTAGATGCAACTGAAGAGATAACAAATGGATTAGAAATATTGTTCTTACTGGTACCAGCATTGATATTTCCAAAATTGCTCGTAGCAGAATCTACACTAACATAAGGGTCTGATTCACTTAAATTGCCAACTACATTAATCGCATCTATAGAACCACCATTGTGAAGTGTTACAATAAGGTAAACCGATTCATCCGGATCAAAAACACCGTTATTATTTCCAATCACGGAATCATCGATAGAGTAACCTTCGAGCACCAAGAAAACACCCTGCATAGGCTGTCCTTCAATTGACTCGAGGTCGAAACCCGGTGTAGGATCTTCAAGGTTTCCGTCACCATCATCAATTATCCTCACGTACCTTGCGCTGCTTCCAAAAGCGGAGATATCAAACGATTGTGTCCCGGTCCCATTTGCAAGAAATACCCAGGGTCCCTTATAGGTATTAGACACATAAATTTCATAACCTTCGTTGGGTATACCATCATCACCTTCATTAACCGTAAAATCATCACCGGCACCGTTCAGTATTGGTGTTAGAGAATCCATATCAAGGACTACCTCTCCTCCTTTCCCAATGGACGCAAATCTTGAGTCAGCAGGACCCAGAGCCCAGTGTGTTAATGTAATATTGTGGGTGGGGTTTGAAGTATTGTCAGGAACATTTGCAACAGCATACTTGTATGCGTAATTTCCCCCGCCTGAATTTAAGTCGATTATTATGTTAGTCATCGTGTCCGCATTTACAGTAATATTGTGTGTTGATTTCGGATAATAACCATTTGCCCACGCATTGACGGTATATATTCCAGGTCTCAGTATCCTGTGAAAATGCCCGGATACAGGATCACAGAATACGGGCCAGTCAACCTCTTCGATGTTTATAACTGCCTCTGTGAGAGTATCCCCTGTATCTCCATCTCTTACAACTCCAGAAACTCCCTGAATAGACTTCCTCAAAAGGTAAAGAATTGCAGGTCTGTTCTCGTCCCAGATAGAATCGAGTTCCGACTGGGGAGGAATAAACGACGTTGCAAGTTCTATGGTCCAGTCTATTGTCCCATCGATACCGTAACTGTAGTCATTCATATCTCCATTTGTTCTATACCAGTCATAACCCTCCGTAACCCAGTAACCGTTGTATGAAGCGTATCCATTGGAAAGGAGAACAATCAGGCTATCGTCAGGCGTCCTTTTCGGAGTCCAGTTCCAGATATAATTGACTATCTCACCATAGGTATGGTAACTCAAGCCAAGAACGAAATTGTGCCGCTGACTAAATTCATACATAGCCTGTGTCTCAGGTTGACCATACTGAACAACATCCCCACATTCTCCTATCCACATATAACCGTAATTTCTATTTAAGTCTATCCCATTTGCATTGTACCGAGTCTGCGCCTCATGACCATCAGGATTCAACATAGGGATAATCCATACTTCTCGACCGTTAACAAGGTTGGTTACGGTATCGAGAGTGCCATAATTTCCACATAGATATTCCGCAAAATAGAGCGGTATCTCGGAAGCAGGCCATTCGTTTCCATGATGACATCCATTGAGTCTGAATTCAGGTTCGTTCTCGGACAAACCAGGGTTGTCCGAAATTTTAATGGCAAGAATTAACCTTCCCTGAACACTGTATCCAATGGTATCGAGTTTCGTAATATTCGGGTAGCTGTTTGCAAGATTTGTAAGAATAGCTACCATCTCATCATAAGTATGATACTGACCTTTATTCGGAAGTTTATTGATTTCTTCGAACTGTTCCGAAACCTTTCCCAGAATTTCAACTGCATAACCTTCATCTTTAAGTGAAGATATCTCTGCTTCCGTTGCGAGAAGTTCGACATAACCTCCTCTTGCATCGATAATCGTATATTTAGTCGAAAGATTGTAAATCTCATTATGATTGTCAATCTCGATACGGACAATGAAATCCCTGTTCACTTTGGCAGATAGTGAAAAGATGCAAACAATGAGCAAAAACAAATTAACTAACAAAAAACTTTTTTTCATCATTTCTCACATCTCCTTTCGCTTAATAATCGTTCTCATTATAAACCTGTTATAATGCCACTGTCAAGACTTTTTTAATAATCTTTATTCAGAATTAAATTTAGGTAGTTCAAAAACCTGTCATTGCGAATATTCTCCCATTCTGACTGTTGAAGCAATCGCCTATTCCCATTCATTGTTTTCCCGACTTCTTACATCTAACCTTCTTTAGGTCAATATGAGATTGCCACAGGGCTTTTGCCCTTCGCAATGACAAAACCGACCAGTATGAGATTGCCACAGGGCTGATGCCCTTCGCAATGACGGACTTATTCCTATCTTCCGAAGTGTTCTCCAATTATTCACCCCGTGAAATAGCATAATGTTTGTATCATAATCTTATTTCACAGGGTGAACTAATGAAAAGGAATCAGATTTAACTTGACAAGTTGATAAAAAATGTCCTAAATAAGAACAATGAATGTTAAAAACCTGAAAAAGGATATAATTTTCAACGAGAACCTGCGGGGTTACGAGTTCACGTTCCATTCCACCTGGGGAATTTTCTCACCAAGAAAGATAGACGAAGGCACGAGACTTCTGATTAAATATATAGAAGTCAGCGGGAACGAAAACTGCCTTGACCTTGGATGTGGATACGGAGCAATAGGACTTATAATGGCAAAGTTGGCTTCCGACGGAAAAACTCATCTCGTAGATAAGGATTTTGTTGCCCTGAAATTTGCTCAGAAAAATGCCAGGGTGAATAATGTAGAAAATTGCAGGATACTGCTGAGTAACGGATTCAGTGAACTTAAAAATGCGCACTTCGACATTATTGCTTCCAACCTTCCTGCGAATGTGGGGAAAGAACTCCTTTATATTATTCTCTCCGATGCAAAAAAACACCTAACACCCAGGGGGAGAATCTATTTAGTTACAATTTCCGGACTTAAGACATTCATCAAAAGAAATCTTCTGAGTATTTTCGGGAATTACGAGAAAGTAAAACAAGGGAAACTGCACACCGTCTCAATGTCCAGGAAAGACCATTAAAAAAAACTGGAGAAACTCCTATATTTCTTTGCGATTGTCAGTATCGTTTAGAATGTTAAACCATTTCGAAGCAACCTCACTAACGTCCAAAACAGAGATTCTTCCATAGTCAATAATCCTTGCTTACTCAGAATGACAAGTTTGCCTTTTCTCCCACATTTATTTCTTAAAAAAACCTTGACACATTTTCATATTTATGCTAATTATTGATATATGGAATTTGTTAATATATTGTAAAAATCAGAAAAGGAAGGAGGTGAAAAGAAGCAATCTAATCCTTTTTGAGAAGGAGGTAAAATGAAGAAATATTTATTTCTTTCATTAGTTATCAGCATTGCTCTCTCCACGTGCGCTTTAGCTGGTCCTGCAAACTTTGCTGCAACGGATGCCGCGTTGCCTGAGATTACAAGTGATCCTGATGCAAGGGTTAATTTAAATCCCACATTAAATCCACCACAAGTCGATGATGGTCGTGCATTTGGTGACATTCTTTTGACTATTGACCTTGCATCAGCAGGGATGCCAGGCGATGGATACGATAATGCCGGTTTAACCTGGGATGGAACATACCTATATATTATCAGTATGTATGATAATAAAGTTTATGTCATCGACCCAACGACACAACTTGTTGTTACAAGTTGGAATGCAGCTGCAGGTTTGTCCTGGGGTTTTGGTCACGAGACAAACCTCTGGATGACTGAATACAATGCAGGAATGGCTCATGAATTCACCTTTGGTGGTTCAGCAACAGGTGCTACCTTTCCCTGCGTTAAGGGTGGTGCATCCTGGATGGGTGATATTAGCGAATGGTGGGCAGCTGGCGAAATATGGATTCTTGCTGTGGGTGGTTCAAACAAGGCATACAAGTTCACAGTTCCCGCTGGAACCTGCATAGACTCCATTGGCAATGCAACCTGGACAAGTATTTCGCAGCGTGGATTTAGCTATGACCCTGGTAACAATGTTTTCTTTGTTGGTGGATGGAACGATAATATCCTGTGGGAGATAGACGACACAGGGGCACCAACGGGTAGACAGGTTAGTGTTACGAGTCTTGCGAGTATAGCATATGACTGGCAATCTTCGATACACCCAACACCGGTTATTTGGGCGGCATCAAACGAAGCTACAAATCGCATTTTTATGCTTGATGCCGATAATCCAAATCCGCCACCGCCAGAGAACATTCTCTATGTTGACGATGATGAAGACGATGTAACCGAAACATACTGGGAAACATCCTTTAATAACTTTCCTTATCCTTATGACAAATGGGTAGTTTATGACAGCGCTGGTGTTTCACCTGATTCGGCTGCGATGAGTGCTTACACGATCGTTGTATGGTCGACCGGTGGAGACTATTCGAACACACTAACTGGTGCTGAGATAACACAGCTTGGCAATTGGCTGAATGCCGGTGGGAAATTGTGGCTCTCGAGTCAGGATGTTCTTTATGATTACGGCTCAGCACCCTGGATGCATATAACAGGTTGGACTGATGACATTGGATGTGCTAACGCAACGGGTATCGATATCGTAATGAGTCCTCTATCCTTCCCGACAGGTAGTGGAGCATTTACCGACTTTGCTGATATAATGACTCCCGACGGCACTTCCTGGACTTCGATGATAAATGAAGCTAACGATACGAACACTGTTGCAATGGATACGACCGTTGGACTTCCATATTTTCTCTATTTCAACACATTCGGTTGGGAAAATATTGTTGCGGCAGCAGATAGAGATAGTATGATGCAAAGGGTTTTGACATGGATGGGTTATGCACCACCAGCACCTCCGAGTCATGATGTAGCTACAACTGCAATTATAACACCTAACGGGAATATAATGCCATCAACGGTTTTTGACCCGCAGGCAACATTCGCAAATGTAGGGGGCTTGACAGATACATTCGATATTTACTTCGAAATAGATTCAAGTGGAACACCTCTGTATTCTTCGACTACCCAGATGATTCTTCCACCTGCCGCAGGAACAACATATACATTTGCACCAACGTGGACATCGGGACCGGATGGAGTTACATACGATGTAAGGGCATATACTGTCCTGACTGGTGATGCAAACACAGGAAACGATACTTTGATTACTACCGCTACAACCAAAAGTGCATTCTGGAAGATATATGCAACTATGCCACAGACATCTTACTATAATGCAGCCGTTTATACCGATGTAACTGGAACGCCAACTGCTTATTCACTTGGCGGAAACCTAACATATACGAGCATTTTTGAATTCGATTGCAGCACAGAAACCTGGTCGACATCATCTTATGTATTGAACCACGAAGCTCAGAGAACCGCTGCAGCAGTGGTCGGTGGCAAGATATATGTAATGGGTGGTTGCGATGCTGGATTCACTGCACACGCCTTTAACCAGGAGTATGACCCTGTTGCCGGTACCGTCATAGACATGGCAGCACTTCCAACAGCGAGATACTTCAGTGGAGCATTAGCGTGGAATGACAGTCTTATTTATGTGATAGGCGGTCAGGCATCCTCATACTACAATGTAGTTGAGATATATGACCCGGCAAGTGATACCTGGACAACAGGAACCGCATTGCCCATACAGAACCGTTCATTTGCTTGCGGTATCTCAGGTGATACGATATATGTTACGGGTGGATACAATGGCAGTGGTTATGTTTCAGCAACATACATCGGTGTAATAGATTCTGCAAATCCAACGAGCATTGCATGGGCAACCGGACCGACCATTCCAATGGGTCCTTCCGCTCAAGCAGGACGTTCAAGATTGCAGGGAGCCTGTGTTCTTGAGAAATTCTACTTTACATGTGGAGACGACCACGGTGTTGCTGCTTATGATACCTGGTACTATGACCCAGCAGACCAGACCTGGCACCAGGACCTTGACAAACCAACTCCAATCAGCAATTCACAGTGTGCGGTCTTTGTCCCAACGCTTGATTCGGGAACATTCTTCTGCGCTGGCGGATACAATACTGCTACAAGTGCTGGAACAAATGCAACAGAAGGGTTGATCAATCTGGTTGTAGGAATCTCTGAAGAACCGTATAAGACACCTACACTCGTATTCGGTCTTTCACAGAATGCTCCGAATCCAACCAGAAACGGTTATACAGCAATATCCTATACTACAACAACCAAGGGTTCTGTTTCACTTAAGATATACAACAGTGCCGGAAGACTTGTAAGAACACTTATTAATAACTCCAACCTTCCTGCAGGAACAAGAACTGTTTACTGGGATATGAAAGACAATAGCCATAACCAGGTTTCTGCTGGTGTTTACTTTTACAGACTGTCAGCAGAAAACAGGACTATTTCAAAGAAGATGGTTGTTGTTAAGTAGCATTGTTTTTTTATTAACTAAAAAAGGCTCGCATTTAGCGAGCCTTTTTTATCTCCAAATACTTCTTGACTTTTGCACAATTAAAATATAAAATAAAAAAATGAGTTTCAGGATTGCATTGTCTCAGATAAATTCCAGTGTTGGCGACTTTGAAGGAAATAGAGCAAAAATTATAAATGGCATCAAAAAAGGTCGAGAAAGAAGTGCGAGAATGGTTATCTTTCCTGAACTTGCGATAAGCGGTTATCCTCCAAAAGACCTGTTGCATAAGAGGGTGTTTCTTGAAAAAAACCGTGACATATTGGAAGAAATAGTCGCGCAAACAGAAGGTATTGCTATTGTTATTGGTTTTATCGATTTTTATAGGAGTATGTCAGAGGAGAATGTTTACGATATTTCTTCGCCATTTTTTCAGAGAAAATTAGTGCTCCATAATGCCGCTTGTTTGATCCAGAATTGCCGGATTATAGGAAAAGTCTATAAAGTACATCTGCCAAACTATGATGTTTTTGATGAAAAAAGATATTTTACTCCTGGGAAGGAGAGCCCGATTTTTGATTTCGAGGGGGAGAAAATCGGAATCAATATCTGCGAGGATATGTGGTTTGAAAATGGTCCAATTGAAGAACAGGTAAAAAAGGGTGCTGATTCAATTATAAACGTTTCAGCTTCACCCTTTTATGCTGGCAAGAGAGAAATAAGAAGGAAATTGATAAGTGAGAAAGCTCGAAAGAACAATGTTCCAATAGTATTTGTTAATATGGTTGGTGGACAGGACGATCTCATATTCGATGGTTCAAGCTATGTTTTCAACAGAGAAGGCGAATTGGTAATTAAGGGCAAGTCTTTTGAAGAGGATTTTGTTGTATTCGATTCCTTTGATGGGGAGAAGGTGAAGTGTGTTGATGATACGGTGAAAAATGTTTTTGATGCACTTGTGCTCGGGACAAAGGACTATGTGAGGAAAAATGGGTTTGAAAAAATTGTTATTGGTTTGAGCGGTGGCATAGATTCAGCAGTAACAGCGGTAATAGCGACTGAAGCGTTGGGCTCTAAAAATGTTCATACACTTATGATGCCGGGTCCATATTCTTCTAAAGGTAGTGTGAACGACGCTTTGAGATTAGCAGAGAATCTCGGAATTAATTTTACAAAAATAGATATAGACAGAATTTACACCGCTTATCTGGATACACTAAATAAGCATTATAAGGGAACGAAAGTTAATGCAACCGAGGAAAACATTCAGGCAAGAATTAGGGGAAATATTCTTATGGCTTTTTCTAACAAGTTTGGCTCGATGGTATTGAGTACCGGGAACAAATCGGAACTCGCTGTTGGATATTCGACACTTTATGGTGATATGGCTGGTGGATTGGCGGTAATTTCGGATGTTCCAAAAACACTTGTATACAAACTAGCTGACTATTATAATGAAATTAGGGGAGATAAAATCATTCCAGAAGAGACTATTAAGAAAGCTCCATCCGCTGAATTGAAAGCAAACCAGAAGGATTCCGACGACCTTCCTTCTTATGATGTGCTTGACGCAATTCTCGATTTATACATCGAACAAGGACTTGGTCTCGATGAAATAGTCGACAAGGGGTTTGACAAACATACTGTTGTTGATGTATTAAAGAGGATTAACAGGAATGAGTATAAGAGAAAACAAGCACCAGTTGGACTTAAAATTCTACCCAAGTCATTTGGTTTTGGAAGACGAATGCCTGTTACCAATAAGTTTATGCAATAGGGAAGAGGGAAGAGTGAGTCAGAGAAACGGAGAAACGGAGTGTCGGTGTATCGGAGAAAAGCCAAGGATAAAGGAAAAAGTGTAAACGAACCAAACGATAAAACGTTCAAATGGTCTAACCGGAATTACTAATTACTTCATTACTAATTACGAAAAAATTATCTGTGTTTATTTGCAGTTCATTACAACCCAGATTGGAGGTTTTATGGACAAGGAAGTACTTATAATAATGGGAAGTAAGTCTGATAAAACTGTTATGTCTTCTGCGGGAAAGATGCTAAAAAAGCTTGGTGTGCCATTTGACACCCTTGTTTCATCGGCACATAGGAATCCGGATAGAACGAGAAACATTGC
>Ga0307421_1001054_pt1 | contig 17223 bp, 13 predicted proteins | sample SalMarWE160270MG_FD_202163 | JGI IMG/M metagenome (GOLD analysis project Ga0307421, IMG submission 202163) | Salt marsh sediment microbial communities from the Plum Island Ecosystem LTER, Massachusetts, United States - WE1602-70 | ecosystem: Environmental > Aquatic > Marine > Intertidal zone >...
GAATATAAAAAAGGAGCAGGCCGATGATTGCTAAGAGGACTTCTGGATTGCCATAGTTCAAATCGGCCTGATCGGCGCTGAAGGTTGTCCAGATATGCACTTGACCACTATCGGTGTCGAAAGGGGTGAGTAGGGGCAGGTCGCGCGGACGCACAACCATTGATAAATCTGCTTCGGGATCGGCGGATATGAAGTGGTTTTGATATCGATGATCGCCTTGTAAGAAACCCTGAAACCAATCACTTTTCACTGAGATGTGGTTGATCACCGCGTCAACCATCAAACGGAAATCGGATGCAATCTTTCTGATGTCCTCCCATCTGCCGATGACCGGATTCACCAAGCGGTAGTCCATTATTGAGAAGCCATCGTCGGAAGAATATGGAAAGAAGGGCAGGATATGTGCGCTGCTGACGATCTCTTTTAGATGGGTTTGAAGAAAGGCACTCAGCGTTTGAAGCGGAAGTTGGCCGCTGCGCAGGACTTGATCGCCGTATGTAATAAGAACAACATCCTCTTCGGTAAGCGGACCGGCATGGGCAGCATTCGATGGAGATTGTGCCAGGTGATTTTGAATAGTTTGTTCAAGACGCGGGAGGATGTCGCTGATATTTGATTCACCATATAGCAGAGCGAGGTGCCGTTTGAGTTTCTCAACAGTTGCTGGAATCAAGAGTCCGTTCTTCATTTTCCTCTGAGTTTCACACTAAAGATGCGTTCTTTTTATTCGATCCTTGAAAATGACTCTGGATAGACCCTTAAGCTCCGAACACATCCTTCTTCTCGGCTCAAATCCAGATGAAGAAGAGTCGCCCGCTTTCATCGCTGCTAATTTGCTTGACCCAGCCTGTCCTCTATCTGCGTATTGGGAACCTTAGCTGACGGGTGAGGGCAGGAAACCACAGCACCGCAGCCTATTCTTACTTCAGAATTGTGGATTCTATTAGGGATATCAACGTTTGACAACATATCTCCGGAATCTTGGATGTTGGGGTTGAGACATTAGTGAGAGATCCGCGAATGTCCTTAGTCCTGATACTTTGTGCATGCCCCCATCGAAGCATGTGTATCGTCTAATCCAAGTTCAGAATCAGAGCCAACGCATCCGTCATTGGTCTTCCGCTGATAAAGCGACGCGGTTGAATGCGCCAGCGCCTCTCACCTTCCTCCGCTCTCGAGGATTCCTACAACGTTGCAGGCGGTGCAGCACCTCGGGGTGACTTTGAATTTAACCTTTCACGCTTCCGGCAGAGAGCCCTTCAGTTAGGAAACGCTCCAGCGCTAGGAAGAGGAAGACGACCGGGAGAGTCATCAGGGTAGAAGCAGCCATGACAACGTGCGGTATCGGTTGCGGCTCATTGAAGATCGTGTTGATCTTGATCGGCATCGTGAACAACTCACGGCTGTTGAGGAACACGAGTGCATATAGAAACTCGTTCCAGGCGATCATGAAGGTGTAAATGGCCACAGAGACAAGCGCGGGAACAGCCAGCGGCAGCGTAATGCGCCAGATGACACCCAATCGGCTGCAGCCATCGATTAACGCAGCTTGCTCTATTTCAGCCGGAATGGTCCTGAAGTAGTTTGCGAGCATGTAAAGTGCTACTGGCAGAGTCGTTGCCAGGTATGTGACAACCAGAACAGCGAGATTATCCTGAACGTTAAACCCCACTTTGGTGCCAACTTGAGCGAGCATGGCGAAGAGAGGAATGATTAACAGGACTCCGGGGAAGAGATATACCATAAGGATGGCGTTAAGCAGGATGTCCTTTCCTCGAAATTTCAGCCGGGCAACCGCATAGGCGCCGAGTGTTGAAAGAATCACGGCGATAAGTGCAGTGGGGACGGCGACTTTAACGCTGTTGACGATATTCGTGCCGAATCTACCGATAGGGCTTTCAGGATCGAATAATTCTTGATAAGCATTAAGGCGCCATTCGCTTGGAATGTAGACAGGTTCACGCCCGCTGATTTCTGAGCGGGATTTAAAGGATGAACTGACCATCCAATAAAACGGAAACAGGACGCTGGTGAGGAAAAAGAACAATGTGGCCGCGAAGACGAACCGCGGCAGGGTGATCCAGCGGGCTGTCCGGTCTATGATATTGAGGTGGTCCCCTTGCGATCGGGTCTGCTGTTTCTGTGTATCAGTCATGATTTCATCCCTTATTCCTCATCGACATTCCGCATAACAATCCCGACATATAACGCCATGAAGATGACCAAGATGACCAAAAGGATCATCGCGGTAGCGGCGCCTCTTCCAAAGTCTAAGAGTCGGAAACTGAACTCGTACGTCAAGACGGGAAGGACCTTGGTTCCGAAACCTCCGCCGGTGAGCAGGAAGATGTCGTCAAATTTATTAAAAGTCCACATCAGGCGCAGTAAGAAGAGGGCGCCGAGGACATAGCGAAGTTCGGGAATTGTTACGAAGCGGAATTTATCCCATGCGCTTGCGCCATCGACGTCCGCTGCCTCATACAGAGTCTTGTCGATTGCCTGCAGACGGGCAAGGATCATGAGCATGGCAAAGGGGAAATAGCGCCATGCCTCGAAGATGATGACGAGGACTATGGCTAGCCCACGCGTTGACAGGAAGGCTGTCGGTAAATCGATGAGGTCCAGGCGCATGAGGATGTCATTGAGCACACCCGAAGGACGCGGGTCCAGGATCCATCGCCAAACGAAGGCAACGCTGACGATTGGGGCAACATAAGGGAAAAGGAAGATGGACCGGGCAAGCCCTCTTCCGCGAAAAGGACGATTCAGGAGAAGGGAGGCGATAAGCCCTACGACTATGGTCAAAGTGGTGGCGAGGAATGAGTATATGACGCTTGTAACTGCAGCCCCCCAGCTTTGCCACCCCTGGAATTTGAAGGCGTAGTCTTGGAACACTTTTCTATAATTCTCAAAGCCTACAAATGGAGCGTTGAAAACATCGTTCAGGTTATGCAGGCCGACATCATGGAAACTGATCCATACACTGAAGATCGCCGGGAAGATGATCAATCCGAAGACGATAATTGCTGTTGGGAGGACGAGGCTCCAGGCTAGCCTGCCTTCGCGGGCTTCGAGTGACCTCCAGCGTTTTGCAAAAGACGATTGCTTGGATTGCGTAGTGGCGGTCATAAGGCTCCTTTCCGCGAAAAAAAAACCGCAAGGGTTGATGCCCTTAAGGAAGCTGTTTGATTATTGTTGACGCCAAGTGAGGGAGCCCGAGTATGAACCAGGCTCCCTCGATTCTTGAAGCAGATACGTTATTCAGCCCGCTCCGCCACCAGTAGCTCTACCTGCTCCTGCAGGAATTGTGCTGCTGACTCTGGTGTCATGATTCCTTCGAGGGCTATATTGCTGATGACAGTCGGGATCAACAATCGTCCCTCGATATCACCGATCACAGCCCTTTGTGTTGCATCATAGTCTGGGCGGAAAAGCCAACGCTGCATCGTCTCGAAACCGCCGGCGATCTGCCCCAGCGTGTCTTGAGAATAGTTAGCGAAGTAGTCGCTGAGTCCACCCCAGCCCTCGACGGCACTCTTCAGTGTTGGGACCTTACCGAAGGGGGCGAGTGCGAGGATGTCGAGATAATTCTCGCCGGTCATGAAGAACTTGACCACATCCTGCGCGACAGGATCGGCACCCTGCATGATGCCCAGGGTGACCAACTGGCCGTAGGAAGCGGAGCCGTTCGGACCGGCCATCTCGGAAGCGAAACCGGTATTCGCGGCGAGATCGGCAACGGCGATTTCTACACTGCCGCCGTCGGCCATGCCGGAACCATCGACGAGATCGTCCATGATGTAGGTGCTGTAGAACAGCATGCCGGCCTGATCGAGCTCATACGCTTCGCGTGCTCCTTGCCAGTACTGCGGACCGGGAACCGCGCAGCTCTGCAAGTCGGTGTAGAACTTGAGCGCTGCGATCATCTCGGGAGTGTCCATCGTGACATTGCCGGCTGCATCGAAAGGCCAGGCATCATTGGATATCGCCACCTGTTCGAAGACCTGATGGCCGTAGTTCTGTCCGGTATCCGTGCCCAGGGTCAGGGCATAGAGAAGATTGCCCGTTCCTGGCAGTGCTTCGCAGGCGGCATTGATGGTGTCCCAGCTTGTCGGTGCGGCCAAGCCTGCAGCATCGAAAACGTCGGCGCGGTACCAGATGGCCTGGATCCATCCGTCAAACGGAACAGCAGCGTACTTGCCTGTTGCGGGATCGACAACCATGGCCAGCGGCCCGGAGCGGAAGTCGTCCTCGCCAATACTGGCGATAGTTGCAGCGGCTGCATCCTCGTCCAGGATGCCATCAGCGGCGAATGCGGCTACGCGCTCGATGCCCATGCGGACGATGTCCGGAAGGCGATTGGCTGCCTGGGCGGTGGCGATGCGCTGGGTGATGCCGCCTTCTTCAATGGGGATAACGCGTATATCGACGTCGGGATGGTCAGCCATATAAGCCGCAGCAATGGCTTCGTAGACATCAACGCGGTCTTCCTCATTGTCGGTGGTCCAGAACTCAACAACTGTCATGTCCATGGGTTCGGCTGGCACCTCAACCTCTTTGATGACTTCGACCGGCACCTCAACCTCTTTTATGATGGTCTCTGGTGTTGCCTGAGCGCAGCCGCCGAGCACAAAGCTGGCGATCAATAGCGTGGGCAAGATATAACGAAAGTGTTTCATCTCATTTTCTCCTCTGTTTTATTAACACAGATTTGTGTTGCGGAATTGGGTGTTTTAAATCGCTTTCGTGATTCTGAGTTTCGCCTCCTTTCGCCCGTGACGGGGGTGTTTTTAATAAATATGTGATCGGTTGTGATGAGCGTGTTCCGATGGTCATGGCATCGAAATAGGGAATCGCCCAGTTGAAAAAGGCGTAAAAAATTATTCTTGGAATTCTCCTTTCAATTCGTGATGACAGGCTTGCTGTTCATAGTCGATTCCCGAATGATAAGTCGGGGACGGATCAAACTCTGCAAATCGGTGCTTGCGTGTTTTTCAATCAGGTCGATGAGCATTCCACTCACCCGGCGCCCGATCTCATAGACAGGCTGATGGACAGTGGTGAGCGTGGGGTGAGCATGTTCGCCAGCCACGGTTCCATCGAAGCCGGCAATGGCGAGATCCTTGCCGACGATCAAACCGCTTTCCTGGGCGGCACGGATCGCACCAAGCGCAGTGAGGTCATTCACGCCGATGATGGCAGTCGGGGGTGGGGCGCGTTCGATCAATTGTTTCATCGCCTCATACCCTCCCACGCGTGTGAGGTCACCTTTAAGGACCAGGTCGGGGTCATATGCAATATGGGCTTCTTCCAGTCCTGCTTTGTAGCCTTCGAGACGATCGCCTACTAAAGTCAGTTCCTCAGATGCTCCAATGAAGGCGATCCTTCGATGTCCTAGGTCAAGGAGGTGATTCACGAGATCTTTGACCCCGGCGCAACCATCCACGCCAATGTGTGGCGAGGATTTAAAGGTTTTACTTCGGCCGAAGGATGCGAAGGGAAAATTTTCCTCGGTGAGGTAGCTGATGCGCCAGTCATCTACGCGCATTCGAACTAGGATGAAGCCGTCCACGCGGCGCGAGTTAGACCATAAGCGATAAGCGCGCTCTTCCGCTTCCCCTGGGGGGGCGACTGAAACGAGCAGGTCGTACGATCTGCGGCTGGTTTCATCGCCGATGCCGGCTATAAATTCGCTGAAAAAGGGATCGGAGAAACGTGACCCTGAGGTTGGAAATATCAAGCCGATGGTTTCGGTGCGTTGAAGACGAAGCTGCCTCGCTGCGTGCTGGGGGACGTAGCCCATTTCGCGCGCGATCTCGATGACATGATCACGGGTTGAAGGGGCCACGTCATCATACCCAGCAAGCGCACGAGAGACTGTCGTGACCGAAAGATCCAGTTTCTTAGCGACGTCGCGTATCGTAACTGGCAATGCCTGCTAACCTTTGAGGTGAATACGAAAAAAATCGCTCCATCCAAAACGATTTGGATAGTGTATATACAGTACCCCAGTAAGGTAGGCTTTGTCAAGTCAGGTTTTGGAAGAATTCAAGAAGATTGTCTGTCACGCAACCGGGCTGCCGGCAAGATAATAAATTAGGGGAGGAGAGTGTCCGAATGGAAGCGCTATTCCCAGCGCTTTTTAAAGAATTTGCATTAATGCACCAAGCGTCAGGAAAGAGCGCATACTAGCATCACTGCTGGGAGGGCGGATACCCGCAACGGGATACGGCGCGGCGCTAGCGTGATCGAATTTTGGATGGGGGACTAGAATAGGAACTTGCCGCGCGAAACGGGTTATAGGCTAGGACGGAGATGCGATTGCTTTAATCAGTCGTCCCGCCAGTCCGGATCCGAGGAGGGCCAGGCCATCTATGGGCATGTAGTGGCCGGAGGCAGCGTCGAAGAGAATGCTCGCCTTGGCGGGAAACTCGTCATCCCCTGGCCAGAGGGTTGCGGCTAGCCGGATCCTCGGGAGGGGGTGAAAGAAGTAGGCGTGGGGAGCCAGAGCGGGGAGTGGTTGACCGCCCATGGCTTTGGCTGCGAGAGCAAAGGCTTCGGGTTCATCTCCAAATACCTTCGCGATTTGATTCCCACTGTACCCTTGAAAAGCCTGGTGGTAGAAGCTGCCATCAGGCAGCTCCCGGAATCCGATCCAGCGATCAGCCAGAGGTGAACCATCCGCCGTATGGAGATAGTAGAGCAGCATGGCGGTGTCGAAGGTCGAACATGGTGGTCCTTCAGGAGGGCTGAAGGCATCAAGCGCAGGCCAGGAAAGGGCGACGCTCTGCCCCCAATAGGTCAGCAGGATGGTCTCTCCCTCAACGCGCCCGTCAGAAGAAGCCGCTACGTTAAAGGAATCGCGAGTGCGCAGTTCTTCGCGCAACTCGTCAAGACGGCGGACCATGCTTTCTTGCCAGGCTTCCTGCGCCTTGGCGATGATCTCCTCACTGTTCGTTTCCTTTCCCCCAGCCCTCTCTGTCAACCCAGTCATTTCTTACTCCACCTGTACATTCTCGATGTATGTCCGAATAGCCGGTACAGCCGTGAGGCGTTCGTGGAAAAAGTTGTTCACCAGGTTGATTACCTCGGCGCGCGAGGTCGCAACGTGTGCTTTCCAGCGATCATCCATGGTCTTCTTATCCAACGCGCCCCTCAGGCGCAGGAGGTAGCGGACGATCTCGGCTTCCTCGTCGCCCTCAAGCGATTGGACGACGGTAAGGATGAGGCCATCGGCTTGCTTCAACACGACATCATGCGGAATGCTGCCAGGATCCTTCATCACGTCGTCGATGGTGCGGATAAGCGACCAGACCTGATACAGTGCGGTTGTGGGTTCGTCAAACAGCTCGCGAACGTAGGCAGCCTCTTCATATCGACCGGTGAGGCGAAATATATTGTACATCCGCTTCGCTGCCTTGCCGTAATTTGGTTGTTGACCGAGATATTTATTCACTTCCTTTTCGAGCTGCCGGACGTAGTCGTCGAGCGCATCAGCCGAGACGTGTTCGGCTAATTTTGAAAAGAGCGGGATTGATTCCGCTTGAAGATAGACCTCCTGAAAGTAGGGGTCAAGGTAACCATCGAGAGGCGTAATGGCGCCATCCGGGGCTTCCCAGGTCACGTCGAGCATATTGCTGGCATTGGAGAGCTGCCCGCGGAGAGGATCGGCGACCACCCAATCCAATTTACACCAGCCCTGATGCGGTGCCACTTCGTCCCAGCCAATCTTAACCGCTGCGCCATCCGGCGTCTGGGCATTTAAAGCCTTTTCTTCGATCTCCTCCACGCGCCAGGAAATGGGTGTGCCGGCGCGGTGGAGGTTCCCTGCTCTCACTGTGTCAAATGGGTATTCTCCAAACTTCACCTCGATTAACTGATAAGTTGGACCAGAGGATGTTGCTAGCGCTTTATCTCGAATGAGATCGGCCAAGATGGCGCAGGCGCCTTCTCGGGTATCGGCCTTGATGTTGATCCGCTCGAAGTAGTCGCAATCCCCGGGAAAGGTCTGGATCTTGGATTGAGCCGCAGAACCAGAAAGCGCCAGGGCGGTTTCTACAATGCCTGGCTGGTCTTCGAACTCAACCAGCTTCCCAATCCTTCGGAAGTATTCCAGCTCCTCTGGGCTGAAATCGAGCATGGATACGGTATGACCGAAGACCCCGGTGCGGCTATCGACGACTATGTCGCTGCTCGCTTTGGCGGCGCTGATTGCGGTCAGCCATTGGAGCGCCTTTTCCTCATCCATCTCTACGCCCAGGCGCTGGGCGGATGCCAGGATGCGCTGCAGGTCGATATCCGGCCCAGTTTTATTCTCACTCATCATTGCCTCCGAAATCGAGATATTCAAGTTCTAAGTCAGTGTAGATCGAGATTCTTCGTCGCTGCACTTCCGAATACTCGAGAGTTACGTGTATATTTCATGCTGAGCGAAGCGAAGCATCTCGTTCTTGGAACTGAATTGTGCTTCTTGCCAGGAAAGAGATTCTTCGTCGCCCTGCTCCTAAGAATGACAGTATCCCGGCTTGATCGGGTTGGCGTGCTGCCGTCCCACAGAATGACCTCGTCCCAACTCAAGAAGCTTGACCTGTCACCAGTAACTGTACGTTCATCCCCTTAATTCGAGGATCTTGCGGAATATTATCGCCTGGTCAAGCGCATCTTGTAATGCATGGTGTCCCAGGTGAGGGGGCAATCCTAATTGCTGGGAGATCGCATTATGGTTCGTTTCTTCCCATCCTACGCCTGTTATACCCATATAAAGCGCTTTGATATCCAGCGCGCTGTGCCCAAACGGATTGTGTCCTAGATACTTGTGAAAATACTCATTGATGAACATCCAGTCAAACGCGGCGTTAAAGGCGACGAATACAGGTTTCTCGTCTGGTGGTGTGTTCGCGCTCAGCCAACCATCGAACTGCCGCATGGCTTCCTCCGCTGGAATCCCATCTTCAGCCAGGACCTCGAGCGACAATCCGCTGATTTCTAGGGCCTGTGGTTTGTATGCGGGGCAATCAGGCTGCAGTTCGAGATACAATCTTCGGTTGAGATCGGTGACCACACATGCTCCGATGGATAACAGTGCGAAACGGCTGGGGTGGGGACCCGCCGTCTCAACGTCAACGGAGATGTAGCACGCCTCGAATGAATTACGGTTTTTTTCCATTCTTCGTTAAACCAAACTCTCCTGCCTGGTTTTGGAATGTGAAGACCAGGGTAAAGCACAAAGCTTGGCCCGGAACTCGATCAGGCCAATTATCGGCCGCTGATCAAGTCTCCTAGGATCTCGCCTCCGATCCCCGCAGCGCCCTTTTTTTCTCCAGTCTGCTGGAATTTTGCTGAGGCGAGCACTCGATCTGCCAACCTGGAAAAGGGCAGGCTCTGCAGATATACCTTTCCAGGTCCGGTTAAGGTTGCCAGGAACAAGCCTTCGCCTCCAAACAGAGCGTTGGTGAAACCGCCGATGAACTTGATATCATAAGCGACGCTGTCGTTGAAGGCGACCAGGCAGCCAGTATCCACCCGAAGAGTCTCACCGGCTACGAGGTCCTTCTCCACGATGGTCCCGCCGGCGTGGACAAAAGCCATGCCATCACCTTCGAGCCGCTGTAAGATAAAGCCCTCACCGCCAAAAACTCCTGCGCCTAATCGCTTCGTGAAAGCGATCTCGATCTCGATGCCTTGCGCTGCGCAGAGGAACGAATCCTTCTGACAAATAATGCGCCCACCAAAATCATTTAGGTTGATTGGTATGATCTTGCCCGGGTATGGGGCGGCGAATGCGACCTTTGCTTTACCGCCAGCGTTATTTAGGAAAGTTGTGATAAAGAAACTTTCCCCGGTGATCGCACGCTTTAGACCCTTGAAGATGCCGCCACCGGTCGATGTCTGCATTTCGATTCCATCTTCCATGTAGGTGAGTGTGCCTGCCTCGGCTCGGATGCCTTCTCCCTGGTCGAGCTCAACTTCCACGAGCTGCATATCATCCCCGTAAATCGTATGGTCAATCATGTCTGCCATTATGTTCTCTCCTTTTGTGTGTCGTTGTGTGGATTTTCCAGAAAAGCGGATTTAAATCGTGAGCATATGACGATTTATATTAACCTAATCATCGAGGTCATTGGTTTCATACATATCGCCGCGGAGACGCCTTAAAGTGTGAAAACGAGCTGTTTGGCGCTGTGCATTACGCGCCACGCCACGGCGGATGACCAAACCCAGCGCAGTGAGTGATGAGCCAAGCAATAAAGCGAGGGTATTTGGCTGCTGAATCTGGAGGGTGAGAAGGAACACCACAAGGGATACCAGGCCAATGAGGATCAATGCGGAGCCGAATCGAGATGCCATAGTCAACCATTGATTTCCCCCACCTGTAGTAGCAGGAGGGGGATCCATATCTTTCACTCAGCGGATAAGGGTGTGGATCTGCTCATGCATGTAGAGCTGCAGATAGTAATGGCCGCCGGCATTCTTCCCGGAGGAGCCTGATCCTTTCCATCCGCCGAAGGGTTGGAACCCAGGCCAAGCGCCGGTGGTCGAGCCCTGCGGTCGATTGGCATAGGTCACACCAGCCTCGATGTTCTCGAAGAACCAGGCGGCTTCCTCGTCCGAACCGTAGAAGCCAGCGGTGAGGCCATACAGGCTGTCATTCGCCAACTTCATCGCCTGAGCGAGATTGTTCACCGGGTGCACCATCGTGATCGGCAGGAACATCTCCTGTTTCCAAAGCTGATGGCTGTGCGCCACGCCGGTGACGATCGTCGGTTCGCAGAAGAAGCCTTTCGCAAAAGCCCCTTCGGTGATGACTTTGCCGCCAGTGAGGAATGTGCCCGCTTTTGAAAGTTCATTCGTGAACTTTATAAAATCGTTGTGGGCACCTTTGTTGATCACAGGCCCCATGAAGACTGTTCGATCCGTCGGATCGCCGACGGCGATTTTCCGGGTGATTTCGGCCACTCGGTCAACCAACTGCTTATAAACTGGCCGTTCAACGTAGACCCGGGAGTTGGCGGAGCATTTCTGTCCCTGTAAACCAAAGGACGATCGCACGATCCCGGCGGCAGCGCGCTCAATATCGGCGTTCTTAGAGACGATCGATGAGTTCTTCCCGCCCATTTCGAGGATCGTCGGGCGCGGGTATTGACCATTGGCGAACAGACGGAAGATTTTCATTCCGATATCGAACGAACCCGTGAAGGTGATGCCATCCACAACCGGGCTGTCTATGAGGGCCTGGCCGAGTGTTGAGCCGGGACCGGTCACGTAATTCATCACGCCATCCGGGATGCCGGCATCGCGGAAGCATTCGGCCAGTAAGCGGACCGTCCAGGGGGTGTCTGTGGCCGGTTTCATAACCACCGTGTTGCCGGCAACAAGCGCTGCGCCGACGGGGCCGCCGGTGAGAGCAGCCGGGAAGTTGAAGGGGCTGATAACAACCCAAACCCCATAGGGGCGAAGAAGCGAAGTGTTTAAAGGCTTGAACCCTTTTAATGGATCGGTGCCCATCTTGACTTTGAAGCCCTCGTTGGCCTCCATTTGGTCGCACGCGTAACGGATGAGATCCGCCGCTTCGGCGATATCGCCCAGCGCTTCCATGCGGTTTTTTCCCACTTCAATAGAGATGACTGCTGCGATTTCATAGACGCGTTTGTCGATTTGCTTCGCCGCTTTCCTCAATAGCTGGAGGCGCGATTTCCATGATCTTTTTGACCAATCGGGGAATGCTTTGCGGGCTGCGGAGAGCGCTTGCTGTGCGTGATTAGTGCTGCCCTTTTGGAAGGTGCCGAGCAGCCAATCCTGATTGATAGGGGAGCGGTCTTCGAACTTGTCCCTGGAACGCACATCCTTGCCGTTGATGAGCATGGGATGATCTTGCCCAAGATTATTCTTGACCTTCTTCAATGCCTGCTCGTACTTTTGATGCAGTAATTCGGGCGGGTTGTACATCGTTGCGTAGGTTAACTTAAAAGTACTGGTTGGTTTGGGTGCCTTCTTACCTTTCTTCTTTGCCATGATATGGGAATCCTCGATGTATACGGAGTAATTTGGTGAAAGTATACCTCCTCATTCGCCGTCGTCAAAAGGGCGTTGTATACTGAATATGAACCCTGTGGTCGGATAATCAAAGCGACCACGGTGTAGAAAAGGGCAAAGCCACTTGACCTGGGTAGAGGAGAGACTATACGCTGCGGGTGGGGAACACATCCCCGCTACTTGGGGTAGTTTTGCCGATTCAACCGGCATCGGTGCCATCTTGCATCTCTCCGGCGGGGGACCGGAGCCGTTTCTGGGACCAACACCGCGGCGCTTCCTCTGGCTGATGGTCGAGGATGAAAAACTGGCCGGAATGGAGGATCGCAGGTTGGCCGCGGAGTTCATACAAGACTCCTTGGAGGCGGGCGAGAAGGTGCTTTTACACAGTACTGAAGGGCGCCATCGCACACGTTGGGCTTATGTGGCCTATGGTCTTTATGTGGGTCGCAGGCTATCTCGGGTGCTGCGCGAGGCGGCAGAAAAGCCCTGGCTCGCGCCCTATCACACGGATCGTGACATATGGAGAGCCTTTCAGGAGCACTCGAAGGCTGTGTGATTAAATTGAAGGTTAATAGTTCGGGGTAGACCCGAGGGGAAGGGAAGGACATGCTTTTCACTGATGCTGTCTTCGTGGGAATTGACCCAACGGCGGGCAAACAGCCCATCCAATATGCGGCACTTGACCGCGATCTCCACCTGATCGCACTGGATCAAGGAGACCTTGAGTCTGTATTGGCGTTTGTGGCCTCGCTGGAGTCGACCGTGGTTGCTGTCGATGCGCCGCAGGGACCAAGCCGAGGCTTAATGGCTCAGGCGGATATCCGCCGTCGATATAACCTCCGCCCTGAGGGGAAGACCTGGGCGAAGTGGCGAGTTTGTGAGTATGAACTACGCAGGCGTAACATTCGGCTGTACAACACACCAGAGAAAGAAGAAGAAGCTAAAGCTTGGGTTCGGACCGGTTTTGAGATCTTCCGCCGACTGGAGAAGATCGGCTTCAGGAAGAATATTCTCGACGAACAAACCGACCGGCGAGCGATTATTGAAGCGCGTGCGCATTCCGGGTACACAATTCTGCTGGAGAGACGACCTTTCTTGAAGCGAACGCTAGAGGGGAGGCTGCAGCGGCAGCTTGTGCTTTATCTCGAGGGACTCGATATCGCCAACCCCATGTATGCATTAGAAGAAATCACCCGCCACAATCTTCTCAGTAGTCACCTGTCGCTTGAGCGGCTCCATTCCTATGAAGCCCTTGATGCGATGATGGCGGCCTATACGGCGTTCCTTACTGGTCTCCACGCAGAGCGCGTCAGTCAAGTCGGGGAACGGGAGGAGGGGTTGATCACGCTTCCCGCGAGTGAATTAAAGGATTTCTATAAGTAATTCTACCAGCTAAATTATCTCGGATTTGCTCTAAGTTACTGATGTTGTCGTCCCGCAACTGGACTGCCAAAAAGGGTCGACCGATCTTGTCAGATGAAGAGAAGGTAGAAATCACTTTAAAATAATTTAGCTGATTAATTAGCAGTCCCCCGAGTGCTGAACTTCACTGGAACCTGTCGGTGGGATTGAGCGTTTGATGTCTTTGTACGCCCCGAGGAGTGAGGGTGTATGGTCGCAGCAGGGAAATCCTCTATGAGGGGGTGGTGTAGTCCCCACCTTCCGGGGGTGAGCCTGCGCGGGCAAAACAATATGGAGGACTGCATCATTAGGAAATAGGCAGCCAGGAGATCTGGCTGTCGTTTTTGATTAGCCTCTTGAAACAGGGTGACTGGTCAATGCAGATGGTTGTTTGAAATGGAGTTAAAAAAATGACACAGGGGCGTGATGCCTGGCTCGAGGGTGTCAGCGGCGAACTGGTTGGCCGCGAGTTCACACTAATCGAAGAGGAAACGATCGTTGGGCGCGGCAAGGAATCACAATTTCAGATTCTGGATCCTGGGGCATCGCGCGAGCATGCCGTGATTCGCTTCTCATCGGAAGGCTGTTTGATAGAAGATCTCGGCAGCACGCGCGGCACATTTGTGAATGACGAGATCGTCCACTCCGCTGAGCTCAAGGATGGCGATACGATCACTATCGGCGATACAAGGTTCTGCTTTCATTACGAACCTGAAATAGAATCTGCGTCTACGGTAATGGTTGATGAGGACGCCATCGCCACGGTGATGGTGTCTCCCGAGATGTTAATTGCCGAGGAGGGCAAATCACGGTGCGCGCAATGTGGTGCAGCGCTGCGAGCAGAAGAAAAATTTTGTGGAGAGTGCGGCACGCCGCGATCAGACGTTAAGCAACCGCGTGTTGAAGCAGATGTTCCACCAACCCCAGAGCCGACACGCCAGGCAAGCGCAGTACCCGAGGGGACCCCTCCAGCAGTAACACCACCGGGTTCGCCGCCAACACACGCATCATCGGCAACCACAGGCCCAACTTCAGGCGGAATTCCCTGGAAGTGGATTGCCATCGTGGGTGGAGGATTTGTGGTCCTGGCGATTGCGATTGCGGCAATGGCCTTCGCTTTTGGGTTTTTCAGCGAAGAAGAACCACAGAGCATCGCTGCTCTTCCCGATCCTACAGAAACCCAATCCACATCGATCATAGATATGACGGAATTGATCGTTCCTACGGCGATCTTCACCCCGCTCATCCCGCCGATGCTTACTCCTACGACTGAGTTTGTCGACCTTCCCACCCCAGAGCCAACAACGGTTCCTGCTCCATCGGGATCCACACTGGGGGGCGCGAGTCAAATCGCTTTTGTATCCAACCGCGGAGGTCGACCACAGATCTACATAGTCAACGTCGACGGCAGCGACGAGCGGCAAATCACGGATCTCGCCGCGGGGGCTTGCCAGCCAGCCTGGTCTCCCGATGGGACGCAACTGGCGTATACCTCCCCGTGCACCGCCAACCGCGAAGAATATCAGGGCTCTTCGGTTTTCGTCATGAACGTGGACCCGCAGGGCGTCCCTTCTGAACCGATCTTGCTTGTTGTCACTCTGGGTGGTGGAGACTACGACCCAGATTGGTCATATGACGGTCTTCGACTGGCTTTCACCTCCTGGCGCACCGGGCGTCCGCAGATTTTCACGATTGGCATCGATGGAAAGGGTTTGCGAAACGTCAACGATGACCTTGCTTTCAACTGGTCTCCGAGCTGGGCGCCTGATGGTTCTCAGATCGCCATCCTATCCGGGCGAGGGGGGCAGGAAGAGATCTGGCTTGTCCCTGACGATGGTGGGGAGGAGAAAAGATATACGCACAGCGATGGTCAGGATATTGCTCGACCTGATTGGTCTCCCGATGGCGGCACGGTTCTCTTTGAGAAAGTTATCGGTAATATCCCCCGACTGATCGCTATCTCCGTCGCCGATGGCGGGGTCCGCGAGATCCAGGTTTGTCAGGAGGGGCGGCTCTCACTCCAACCGATGGGTGAGCCGGCCTGGTCGCCGGATGGTCAATGGATTGCTTTCGAGGCCTGGCCGGACGGCGAAAATCACAACATTGCCATCATGCGCGCGAGCTGTACTGACTATCAGGAAGTGACAACCGACCTGGCGCTGGATTTTGACGCTGCCTGGCGGCCGGTGCCGTGAATTGACGACATGATGGATACCAATTTTGGTTCGTGGTGCCGAGATAAAGAACGAGAACACATTGTTGAGGAGTTATGAAATGCCACAAGGGAGTTCTATCGGCTGGCTGGTTGGGCTTTCAGAAAACACAGGCGGACAACGATTCGCGTTGGATCGAGAAGAGATACTGATTGGGCGCGGTACAGGTTGTCACATCCAACTCAAGGATCCCAAGGTCTCGCGAAAGCACGCGAAGATGAAAATTAAAGCAGGGCAGCTGACGATAGAAGACCTGGATAGCACGCAAGGAGTTCTGATCAACGGGGAGCGGGTCGACGAGTGCCAACTACAAAATGGAGACTGTGTTCAATTAGGTGATACGCAGCTGCAGGTTGAATTTGAACAAGACTCAATTGAGACGGTAATGGTGCCGCAAGCAGACGTTCCGAGTGTTGCAGGTACTTGTTCACAATGCGGGAATCCAATCTATGAGGGAGAGAAATTTTGCAGTCAATGCGGCTCATCTTCTATTCCCTTGCCGCCACCATTTAATTTCGTGCGGGAGGCTTTCATTCGCCTAAGAGCGCTCCGCCGTGCGGGGAGGATGGACTCGGCGACCTATCGGGAAGAATTGGAGAAGCTTGTTATCCAAGATGGCTCCGGTGGTTTTTGGATGCCGGGTGTTGAAAGCGGCGAGTGGTTCTGGTTTAACGGAAGCGAATGGATACGTCGCGATCCACCTTTAAAACCTCTGGTGCAAGCGCCTTTGGGAGAGGCTGTTCCAACGCCGCCCCCACCTCCGCCAGCTCCACTGGGCGCCATCGAGGTGGAGGATGACAAGAGACTGGGACGGGCTTTTTTGATTGGTGGTGGAGTACTTGTCGCTTTCACCATCCTGGCTATTAGCGCGTATGCGGCGTATAGGCTGGTGAACGCCGATGATGATGAATCGTCCACAATTGTAGAAGCTCAATCTTTGCCGACAAGCGCTGTCCTTCAACAATCGCCCACTCCAGAGCCCACATTATTGGAGGCACTGCAGCCGACAATTGCACCGACTTGGACTCAAGAACCCGCGGCTTCGGCGACACCGGTTCTACCCTACGCGATTCGACCGTATAACTCGGCGACTGACGAAGATTTAGTCAATCTTGCAGATATCACAGATTTTATTGATGCCGTAAGCAGCCCCGAACATGCCATTTATGAAGGATCATGGGAGATCAATCGACCGGGTCGATTCAATATCGGCTGGTGTGCGATTGATGCAACTACGTTGCATGAAAACTTGCGAGTGATTGAGATGAGTTTGGATGTCGATGGCACGAGTGTTGAACCTGCAGATATGTTTGATGAGGAGTTTGCCGATTCCACACTTCATTGTAGGACGTCTCAGATTGTGGTGGAGTTTTCTGAGTCTGGAGAACACCGGCTGCTGTGGACGACAAGTTATTCAGAACCGGTTTTCGATGGATGGCAGACCGTCGAGGCGGGAACCTATCTCAATGAATATGTGTTCGATGTCCGGGATGTGACCACTGTAGAAGATGACTTTAATGAAAGTTCGGGGAAGTGGGACGAAACCGTTCAGCAAAACTTCAGCCAGTGGACGGAA
>Ga0307421_1001064_pt1 | contig 17130 bp, 21 predicted proteins | sample SalMarWE160270MG_FD_202163 | JGI IMG/M metagenome (GOLD analysis project Ga0307421, IMG submission 202163) | Salt marsh sediment microbial communities from the Plum Island Ecosystem LTER, Massachusetts, United States - WE1602-70 | ecosystem: Environmental > Aquatic > Marine > Intertidal zone >...
AGGTGTGATTTCCAGTAATTTTGACGTCATTTCCCGGGCGATTGAGGTTGTCCAACTAACTGGTCAACCTTCCAAAACAGAATTCCTTCATACGCGCTATACTTTGGATGGTCAGGTAGGCCAGGGGGAATGGCCAAATAATCAGCTTGATGGTATTGGGACCTGGCTCTGGGCACTGAAAGCCCATATGGACTTATCTGGTGAGGGCCTGCCGGATTTTGTACTGAACAGCGCTGAACTGGCTGTTCGGTATCTGTCTATTTTATGGCAATTTCCCTGTTCCGATTGCTGGGAAGAATTCCACGACCAGATTCACACCTATACCCTGGCAGCTATTCAGGCTGGGATAAAGGCCTTCAGTGATTTATCAGGTACTGATCATCAATCTGTGATAGATGATATTCAAGAAACAATTCTCGATCAATGTGTTAATAACAGGCACTTTACCAAGCGCCTGGGGTCAGAGGATGTGGATGCCAACCTGATTGCCCTGGCTGTACCGTATGGAGTGGTTGATACCGGACATCCCGTGATGGCAGCGACTATAAAAAAAGTTGAGGAGGATCTAACCGGGACCGAAGGGCTGCATCGCTACGCAGGAGATATTTTTTACGGGGGTGGAGAATGGATCTTGTTGTCTGCCTGGTTAGGCTGGTATTGGGCTGAGCAGGGAAATAAAAAAAGGGCTCAGGAACTGCTGAGTTGGATAGAATCCCAGGCGGATGAAAAAGGTTATCTGCCGGAACAGGTCCCGGCTCATCTAAACAAACCTGAGTATTATAAGATCTGGGTAGAAAGATGGGGAGAGATTGCCAATCCACTACTCTGGTCACACGCGAAGTATTTGATATTAATAAACAAACTGGATCAAATCTAGATTTGCGTGTATCACATGCTCGGTAGCGGCATAGTTTATTGGTTTACTTTTCCTGATCTTTCAGTTCTTTTTCGTGTTTCCGCTCGTGGTCGCTGACGTAGGTATACCCATCTGGCAGGATAATGCCTTTTGCGAGCGCTTTGCGGATCTGTTCCTCGCTGGCTTTCATACCGGCCGGCAGGTTGCGCAAATGGCTGCTTACTTGTACGTCCTCAAGGATCGTCTCAACCAGGAAGTCGTGAATGGTCAACCCCTCCCTCTTTCGCCACAGTACATGAAAGATCGTGAGAGAAACACTGGGCAGGGCATCCTTCGGAAGGGAAATCTGCCCCACCCCAAAAACCATCCTGCCGGGTTCTAACCTATTCAGATCACTCTCGTTTTCAAGTTGGATCCGGCTCGTATCCGCCTTTATATAGACCCCGGCATCATCGTCCTGGGTGTTTTCCACATCCGGAATATCATCTGGCACCAGGACAAGCAGGGTGTTTTCCGCTTTCTGTACCAGGTATCCTAAGAATTCAAAATCCCCCGTGGTGTACATGACTCCTCCTTCGTTTTTGTAAGCAGCAGGAGCGAATGGATATTAATATTCTAAACGATATCCACTGCCCCTGCTTACCAATAGGGATATCCAGATGCATCCAGGCTGTCCTGATACGCCGTTATGGGCTCATCACTAAACCCTTCTGAGGACCCCTCAATGATGCAGGGGTCAGCTGGTCTTTTGGGCCTGGCTGCATTCTGTGCGAGGACCAGCGCAATTTCCATTCCGGACAGGGTGAATATCTCCGGTTCGGGTGCTACTTCAAGTATAGTTACTGGTTCAAGCGTCATTACTGTCATTGTTTTTCTCCTTATTTTTTTGGAGTTAAGATGGATTAAGAGACTCCTCTCTTTCCAGGTCCCCCAGGTAGTCTCCATAGGTAAGGCGGTCTTCCTCGTCCATATCAAGCGGGTGGAATGTTGAGTTCCAATCGCTTTCCGCAGACCCTAAGTCTTCCAGGGCACACTCAAGGTTTGCCTGCACAAATGGATGCCGTTCGTTATTCTCCGCATCATCGGCCAGCGCCAAGATGGCTTCGTTCGCAATGGAGAACAGAAGATCTGCCTGGGATTTATTGATCAAACTGATCAGGTTAGAAATCATTTTCACGCTTCACCTCCACGGTGTAATAAGAGCCTGATTAAGAGCCTCTTTAAAAGACCCTGTCCTCAGGCTCTTGTTCCAGCTCTTATCTTTAGTTGAGATTGTTGATGATCGGGTTGTAATTCCCGTTTTTTGCAAAGGGACTGGGAAAATTCATTCCGGGCTCTTTTTCAGACATCGCCTTGGGAGATAACCAGGCCGGGGGTGTGACAGAATAACCAACAGAATAAACACCGGACTTCCCCTCATCATTTTTTATCTTTTCGATAAAGGCGAAAACGATGGTAGTATCCGGGTCATATTCTCCAAGTTGTTTATCAATACTCAATAAACCCTGCTCTCCAACCAGGTTCTCAAGAGGAAGTAGTTTGTCCCTGGGAATATAACTACCAACTGCTCCTCGACCAGTAGGTTCCTTCCCAGGAGGCAGTATTTCTTCCAAACCGGAAGGGAAATCATCCATCATAAACAAGGCCAGAACACCCCTGCCCTGACTTTTGTATTGGCGGTAAATATCACCAGCGATCTTGGGCCACATCTGTCCAATGATCTCGGCATGTAATTGAATTGGTTCATCTTTGTTTTCGTGGTCATATTCGTACATAATTTTCTCCTTGGAATTAGTTGGGATAGATAGAAAAATCCCCCGGTTTAGTACCAGGGGATCTCAGAAACTGCAAAGTTCGGGGTCAAAATGTGTAGATCCTACCAGCGTTTTGAGGGGGAATGTATCCGGCTGCACAGATGGCGTTTTCCATAGCATCAACATGTTCCAAAGCGATCTTCCGGTATTCTTCAGGGAGACCCCATTCTGTAAGCACCTTCCTGACCTGCTGAAGTTTGACAAAGGTGCAGGCATCCTCCTCCCGCTTTCCAGCTGCCCTGTAAACATCCATCAGTACTTCGCCGGGAAGGACCACAAATCCGCTGCCATCCTCACCCCAGTACTGCGATAGGGTTGTGTCGTTGACATGGGTCAGGGCCAGGGACCATAACTCAGCATTTGAGAGCGCGTTCTGGGCAATAGCTGTGGGTTTCCCGGTATAGACAATCTGCTCCCCATCTTTTGTGGGCCAGATCATCACCTCCAGTCCCCGCAAATATCCCCCGTCCAGCTCCCAGCCGTCACAGTACCAACCGCCATCTTCTTTATGCAGATTAATGGGCTTGAGATTGCTCTGCCTTTTAGTCTCCACGTAGGAGATCTGGAGGGGCTTCTTAGCCTGGGCATTGACCAACATATCAAGAAAGCCCTCATATTCCCTGCAGGGAAGGGAAACCTTGAGAACCAGGTCATTGCGGGTGTAGATCTTTTCCATGTCAAAGCCGTCAACATAACCAAAAGCTCCCTCCCAGTTGATGTCCGGACTATCGAGGATAGGGACAGTCTGCAGGGTATAGAAATACTTCTGGGCCTTATTGACCAGGGCTCCAGAGATCCGCTGCGAAGCAAATTCTTTCTCAAGCTGTTTGGCGATCTTTTCATACTTTCCACGCCCTGGCATTGTTTTGATTTCAACTGTCTTGAGCTGGGATTCGGCCCAGTCGCTAAAGAATTTGTTGATCTCTTTGATCGTCTGGTGATAAGTATCGTTTTTGATCAGCCGGTCCCGGTGGGGAAGCTGGGGCCTGAGCTCATCAGGTGCTGCCCCCGGATCCACCACCCAAGTTCCCGGCAAGGTGACATACCGGGTATCCAGTGGGTAACCTTCCCAGACCACGCTCGCGTAGAAGCTTTGATGAAACGCCGAGTATTCAGAATAATGCTGAAGGTAAAGCTTGCCGAATGGCGTGGTGATGAATTCCATTCCTTCCAAGGGATGAGGGACCTGATCTCCATTGAAGTAAAAATCAGCATCTATATAACCCCGGAGTTTGTCGACCCTGGCGCTGTCGAGTTTAATTCCCTCTACAACAACCCTGGTCCCTTTGATGGATTTCTTTTTCTTTTCTTCTTCTACCTGTCCGGTCTCAAACAGGGACGAGGACAGGACCAGTACCCGTGTACCTGATTGGATGGTCACCCGGTCTGAAAAAGCGGGAGCAGCATAGATTCCAACCCCTGCCGCTTCAACAATCTCATCTCCCCAATCAGACTCGCCAATGACCAGAAGAGACTGCAGGTCAGTAAATCCTTTCCCATCATCTTCAACGGTAAGCTTATTTTCCTGGTAGGTAACCCGAATCGTTTTTGCCCCTGCTCGCAGCGCGTTCTGGATGATCTCCTTGTAGGCTGCAAAGGGGCTGTCCCACAAACGCTTGACATTTTTCACAAATTGGGTAGATATGGTAACGGTATGTTGTTTCATGCGGGTTTTCTCCTTTTTTTGGTTTCTTAAAATAAAAAACCCCGCTGAACGATTCAGCGGGGTTGACTACTAATCAAGAAATAGGTGGTATTTTCAAAATGGGATCAGACTATCATGGTGCTTCAGAAACTAACTGGTCCAGAGATACCAGATGGGCTTTGTGCTTGGCCGCCATCTTCTCAGCCGCAGGAGTAAATCCATTCCGACTGAAGAACGCATAACGAATCCGCCATTCGCCTTGATCTATATTGAGGTCCCTCAACACCAGGGGGGTCTTATCGATGAGCAGTTGCTTTACCACCTTAACCGACAGGGGTTTTTTCTCCCACTTACTTTCCCCAAGAAGCAAAACCTTGTGGTCCCAGTTTATACCTACCACATCGATCTGGACTTTGCGACTCCAGTGTTGGCCGATCTGCTCAAACTTTACAACCAGTTTCCCCTGGTTGCTTTGATGGAGAAGCCACTGTCGGGAGAGCTCCTCAAAAGCAGTAGAACCAACAAAGGAATTCAACCCTTGTTGAATAAAACGAAACACCCGTTCTCGGTCATGCTCTAGGTCTTCTCGTAACGGATCAAGGAACCGGAAATAGAACCGGAAGTAGGGGTCAGATAAATAGTATCTTCCCAGACGCGAATGGCTACGCATGGCAGGCTTGATTGTGGCTGGCAGTTTTCTTTCTACCATTCGCATTTCTTCCAGATTTTTCAGGTAAGAAGTCAAATTCGATGTTGAAACAAGGCTTCTGTCACTGATATCTCCAAAAGCATGTTTTCCTGATCCAATCGTTTTAAGAATAGTGAGGTAGGTCCTGGGCTCTCTCACCTCGTCGTAGAGTAAAAACCGGGGCTCAGCTAGAAACATGCTTCCCGGGGAAAGCAGTACATCATTCAGGTTGTCGATGTAGGAACGATCCGGGTTCAACCACTCCAGATAAGCCGGCACACCACCTACTGTCGCATACAGATTTACAAGCTCTGCAGGAGACCAACGGGGAAAGAATTCCCGCAAGCTGGAGAAAGGAAGCGGTTCAAGATGCCACTGCCCTGTCAGCCGACCAAAGATGGGTGACTGCCGTGTTAGAAAGGTTTCCATGGTTTGAACATGCGAGCCGCTGATCACAATAGCAGTGTTGGAATCCTTGAAATACTGGTCCCAGGCGTGCTGCAGGGATGAGAGTGCTCCTGGGTCTGCATCGGCGATGTAGGTGATCTCGTCGATAAGCAGGATGTGCCTTTTATTACCCAAAAGTTCAGATGCTGATTCCCACAGCTCTCCCCAGCTATCAAAATTTGGCGCCTGGGACTCTTTGACATCCAGCAGCCTGGCATAGAGCTGCCTTCTCTGCATGGCAGAGGTGGTCTTCTCTGCTGCCCAGTAAGTGTATGGCACACCACTCTTCTCCGCCCATCTGCGAATCAGGACCGTTTTACCGACTCGCCGGCGCCCATAGATAAGGACTAGCTGGGCTTTTCCGGGCTTTTCGCGATTAAGGATATCGTTCAGATATCTCAATTCCTGTACCCTGTTGACAAACATTTCCTCACCTCGTTTTACATGATTTAGATTATTATAATCTAGATATGGCTTATTCTACCATTTTTCTCGTGTATATTTATCTCTTATGTCACTTTTTTAGACGGTTTTCCTACACTGTACTGTTTTGGCGATCTGTTTGCCGGTGATCTCTTCATGCAAGTTGGAACGGACGATCGCTTTGAGATGAGTAGCGGTACCCCTGGGGATCACAGCCAAGTGGTGAGCAGCTGCAAGTTCTGGCGGGTAGCCCTCTTCAACACAACTCCAAACACTGTTGATCACATCCAGGCTGGGTTGGAAAGGAAATTCAACCCTTCCCTGGGTGGTATAGAAGAAATAGACTTCCCTCTCGTCAAGCGCCATTCTTTTGTAAAGAGCGGTCCGCTGTCCTTTAGTGATCAGCGATTTGACAATTTTGCGATCAATCATAGGTAGCTGTCTGTCGTCGTTATCCTCTCCAACCATAGCCAGGAGCAGGTTTGCAACATAGCGGGCATGACCATTGGGCGTAAAGCCGGCAATGATCCCGCCCTGCCCCACACAATCATCAAGTTCAGAAAGGGCCCGGTTTAGGAGTTCCTTTCCCAATCCTTCCCACTCATGGGATGTTCGTCCCGGGGGAAGGATGGGCCCATCCAACAATACCACTGCTCCACCTCCCTGCTCCCGGGCACACTCAGAAGCCAACTCCAATTCCAAGGAGAACCTGATCGTATCGATAAGTTTTCTCCCACTGGCAGCCCTGGCGTGGAGAAGTTCCCCTGGTGACATAAACCTGGATAGATACCGGACTGGGGACGTGGTAGCCATCGCGTGGGCATAGGCCCAGGGCAGAGGTTCCGCAGGATCCGGATAGATCTGAGAACCATCGACACCCAGAAGTTCAACTGTAGTGGTTTTTAAGTTATCCACAGGTTCCCAGGGCTGACCATCTACTGGAATTGCACCACGGTAGCCTTCAGGAGGAATAAATTCTTTTCCCTTTGCCCCTTTGAAAAGGTTGGTCAACTGCCCATGAGGATGAGTTCCCTCATAAGACAGGTCGTTGATCTTAGTTCCTAGTTGTTCCAGCCACATCATTCCTCCTATTATTCAAAGTGTAGAAAGAAAACAATATGTTGGCATCTTTCGCCATCTCGTCCACTGTGTTTTGGATTGAGGGACGAAATTGAAATTTGGAAAGATCTGCAAATATTGTTCTAGCAAACCGGGTATATTCAAGTTCGTTCTCAAACACGGACATATCCATTGGATTTGTAAGCAGGACTGCCCGCTTGTCATATCGTCTTTTTTCCAGGAACAACCAGCCAGCAGCTATAAAAGCTCTGATGGTTTTCTAGATTTTCCCTTCCAAGAGCCAAATAATGGAGAAAAGGTTCAAAAAATCAATCACTTTTCCTATCTCCAGGATCCTGTGGGGTCTTGGGATTTTTGGACCAGGGTTGCTCTCTTTTTTGGTGCTGTGTATTTGAATTACTTCCATATCATTCTCCTTTTTCGGTTGATTTTTCTTCTTGTGGATTTTCTTCTAGTTTCTTCCAGAGTTCGATCAGGCTGCTGACCGTTGGCATATATTTTCCCTGCAATGCCAGGAGTGCCACCATCAGGATGGGATCCAGCTGGACTGCTCGTTGACCTTCATCATCAACATCAAAGACAACCCCCAGCGCTTCCAGGAGCGGAGTGGCCGGGGAGTCTTCTGTCAAAAAATAGGTTTGAGAAGGAAGTTTGATCATACGAGGACTTCCTTTCTGGCCATGATCTGGACCACATACTTGTACAGGTTTTCCAGCTCATCAAGCTGCTCCCGGTGTTGAGATCGAGCCTGGTGAATTTGGGATAAAACCCCCTCGCGGTCACCGTTTTGCAGGAGCGAGAAGATATCGTTGGCAAAACTTTCAAATACTGTGCTGGTTGAAAGTTCCTCCAGTCCTTCTTTGACCCTCCTCTGTGTTTGCTTGATATTGAAGCGGCTGACCTTCGATTCTCCGGTGCTGTCTTCCTTGAGCTGCTGGAGAGCTTCGATCGCTTCCCCTAGTCTGGGATTCGACGGGGTGAGCTTCCGGAGACGTTCAAGACGTATATTCCAGGATTTGGAGATCGCTGAACTGATTTCGGATCCACTCTTTGCTGCCCTGATGATTTCATCAGCCAACATGGTGGTTGAGGCTGTAATTCGCTCCATGGCTTCCTGCATCTGGGATATCTCCGGCCTCATTTGTGAAAGCAGGATAAACTCCTGTTTCCGCCTCTTTTCTTTGAGCAGATTAAGGCGTTCTTCCTCAGCCTCTCTCTTGATCTGGATCAGCTCCATTTGTTCGATATCTTTTCTCGATGCGGCCCTCTGTGCAGCTGCTTCAGCAGTCAAGGCCTGAACCTCTGCCTCACGAAGCTTTTCTACCTTGTGGCGGATAGAAGGTGGTAGTGTTTTGGAAAGGATCTCCATTTCCATCCGGATGTCTGATTCGATTTCTCCCAGAGTTGGAAAACGTCGATCGAAGTATTCCAATCCCGTGTCCAGGTATGCTGTTAGCGACAGGTTGTATCCATTGCCGGCAGCCAGATCCTTATAAGCTGCCCTGAGGGAGTCAGTGTAGTTTTGTTCGGCCTCCCTGCGCAAAGTGTCGTATTCGTCAACCAGGTGACGGTCCCTGAGTGCTGTAAACTCCTGGATGTAGTTTTCTATCAACCGGGTGAATGTATCGAAACACTCGACAGGAACCCACCAGGCTTTGCGTGGTCCTTCCCAAACCTCGATCGCTCCCTGATCCTTGCAGATCTTTCTCACCCGTGAGGCATGATTCCGCAGTGCGTTCTGGACTTTTTCAGATACCAGGCTTTGCATCGTGGTCATAAAGACCTTGTTGCGAGGATCATCCTCAGGGATGCCTAATTCCTTCAAATCAGTTGAGGTCTGAAATCGACGCAGGCCGTAGGCGTGGACCACTACAACAGTCCCATCCATCCTGGCTTTGATCTCCCCAATAGGCAAAACCTCCGCCAGAAGTTGGGACAGTTCCAGGGGAGGCAGTTTTGCCAGATCGTCATACAGTTGATAGTAGTTATTCACTTTCAGTACCCTCCTTTTTTTAGTTGGACATTTTTGGATTTTTTCTACTAAGGATATAGATCTTCTTGAATCTGATCAGAAATATTTTTTCTGGTCTAGCTCTGCATTGAGCACCCAAGACCAAAAAACCTCGCCGGGGTTATTCCCGTGCGAGGTTTTTTTCTTTTAGTTTGATCAGGAGTATAGAGATTTTTGAGTTCTGATCTGTTAGATCTACTTAATTGCTTCTGGGCTCAAAACGTTCAGGCCTTCCAGTCTGGAAAAGTGTTTCACATCAAGTGTGCAGATGGTTGTGATCTCACGGATTTCCATCCAAGCCGCATTATAGGCATCGATAAAATCAATATTTTTATCAACATACCAGCGTAAGGCACGGATCACCAATTCTCCATTATCCACGGTTAATCCAGGAGTGTTTAGAAAAGACAGAACCATCTGTTGGATTTCTTCCCTGGTTTCTTTGTAAAACGACTCCAGGGTCCAAATGATTTCAGCAATTACCATGGACGTGGTGATAAGTGTAATATCCCCCTGAGTTGCCTTCAAGAGAAGCTTCCTAACAGCCTCAGACTGCTCGGGCACATCTTTGGTGAGGAATCGCAAGAATAGATTCGTATCAGCAAATATTACATCACTTTTCATCTTGTTCGCCTCTTTCTGCCCGGGCTGCCAAAACCTGTTTTCTTATAGCATCAAAATCCTGGGGACCTGAAACTTTCACGCTGCCATAATAATCTAATAGTGTTGTATGGACTGGTTGCATAACCACTAGATCGTCTGAAAGCGTGAAGGCAACTTTGTCTCCCTTCTGTAGCTTGATCTTTTTCCGTATATCGGCAGGTATAGTTACTGTACCTCTCTCTCCTACAACGGATAGCTTCATGGTTTAGGTTCCTTTCTCAGATGTTTTACGTTTTATCTGATGATTCTCATTTTATCTGATTGTTTCTATTTTGTCAAACTTACTTACCTCATTTTCCAATAGTAAAAACCCCCGCTGGGTATCTAACCAAAGCGGGGGTCTGTTCTCTAGTTTTTGATTGTCAATCTCTTTCCTTCATTACCTCATATCGTTGCCCCGAGTCACTTATTATTCCTACGGGTTTTTCAAACATTCATCGTGGTTATCTATATTGCGGAAGACACAGATCGGCTCGCCGGTTTTTGATTGGTCTTCATAATGGAACGTGAACCGGTACTTTTGATCAATCCGACCCTCCCAGATACCCTCGTGCCCTTTCATCTTTTTGACACCCAGAGATGGGTGGGTTGGGTTTTCTTTGAACAGCACGAATGCTTTTGCTGTTTTCTTTCGGATGTGCTTAGGAAGGGATTGATAGGCTTTCTTAAAGTGGTCTGAGCGTCTATAAATCATCCGTTGTCCGATTCTAGTTCTTCGAGCAACGATTCAATGTCATCAAAATCTTTGTATCGTCCAGCCTCCAAGTCCACGTCAGTCCCCTTTTCACCTGCCTGCCAGCGCTCCGTCCAGAAGTAAGCCTGGGATCGTTCGACAAGCACCTGGGGAATCAGACGGAGGGCGCCATCTTCATCGATGCTAACTTCCAGGGCATCCCCCTCCTGCAAGTTAGCCTGGTGGCGTATTGATGCTGGAAGCGTGATCTGTCCATTGCTGCGTATTTGTAATAGAGTAGGCATAAGCTGTCTCCTGAGTACTCAGATTTCTTATATTTGTATATTAGTATATTTGGTACTTTCGTTATTGTCAAGCCTTGACCCGCGTGTGCCACGTGTTCAAGCAATCCAATTTATATCCATTTTAGAAATATAAAAACCCCCACCAGGATCTAGTCCATACGGGGGTTGTCAAAGTTACTCAGGAATTAATTTGGTTTGTGGATTTGCCCTAATCTATTGCTAACGAAAGGGCTAATGCCAGGGAAACTTTTTCCATGTCGGGCGGGGAAATAACCCCTAACTTTTCTACGAGTCTCTTCTCTGAAACGGAGCGAACCTGAAAGGTGTCTGCCGAGGATGCTTTTCGGAGACCGTTTGCTTTTGTAGGTTCTACCTTTATGTGCCAAGGGGCATTTTTAAATCTTGCGTTCCAGGCAGTCAGCGGTACCACAATCTTTAGTGGTAACACGGCCAAAGCGTCCTTGTTAACAATAACACAGGGGCGGATTTTATTGATTTCCGCCCCAATCGTAGGATCCAGATTGACTTGCCACACTTCTCCCCTTTTCATAAGAAGTCCTCGCTGTCCAGGCTTGTAAACGCAGTGAGCTCTTCATCAGATTCGTACAGAGGGGCAAGTTGGGCTGCAGTACGCTCAAGCTCGTCTAGCTTTCTTCTCTCATACTCACGCTCTACAGCTTGCCGCACAAAGGCTGACTTAGATTCGTTGTCCTTTTCAGCCATATCAATCAGTTTCTCATGCACGGATTCGCTAATCAATATATTCAATCGGCGTGTTTTCTCTTTTACACTCATTCAACACCTCCTACTCCTATATTATGCGCACATATAATGCTTATTCATTATACGCATTATGCTTTTTCGTGTCAAGACTGCCAAGAAAGTTTACCCGAGTTCATTATTATCATTTTTTGCCTCCCCCGCTCTCATATTCAAGCCCCCCTTTCTCAAGCAATGTAAACAGGCGGGATTTTGCTGCATCCCGCCCTACTTCAGTGGCCATTTCATTGAGATCTTTGTGGCCGTTATATTCCCCCACTATGGCACGGCCATGAGGGATCTTTTCCTTCTAGCGCTCTCTCTGGAAAGTCGGTGCCGGATCCCTGTTTTTATAGGCATCGCCGGCAAACCATCTGACATTCTGTCAATGGCGAGCCCATTTCTGTGATCATCATCATAGTTTCAAGGGGTGAAATCTGGCCTTAAAACAAAAAAGATCCCTAATTTTGGTTTGTTTTTCCCGTTTCCTGGATTAACTGCACCCAAACTACACTTAAAGGCAAAAAAATCAAGGCAAATCCACTTAATATCTTCCCCAGCAAACCTCTTGACAGATTGTGTTTTCACTGTAATAATAGTTTTCACCATTCGGTGAAAGGGCACATTATAGTGAAAATTAATCAGATAGAAAAGCAAGCTGAAGAGTCGTTTTATAATTGCCTAGAAGGGATTGACTTTATTAGGTCCATAGATGACGTAACTGGTCTCTATGGCCTATACATCTATAAAGTCTTCAGAGTTGTTTTTCAAAAATCCAAAAAACCAAAATACTTCCTGATCGAAATCAAAAGCAATGGACAGCCCCGCTTTGCCCGACAGGCTGTTAATCAATTGCTGATTTACCTTAACGATATGGAAGAAGAAAGTTATGGTATGTTTGTAGCGCCATATATTTCATCAGCAGCTGCAGAGATTTGTAAAAATAATAACATCGGGTATGCAGATCTTGCTGGTAATTGTTACCTATCCTTCTCGAATGTCTTCATCAAAAAAGAAGGAAACCCGAATCCTTTCAAGAAAGAAAAGGATCTCAAATCATTATTCAGCCCAAAATCAGAACGCCTGTTACGCGTACTTCTGAACAGCGGGCCGAGAAAATGGAAAGTGGCTGACCTAGCTGAAACCGCAGATATCAGTTATGGATTAATCGCCAAGGTTAAGAAAAACCTACTGGCCCGTGAATGGATAGAAGTAGACACTGTAGGCTTCCAATTAATAAAACCCTTTGTATTGCTGAGTGCCTGGACAGAACGCTACACCTACAGAAAAAATCTTGTTAGGGAGTTTTATTCCATGCAAGATATTAGCGAAATTGAAGCAGCCATTTCAACAAACGCCCAAGATTTAAATATCCGTGCAGGATTAACTGGATTTGCGGGAGGTGCCAGATTAGCTCCCGCGGTTAGGTATCAACGCGTGATGGCTTACGTAGAAAACCCCGAAAAATTAGCGCTATCAATGGAGTTAAAGGAAGTCAGTAGCGGAGCTAACATCCTATTGCTAGACCCGTATGACGAGGGTGTGTTCTATGGATCCCAATCTTTGGGAGATGACGGGGTCGTTTCTCCAATCCAGATCTACCTGGATCTGATGTCTATCACAGGGCGTGGTGAAGAAGCTGGTGAAGCTATCATGGAACAGGTCATAAAGAAGATATGGTCACAGTAAAAGATTATCCGGCGAACCTGATCCAGGCTGCCCGCATGGTGATGCTGGAGCTCAGTAGGTTGTTGGGCGAATATTCAGATTCGATTGTTATCGTCGGAGGTTGGGTCCCAGAACTGATAATTCCGCAAGGTAAAAACCCTCACATCGGCAGCATTGATGTTGATCTAGCCCTAAACCACCAATCTATTACCGCAGACAGTTACAAAACCATCCTCGATCTGATATTAGAGCGCGGATATAAGCAAGGCACACAACCCTTCATATTTTATAGAGATGTAATAATCGATAAACATCAAATTACTGTTCAAGTGGACTTACTGGCCGGTGAATACCTCGGGACAGGACCCTCTCATCGCACACAACAGGTTCAAGGCCTGCGTCCAAGAAAAGCCAGGGGTGCTGATATCGCATTTCTAAATCCAATTATGGCAGATCTGGCCGGCGAATTGCCAGAAGGTGGAAGAGATCATGCCAGAATTCAAGTAGCTTCAATTCCCACTTTTATTATCATGAAAGGATTTGCGCTGCGAGGAAGACTTAAAGAGAAAGATTCCTGGGATATCTATTATTGTCTCAGGTATTTCCCCGGGGGAATTGAAAAGCTGATTAAGGAGATGGAACCGCTGAAGAAGAACAAACTTGCAGTAGAATCCCTTGGGATTATCGCTGAGAAGTTTTCTTCCCCAGAAAGTGTTGGCCCCGTTCATGTGGTCAATTTTGATGAAATAACCAACCCAGAAGAAAGGGAACAAATCCAACGAGATGCCTACGAACGAGTCCAGGTATTACTGAGTGGTGTCGGTGTTGGACAATAGCTATTGGTTTTTACTATGAAATTTCGGAGTTGGACTCCGAAATTTCATAGTAACTCCTCCTTCGCTAGAAATATAAAAGCGCCTGATCTTTTATCGGGCGGCAGCCAATTTTTCTGAGCGATATTCCATCTACAGAGGGTGAAATTTGATCTTCGTTCGTAGGATTTCTTTTAGTTGTGACACTTACGTAAACTCAAATATACGCAAGTATTATAAGGGACAAATAACAGACATTTTAGGATCCAAATATGAGCAAAACCAACGCCAGTTCTCTCTCCGAAATACCTGGCTTCCAGCACTTTGATCTGGGAGAATTTGTGGTCCGGGCCATTCAAAACGACCCCACGCTGCAGGCTTCCACCAAGCACCAATACATCAAAGCGATCCAAAACTACCTGGCCACCAGTGAAAGCCTGACGGATCCGCAGGCCTTGACCGAATACGCGCTTACTGTTGGTAGTTCTACACGTTCTTTTCTGGCCGCAGCTGTGACCCGCATGGCCCAGGAGCTCGAGCAGCTAGCCAAAGGCAGCGCTACACCGGATAATATCGCTGTCATCCAAGCAGCTGTATTCCGGACCCAGGCGCTGCAGGGTGCGATCAAGACTCAGCAACCCCAGGGGGAGAAAGCCCACACATGGCTGACCTACCATGAAGCGGAACAGCTGCTGGAGGCTTGTTATCGCAGACCTAATGGAAAGAAGGAATTTCAGGTCTATACCCTGCGGGACCGGTTGGCCATCGGATTGATGATGGCCGCGGGTCTGCGCAGAGAAGAAGCTGCCAGTATTCAATTTACTGACATCGTCAAACAGAATCAACGCTACGTGTTGAATGTGATCGGAAAGGGCGCAAAAAGCCGTGTTGTTCCCATCAATGAACGGCTGGCTGAAGCCATCATAGATTGGCAGTTCTTGATCGATACAGAAGGGTTAATTTTACGAAGCCTGGGGAGAAACCGAATTCCCGGCGAGAGCATCAGCTCGACGGGGTTGTATAACATCGTGCAAAAACGCGGATCAATAATTGGAAAACCCAAGCTGCAGCCTCACGACCTTAGAAGGACCTACGCTGAGCTTGGCAGGCGCGCTGGAGTTCCTATTTCTCAAATCAGCAAACTTCTAGGGCACGCCAGCATTGAAACCACACAGGACTATCTCAATATAGAGCTAGACCTGGAAACAACAATAAGTGATTTTGTGCCATTTTAACTAAATCCACACTATTCATTAGTTCTAAACTTCCTGTATTTTTGCTCAATACTGAAAAACGCCCATAACCCCGTCGTCTCCCCTACCCCATTGATATTGATGAGATTGTGCAGGAATTATTGTCCTGGTCAGAAGCGGCACCAAATTTTGCGTAGCCCTGGATTGTACCTTTTTGGGGGGATATGCAAAAATACCCATTTTGGTTTCTTGATTCTGTTTCTATTAAATATATTTGGAAAATATCATTTTTGATTTACAAATACAGCGCAGTCCTGCCAATTCATTGGAAAACCCATCTTGTTGATTGGAACACCCGGATATTTCACAAGCAACTTATCAAAGTCATTTTTTATCGATTTATTTGGATAGATTGTTTTTACCAGGTACTCCAGCAGCGCGAGGATCACAAAATAACTATCGTTGCGTATCTTTACTGGTGAATAAAATTCCGGGTGATATTTATTAGAAGGAATGCTTGGCTTTACGGGTAATATGCGATTCCATAATCGCGCGTGGTGCGCACATATGTTTCTTACTACAGATAGTGAATGAAGCCACGATCCAAGGTCTCGATAATGTAGGTCGAATTGCTTCGATAGAGTGACTTTGACCTTATGGGGTAAAAAATTAAATATTTTCGATAGTTGCCCAAATGTGCAGGTTTCCGCTACCATCCAAAAAGGAAGGTGCGGCTCGCTAGTATATTTAGCTCTGTAAAGTGCAACAAACTCTTCGGTGGACCGGTCAACATTCTGTTCAATATTATCCAACATTTCTTTGTGGCTAAACTTTGACAGACGAGGGCCAAAGCATTTGATGTCTGTATAACAAAATGCGCCATGTGCTATAGAAAAACACTCGACCATTCTTGTGCGCAGTATAGCTATTTCGATTGTCTCAATGGCTGACAAAGTAAGTAAGCGTAATTCAGAGTCAAAGTTGTAGATATTACGTATCTGTTCTAGAGTTGTGCCAGAAAGATAATTGTCCCCCGCTTTAGATCGAAAGGGATATAAGTATCCAGAGAACCGGTAGTAATTCACGTTGCTGAGAAATATTTCTAGGTCTCCTATGTCCGCGACAAGTCCTCGACTTGCGAGTAGTTTCGCTTGTTGAATAAACGTTAGTGGCGGTTTTGTATATTTCATTGTCCCTTCTTAAACAAAGACCCGCCACATTTCAGCGTATCCCGGGGGACATAGGCTTGGCGGGTATATTAATTACATTATAAACAAATAATCCTATAAGTCAAGTATTGCTTGATTTCGTGATTATTTAAATATATCATAAAGCAACGGTTGTCTAAACAACTTAAAGTTGAATAATCCAATTTATTATTAAGCAGACACCAAAAATCATGGATAGACCGCCCACGAGTGAAGTGTTGCCTCCTCGTCCCTTTTTAGCGTAGATTACTCCACCTGCTAATAACAGGAGGACCAATATTATAGTGTTCTGAAAGATGTAGGAAATTATGCTCATTTCATTACCTTACATGAATTAATCGCCCTTTATTGTCCCACAATTCATTTGGATAACTTTTCCATACTTTCTGCCTGCGCACCGGTGAGGCTTTCTCATCTCTGTTTATCTGCGCAGAGCGGTATGGTTGGCAGACACCCATTCTTGTCCCGGAAGATTTTGTCTAATGTTCTCGATCTCGCGGAGGAAACGGATCGCGACCCGGGGATATGGTGTCTTTACTTCTTATTTTGCCGTCTCGCCCTTTAGTAATCAGCTCTCCGCCTCCCTGGTTCTTTAAATTTGTTCTGGCTGAGTCAATTGCACCGTTTTGGGAATTATGAACGCTTGAAGCTCTTGAAGCATCGTTGCGTTTATTGGCCCATTTCCCATCTTTGCGCTGATAAACCATTCTGTCTTGTTTTTTGCTCATCTTTTTACTCCTATATCAAATTTAACTTTTCTTGTTTCTAGAAACAAGCTTATAGTAGTCGGTGTATGCGTCGGCTATGTCAATCCAATAATTGGTTTGGTTGGACAAGATTGTCATTTCCAGGTGCATTTCTTAAGACTATCCAAGTTATTGTCGG
>Ga0307421_1001065_pt1 | contig 17128 bp, 22 predicted proteins | sample SalMarWE160270MG_FD_202163 | JGI IMG/M metagenome (GOLD analysis project Ga0307421, IMG submission 202163) | Salt marsh sediment microbial communities from the Plum Island Ecosystem LTER, Massachusetts, United States - WE1602-70 | ecosystem: Environmental > Aquatic > Marine > Intertidal zone >...
ATAAAATTTTCAGGTGCAGCGAAGAAGTGGCAAATTATTATATCCCTCTTCTAAAAGACTTAAAGAAAGAACAGTTTAGAGTATTGCTCCTGGATGTAAAAAACAGGGTGATAAAGGAGGTTCTAATCTCCCAGGGTTCATTAACTTCATCCATAGTTCGCCTAGCGACAAAGTTTCTCACAAGGCGAGTAAAGACTATAGCTCTGCCAGTATAGACCTTAAATTTAAAAAGAAAATAAAAGTTATATAAATATAAGCTCGGTATAATGCCGGGTTTTTTGCTTTAGAAAACGACTTAAAACAGGAAATCTTATAATGGGTAAGCGCAACTTAAGAAATGATAGAGAAAATAGAAGTAAAAGTTCTATAATACCTTCCAGTAACTCAAATGGCTCCCAAAACAACAAAGAATATAATTCTACCCCATCAGATAGATTTTATACTTTAAAAGAAGAGGTAACCTTAAGGTTTTACCAAACACCAAAAGCTCTTTTTAAAAACCCTAAATATAAAGGCCTTTCTCTTGGAGCAAAATTAATGTATTCGATTTTAAGAGACAGGCTAGATTTGTCTATAAAACATAATTGGAAAGATAAAAAAGGCTACATATATTTAATGTTTAGCGGAGAAGAAATTTTAAATCTTTTAGAGATAAGCAAAAATACTGTGACTAAATATAAAAAAGAGCTTGTTAAATACAGACTAATTATTGATAAAAGGCTAGGACAGGGAAAATCTAATAGGCTATATGTTTTAAAACCAGAAATTAAAGAATTTCAGAATCCCAATAAATGGGAATCTAGAATCCCAAAAAATACACCTCTAGAATCCCAAAAAATAAGCCCTAATGATACTTACATTGGTGATACTGATTTAAATAACGTTAATAATGTCAGCAGAGAACGGGATGTGGAAAACTCCAAAGGTGAGATAAAGGAAATTCCATCAGAAGACGAAGATGATATTAACGATATCAGGAGAAAAATAAAAGAATCCTTGAAAGATAAGGGAAAATGTAGCTTTGTAAAGCCCAAAGACTCTGGAAAGGATAAAAATACTGATTCAAAAGAAAAATATTCGAATAATAGCAAAATAAAGGAATATCCCGGACAAAAAAGATATCGGTCTAGAGAAAAGGACTGGCTGGTTAGAGAAATAGCAGAAGAGCTTAATGACAACCACAGCCTGGGAGCATTCCGCGCTATAGCTGATAAAATTCCGGAACAGCAGATAAGAATATTTTTAAGCATAATAAAGGATACTTATCTTACCGGAAAAATTAAAAAGAGTAGAGGAGCAATGTTTATATCACTTGCTAAAGATTATGCTATAAAAAATAATGTAAATCTTAATTTCAGATAATTCTAACACAAAATATAAATTTTAAAGAAAAGGATTAAATATGATATTATTAGCTAAAAATGTTAACAAAACTGTAAACAGTAGAGTGAAGAGTAATATAGAGATGGTAAATAGAAGACGTGATAAGGACTATATTAGAAAAGTTATAAGAATTAACCCAAGCTATATTGTTATATGTGATTTTTTAGATTTTTACGCTGGATATAAAGAGAAAAATAAGTTTGAGTTTTACAATGATTTATTTAATTATTCGCTTAAAAAAATATCTGGTGATGTTGGTTATGAATTTAAAAAACCATCTGTATCAGTTTACGGAATTACCAGGTCATTTTTTTTAAATAAAAAAACCTATAACCTTCTCAGTTCCGTATATAATAAATCACAGAAGTTATATAAATCCCTATATGATGATTATCTATCCCTTGGAAACTTTACCGAGCTGATATTATATATTTATATTACTGATAATATAGACAAAAATATTTTAAGTTTATTTAAATTTGATTTTGGTATCAATAAAATAAAACTATAGAATGAATCTGATGAGTTGTATTAGTCTACCGTTAAACCACTAGACTTCAGTCTGGTGATGGATAGGCTTTATTCTAATTATAGAAGGTAAGATAAGCCCCCGACTTCGGTCGGGGGGAGGTTTACTTTATTATTATATCAAGTCTTTTACTTTATTAACTGATATTTTACTTTGAACATCTCCAAATATTCTAATAAGTTTTTTATAATCTGTTTCAGATAAAAACTCTGCATCTTCTATTTTACCAAAGTAATTAAAATTAAATTTTTCCCCAACTAATTTGATTTTTTCAGCTGCTTGGTCATATTCTATTCCCATAACACCAGAGTTACAGTCATGACCTTTATAAAGATATGCAACTAGTAGCGCAAGATTATATAATCTTGTCCCAATAATTCTGGCTTTTTCTATTGAATTCTCTTTTAAAAAATCTGTCAGTAATTTTCTTAATTTTGTTCTTTCCTCTCTTAGGGAAGCTGGACTTGGGTCAATTTTTGAGAAATTGTTATCTTCAGGAATTTCAATTTGACCAGACCATCTTTTTGCTTTTTCAACTATTGATGACATCCAGTCAGGTAATGATTTTGTTTTTTCAAGATCTGAAATTATTATTAAAGCTTTTTCAAGATTACGAATAAGTTTTTCTTCAATTAAAATCCTGGCTAGCTCAACTTTTACTTCTACCTGGTCTGAATTAATTAAAATTGATTTATCAAGATGGTCAACCATTAAATCTAGATATTTTTTTCTTTGGTCTCCTCTAATAAACCAAGCAGAATAATTTCTATAGGCGATAGCAAGTAAATAGTGAATTTGATAGTTGGTATATTCTTTTATCTTTTCAAATTCCTCAAGTTCTTTGAGCATCTGCTTTGCACACTTAGTCAAATTTTTATCAGGTGTAGGTATATAAGGGCTAGAGATATCAGAAATTTGTTTTAAACGTTTAATTGTTTTCTGTTCGTTAAGATTACTTTCCATTGGCACTGCTCCTTAGTAGTTATAATTATTGAAATTTATACTAAACAGTCTAAATTCTAACAAATATCACATAATATATAAAACTCACTTAACTAAAAGAAAAATATAGATGGGGATTTAATTGTTGTTTAAACTACATTATGTTAATATTTATATATTTATACTAATAATATTTATTAGGGAAGTAATAATTATATTTAACTTCTAATTAAGATGGGAACTTGTATATGATGGGAAAAGTTATCTCAATAACAAATCAAAAAGGCGGGGTGGGAAAAACTACAACAACGTTAAATCTGGGAGCTGCCATAGCTGAAAAAGAAAAGAAAGTTCTTTTAGTGGACTGTGACCCCCAGGCATCATTAACCATAACCTGCGGAGTTGATATTATAAAATTAAAAAATTCTTTATATGAGGCAATAACAAGGGAAAATAATGATAGGGATTTAAATACACATGAAATCATAATTAAAACAAGAATTAAAAATGTAGATATTATTCCTTCAAATATCGAACTTTCAAAAGCAGAAATTGAGCTTATGAATATGCTGGACAGGGAAAGGACATTAAAATACATCCTGGATCCTTTAAAAAATATTTACGACTATATTTTAATTGACTGTCCGCCCAGCCTTGGGATTTTAACGATTAATGCACTAACTGCTTCAGATGAGGTTATTATTCCGGTTGAAACTGACTACCTTGCCTTAAGGGGAGCTGAGATACTTATAAACCAGACTATAGGAAAGGTTAAAAGGAAGTTAAATAAAAAGCTAGTAATTAAAGGAATACTTCCTACAATGCATAACGAAAGGACCATTCATGCGAGAGAAGTCCTGGCTACCTTAAAGAAATATTTTACAGGTTTAGTTTTTGATACCGTTATAAAAGAGACAGTTAAGTTTAAAGAATCCTCGGTAGGAGGCTATTCAATACTGGAATATGCCACTAGTTCAGATGCAGCAGAATCCTATCGCAAACTGGCCCGGGAGGTAATTGAAAGTGGTTAAAAAAAAGACAAGTGTAGAAGATACAATTGATAAGTTTTTTAAGGAAAAGAGAGAGCAGGATGCAGATGATTTATTTGATGCTACTACTTCCGAGGGCCTGATAAATATTCCCTTATCACGCATTACTCAGGATAAAAACCAGCCGAGAAAAACCTTTGACGATAAAACTATAAAGGAGCTAGCAGATTCCATAAAGGAGCAGGGGATTATAAATCCCATAACGGTCCGCCCGTACGGAAAAAAATTTGTAATAGTTGCAGGGGAGCGGAGGTTTCTAGCAGCAAAGGAAATAGGATTAAAAACAGTTCCGGCAATAATAAAAAATGTATCCAAAAATGATGTAATGCTAATCTCCCTCGTTGAGAACCTTCAGAGGGAGGACCTAAACAGTATTGACCGGGCAGAGGGCATAAAAGCTTTAAAGGTAAACCTGGGTTTACCATGGGTGGAAGTAGCCGGAAAGCTGGGCCTATCAAAACAAAGGGTACTGGACCTTGTTGGGCTATTGAGTCTTCCGGAAAAAATTAAAAAGGATATAAGAGATAAAAAATTAACCGAGAAGCACGGCAGGGCACTTCGGAAATTAAAAGGCGGAAATAATGCAATCATAGAAGTTTCTAAAATTGCAAAGGATAAAAAACTTTCAGGCGATGAGACCTTAAAGCTTGCAAAAGAAGTAAAGACTAGATTTGGAAGCTTAAACCTTGACGAGGGGCTGGATGGCTTTAAAACTGGGTACGAGAAGAGTCCTTTCCGGAAAGTGATTGCAGTCTGTAAAGATTTACTAAAAGAGATTAATAATGCAAAGGCCGGTTTTTCTTTAAATTCAGAAATGACTGGAGATGATAAAAAAGAGCTAAAGGATATACTCCTGGCCGTTACAGAAAAAATAAATGATTTTATTAAAACTTATAACCTTTAAGAGAGGATATAAATGCCGTACATAGATGTTATTTACGGGATTTTAAATGAAGTTAAAGTCTGGCTGTATTCTTTGATCGGTGTAGTAACTATTATCGTTATAATAATACAGGCATTTAAGTACCAGACCGGTGAAGCAATTGAAAAACAGGAAGCGCTAAAAAACATCAGACGGGTAGTTGTAATGAGCGGGGGAGTGTTTCTTTTGGCCTGGCTTGCAGATTATGTTATAGGTAAGATGGCTTCAGTCTAGGTTATTAATTATTTTACTTATCCAAAGGGAACTAGCCGGATGCAAATGATTGACTGGATAAAAGAAATCATAACCTCCCTTATATGGGACGGTATTGCAGGAATTGGCGAGAGCCTTTTTGATTTTACCTTTAAGTTTATAAATACTTTAGTTATCCAGCCAACTGAGCCTGACAAATACATTGCAAATTTTAACCAGTACCTAAAAGGGGTTCAGTATTTTTCAGGGGGGCTTCTTGTTATTTTTGTAATGCTTGCAGTATTCAGGCAGATTTCAGGTGTAATGTACCAGAGTGAAAAATCCATGGGCACTTATTTTATCCATGTTACTATTGCGGGAGGACTTATATATATACTTCCAAAGGTTGTAACAAATTTATTTTTACCGGTAAATAACGCGCTTATTGGCTTTATAGGAAGTGTCGGGGTGGACGCTTCAAGGATCGAGGCCTCATTAAGCTCAAGCGGAGGGTGGGGTGCTCTTACAAAAGAGGCGTATATATTTTCAATTATGTCTCTTATTTTAACCATAGCGCTTCTTGCCCTGTGCATTACAGGGGCTATAAGGTACATAGAGACCCTAATTGCAATACTAGTCTCCCCGCTGGTTGCACTATCGGTAATAAATACTAGCGATGGTCTCGGGATATGGATAAGGGAAGCAGTGGCTGTAGTTTTTACCCAGACAATCCATTTTTTAATACTGCAGATTCTTCTTTCAATAATGGGCGGGGTAGAAAACATGGTACTTATGGTAATCCTATCTGTAGGCGCAGTTGCAGTTGGGCTCCGGGGCCCTCATATAATAAGACAGTACCTGTACAGGACAGGGACTTCCTCTTCGCTTGTTGCAGCGGCAGGTTCTGCAGGAAGAGTAGGTATGATGGGTATATTGCTAAGAAGGTAAGAGAAAGATGGAAAGGATAACCAGTAAAAAAAGAAAGCTTCCAAGGCACGTTGACGGGCGCATAATGGTGGGGCCTGTACCAATTAAGAACTTCTTTATACTTTTACCGGCTGCAGCTGCGCTTGCGGTAGTGGTAATAAAATATTTTAGCCCGCTGGTATTTTTTTTATGCTTTTTACTTTTAGGGATTTTAATTGGGCTTGCTAGCGAGTTCCACTACAAAGAAACCGGCCTATCAATTGCTATAGATATTGCAAGGTATTTAGTAGAAGGAGAAAAGTATTTTGAAAGAAACACTAAAACCATTGGAGCTAATAAAAGATTTACTGGGAATAAAATCAAATAAAAAGGAAAAAAGAGGTGATTTTAGCCTCCCCATAAAAGAAATAGCAGATCTAATTGAAGGAAAAGACGGTACCTATAAGATGGTTTTAAAGGTAAGCCCGGTAAACGGTGAACTTTTATCCAGTAGCAGCCTTGAAGCAGTAAGCGATGCAATTCAGAGCGCTATATCTACTTTTAGCGGAAGGATGGGAATATATATCCAGTCGGAAACTGTAAATGTTGATATAAATATATTAAATTTAGAAAAATATAAAACGAGCCTAAACTCCGAGGTTAAACTGGTTCTACTAGAAGAGCAAAAAAAGCATATCCAGTCAATGGCTGGAAAAAGCAGAAATGTATTAAATTTTTATACAGTTTTTGAAGTAATGGAAGCCAGCAGCACTTCTGCGGGCGAGCTTTTAGAAGACGCTTATAAAGCTTTTAAGAGTGAGCTTGAATCCCAGGATATGTATGTGGATAGGCTTACCGGAGACGGCGTAAAGGAGATTTTATACAGAAGAATGAATCCAGATAGCTCGCAGGCCGAACCCCTGGGAGAGGACTGGGAGATAGAAAATATCCTTCCTGAAAATGCAAAAATTTATAAAGACGGAAGGCATATTGAGATTGAAAACCGCATATACAGGTTTTATTCGATTGTAAAATACCCGGCTACGGTTGAAAAATACAGGTGGCTAAGGAGAGTCTTTAACACAAAAGGTGATATAAATATCGCAATAATCCTAACTCCCAAAAACAAGGCCACAATAACGAGGGAGCTATCAAAAGCAGTAAGTGAGATTGGTGCTAAAGCCCTTGATTCCAGAAAAGATGAAGCGCTCCGCCAGAAATACCAGGCCCAGAAGGAAAGTGCTGTGGAGATGATAGCAGAGCTGGGTAGTGATAATGTAAGCCTTTATGATACTAATATAACAATAGGGATATCGGCACCGGATATTACAGCTCTAAATACTCTTTCAAATCTCCTTCGTTCAAAAATTTCAAGCACTTACTGCCAGGCAACAGAGTTAAAATATAAAGGGTACGAGCCGTATGTTACAACCCTTCCAATACTTGCCGAAAACAGGATAACTAAAAACTATGTGTGGAATTTAACCACAAAAGATATAGCCTCAATAATACCATATGACTCCTCGGAGCTTATGGAGCCAAAGGGGATATTTATAGGGGAAAATGTGGTATCAGGCGGTCTTGTTATAATTGATACCTACAGCAGAATATATAACAATCCCCACGAGTGCATAATTGCGGATTCAGGATCCGGTAAGTCATTTAGGATTAAAACTGATGCAATTAGGCACGTGCCTTACAGGGACTATATAATAATGTTTGATCTTGAAGGCGAGTTTTACTATCCCTGGGGAAAAAGGTATAAGTTCAGCCCGACCTCTGGAATCATATCAAACCCTTTCCATATAAGAAATACAATTGTTGACAGTGATGCTGCCGGTAGCGATAAAAAAGATATTGGCTCGTACCTATCAACTAAGATTATGGACTGCATGATATTTTTTAAGTGGATACTGGCGGATCTAAAGCCATTTGAGGAGGCGCTCCTAGAAGAAGATATAAGGGACTCATACGGAAGGCATGGCATTACCTTTAAAAGCACTATACTTCCGGATACTTTCCCCACCCTGGGTACCCTAAAAGAAGTAATTAAGGCCAAAATTAGTAGCAGCAAAACTTCTTCTAAATCAAGGGAAGCAAGGGATAATATACTCTCATCTCTCCAGCCTTATATAAGCGGTGCATACAGTTATATGTTTAACGGCCAGACAAACTGGGATTACGACTTTTTTACTGTATTTGATATATCTGGATTACCTGAGGCAGTAACGCAGCCGCTCTATGATATACTCCTAAAGGATACCTGGCAGTTCTGCAAAGCTAGTAGGACCAGAACCAAAAGGGTATATGTAGATGAAGCGCACCAGTTTGCAGATCCTTCAAATCCCCAGACACTTAAATTTTTATCCACTTCAATAAAAAGGGGAAGAAAATATGGGATAAGTTTTGTTACCGCAACCCAGAACCTACCGGATTTTCTCTCAATAGAGCGCTACGGGCAGGCAATAATAGATAACAGCTACTTTAAGTTATTCTTTAGGCTCGGGGAAACTGATATACCTGTAGTAAAAAACCTCTATAGTTTCAGTGAGAAGGAGCTTGCAATACTTAGAGGAAGTACCGGAAAGCGTAAGGGGGCAAAAGGTAAAGGAATTTTTATTGCAGGATCCCAGAGAGTGGTAATACAGGTCAGGGCCTCAAAATATGAGTTAAAAATAGTTGACCCGGTCCAGTATAGGGAGACATATGGTGAGAAATAAAATTTTATGCTTTTAAATTATAATGGCCGAGCCCGTAACAGCAGCTAAAATACCAATCTATACTGCCGGTTTTATAAAAAAGTACTGGCATGTAATTATTATATTGCTATTTATTATTACACTTATCCCAATCCTTATATTTTCAGTTGTGATTAATATTTTATTCCCACAGGTAGAAAGGGATGAATTTAAGCTCTATAAGACATTAACTGAAGAATCAGGCATAAACTGGGCTTCTCTTATGGCTTATGATGTGGCAAGGCTTGATAATTACTTAAAAGAAAATAGTCCAGGTGAGAGTATTTTTGACTTTCTCATTATAGATTTTAAAGAGTACGAGATAATTGAGACCGAAAGGGAAATAAAAAAAATAGCAAACGGAAAGGAAATAACTGAGATTTTAACGGAAAAGGAATATATAGTCTTAAGGGAGCTAGAAGTAAATGGCTATACTGCAATTAAAGAGCTTCTTAAGTCTATAGAATATGACATTTCAGAAGAAAATATGAGAGTTAAAAATGTTACCGGTTTTTTAGATGATCTAAATGGAGAAGAGAAGTATGAAATTAAAACTGTCATACTTTCAGATAAAGAAATATCCGGGTGTTTTGATGAAAAACACAAGGAATGGTTTTTTGCATTAATTGAGATTTTACCGCTTCTTGACCCGACATCTGAATTTTATCCTGATGAGTTTATAATAGCAGAGATAATAGATAATCCGGATATACCCTCAATCTGGCCAGCATCTGGAAGAGTTACTTCTGAATTTGGAGAGATGAGGCTAACACATATCCATAAGGGAATAGATATTGCTAATGTTACGGGTACCCCAGTAAGTGCGGCAGCCAATGGTACGGTTATTGCCGTTGGTTCAAGCGGAAACATGGGAAAAAGAATTATGATCTATCATGGAACAGATGGTAAAGGTAATACCTATGTTACCGTATATGCTCATTTAAGTGAATTTAGAATAAGAGTGTGGGATAAGGTTAACCAGGGAGATTTAATTGGTCTTATGGGTAATACTGGTTATAGCACTGGAAGTCATCTTCACTATGAGGTAATAGTAAATGGGGTTAAAGTTAATCCAAGATATTTTCTGCCATAACTCTTATTATAAAAATATTACTAAATAGAAAACTCTGTTCAAGGTATTTATTTAGTAAAAATTTTATGGTTCGAATCCTCTCTCCCCAGCCAGTATCAGCACAAACGCTCCCTAGCCTTCTGGCCATATTACTTCTTCGCTTCCTTGATATATTTATGTTTGAATAGGTAGGTTGCATTGGCCATACTCTTTTTGCCATTCATATAAAATTTACAGTTTACCCTATTGACAATGCGGCTATTCAGTAATACAATATAGTGGTAGTAAGTCACACTGATTATTAGTGTTACAATATAGTGTTTGGAGGTGCACATTTGGAAAACTTAACTGAAATGCTAAAGGGCGTATTAGAGGGCTGTGTCCTTGAAATCATAAGCCGTGAGCAGACTTATGGCTACGAAATCACACGGCAACTGAACGCCCTCGGCTTCACAGACGTGGTGGATGGGACGGTATACACCATATTGGTGCGGCTTGAAAAGAACAAACTCGTGGATATTGAAAAAAAGACGTCCGATATGGGGCCGCCGAGAAAGTTTTTCGCGCTCAACGACGCGGGGTGCGAGGAGCTTAGCCGGTTCTGGGCAAAATGGGAGTTTGTCGCGTCAAAAATCAATAAGTTAAAGAAAGGAGGAAAATAGAGATGCTAGATATTTTCAAAAAAATGATTGGCGATAAAAAAGAATATAAAATTATGATGGCTCGGGTCGAAGTCATGCCTGAAGATTATCAATTTGTGTTCAAAAAAATTCAGCAATATATGTGGAAATTAGCAGCAGGAAACGGATATGATATGTTGAAAATTCATTATGATTTGATTGACTTGTTCGAAGCCGGCGTAGTGGAAGGAAAGCGCGTACTGGAAATCACGGGTAAGGACGTAGCTGCATTCTGCGATGAGCTTTTGAGTAACGCCAAGACATATACGGAAAACTGGCGTGAGGAGTTGAACCGCGACATTATAAAAAAACTCGGAAAGGGTAGCGGTTTGGAATGACAGATATTGCAATTCAAGTAAAAGGACTGCAAAAGTCTTACAAAAATCTTCATGTTTTAAAGGAAGTGGATTTTGAGGTGGAAAAGGGCAGTATTTTCGCTCTACTCGGATCCAATGGTGCAGGCAAAACAACGATTGTCAAAATCCTCTCCACACTGCTTGAGCCTGATGGTGGAACCGCCGCCGTCAATGGATTCGATATTTTATTAAAGCCTGATCACATACGACAATCGATCAGCCTGACCGGGCAATTTGCCGCCGTGGATGAGATTTTAACCGGGCGGGAAAATCTTATTATGATTGCCAGGCTGCGGCACCTTGATAATCCGTATCAGGTTTCGGACGGTTTATTAAAACGCTTCGGCCTGAACGACGCTGCTGACCGCAGGGTTTCTACTTATTCAGGCGGTATGCGCCGCAGGCTTGACATCACCATGAGCCTTGTGGGAAAACCGCAGGTAATCTTCCTCGACGAACCGACTACAGGGCTTGACCCTAAGGCGCGTATTGAGGTTTGGAAGGTAATCAAAGAACTTGCCGACAGAGGCACGACAGTATTTTTGACCACGCAGTATCTGGAGGAGGCCGAACATCTTGCCGATAGAATTGCCATTCTGCATGAGGGAAGGATTATTGCCAACGGCACACTCGAGGAACTTAAAAAGCTATTTCCGCCCGCAAAGGTGGAATATGTGGAAAAACAACCTTCATTGGAGGAGATATTCCTGGCAATCATTGGTAAAAAGGGGGGAAGTAATAATGAATAAACACTTTTTCGGTGATATGGGCGTTATGCTTGGACGCTCTATGCGCCATATTTTACGAAGCATGGATACTATCATTACGGTGACCGTTATGCCGATTGCATTTATGCTGCTATTTGTCTATGTATTCGGCGGGGCGATTCAGGCCGGTACAGATAATTATATTAACTACTTATTGCCTGGTATACTTTTAATAGCGATTGCAAGCGGTATATCCTATACGGCCTTTCGTTTGTTTACCGACGTTCAGCGGGGTATATTGGAGCGGTTCCACTCCATGCCGATTGCGCGTTCCACCATACTGTGGGGGCATGTGCTAACCTCGCTGGTATCCAACGCTATTTCGGTTGCAATCATCATTCTCGTAGCGCTCGTTATGGGTTTTCGCTCATCGGCAGGGATACTACCATGGCTTGCCGTAGCTGGCATACTCGCGTTATTTACGCTGGCTTTAACCTGGATAGCGGTGATTCCCGGACTGACCGCAAAATCGGTAGACGGCGCAAGCGCCTTTTCCTATCCGCTTATCTTCCTACCACTTATCAGCTCGGCATTTGTGCCGACTGAGTCGATGCCTTTGATAGTTCGCACCTTTGCCGAAAACCAGCCGGTGACTTCGATAGTAGAAGCCATACGAGCGCTGCTTTCAAATCAGCCGGTGGGTAATGATATTTGGGTCGCTCTTGCGTGGTGCGTCGGGATAATGCTTGTGGCTTATATCTTTGCGATGAGGGCATATAAAAAACGGGTGTAAAAGACAGTTCTCGCTGAGGTTGAAGGGATTGCTTGGTCAAGGTCGAGAGATATATAAAAGACTGCTTCTAAGAAATCCCTAATCCGATAGATTGAATGTTTGGATATCTAGATAGCAGATGAAAGTATTCCCGGTAATATCCAGGATTATCGAGTAAAAGATTTTTCAGAAGAATTTTTGATTGGAAAACCAACTAAAGTATAGTTTTCGAAAAACAAGGGTAGTAGAAACAAGAATTATAAGTTCCTTTTCTTCAAATGATGAATCATATTAGGCAAAACGATGGAGAAAGTTCGAAATTGATTTGTTTTGCAGCTATGACTCTATAAACAATTTTTGTGGGATAAATGAAATTTCGATAAATTCAAACGGGTCAAGCTATATTAAACATATTGTTAAATGAAGTAAGTATTATTTTAGGACCATTTGCAAGCCTCAGGCATTATAAAAAGTGGACTTAAAATATTTAGGCTTTGTACACTTTTTTCTCAATAATCCTTCCGATTATTGCATACTTGAATATCTTGCCTTTATAGCTTTTTACAGAAGCAACTACTGCATATATGCCAAAAATTATCCACAATGGAAAATACATAAACATAAAAACCATCGATAAAAAGAACAACATTCCCGGCTCAGAGCTTGAATTTAAATCAAACCATGGAATTGCAGCAAGCATCATGATAACGCCCACAAATATAAAAAACATCATGAGTATAAAAAATACCAGCTGGAAAAATATAGCTTGAATTGCATGAAACCTTACAAAATTTGATTTTTCCTTATTTGTTACCCATATGATTACAGGTGCCAGTATTCCTATATTTGGGATAAGTATGGATAGATGCGAGACAAGAGACAATAGTTTTTGTTCTGTTGATAATTTTTCTTCCATTTTGGCTTTCCTTTTCTCTCAGTTTTAAAAACTCAATATAATAATATTATTTCTGTAAAGTGTACGCTCTATTTTTATGTTTGGTAAAATAGATTAATATGAAAATATATTTTAAATGTATTGGCTCTACTTATTTTTGCTGTCCTTTAATTCTTCAAGCTCTTTTTTGACTTGCTCAATCTCTTTTTTTAATTTCACATAATAAGATAAAGCTCCTATAGCAAATACAAAAGCAATTGGTGATAGAAATCCCAGTGTAATAGCCAAAGATTCCATATTTATTAACTCCTCATTATATCCAGCGTAATGAAACTACATAATACCATATATCTAAAAAAATTTTTTATATGTTATATACTAAGCATTATTTCTTTCCACTTGTAAAAACCTACTGCACGCTATACATAATGCGTAAATATAAGTTATTAAATAAAAAAGGTTATATTTTAAAAGCCAGCTAATTCTAAAAGAGAGAGGTGTAAAGAAAAGGTAAACCCAGGTTTACCTTTTCTTTGTAGTTCGGATAATCCAGACCCCTTTATATATTTGGTTGTTAAAGCAATATATGAGATATTACAAAGCTCCCAGGACCACCATATTTAACTTCCCAATAGATATATAGAAGAACCTGCCTTTTGTAAATGTAGTATTTTACTTTGCGAGCATAAACCGCTAACGCTATTTATCCCTCTCAATTCTCCTTTTAAGGAGAACCGTAAAATCTCCACATTGACTAAAATACAGAACCTTCTTTGGAGCCTACCCCCAGGAAGTCAAATATTATTTTAGTTTAAGGGGGAGAAATGGCAAAGAAGAAGATACTATTTAACATCATTCCACAGATAGAAATCTCAATGATTAGAGAAGTACAGATTTCTAATCCAAAGTACAGATGCAGTGAAGAAGTGGCAAGATCAGAATTTGCACAAAATCTTTTAAAATCTGATAGAGAAAAATTTATATGCCTGCACCTAAATATAAAAAATCAGATTACAAGTTTTGAAGTAGTTTCAACCGGAAGCCTGGTAAGTTCAATCGTTCACCCGAGGGAAGTATATAAAGGTGCAATACTGTCAAATGCGGCAAGTGTAATTTTTATGCACAACCACCCTTCAGGAGACCCCGAACCTTCAATTGATGATATGGAAATTACAAACAGGCTTAAAAAAGCAGGAAATATATTAGGTATAGATGTACTTGACCATATAATAGTTTCTTCAGGTGGGTTTTATAGCTTCAGGCAGCACAACCTTATTGGCGGTTAGAGTTAGAAAGGAAAGTTAAGATGTGGATATATGACTACAGGACAAAGAGGGAATATTTTGCAAGCTCTCCAAGGTATAAATTCTATAATTATATAAGTAAGGTAGTTGAACCTCTTCCGGGAAAGCCCTGTACAATTCTAATAAGAAAAGAAATGGAAGAGGGAAGAAAACCGGCCAGAGTATTTGAACAGCTTGATATATTTAAAAATCTTTCTACTTCATCTACTACTTAAAGAAAAAGATTAATAATAAAAAAGACTTATAGAAAATGGAGAAATATTAAGAATATTGGAAAAAATAGCAGAGGCTTTAGACGCTGAACTGGATATAAGATTTATTCCAAAAGCAGGCTAATTTAAGAATGACAATAAAAAAATAAATATAAAACTGCCCTCAAAAAGGGCAGTTTTATTATGTTTATATAAATCTCCCACCCTTCCTCCCAAAGAAAGATAAGATAAGGGTACTAATTGGCCTTGGAATTGAGGCCAGGGTAAGCGGGTTGAAGGTAAACCCAGGTTTACCTTTTTTCTGTGGCCCAAACTGGTAAAACTTCTATAATATATTCTATATTTTTTAAGCTCTCCCTAAAGACCCAATACCGTATTTGATAAATTACAAAAACCCTGCGGGCTTATCAAATTTAACTTCCTTTTAAGAGAAAGTAATTATAGAAGAACCTGCCTTTTGTAAATGTAGTATTTTACTTTGCGAGCATAAACCGCTAAAGCTATTTATCCCTCTCAATTCTCCTTTTAAGGAGAACCGTAAAATCTCCACATTGACTAAAAGCCAGAACCTTCTTTTATGCTTCACACATGCGGAAGTTAAATTATTATTTTTTAAGAAGGGAGAGAAAAATGAAACTTATGACTAAAGAGTTAGAGAAAAGGTTTGCTGATATTGGCTCTCAGGAGGCTGTTAGAGACCCGCTAATAATTGCCAAGTACTTTAATCCATCTGGAGCTGGAACATGGTATGCTACGGAATATAATCCGGAAGAAAGAATGTTTTTTGGGTATGTTTCAATCTTTGGCGATTTAAATGATGAGTGGGGATATTTTAGCCTTAGTGAGCTTGAAAGCATAAAGGGTCAATTTGGTCTGGGAATTGAAAGAGATATGTATTTTGGAGAAAAAAGGGCAAGTGAAATTATAAAAAGGTAGGGAAAGGAGATGGTATGAGCAGGAACGCATACAGGGTTAAAAAAATATTAACTAATAAATATCCAAGTTTTAATATGTCTTATAATGAAGAATTGGTAAATATCTTGGAGGAGTGTACGGATTCTTACGAGAGTCTAAATACTTTCGGAAACGGCATTATTGAAATTACGGATAGGGAATTTAAGAAAGTAAAAGAAAGACTTGAAGAGGTTATCTCTGGACTTAAAAGCACCAAGACAAATCAACCGGAAAACAGGGAAAAAGCAAAGTGTTACAGGAAAGTACTGGCTGAGATGAATAGAGTTATTAAAAAAGAAGGCTACGTATCTTATGAAATCTATTAAATTAAAAGGTGGGGGAAAAATGCTAAAAAAGATTAAATATAAAAATAAGATTTATACGGTAGATTACAGATTAAGAGAATTTAGATTTATTGAATATGGGAAAATGCTTGAATTTATTCCGTTTGATAGTGAAATGGGAATAAGATTATTAAGTGTAGCCGGGGAAGGGGATTAGTATGAAATGTAAAAAATGCGGCTCTATAAAATTTTATATAAAAAGCGTAGATATTACATACAACAATGATTTTAGCAAGTTATCAACGCAAGAGATAGAAGAGAATTTAGATAACGGTAATTATATTAATTTCGATTGGTCCAAAGGATACAGTAAAGTTATTTGCTCGAATTGCGGGGCTACTGCATTAGATTAGTATTGCTTAAAAAAGAGCAGAGATAAAAAATGACTAATATTAGATGGTAAACCCAGGTTTACCATCTAATATGCTTATAAAGGATAATAGACCACCCACCCACCGCCCTCAGATAAAAATGCCCCACGCCCCTGACCCCCTTTTTGAAATTCGCACACGGCTCATTTTCAAAAAGCCCCTGCTGCGTACTCTTTTTCTTGGAACTTATAAAATTACAACCTGTGCATTTATTGAAAGACACGGCTTTAAATTGCCTAGTTTCCAACAGCCTACACAGTATATATAATAATTGATAGGCAAGATATGCAAACGTAACACATAGTTACATTTGCAGTTATATTGGGGATATTCCCCAAACCCCTCGGTAAAAAAGCATTTAGTTTTATTGCTTTTTTATTTTATTGGAGTTTACTTTAATAAGTAGAGTAATCGGTGGTAGGAATTATGGTACAGTATCTCAAAAATAAGGAATTAGCAGTAACTTTAAAACAAGGGTAATAACTCAGTTAGTCAGAACATATCCTTGTTTTGAATAAAAGTAGATGTTTAATATCGTTCAATTCCAAAAGCATATTAATGTTTATTAGGAATAGTAAGAATTTATTATGAAAAAACTGGAATATACGTTATCATTATTTCAGTAAATTATCTATTTTGTTGTCCCAACCTTCTCTATGAATAATTCTATTAGTTTGTAAATTTTGGCTTAATATTTCAGCTTTTGTTTTCTTAGACAAATCTTCCCATTTTTCTCCAAAAATATAGGTTGCATTGCCATAATAAAGACTTTCAAGAGTATAAATATTTTTTTGTTCAAA
>Ga0307421_1001069_pt1 | contig 17078 bp, 10 predicted proteins | sample SalMarWE160270MG_FD_202163 | JGI IMG/M metagenome (GOLD analysis project Ga0307421, IMG submission 202163) | Salt marsh sediment microbial communities from the Plum Island Ecosystem LTER, Massachusetts, United States - WE1602-70 | ecosystem: Environmental > Aquatic > Marine > Intertidal zone >...
CAGATTTATCCATCCGGTCGGACCTGGATCCAGGATAAGAAACAGGGCTGTTCTTGAAAAGGTGGAGAAACGAGGATTTCGCCGGATTCTGGCCTCTGTTCAAAATACGGTCGAGATAGAAGGGAAGGATAAACCAGCCTTGGTAGCGGAAGTCCTGGTTCTTTTCTATGTTTAAGCCAAACTTTGTTTAATGGAATGAATAAAGAGACTGAACCGTATTAAAATGAAAGTTAAAACAAACAAAAACATTTCGGTTGTCTTTTTTGTAAAAAACATGTATATCCTTGAAAGCAAAACAAAGAAATTCTCACCGCCATTTTTTTATGAATAGGTCAGGTTAATTCTGATAGAATGAGTAGTTTTGTAATAGGCATGTTTAATGACTGAAGAATTTGATCCCGAGAATAATTATAATAAAACGAAACAAGAGATCGGTTATGTTTCCCGCCGGAAGGCTTCCCAAAAAGATTATGACCGGATAGGCTTTAAATCAGGCCTTGAAGTCCATCAGCAGTTGAAAACCAAAAAAAAGCTGTTCTGTAACTGTCCGGCCGGACTTTATAATCCTAAAAAGGAATATGATGCAGAGATCATCAGACATATGCGGCCCACTCTGAGTGAGCTGGGAGAGTATGACGGCACAGCATTGATGGAGTTCAAAACAAGAAAACAGATCGTGTACAGAATAAAGAATGAGACGGCCTGCACATATGATATAGACGACACACCTCCTTTTCCGCTCAACAGGGAAGCTCTTGATATAGCATTGGAAATCTCGCTTTTATGCAAATTAAATATCGTGGGAGAAGTGCATATCATCAGGAAACAGTATTTGGACGGAAGCATTCCCACCGGATTCCAAAGAACCGCTATTTTGGGAGTGGAAGGGGAGATCCAGCTGAGGGAAAAAAAAATCAGGCTGATCCAGCTCAGCCTGGAGGAAGATTCCTGTCGTGAGATATCGGATAGAGGCCATGTGAGGAAATACCAGACTGACAGACTGGGGATGCCTCTCATTGAGACTGTGACCTATCCTGATTTTGAAAATCCTGAGGAAGTAAGGGAAGGAGCCGAGTATATCCGCTTTTTAAACCGGAGCACAGGGAAGGTAAGAACGGGAATAGGGTCGGGAAGAGAGGATGTCAATGTGAGCTGCAGAGGAGGAAGCCGCAATGAAATAAAAGGGGTTTCTCATAACAAATGGATTCCAGAGCTGACGCATAATGAGGCTTTCAGGCAGTGGGCCCTTCTGCATATAAGAGACAAGCTCCGAGAAAAAGTAAAACAAGTAAATAAATGGAAGATACGGTCAGAATCCATCAATCCCAAAGCATTCCGCCTCAAGTCACATGCTTTGAAAGACGCGGTTAAGAATGATTTCAAAATAAAGGCGGTCAATCTTCCTTCATTCAAGGGAATCCTGTCGCATTTCACACAGCCCGGTCAGATGTTCGTGGATGAATTGAGCGGCCGGATCAAAGTGATCGCGTGTATAGAAAAGCCCCATCTGGCTCATTCAGAACAGATAAGAAAAGACATATCTGATGACCAATGGAAACGGATTCGAAAGATTTTAAACTCAAAGCCGGGTGATGCCCAAATGGTTATCTGGGGCCCTGAACATGACATCCCTACAGCCCTTGAAACCATAGAGGAACGATGCCGGATGGCGTTTGAGGGGGTACCCCGGGAGAGCCGGAAATCGTTCAAAGACGGCACAACCGTATTTGAACGGGTTCTTCCCGGACCGGACCGCATGTATCCGGATACGGATTCATCCCCTATACCTTTAAAGGAAGATTATATAGAAGAAATAAGAAAAAGACTTCCAGTGGATGTTTCAAAAAGAATGGGCCAGTTGAAGAAATGGGGTGTCCCAGAGGATGCCTTTACTTATCTTTTAAGAAACAATCTGGTCCCTGTAATGGAGAAAATAATAAACGACCTGGAGATAAGTCCATCCTATGTGGGAACTCTTTTCGGCCATGTGTTGAAGCATGTCCAGGGCCAGGACCAAAGTTCAACCGGATTCAGATATGAGAAGATTTACCAGTTACTGAAATTTCTCCATGAGCATTCCATTGAATTTGAACTGGCTGGGAAGATTATTCCCGAACTCTATCATCATCCCCAGCAGGATTTTGATCAACTTTTGGATAAATGCAGGTACAGAAAAAGAAAGGCAGAGGAAATTCTGGCCCGGATTCCTTCTGTTTTAGCCCATTTCTCCCCTTATAAAAGGATCAATAAACGAAAAGAGGCCGTGATTGATTGGGCTATGGGAGAGCTAAGATCCATAGCTGTAGGGAACATCCCTCTTTCCGAACTCAGACGGAATGTCAGAGAAAAGGTTGAGAAAAGTGAGCGATAAAGATTTGTTTCAGGGTTATAAAGGAAAAGCCTTAAACCTGCTGAAAAAATTCAATGCCAGAGTCTGGGGAAAGGTCAGAGTGGATACCACGAGGGGAATGTTTGAGGGGACCATCCTTCCGAGGGCTGAAAATGATGATGACCAACACATCGTTCTTAAGATAGCCACCGGCTACAACATAGGGATTGACATAGAAACCGTGAATGAGATTGAGGAACTGGGTTATAAAAAAGCCAAATACCATATTCCGGAGAAAAAATTTCCCTATTCAGATGACAAACCCAATGTCAAGCTGTTTGGAACCGGAGGGACTATAGCATCCAGATTGGATTACAGGACAGGAGCGGTGATTCCGGCTTTTTCCCCGGGAGAACTCTACGGAGCTGTCCCCGAGCTTGCTGATATCTGCAATATCACTACTGAAAAATTGTTTGGGGTTTTTAGTGAAAATATGGGGCCCATGCAGTATAAGGTTCTGGCTAAAGCCATACAAAAGGAAATCCAAAAAGGAACAGACGGAATCATTATCGGTCATGGTACGGATACTCTTCATCATACAGCCGCTGCTCTGACTTTTATGGTTCAGGACCTGCCTGTGCCGGTCGTGCTTGTGGGTTCTCAAAGGTCTTCGGACAGACCCAGCTCAGATGCGGCCTTGAATCTGATGCATGCTTCCTATGCAGCAGGATATTCGGATATTGCCGAAGTATTGGTGTGTATGTTCGGACCCACTTCAGACGAATACGGTTTTCTTCACAGGGGGACTCGCGTGAGGAAGATGCATTCTTCCTATCGTTCCACTTTCCGGACTATCGGAGATGTTCCGGTAGCCAAAGTCACCAGAGACAGTGTGGAACTCATTAAGAAGAAATACAATCCCAGGAGAAAAGACAAGAAGTGCAGGATATTTCCTTATTTTGAGGAGAAGGTCACCTTGATTTATTATTATCCCAATATGCAGCCTGATATGATCGATTCTCTGGTGGATAATGGATATAAAGGGATCGTGATTGCGGGAACAGGCCTGGGACATGTGAATAAGCCGGTTTATCCTGCCATAGAAAGAGCTGTTAAAAAAGGAGTACACATTTTTATGACTGTACAGACTCTCTGGGGTTACGTGCATATGTATGTGTACGATACTGGAAGAGATTTGATGGCCAAAGGCATTATCCCGGCAGAGAACATGCTTCCTGAAGTGGCTTATATCAAACTGGGATGGGTCCTGGCTCAGACAGATGATCCTGAGAAAGTAAAGGAAATGATGCTTGACCCCATTAACGATGAAATAACGGAAAGGGAGCCTTACAACGGATATCTGATTTACCAAGGAGGAGTTCCTGAGGTAGAGGAATTTATCAGGAAATTTCATAAATAAAAAAATGGGAGATATGGAGGGGTTTCCATATCTCCCCTTGTGATTCGGCTTTTTAATCCTTAAAAAAAATACTGATCGTGTCAGAAGTTAAGGATTTCTTCAGCTTTTTCTTTATCTATCTCAGTAATATAAGGAATACCGCTTATGTCTTCGGCCTGTCTTGTCAGGGAGGCGATGTCATTCCTGGAAATATATTTGAGCTGGAATTTTCTGCTTCCTGCCATGAACTGTCTCAAGCCCTGGCTGAGCCTTTCAAAGTATCCATAAAGGCCCAGACCTCCTGTCGGAATATCTTTGAATCTCTCTCCGAATTTCCTCTTCAGTTTTGGTGCTGTGACAAATATTTCTTCAGCTGTGTTTCCAAACCGTTCCACATAAACAGGTATCTGCTGCTCATCGATTCTTTTTCCAATGGTTTTTCCAACCATTGTGGCAGCCATAGGTCCTCTGGCCATACTGACCAGTTTGAAATAAGGAGCGCCTAAAGCAAGGACTTTAAAGATCTGATCCTCAAAGGTGATGCCTCCTGCCACAGCCACATCAGGAACGTATTTTCCTTTTTTGTCGATTTTTTTGAGGTATTTGTAGAGAAGCGACCAGAGCTCGATTCCGGGGACTCCCCATTCATTCATCATTCGCCACGGACTCATTCCTGTTCCGCCTCCGGCAGCATCCACTGTGAGCAGGTCTAACTCCGCTTTAGAGGCGAATTTGACAGCACGGGCCAGATCAACAGGCCGGTAAGCTCCGGTCTTCAGGAAAATATATTTGGCTCCTGCTTTTCTCAGCTCTTCAACCCTTTTCATAAAACTTTCTTCTTCCACCATTCCCAGCCTGGAATGCCTTTCGAATTCCTTAAAGCTTCCTTTTTTGAAAGCTTCGATGACATCAGGATCTTCGGGATCAGGAAGTACGATGTATCCTCTTTTTTTCAGTTTTTGAGCTTTGTCCAGAGTTTTCAGTTTGACTTCTCCGCCGATATCTTTGGCTCCCTGTCCCCATTTCAGTTCAACCGCTTCCACACCTAATTTTTCTATAGTGTATTTCTGCACTCCCAAACGGGTGTCTTCCACATTGGCCTGCACAGCCACGGTTCCATAGCCTTTTTCCTGCCAGTCTTTGTAGTATTTGATCCGGTTTTCCATATCTACGGATCGAACGACTTTTCCATTTTTGAATTCTGACTCTTCATCCATTCCGCAAACATTTTCTCCCACAATAAGTATGCTTCCTGAGATCGCAACTCCTGCAGCTAATCCTTTCCAGTTCTGTTTGGCCACATTCGTGGAACCCATGGCTCCAATTGTAAAAGGGACCTTGAGTTTAAGGTCTTTGTTGCGGCCTATGGCTCTTTCAATGCTGACTTTAGGAAAAGTCGCCTTGTCGCTGTCAGCCTCCACACCATACGCTCCGGCGGCTGTGCCAAGAATGGTGAAGTCAGAAAGATCAACGGGATATTCTTTTTCTGAAGCAGAGGTAATGATCCCAAAGGGCTGTGGATACAGAACCTCATGTCCGCGGTATGCTGATTTTCCTATTTCACACATACCAATACAGCCGTCAACACAGGTCACACACATACCGCTAAAAGGGCTGATAGATCCCTCTGTTCTGTTCTTTGTAAGAGTAGCGGCACTCCTATTTAGTTTTGTATAAGACATTCTTCATTCCTCCTTATATACTCTTTTCTTTGTATATTAAAAGAAGCATTGTTCTCTGATTATTTTTTGTTTATGTCCTGATTCGCTTCTTTTTTTTCATCCTCTTCCCTGACACACGTACCGCAGCGTCCGGCATCATACATCCAGCACTGCAGTTCATCATAGACGTCCAAGCAAGTCGGATCCATGGTCAGGCAGGCATTGCATACATTTGTATCCGGATTAGGTCCGTGGCATCTCAGCTGACAGGCCGGGCATATGTACATGCATGCGCCACAGTGGCGGCAAACATCCGAGCGGACATCAAATGGCGTTGAGATTCTTTTTTTGTGTCCCCGGTTTTGGAAACCGATAGCTTTGGCGCCCATCTGTTCCGCACACATGCGCACACAGAGTCCACACAGAATGCATTCTTCATTTCTGGGCTCAAACCGCATTTGTGTCACGCCAAATTTTGAAGCAAGGTCTTGGATTGTCTTTGAGTTAGGAGCGACGGACAGCATCAGTTCTATCATCATGCGGCGGGTCTGGATGACTCTTTTTGTATCTGTATGAACGACCAATCCTTCACTGACGGGGTAAGTGCAGGAAGAAACCATTTTGGTTTTGGGTTTTTCCCCGATTTCCACAAGACACAGCCGGCATCCTCCATAAGTGCTCAGCCCTTCGTTGTAGCAAAGAGTCGGTATTTCCAGGCCGTAGAATTTAGCTGTTTCAAGGATGGTCCAGCCTTCTTCTGCTTTGACGACCAATCCGTTAATCTTGAGATTAATCATTTTCTCCTCCTATTGCTTTTTTCCCGTCTTCGGTTTCCAGTTCACATCTCAGGCAGCGTCTGGCTTCTTTTATAACTGTCTTCTTATCAAAGCCCAAGTCCACTTCTTTAAAATTTTTGTGTCTCTCTTTTACGGGCAATTTAGGCATTTCCGGCCTCTCCGCTTTCTCTATTTCTTCGTCGGTAAGCTCAACAGGCTTTACATACATGGAAGGCCGGCTGAGTTTGTATTCAGGAGAGTATGTTTTTCCTTCTAAGTATTTTGAGATGGAACGGGCTGCTTTTTTGCCCATAGAAATAGCTTCCACTACCGTACTGGGTCCGGTCACAACATCACCGCCTGCAAAAACACCTTTTTTGTTGGTGGATAAGGTATCTTCATCCACTATGAGGGTATCCCATTTGGTTGTTTTTATGTTGTCTTTGGGCGTTAAGTAGGAAGTGTCCGGTTGTTCGCTGATAGCTGATATGAGGGTATCGAGTTCAACAGTGAATTCTGAACCCTTGATAGGGATAGGTCTTCTTCTTCCGCTCTCATCCAATTCACCCAGTTTCATCTTTATGCATTCCACTCCTGTAACCTTTCCGTTTTGAGTCAGAACTTTGTTGGGAAGGATTAAATATCGAATGTCAATGCCTTCTTGGATCGCGCTTTCGATCTCCTCTTCATAGGCAGGCATTTCTTTTCTTGTCCTTCTATAAAGGATGTAGACCTGTTTGGTATTTTTGTTCCTTATAGCGACTCTGGCAGAATCGACAGCCGCGTTTCCGCCTCCGACTATCCCTACTTTTCCGCCCAAAGGAAGTTCTTTTCCTAAATTAGCCAGTTTGAGTATTTTTATACCTTGGAAAACTCCTTTGGCATTTTCGCCTGGGATTCCCAGCTTCATGGATTTATGAGCACCGGTGGCGATAAAAACAGCTTTATATCCTTTTTCAAACAGGTCCTGGATAGAGAAATCTTTTCCCAGAGCCGTGTTTGTCTTTAAGGTTATTCCTGAAGTTAAAATATTTTGGATATCAAAGTTAAGCTTATCGTTGGGCAATCTGTGTTCAGGGATGCCTACAGCAAGCATTCCTCCGGGAACAGACAGTGATTCAAAGATAGTGACTTGAACGCCTTCTTGATTGAGATAGTAACCCGCTGCGAGTCCGGCTGGTCCGGAGCCGATAACAGCGACTTTATGGTTCTTGTTATTGGTTCTGGTCTCAGGGGCCAGTTTATAGTCATTTTCAATAGCCCAGTCGGTGAGAAATCTTTTTATGGAGCGGATGGCAATGGGTTCGTCGATTTCACCAGCCCGGCAGTTTGATTCACAGGGATGATGACACACCCGGCCGCATACTGTTGGCAGGGGATTGTCCTTTCTTATGATATCAACAGCTTTCTTAAACTCTCCATTGGCTGTTAGAGCAATATAAACCGAAGCCTGCTGGTCAATGGGACAAGTATACTGACAAGGGGCTGAAACGATTTCTTTACAGACCAGAGCAGGGCATTTTTTCTTCTTGATATGTTCTTCGTATTCTTCTCTGAAGTATTGAAGTGTGGAAAGGACAGGATTGGCTGCTGTTTGGCCTAGTCCGCACATGGAGGCATCCTTTACAGCGTGAGCCAGTTCTTCAAGCAGTTCCAAGTCTCCCTCTTTTCCTTTTCCTTCAGTGATTTTAGTTACGATTTCCCACATGCGCTGGATTCCTTCACGGCAGGAGAGGCATTTGCCGCAGGATTCATCCCGTAGAAAATTGAGAAAATATTTGGCGATGTCCACCATACAGGTGTTCTCATCCATGACGATCATGCCGCCCGAGCCCATAATAGAACCCGCTTTGGTCAAACTTTCATAATCTATGGGAAGGTCGAGCTTTTCTGCGGGAAGACATCCTCCGGAAGGGCCTCCGGTCTGGACAGCTTTGAATTTTTTGCCTTTGGGAATCCCTCCCCCGATGTCAAAGATGATTTCCCTGAGGGTGATTCCCATGGGGACTTCAACCAATCCCGTGTTGTTGATCTTTCCGACCAAAGAGAATATTTTGGTACCTTTGCTTTTTTCCGTACCGATTTGAGAGTACCAATCAGCTCCTTTTTCAATGATAAGGGGAATGTTCCCCCATGTTTCCACGTTATTGATGTTGGTTGGTTTTCTAAATAGTCCCTCCACAGCAGGAAAGGGAGGTCTTTGTCTAGGCTCTCCCACTTTCCCTTCAATAGAGGCAATGAGAGCGGTTTCTTCGCCGCAAACAAAGGCTCCGGCTCCTTTGGAAATATTGATTTCCAGGTCAAAACCTGAGCCTAAAATATTTTTGCCTATGAGTCCTAGTTTTTTGGCTTCATTAATAGCCAGCTTAATGTTATTTAAGGCAAGAGGATATTCTTCACGGATATAGATATAAGCCTCATGGGCTCCTATGGCATAGGCTCCGATGATCATCCCTTCCAAAACTCTATGAGGGTTTCCTTCCATGAGACTTCGGTCCATATAAGCTCCTGGATCCCCTTCATCAGCATTGCAAATGACGTATTTTTCATCTCCTTTTGCTTTTCTTGTGAATCCCCATTTTACTCCGGTTGGAAATCCGGCACCCCCTCTGCCTCTTATTTGAGAGGATTTTACGATTTCAATCACATCTTCAGGCGATAAAGTATCAAGAACCTTGGCAAGTGAGGCATATCCTCCGATGGATAAATAGTCATTGATTTCAGTTGGTTCGATTTTTACATTATCTCCCAGCACAAGTCGTTTCTGCTTTTTGTAAAAGGAAATATTTTCTTCGCTTTTTGGTTTTTCTCCAGTAGAAGGATCAGTGAAGAGAAGGCGGTCAAGAATTTTATTATTAAGAGCAGTTTCCTTGATGATAGCTTGGGCATCTTCAGGTTGGACATGCTGATAAAAAATGTCATGAGGCTGCAAAATGATATTTGGTTCTGCCTCACAAAAGCCGTGACACCCTGTGATTTTCACCTGGATTTTATCTTCAAGATTTTCTTTTTTTATTGTTTTGTTTAGAGAGTCTATAACCTCCATTGAGCCTCTGGCCTGTCCGCAGGTACCGGCTGATACAATGAGTTTGATTTTGTCATCTGATTCAGATCGTTCTTTCTGTTTTTCGATTACTTTCTTTAGTTCGCCCGTGGATTTAATTTTCTTTATGTTCTTCATTTTTATTCTCTTTTTTCTTGTACTTATTTAAGATAGAATCAACTTTCCTTATGGTTGTTTGGGCGTAATAGTTGTCATCAACCACAACCACAGGCCCTATGGCGCAGCATCCCAAACAGGCTACTGTATCGAGGCTGAACTTTCTGTCTTCAGTGGTATGGCCCGGTTTGATCCCCAGTTTTTTTTGAAATTCGTCCAGGATTTTAGGACCCCCCCGAACATGACAGGCTGTACCCAAACAGACCTTAATGATATGTTCTCCTTTTGGCTCTAGGCTGAAAGCACTATAAAAAGTGGCCACACCTATAATATCGATTAAAGGGATGTTGAGCTGCCTGGAAACAAAGATCAAGGCATTTTTGGGAAGATAATTATATTCAGCCTGAATCTCCTGAAGGATCCCTATAAGGGCACTCTTCTTATAATTATATTTAGTGATGAAAGATTTGACTTTTTCTGTTTCGACATTCAAAGTAATCCCTCCGGTTATTTAGTATTTTTTTTATCATTATTATATAGATATGAAGATGTTTTTATTGCCTTTGATTCAAAGAAAAAGAAATGATTGAATGTTGGGGAAAAAAACAAAAAGGACGAGAACAAACAGAGGATAAAAAATATTATTATCTCTCCTTTCCTTCCGTTCAGAAAACCAAATAACAAAGCATAAGATAAATATAAAAAAAAATTATTTTATTATGAAATGACTTTATAACAGAAACAAAAAATGAATGTCAAGTAAGCAATTAATTCAGTCTGAATGGATAGGCTTTTTTTCAGGATTTTTTGAGAAAAGATAATAGGATTTTCTTGCAATGGATATCTGATTCATGGCTTTGTCGTACTGGCTGTGAAGGGCTTTTTCTCTTTGTTTTTGACGGTGGAATCCTTGATCTTCGAACTGCTTCACCCACCATTTGGTACCGGCTCCGATGATATGTCCGTTTTTTGGATAGCCGTAATCGTCTGTGTGTATGGTTCGGAAAATGTGGTTTTCTTTTATGTCCCGCTCCCAGTCTTTGATATAAACCGGGAATATTTCTCCGAACACTTCATCGTTTCCAAAAGCAGGGATGTTGCAGAAAAGGAATCCGTTCCCAGAGAGAAGGCTGTAAAGTTTTTTTATGTATTTGGATAGTTTGTTGGGATTCAGATGTTCGAATATATCGAGTCCGAGTATGAAGTCGTATTGCTTCTTAAGATCGACTTCCAGGATTTCTCCGAAATGGATGTTCTCTTTTATTTCAGGGAAAGCTTTGGATAGGAAAAGCCTGCTTATTTCAATTCCCTCGCTCTTTATTCCCCTGTCGAAAAGGCATTTCATGACTGTTCCGTTTGCACACCCTAGATCCAGTACCCATTCAGGATCGAACTTTGAGATGAGATCTGAGAGGACCTTTTGGTCTTTTCCTACTTCAAGATTCCATACTCCTGGTTTTTCATAGTAACCGTTATCAATAATTTTTTTCTCAAGCCAGTCAAAATCAGAAGGCTCTCGAACTTCAAACACCCATATTTTTTCTTTAGCGTGTGTGTCTATCACTTGTTTGTACTGGTTAGGCTTTTCGCTTCGTATGGAGGGAAGCAGCAGATGATGGAGATTCTCTCTTGCTGTTTTGTTTTTAAATTCTTCAGACTCTATGATGCTCAGCACTACCGAGACCCTTGAATGGCCTTTATCCAGAAATTTAAGATAAAAATTTTTCCCTTCCTCGTCAATCTCTCTCCCCAAAAGCCTCTTATATATTTCTTCCAGAAATTCTCCATCTGGCTGCTTTTGTTTTCCGGATTTCTTAAATATGCTTTTCACTTCTTTATATTTTAGTCCCCTCTATTTCATTGTAAAGCAAATTATGGATGGAGACAGGAACCTTTTTATTGATTAGGGAAATGCCCTATATTATAATATCTTCATTTTAAGAGAGAAGATATGAAACGGATCAAACTGATCATTCCTATATTTGCCATCACTTTTTCTACTGTTTTGATTGAGATCTTATACACACGGATCTTTTCTGTGATATATGTCAGCTCTTTTGCTTTCTTGATGATCTCCCTCGCTCTCTTCGGATATGGATTGAGCGGTGCTTATATGTCCATAGGCCGTATCACAGATAAAAAAGATGCGATGAAGTATTTGGAGCTGTTTCTGCTGTGTTTTTCATTAAGTCTTCCTGTTATTTATAAAATAACCATATCGACCAGTATAGATTTCTTGAATCTTTTCAGTCCATTCTCTAATTTTCTGCTTTTGATCCTAAATTTTTTCCTTTTACTGCTTCCTTTCTTCTTTGCAGGAGCTTCTCTGGTTTTGATATTCAGCCTGTACTCTTCTGAGATCGGGAAGCTTTATTTTATTGACCTTTTGGGAGCTGCGCTGGGGGGAATAGCGATTATACCTCTCATCACAAAATGGGGGCCTTCAAAAGCCATATTGATCATATTTTTGTTTTTGGGATTCGCATGGTTTTTGATAGCCAGAATAAAAGCCGTTAGAAAAACAATCATCTTTTCCCTGATAGTGGCTGCCTTTGCTGTTTTGTTTGTTCATTCAGAGGCCCTATTTCCGATTATCCCCAAGATGATAAAAAGGGGCTATCTCAGACACTATAATAACAATTTAATTGAGTATTCGAAGTGGAGCCCCATCAACAAGATAGATGTGGCTCCTTTTTTGAAAAAGAAAAAAGTCATTTGGATAGATGCAGGGACCATGCAGTCCTGGCTTGCCAAATTTAACGGAAGGCTGCATGAGCTGGGACAGATAAAATGGGCTAATGAGGCCATTCCTTTTCAGCTGACAAAAAGAGGAAGTGCCCTTATTATCGGGTCTGCCGGAGGTTATGAGGTTCTGTGCGCTCTTTCCAATAAATTCAGGAATGTAGTTGCTGTTGAGATGGATCCTGAAATATGCCATCTGGTCACAAACGAATATTCGGATTATATCGGGAATATATTCCAGCAAAAAGGAGTGCGTCTTCTCAATGACGAGGGAAGAAGTGTCTTGAAAAGGATAGACAACCAGTTTGATGTTATCCAGATGGTTAATTCCCACAACGCGGATGCTTTATTGTCCGGCGGGTTGAGCATTGCAGAAACGTACATCTATACGGTAGAAAGTTTTAAGGATTACTGGAAGCATCTCAAAGACGGCGGATTTGTGTATATTGTGCACTGGTTTGGTGAGAGGCTTTTTTCAACGGCCTTTGAAGCGCTGAGAGAGATGCGGGTCAAGGAGCCTGAGAGGAAATTTTTTATCATACAAAGGGAAAACGGATTTAATTTCTTTTTCATGAAAAAAGGGAACATTGACCTGGATGAAACAGAGATTCTTAGGGAATTTGCAGGAAAAAGGGAGATCGTCTATTCTCCTTTTGAAAAAAAGGACAATATTTATTACAGATTAGCTTCTTCCGAATACAAAAAAACGATTAACGATTCTTCTGTGAACATCAGGCCTGTCAGAGACAACTCTCCTTATTTCAACCAGCCTAATAAGATCGGCCAGTTTAAATTCAAGAATATGCAGGTCAGGGGAATGGCTCAAAGTGTCGTTAAATGGGCTTTGACTTATTCAAACTCTGTTTATCTATCCATTCTTTTTCTTTCTATTGCACTACCTGTTGTGCTCATATTTCTACCCTTGAAAGCATCCTCCGGAGGGCAGGTGAGTAAAAATTTTGTTTTTTATTTCTTCCTCATAGGGCTTTCTTTCATCATTGTAGAGATCATTATGATCAAGATTTTTCAGTTGTACCTGGGAAATCCGGCTTATTCCATATCTGTGATTATTTCTTCTCTGCTGGTCTCATCCGGTATAGGATCGCTTTTATCAAAAAGGATGAAACAGGCTGTTGGTAAAGGCTTTATCCTTGTTTTTTCTGTGCTTCTCTTTTTAGTACTGGTTCTGTATTCCCTGTTTCTATTCAAAATCATATCAGCTTTTATTCATTTAAGCCTGATGTGGCGGGTTTTTATCACTTTTATTCTCATTTTTATTCCGGGTTTTTTAATGGGGGTGTTCTTTCCCACAGGAATTGAATATTTGGGAAAAAGACAGAAATCCATGATTGGATGGGCCTGGGGTTCCAATGCGTTCGCCACTGTTTTAGGTTCTGTCATGACCGTCATTATCGCTATAAACTGGAATTTTTCTACTGCGTTGTTCTTAGCCGCCATCTTCTATATCTCTGCCGGATTGATATATAATTTTTCCGCGCGTTCTCCCCATTCATAAAAACGAAAGGGAGGGACTCAGGTGCTGAAGTGTTTTTTTAAGTCATCCGGAAATCTGGGCCTTTTTTCCATATGAAAGACAATGAGATTTTTGAGGACCTTCCTGGCTTTTTGGATCTTTTCTGCTGAGAAAGGATATTTTTTCTCAGATGCCGGGGGATTTTTCAAAATCCAGGAATAGACCGAAATTTCATCTGAGCTTATTTTTTCTTTGTCTGTTGTGCGGCAGCGGCTGCAAAGGATGCCGTCCCTTTTCACAGAAAGCCATCCTGTCTTTTCTATGTTTTTACGGCATTTTTTGCATTTTATTAAATCAGGGAAAAATCCGTTGATCTTGAGGAACCATAGTTCAAAGTAAGCTGTGAGGAACACAAGCTCTTTTCCTTTTTTCAGAGCCCGTAAGATTTGAAGCAGGAGTCTGAACAGAGTATCTTCTTCGCTTTGTGCGGGAAAAGAATTTTCTATTAATTCAGAGAAATAGCTTAATGTGAAGGCTGTTTCTAAATGGCTCTGGATATCAAAGAACGATTCCAAAAGGTCACAGTTGCTTACCGTGACTAGATCTTTGTTCTCTTTTTCATAAAAATATATAGTGATATATGATGAGGGTTCCAGACAGCTTCCGAATCTATTGTCGAATTTTCTGGCACCTTTGGCCATGCCTTTCAATATTCCTCTGTCTCTTGAGAAAAAAACAGCAATTTTATCTTGATCTCCTACATTGAAAGTACGAAGAACAATGGCTTCAGTCTGGTCTTTTGGCATAAAATTTATCTAGGAAAGATATTTAAGAAAAAGGGTTCCTAATCCTAAAAATGTCAGAAGCCCGAGCGAATCCGTGAACATTGTGAGGAGGTTTACAGAGCCGAGGGCTGGATCGAGTTTTACCAGTTTAAGGAATAATGGAATGAGGGTTCCTACCAGAGCGGCTATGAAAAGGTTGATAATAACGGCAAGACCCAAAACAAAGCCCAGATAAGGATTTCTGATGAGAACATAAGAAACCAAACCTAAAAGCATACCAATCACTATTCCGTTGCATATTCCCACTACGATTTCTTTAAACAAGGCTTTTCTTGCAGAGATCCACTCAGTCTGGCCAACAGCTATTTCCCGGACCATAATGGCAACGGTCTGGTTTCCTGCAATTCCCCCCAATGCAGCCACCAGCGGCATGAAAACAGCAAGAGTTACGACTTCCTGGATTGTTCCTTTAAAGCAATTTACGACAAAAGGAGCTACGGATGCTGTCAACAGACTTAAAAGAAGAAAAGGAAGCCGTTTTTTTATGGATGAAAACGGGCTGTCTTGAATTCTATCCGAAGTGTCAAGAGAAACCATTTTATACATATCTTCGGTGGCCTCTTGGTCAATGACATCGATGATGTCATCCACAGTCACAACACCAACGAGTTTCATATAAGAATCAGTCACAGGAATGGCTACCAGATTATAATCAGCAACGATCCTTGCTACTTCTTCCTGGTCTGTATCGGTTTGAACGCTTATCACATCTGAAGTCATTATGTTTTTGAGAGGCGTGTCCGGTTTGGAAAAAAGGACCTGACGCAAAGAGACGACACCTTTGAGACGGTTCTCATCATCTACCACATACAAGTAAAAAGCCGACTCCACATCCCCCTCAAGCTGCATGGCTGTGATGGTATCGGATACATTCGTGTTTTCATTCAGGGCGTAGAAATTGGGGGACATGATCCTCCCCGCTGTTTCTTCCTCATGTTCCAGCAGCTCTTTGACCTCTTCAGTGGGCTTTTTTTCTAGGGAAGTAAGGATGCTGTTTTTGAGCTCTTCGGGCACTAATTCAAGAATGGGGGCGATATCGTCTGAGGGAAGGTCATGAAAGATTTTGGTTGCTGTTTCTATAGGAATTTGCTGTACGATCTCTGCCGCATCTTCCGCAGCCATTTCGCTTAATAATCCAGCGGCTTTTTTATTGTCATTTTCATGAAGAGTGATCAAAAGGATGATTTTTTCCCGTTCGGTGAAATGATTAATAAGCCCGGCAATATCAGGAGGATGAAAGTTTTTGAGAAGATTCCAGAGTCTCTGTCGTGCGCCGATGTTCATGAATTTACGTGATGAATTGATGACCAGCCGGATGGTGTCGAGCTTCATTGTCTTTTTCCTTTGATTGCTCAAGATATCATAAAAGGGCTTTACTGTAAATTAATTTCACTTTGACTTGTGAAAAAATGAAAAAATACTATTTTGAAAAATGAATCCCCAGCCTTTTTATATTTGACTGTAAGGTTTTTTTCTCTATTTCCAGATCTGATGCCGCTTTGTCAAGGTCCCAGTTATTCCTGACAAGAGCACTGTGGATAAACTCCTTGTCAAAATTTTCCCTGGCCTTCTTTAAGGAGATCGTTTTCTTTGCCCCATGAAGGAATTCAGATTCAATGGGTTCGACAAGAAGGTAAAGATGGGAAGAATTTATTTCATCCTCTTTGACCATGATAACAAATCTTTCTATAACGTTAATGAGTTCACTGATATTACCCGGCCATGAGTAATTGATAAAAGCCTCCATGGCTTTTTTATTCATTGTCTTTTGTTTTTTTCCGTATTCGAATGAAAAATACTTTAGGAAATAGTTGATGAGGAGAGGGATATCTTCCTTTCTTTCCCTTAAAGGGGGCATTTTTAACGGGATGACATTTAATTTGAAGAAGAGCTCTTCTCTGAACTTGTTCTCTGTTATCAATTCCCTTAAATTGTGATGGGTTGATGAGATGATCCTCACATCTGCTTCAACTGTTTTAGAGATTCCCAGAGGTTCATATTTGTTTTCCTCAATAAATTTGATGAGTTTGTCTTGAGTATTCAGGCTTAATTCTCCTATTTCATCGAGGAATAGAGTGCCTTTGTCTGCAAGGAGAAGCTTGCCTTTTTTCCCTTTTCCCGAATCACTCTTATCTGTATGTCCGAACAGCTCATTTTCGATCAGGTCATCCGGAATGGCAGCGACATTTATTTGGACAAAGGAGTGATGATTTCTTTTACTGTGTTGATGGATAAACCTCGCAATGAGTTTTTTCCCAGTTCCGTGTTCACCATAAATGAGTATTCTTCCATCGGTCGGAGCCGTGGTTTGGATTTTTTCTCTTATTTTTTGTATGGCTTTTGTTTTTCCTATTAAGTTGAATTTTGATCTCATTTCCTGCCGCAGCTGTATGTTCTCTTCTACCAGTGATTTTTGTTTGAGGGCGTTTTGTGCTGTGAGAACGACCTTTTCCAGAGAAAGAGGTTTTTCTAAAAAGTCATAAGCGCCCAGCTTTGTTGATTTAACGGCAGACTCTACAGAACCGTGACCTGTAATCATGACCACTTGGATATTTTCATCAATAGTTTTTATTTTTTTGAGGACTTCTATTCCGTTCATTTCAGGCAGCCAGATGTCAAGGAGAATGAGATCATAAGTTTCGCTTTTCACATAATCTAAGCCTTTTTCTCCTGTACTGGTTGTTTTCACCTT
>Ga0307421_1001077_pt1 | contig 17012 bp, 13 predicted proteins | sample SalMarWE160270MG_FD_202163 | JGI IMG/M metagenome (GOLD analysis project Ga0307421, IMG submission 202163) | Salt marsh sediment microbial communities from the Plum Island Ecosystem LTER, Massachusetts, United States - WE1602-70 | ecosystem: Environmental > Aquatic > Marine > Intertidal zone >...
GTATTGGCCCAAAATGAATCTTATTCTTGGCTGCAATGACCTGCTGCTCTACTGCAGCGGGTGTTTTTCCAGGTTGCCGCCGGGGCACTTTTGATCGGTCATTCAAATCCCCGGATGCCTGTTTTTTCAGAATGTCATACACCACACTGCGGTTGATGCCAAATACCTGTGCGGTTCTGGAGATATTGCCCCCTATGCTCTCTAAATAGCTGAGCACTGCCATTCTGGCAGCTTTAGGATTTACTTTGCGAAGTTTTTTATAATCTATATGGTGTCCAGGATTCACTTTGTTTTACCTTCTCGGTTGATATTTGTCTCTCACTCAGTAACAATATTAACTGAATGTATTTTTGATACCCAAAGTGTATAGTATCTCCTGGACACCGCACACAACAACCTTGCACAAATGAAATAATTATGATATAAACATAAAGCTAAACGTTTGGGTGCCCCCCTCACCCAGGCGTTTGGCTTTTAATTGCCTATATGGTATATACTTTGTGTATATAATAATAGATAAAAGTAATTATCAACAGAAAGTATGACGAGGAGGAGAAAATGAAAAAACGTTTTGGTGTGCTTAAAATTCTTGCGGCTGTTCTTAAGGTATTAGGCATAGTTGTTGCCGCTTTCGCGGCGCTGGGCGGATTGGGTGCGCTAATCATGTCTTTCGCCGGTGGTGGACTGTTGTCTACCTTTGGCTATGATGCGAATAGCGGCTTCTTTGTTGGTCTTATCAGTTCCTTCGGCATTGTCATCGTTGGCGTTTTCTATGCAGTGATGCTGTATGGTTTTGGCGAACTAATAATGCTGCTCCTATCTATGGAAGATAACACCTTCAAAACCGTCAAGCTCCTGGAAGATGTGATTAAAGACGATCAGGCAAAATAGATAATTAGCACTATACACAAGAAAACCACGCGTTCATCAGCAATGGGTGGTTTTTTTCTTATGATATACATGTATTAAAAACAGCTGGAGGTTTGCTTGCAAAAGTATGATATTGGGTTAATAGGTTTAGCGGTTATGGGCCGGAATCTGGCCCTTAACATGAGCGATCATGATTTTTCGGTAGCCGTGTACAACCGTACTACAGAAAAAACGGTTGCTTTTCTCGAAAGCAGCGCTCAAGGGCGGAAGATCGCAGGTTCAGCATCTCTTGAAGAATTTGCGGCTCTGTTGAAAAAACCCCGTAAGATCATGCTCATGATCAAAGCAGGAAAGCCAATTGATCTCACGATTGATGCCCTGTTGCCCTTCCTGGTAAAAGGGGATGTGATCATCGATGGCGGTAACTCTTTTTTCAAAGATAGCATTCGTCGCCATGCCTATCTCGCGCAGAAAGGTATTCATTTTATTGGCGCAGGCGTATCCGGTGGAGAGATTGGCGCCCGACATGGACCTTCGATCATGCCGGGTGGCTCTGAAGAGGCATGGGAACTGGTAAAACCAATCCTGCAGGCAATCTCAGCAAAGATAGACGGAGATATACCCTGCTGTGATTGGATGGGAACGGATGGAGCAGGGCACTATGTGAAAATGGTTCATAACGGCATCGAGTATGGATTCATGCAGCTTACAGCGGAATCTTATTTCTTTATGAAAGAAGTACTCCAATTGAATCACGAAGAGATGGCGGAGCATTTCAAGCAGTGGAATAAGGGAAAATTAAGTTCCTACCTGATCGAGATTACCGGCGAGATTCTTACTGCCAAAGACACGGATGGCAGCCCTTTAGTGGAAAAAATTTTGGATTCAGCCGGGCAAAAAGGAACCGGTCGTTGGACCTCCGAATCAGCGCTGGCATTAGGTATACCGCTCACCCTGATCAGCGAATCGGTGTTCGCGCGCGCGCTTTCGGCTTTAAAAAGTGAACGTGTTAATGCGCAAAAATCGATCCGGGGACCTGTATTTTCTTTCAAAGGAAGCAAACAGGATATGCTGCACGACCTGGAAAATGCTCTCTATGTAGCAGAGATCATTTCTTATGCCCAGGGATTCATGCTTTTCCGAGAAGCAGCGAAAGAATACCACTGGCATCTGAATTATGCCTCAATCGCGAATATCTGGCGTAATGGCTGTATTATCCGCTCATCGCTCTTGAAACATATCAGGAAAGCATTTTCCAATAACCCAACTCTTGAAAACTTACTCGTTGATCCATTTTTCCTTAAGGTTGCTGAGGACAACATCCAATCTCTTCGGCGGGTTATAGGCATAGCCGTTCAGGCTGGCGTTCCGATACCGGCTTTTTCTTCCGCCCTCAGCTTTTTCGATGGGTATCGGTCCGCGGTCCTGCCCGCTAATCTTACCCAGGCACAGCGGGATTATTTTGGTTCGCATACATACGAACGGGTAGATAGGGAACGCGGAGAGTATTTCCATACCAATTGGACTGGTGAAGGCGGGGATGTGACCGCTTCAACCTATAACGCCTGAACTCGCCGCTGTTTTTCAGCAAAAAGTCCTTGACTTGTTGGATTAATTTTTGTTATACTGATACTGGTATGACCTCTTATCAGTTAACACATTATGGATAAATTAAATCCCTGGAAATCTATATTGAAGCCCGGTGAACTGACAGAATCACGTCTGATCAACGCATTCCTGGACGGCACATTTCCAATTAATTCTAATTTACCGGGTGAGCGCGACCTGGCTTCGCTGTTGGGTGTAACGCGACCCACTCTGCGTGAAGCTCTTCAACGCCTGGAAAGAGATGGATGGGTAGAGATCCGGCATGGAAAACAAACCCGCGTGCGTGATTTCTGGGTTGAAGGAAATTTGGGAGTTACCATCGCCTTAGCGCAGTACCAGGATCCGCTCCCTCCTGATTTCATCGCTAACTTGCTATCGGTACGCGTCCTCCTGGCACCAACTTATACCAGGACCGCCGTGCTTAACGCCCCGGGTAAAATTGCCAATTATTTATCGTCAGTCGAGGACCTTGAGGAAAAGGCGGAGATATTTGCCGCCTTTGATTGGGAATTACACTGGCGCCTCACGCTGCTCGCAAAGAATTCTTTCTTTACACACTTTATGAACAGCGTCCGCCGTCTATATGAGATTGTTGGCATCCCTTATTTCAGTTATTTAAAAACACGCCGTCATTCCCGGCAATTCTATTTGCGCCTGCGGAAATTAGCCGCTGAGGGAGACAGCGAAGCAGCGGGAGAACTTGCGCGGCAAGTGATGTCTGAAAGCGCCGCTCTTTGGGATGAAATGGCTAAAAAAGATAAGTGATTTTTTTCTAACGAGGTGAACGATGTGGAAAAATGGATGGAGAGAATCCATTTGGGCTGAAATAGACCGCGAGTGGGATATTATCGTGATCGGAGGTGGGATCACAGGCGCTGGCATTTTCAGGTCTGCTGTTTCCGCTGGTTTAAGAACGCTGCTTGTTGAAGCACGGGATTTCTCTTCTGGTACATCCTCCCGTTCATCGAAATTAGTGCACGGCGGATTCCGGTATCTATACAACCGCCAGTACCACGTAACCTACGAGTCGGTTAAAGAAAGGCAGCGCTTATTACACAGTGCTCTCCACCTTATCACACCACTCCCATTCAACCTTCTAAATTATCGTCTGTATAATTTTCCTTCATGGGCCTTTCACCTGGGTGTGGTTGCATATGATTTGATGGCACCAAAATGGGATCACCAGGTTCTATCATCTAGTGACATCCTGGATCGGTTTAACGGGCTAAATCATGATGGGATAATAAAGGGATTTCGATATCAGGATGCCGTTCTTGATGATGCCCGGCTTGTATTGCGGATCATCCACGAGACTGTTGAAGATGGCGGGACTGCAATAAATTATGCTTCAGTAGATCACCTGCTACGCGATAAAAAAGGCGCCGTCCGCGGGATTGTGGTTCGGGATACTGCATCCAAAAAAGGGTTAACTGTTGAAGTGAAAGCGAAAGTAGTCATAAATGCTGCAGGTCCATGGACCGATGATATCAGGCATGAGATTAATGCGCCTCGCCGGTTGCGTCCGCTGAGAGGGAGCCATTTGATTTTTAATCGAGCACGCTTCCATGTACCAGAAGCAGTAACCTTTTTCCACCCACAGGATCGGCGGGCAATGTTCGTCATCCCCTGGGAAGGAGCTACCCTGGTAGGCACAACCGATATAGATCATTCTGAAAAACAGCATGGGCCTCTCAATGAACCCTGCGCGGAACGGAATGAGATTGAGTATATCCTCTCTGCTGTCGATTTTCTCTTTCCACAGCTTAACATCACCCAATCCGATATCATATCCACATTTGCCGGCTTGCGCCCGGTGATTAACACAGGTGCTGCAACACCATCCAAAGAATCACGCGCCCACCAGGTTTGGAATGAACTTGGTTTAATTACAGTCACCGGCGGCAAATTGACAACCTTCCGCATTATGGCTAAAGACACTCTTGAAATTGCCTGCGCTTCAATTGGAAAACAAGTTAAAATCAATCCCCATCATCGAATGCTAAAATATATTCGAGCTGACCAATGCGGTAAACTGGAAAAGGAAACCTGCAACCGCCTGCTTGGTCGATTTGGAGGGGAAATCGAAGAGATCCTCCAATTAGCGAACCCGGATGAATTGCGTCAAATTAGGTCTTTGCCCTCTATCTGGGTAGAGGTGCGATGGGCGGCTGCTTCGGAGGGTGTAGTCCATCTTGATGATTTACTCCTCCGTCGAACGCGGATTGGTCTGCTCCTACCAGAAGGCGGCAAGTCGATTCTACCGCGCGTCCGCCAGATCACTCAACCAGAATTAGGATGGTCGGACAGCCGCTGGAAAAAGGAAGAGACTCGATATTGGAAAATATGGCAAAAATTTTACAGCCCGAATCCTGGATAGTTCTTTAGAAAATAGTTAAGGATCACAAACGCGAGGATCATATGACCCAAAAACATAATTTCATCCCTGACTGGTATGAAGGAGAAACACCTATTGGTACATTCCGCGCCCTGTTTAAATGGCACGACCTGCATGCATTTAAGCATCCTAATCGCGGATTTTATAATTTACTACGGGACACATTTCAATTATCCAACCAGGATTTTAAGGATCCAAATTTATGCTTGGATTCAGTAGAAGAAAAAATCCCTCCAAATCTGGATCAGGCGCATATATATAAGATAGAGCAAATCGTTGGAAAACAGAATGTCTTCATAGATACCTATACGCGTCTGCGCACATCCTACGGAGCAGGTATGATTGATGCGCTTCGCCTGCGCGATCATATCATTGAAAACATCAATGATTGCACTGCAGCACCGCGGACTGCGGAAGAGATTGAAAAGATTGTCAAGTATTGCGATAACAATCGCATCCCTCTCACCGTTTACGGAGGTGGTTCCACGGTAACGCGAGCTGTGGAAGCTCCCAAAGGGGGAATATGCCTTGATATGAGTCTTCACATGAAAAAGGTATTGGGTTTCAACGAAACCAATCAAACGATAACCGTGCAGCCCGGAATCTACGGACCCGAATTAGAAGATATCCTCAATCATGCGCCGGAAAGGCTGGGAGCAAAAGACCGCTATACCTGCGGTCACTTTCCGCAATCTTTCGAACATTCAAGCGTAGGCGGGTGGGTTGTCACGCGCGGTGCCGGCCAGAACTCAACCTACTATGGAAAAATAGAGGATCTGGTCATCGCACAGGAATACATCACACCTGTAGGTGTATATCGCACTTTAGATCATCCGCGCGCAGCTACCGGACCGGATTTTGATCAAATAATGATGGGCAGCGAAGGATGTTTTGGTGTACTTACAGCTGTTACTCTGCGGGTATATAAGCACCGCCCCGAAAACACTCGGCGTTTTAGTTTCTTGTTTAAAACTTGGGAAGATGCGGTTAACGCTTATCGGGAGATTATGCAGGGTGAATTTGGTTTTCCTTCCATATTCCGCTTATCTGACCCGGAAGAGACTGACACTGCCATGCGTATCTACCACATTCATGGTTCCCCGGCCGATACCGTGCTTAAAACCCTCGGATATCAGCCCATGCGGCGCTGTCTGCTGCTTGGAACTGCTGATGGAGACCCTGCATTTACCCGATTGGTGAAGCGTAAGATCAACCACATTTGCCGTCAGCACAGAGCTTTTATCCTCTCACCTTTCAAAGTCACACAGAAATGGGAACATACCCGTTTCACCGATCCATACATGCGCGAAGATCTCATGGATTACGGTATCGTTATAGACACTCTTGAATGCGCGGTTACCTGGGATCAATTACACAATGTGCATTCACGGGTCAGGCAATTTGTTAAACAGCGCCCGAAGACAATCTGCATGACTCACATCTCACATGCTTACCCGCAGGGCTCGAATCTGTATTTTATTTTTGTAATCCGGTATCAAGATATCAACGACTACCTCACCCTTCAATACGGTATATTGGACGCGATCCAGGCGTCTGGTGCCGCTATGAGCCACCACCACGGTCTTGGCAAACAAACAGGGCCCTGGCTGGAAGGCCAAATTGGTGCTGAGTGGATGCGGTTAATGCATGTATTGAAAAAGCATTTTGATCCGCATAACATTATGAACCCTGGAGGTACTTTAGGGTTAGATATGTCAAAAGAACAGAAGAATAAACATTGGGGTTTTTCTGAATAATCGGAGGTAAAAATGGCAGAGAATTTGTTGGCAATTGATTGCGGAACGCAATCTGTTCGTGCATTATTGTTCAATCCACAGGGAGATCTCCTCGCAAAGGCCCGCGTGCCGATTGAACCTTACTATTCAACCGCGCCTGGTCTGGCAGAGCAGGATCCAAATGTATTTTGGAACGCTCTTTGTCAGGCCTGTGGCCAGCTGTTCTTACAGAAGGATACACAAAAAGATAGCATCGCGGCTGTGTCAATCACTACACAGCGTGCCACCGTGGTTAATTTAGATCAGGATGGCAACCCCCTGCGCCCGGCAATCATCTGGTTGGATCAGCGCCGCGCGGAAGAATTCCCCCCTGTAAAAGGTTTTTGGGGAGCTGCTTTCACACTTACAGGATCAAAGCCAACAGTGGAGTATTTACAGGCAGAATGTGAAGCCAATTGGATTCATCTCCATCAACCCGATATTTGGAAAAAAACCTACAAATTTACGTATCTCTCCGGATATCTGACTCATTTGCTGACTGGAAAATTTGTAGATTCCATCGGATGCCAGGTAGGGTATATGCCTTTCGATTATAAAAAACAGGAATGGGCAGCCAGCAGACATTGGTATTGGCAGGCACTTGCAATCAAACCAGAAAATTTAGTTGATCTCGTCCCTGTTGGCGGACTGCTGGGTGAGATCACACCAGAAGCATCACGTCAAACAGGTATTCCAGTTGGTCTGCCCCTTATCGCTTCGGCTGCGGACAAAGCCTGTGAAGTGCTGGGAGCAGGTAGTTTAGAACCCAATGTCGCTTGCCTTAGCTACGGAACAACCGCAACCATCAATACTACGCATAAAAAGTATATTGAAATCATTCCCCTTATCCCTCCATATCCTGCCGCCGTGCCGGATTTTTATAATCTGGAATTGCAAATCTATCGCGGATATTGGATGGTGAACTGGTTCAAGAATGAATTTGGCCTGCGTGAGCAACGCATAGCTAAAGAAACGGGAGTTGAACCTGAAGATTTATTTGATGAACTCGTCAGAAGCGTCCCACCCGGATCGCAGGGCTTGGTTCTCCAACCGTATTGGTCACCGGGTTTGCGCCATCCCGGTCCGGAAGCACGGGGAGCGATCATCGGATTTAACGACGTGCATACGCGCGCTCACCTATACAGAGCTATTCTGGAAGGGTTGGCATATGCCCTCAGAGAAGGAAAAGAACTCACAGAAAAGCGCACCAAGATAGTAATTGATCAGGTGCGCGTCGCCGGCGGAGGAAGCCAGAGCGATGCCGCTATGCAGCTCACTGCGGATATATTTGGCCTGCCTGTCTCCCGCCCGCATGTATATGAAGCATCCGGATTGGGTGCCGCTATCAACGCCGCCGTGGGTGTGGGCATCCACCCTGATTACCATTCAGCCCTTCAAGCAATGACTCGCCTTGGTGACACATTTAACCCTGATCCGAAATCGAAAGCAGTGTATGACCAGTTATATAATAAAGTCTATCTGCGAATGTATAAACGTTTGCAGTCTTTTTATAAAGCTATGCAGAAAATTACACTGCCCTCCAATTAAGTGGTTTGATAGGGTTAGCAATTAATTAATTTCCATTCCTTGACGGTTTATACCCGCTGGGGTATATTATGCTTGCAGTGATTCCCTTGCCCTCGTAGCTCAATTGGATAGAGCGTTTGCTTGCGGAGCAAAAGGTTGCAGATTCGAATTCTGTCGAGGGCGCTATCATAATTGGAGCGAAAATCATACCCGCTCCTTAAATTTTTTTTAGGCAGGAAAAAGATGGATTCTTCAGAAAAACAAATTCTCTTATCCAATGATGACGGAATAGACTCACCCGGTTTATGGGCAGCTGCGGAAGCGCTGTCTGAACTGGGCTATGTTACCGTCGCAGCACCACGTGATCACATGTCAGCTACAGGGCGGGGATTTCAAAAAGATTCTGACGGCGTGATCACTAAAAAACAATTAACTGTACATGGGCAGGTGTGGGATGTATACGCAGTCGGCGGCTCTCCTTCCCAGTCCGTTGCCCATGGCATTCTGGAGATCGTTCCCCATAAGCCCAACCTGGTCGTGACCGGTATTAATTACGGTGAGAATTTTGGCACTGATGTAACCTATTCCGGCACAGTTGGCGGCGCAATTGAAGCTGCTTCTCTTGGCATCCCCGGATTGGCAATGTCTCAGCAAATAATTTTCGAGAGCTGGGACAGTTACCATAAGGATGTCGATTTCACAACCTCAGCATATTTTACAAAATACTTTGCAAAGCTCATGCTTGAAAATCAGCTTCCGGATGATGTGCATGTATTGAATGTGGTCATCCCGGCAGGAGCTACTCCAAAAACCCCCTGGAAAGTCACACCATTGGCTGATTTTAGATATTTTAAACCATACGTGGTCAGGGAAGGAAGTTTTAAGGATAAAGGACGCATTACATCCCACATTCTGGATCAGGCAGATATAAAACCGGGAAATGATATCTATACTGTACGGGTAGAAAAAATGGTGTCTGTTACCCCGCTGAGCATCAATCTCACATCCCGCACGGATCTTGCAAAACTGGAAAAGATGCTGCGTTCAATCAAATAGTGATCTTCTTGTCTAATAGTAAGTCTTTACGCATTAAACCGGATCGTAATGATATCCCCATCCTGAACTGGATACTGTTTCCCTTCCAACCGTAATTTTCCTTTAGATCTACCTTCCGCCATACTACCGGTTTCCATCAGGTCTTCAAAAGTGATCACTTCCGCGCGGATGAATCCCTTTTGAAGATCCGTATGGACTTCTCCAGCTGCTTCAGGCGCTAAAGACCCGCGCCGGACTGTCCAGGCGCGCACTTCATCTTCACCAAGGGTAAAGAAAGACAGCAGTCCCAGCAGTTCATAAGAAGCTCGAATCATACGGCTGAGCCCCAATTCCTCAATCCCATACTCCTGCATGAACAGAGCAGCATCCTCGTCAGATAATTGGCCCAGATCCATCTCTAATTTTCCCTGCAAACTGACAATCTGGCTGCGTTGGTGGGCATATTGGATCTCCGGCTGCGCCTGCCCCTCTCCTAAATTGAGCAGGATCAAGAGCGGCTTTCTGCTCAGAAAACCAAATCCGGAAAGGATTTTTTCTTCCTCCACAGTTAACGCAATATCCCGCAGCGGTGTCTCGTTGGATAAAACATTCTGTAACTTTTCAAACAATGCAATTTCTCGTTCAATAATAACCTTATCCCGTCCACCGCCTTTCTTATGTTCTTCAGATAGCCGTTCCAGTTTCCGTTCGACCATGATCTGGTCATTCAGCAGTAGCTCTTCATCCATCAGCTGAATATCCCGCACAGGATCAACACTCCCGTGCACATGCGGAACCAGGGGACTTTCAAAGCAGCGCACCACCTCGATGAACTCATCCATCTGTGTCAATTGGTTAAGCAATTGACCGCTGATCTCACCCTTATCGGCTGCGCTTCCCAGACCGGCAATATCTGCATATGTAACTTTCGCGTAGATCGTTTTCTTAGGATTGAACACTTCCGATAATCGGTCCACACGCTCATCTGGCACATTGATCACAGCAGTGTGCACCTCCATCCGGCCTATCGCAACACCGGTTGGTTGGTCACCGTGAGTTAGTGTGTTAAATATAGTTGTCTTTCCCGATTGGGGTAACCCAATGATGCCTAACCGCATAATTATCCTGTTATATTTTTATACCAATTATATTCGCTAAATGTTTTTTCTCAATCTTGACCATGCTTCTATTCTTGGATATACTTTCCTCACAATTGCCGAAGTGGCGGAACTGGCAGACGCGCACGACTCAAACTCGTGTTCCCTTGGGATTGTGGGTTCGATTCCCACCTTCGGCATCAGACTGCTTCGGGGGATTTTAAATTTTCCCCAAATACTCTTGGGTGATTCAACAATAAAACACTTTTACAATTTGTACATTGTTATCCAAATTTTTATCTTTTTAGCGAAAAAAATCTCTGGATTGAGCAGTTGAACCTCCGCAAACTTAATTTTCCAGATCCCAAATGTATGTGGACACTTTTGGAATTGGCACCAACAGATTCCTGCAGTTGCTTAGGTTTCTTTTGGCCAGTTCCTCTAACTCTTTTGATGAGCCATGTTAATGGATAAATTTAAATGTATCGTACAACAATATCTGGAATTTTTTAAACTTGAAAATAAGTCCGATAAATCTACTTATTAAATTTGTAAACTAAATAATGATCATCCTGGAAAACCAAATCATAACTTTCACAATCAGGTTGAATCTTTTCTTTTTCTGTGATGACATATGTAAATTCCTCATCATTGCGTATGAACATCAGTTCTTTACATTCGCCACCTTGGTAGAATTTATTAACAGCAAGAACGCGGTGGTACCACTGAAAAATATCCTCAATGCTGTATGGTATTGCGAAAAAATCAATATACGCAGGGCGCAATGTAGATGTTCGAAAAGTCTCTAAGCTGATTGGGATGAGATATCTATCGGAGTCATTGCTCGTTTGATGCACCCACGTATATAGTTCAGATTCAGGTGAATTGGCCTTTTTTTCAAATAAAAGGCTCATTCGAAAGAGACCCAAAGCAGCGAGAAAGATCGATAAAAAAATACTTGTGATAATTATAATTCCTTCTACCTTCGGTTTTTGGGGTTTATTGCATATCCAGGAAGATATTTTTCCAAAAATAATTGTGGAACATACTGGTACAAGAAGTGCGCTTGGACGCCAGGGGAAAATGAGAGCGATAAAGTTGCTCTTTAAAAAATATTGGATTAATGACAGGATGAATGAAGAGAGAAAAACAACAGTTAAAGGAATAAATATTCGAGGTAGTTTTCTCACGATTGTCAATCCCCCAATGATGATTGTAACCTTGATAAGAGAAGTGAGATTAAACCATTCGCTAATAATTGCATGGTGCGGTAATCTGATTTCAGCTAGTATACGGTAGGCTTCGGCAGATTCATTAGCTCCCCAAAAATTCGAAAAAATATAGAACAATATTGGAAATACAGCGACCAAAGATAATAGCCCAATCAAAAAAGGTTTTTTAAGATCTTTTTTTTCGCAATAAGAAGCGAGGATATACCCGCCAACCAATAAAGCGGCGCTGAACAGATATGTTGGATGGATATTGGCGGTAATTGCCGCCAAAACTGCTGATAAAAATGGTTTCTTGATGATGAAAAGATAAAGTGAAAGAATTAACAGTATTCCAAATGTACTTGGTTGAAAGACTGTTCCAAGCAGCCTTTGTCCAGCGACACCTCCATCCAATAAAAATGCCCATTCTGGCCCCAAAGATTTTGTCAGGAAAAATCGGAATCCGACTGAATGGGAGAAAATTATTAACGAGGTAGTAAGCAGGAACTTAGATCTAGATTCCCTGATATTAAATACCTGATTCAATATACCAAGTAGACTGAGGAAATAGATGCCAATCAGCACCGCATAATAGAAATAAAACCATACCTCGGATTTCAGTAATAAAAATGTCCATTTTACAAGAAATGTGAATACTGGTGTAGGTTCTTTGGTTGATGCAAGCCAGTCCTGATCCAAGGAACCTAAACCAGATTCAGCCATGCCTTGTAGAAAGTATTGATTTTGATTGGATGTATATAATGGCGATTGCATATAAGCAAATACCATTAATATGATCCCAAAAATTAATAATAAATTATTCTTTATAAATCGGCTGTTTTTTTTATTTTGCATAGTATTTGATGTGATTTACAAAGAAAAAATCTAAAATGAAACCTTCCCTTTCTTCTAAAACAATAAAGGTTATTCATCTTTCCATCTTACTTCTTTTTCGCAGCAAGCTGCGTGGAAATATTTATTTTTGATTATAAATTATACCTAAAGGATTAGGTAACATTTTTTCTGTTAAATTAATCATGGATTCCTTCTTCATTTACCAATTTCCTGACCAGTCTCCATTCTCAAATACAATCCATCATATTCCCATTCTTCACTAACCTCCATCAAATTGGCTGAAATCAACTGCAAGCAAGACTGCTCCGGCAGTTATATTTTTCCCCTTAAGTTTTTCGCATAATTCTATTACATCCATTTGTTAACAGTAATTTGATGCCCGTGGTAATTCAGCAGAAAAATCTCTTGCTCAGGTATCTATGGGGACAGTAGCGCCATCTCCATCCAGGCACCCGTGCCAACCTCAGTGCCTATAACCGGTACTGACACCCACATGCCCCACTGCCAAATATCCCTAATGATCGTAAGGCTACTTCTGCTTATAACTTTTGAGAAATTTATTTATTAATAAGTATGCATATGGGCTTGACAAATGATTCCCTCTGTACTATTGTATATTTAAACAAATTAATTAATAATTTTATGGGTTAATAATATTTATGATTTTTACTTTATGGTCGAATTACTTGGAAAATGGTATATACTAATAAAGGATTTTTCTTGTATAATATGAATAGAATAAAAAAAGAGAAATGAAAGTATGGGAATAGCCGCAGATATCCTTCGAACCTGCGTACCTTCTTTTTTTGGGGTTATTATTATTATTTCTTTACGTGCCCACACCTTGCTTAAAGAGCAGGGTGTTTTATGTTTCCACCCAACAGCGATTTATTCTTCGTAATCTTTCATACAAATCAAATTTATAAGGAGGTGCATCTGAAAAAATATATAAATGTCTCTTAGTCGCAGAAAATTTTATTCAATTTAATTAAGTAAAGGAGTTTATAGTATGTCAGCAAAAAAGAAAAATTGGGCAGATTCCCTTACCAACGTGATGGAAAAAATAGCGCCGGTTTTCGACCAGCCAATTCTCGCTTCCGTCCGTGATGGATTCGTTGCCCTGATGCCCCTCATTATTGTGGGTGCGCTCGTATTGGTAGTGCTGCAGTTCCCACTTTGCTTCCGGGATGAAGCAGCGTGTTACTTCGAAAGCGTTCTTCCGGAAAATATTTCCGGCTCGCTTTGGAGTGTATTCAATGTAACCTTCGGTCTGTTGTCGCTGTATGTGGTCATTTCAGTCTCATATGCGCTGGCACGCCGACGTGGAATTGACGCCCTCATGCCTGTGTTTTTCTCCTTCATGTCTTATATCCTGGTCGCTTCTTCCCAGTTAGCTGGCGGTGAAGCTGGTACCTACCTGGATAACACGGGCTTATTTACGGCTATTGTGGTTTCAGTGATCACGGTTGAAGTTTTCAACTTCTTCATCAAGAAAAACTTCGTTATTACGATGCCGGAAGGCGTCCCACCATCCATTACAGCCGCGTTTACAGCCCTCATTCCAGGCGCAGTTGTTGCTTTCGGCTGGTGGCTGATCCGCTTCGTCATCAACTTTGACCTGGCTGATGGTCTCTTCAAGGTATTAGGTGCTATTGTGCCGGCCGCTTCAACATACGTTGCCGCCGCTATTGCTGAAACATTCCATGCTTTCTTGTGGACAATGGGCATCCACGGCGACCTCACCATTGGTATCGCCCTGCAGCCAGTTTGGCAGGCCAACCTGGCCGCCAACGCGATGGCAGTGTCTAAAGGCATGGCACCCACCGCCATTTATACGGAAATTTTCCGCTCATTCGTTGTTCCTGGCGGTTCTGGTGCAACATTACCTTTGGCTTACTACTTCACCCGCTCCAAATCAGCACGGTTGCGCAAGGTTGGCTGGTTAGGCATCTGGCCTGGAATTTTCAACATTAACGAGCCGATTACTTTCGGCGCTCCGGTTATCTTCAACCCGGTCCTGGCCATTCCTTTCATCGTTATCACCTTCCTGAATGTGTCCGTTGCCTATCTTGCAACCGCTGCCGGAATAGTTAGCCCGACCTATATTGCGGCTCCATGGACGCTGCCCTCACCGATCTTGATGTTCATGGCTACTGGCTATGACTGGAAAGCGATCATCCTCGCTATCATTACAGAATTCGTCATTCCAGGCATCATCTGGTTCCCCGCTTTCAAAGCCTGGGAACATGAGGTTCTGATAAAAGAAGAAGCAGCCGTAAAGACCAAGAAATAAGCGCGCTTTTTCACTGTTAGTTCAGGGGATGTGGATAAATCCACATCCCTTTTTTTTACAGGAAAAAAATATGAAATTAACTTTTATTGGCGCAGGGGGCGTTCGCACTCCATTAGTAGTTCAAAGCATTCTTAATTTTCAGGATCAACTGCCGCTCGATACTGTCTGTTTAATGGATATCGACTCAGAACGTTTAGAGCTCATTAAATTAGCCTGTAAACCGCGGCTGTTTAAAAGTATAAATTTCAAACTTGAATGGACTACTGATGCCCGCGAAGCCATCAAGGAAGCGGATTATATCGTTACCACTTTCCGTGAAGGATTTATTGAATCCCGCGTGATTGATGAGCAGGTGCCGCTCAAATATGGTGTTCTCGGTCAGGAAACCACCGGTCCCGGTGGTTTCGCGATGGCACTGCGCACTATCCCCGTTATTATTGACTATGTCAACCTTATTAAAGAATTGGCTCCAAACGCGTGGCTGATCAACTTCACCAATCCAGCCGGAATTGTCACTGAAGCCATCACAAAAGCAGCCGGCTTCGAGAACGCAGTCGGAATTTGTGACAACCCTGCCGGCATGCTGCGCGGAGCGGCACAGATCCTGGATGTGGATCCAGACCTGCTGTTCCCGGATTATTACGGCATCAACCATCTCGGTTGGCTGCGCGGTTTGTACCTGCGTGGTAGGAATGTTATTCCTGACCTTCTAAAGGGCAGTGCAGCAGTTGATGAGTATCTGGAACATATTCACTTTAGCCGAGAGGAGATCGCTGTGCACGGATGTATTCCCAATGAATACAATTATTTCTATTATCACCCACGCGAATCCGTGAAGAACCTGATCAACTCTGGCATTAGCCGTGCACTGCAGATTCTTCCCTTCAATAAAGAACTCTATGCCAGCCTTGCCCGCATCCGCGATGAGGAAGGGGACCCATCCAAAATCCATGCGGTATATCTGCACTATCTTGACCAGCGCCAGGGCACCTATATGTCCCTTGAAACAGGAAGATCAGTCACACCTGAATCAATGGAAGTGATTGAAAAACAGGATGCGGCGGAAGTTCTGGATGAATCCGCTGAAGGGTACTCCGCGGTCGCTCTAAACGTCATCAAAGCCCTCACCGATAAACCTAAATTGATGATCCTTAATGTACCAAATCGCGGTGCAATTCCCGGAATGGGGGAGGAAGCAGTTGTGGAAACTACCTGTTTGGTAGGTAACGGCATCATCCGCCCCTTTGCGGCTGGAAAAATCCCCAACGAGAATCTTGGATTGCTTCAGTCAGTGAAAGCCTATGAACAGCTCACTATTCAGACAGCTGTGGAAAAATCATACGATCTCGCTCTGCGGGCGCTTTCCATCCATCCTCTGGTCCCGTCTTTTGAAATTGCAAAGTCAATCCTTGATGATTACATTGAACAGCACGGCGATTACTTCCCAAAGCTGCGGTGATATACTACCAGAAGTAAAACCGTTTTGATAATCTCTACCTTAATATATTGGAGAAAATATGGCGGAAAAGAAAAAAATAAGTGTCTTGTTGGTATGTGCAATAGGTATGTCCTCCAGCCTTATTGAAAATAAAACTAAAAAAATTGCAGAGGATGCCGGAGTTCCTTTTGAGATAAAGGCAGTTGATATACCTGTTGCCAGTCGTTGGAACTTTGAAGAGCAGCCTGTGGATATCGTTCTCATTGCTCCTCAAGCGCGTTTTAAAAAACGCAGTCTTGAGAAGGCCGCCAATCCTCAAGGCATCATCGTTGAGAATATGGACTCGGTTGCGTACGGCATGGTAGACGGAGAGCTGATCTTCAAACAGATCATGGACGCTATCGAAGAACGCGACGCTAAAAAATAATTTAACACAATAAACTATATTTAATGAAGGGGTAATTATGCTGCTACGAGCGCTGCTGGTAATCGCCAGTGGATTTATTTTCATATTTTCACCCGGCTTACCAATGAGTTTGATAAGCCGATACAGCCCAGAATACAAGCGTGATCTCGTTTATTGGGGCATCGGGGTCTGGCTGGTATCTCTGATTCCCAGTTTATTTATACAGAGCCTCATCCGTCAGATCTCTTATCAGGGGCAGACAGTTGCCAGCTACACAGGGCAGCCAATGGATTACATTGTTACTTTAATCAACGCTCTCTTGTCTGCACTCTTTTTAGGCTTGGGAATGCGAATCGTGCTTGTAAATAAGAGAAAAAAGAATCCCAAAGAAGATGCGCTCATTAATGGCTTGGCGATGGGGTTTGGCATTGGATTAGTCGCGCAGGTCTTCACCGGGGTCACCCTGGTAGGTGCGGGTTTTCGGATTTTATTCGGGGATACC
>Ga0307421_1001080_pt1 | contig 17001 bp, 11 predicted proteins | sample SalMarWE160270MG_FD_202163 | JGI IMG/M metagenome (GOLD analysis project Ga0307421, IMG submission 202163) | Salt marsh sediment microbial communities from the Plum Island Ecosystem LTER, Massachusetts, United States - WE1602-70 | ecosystem: Environmental > Aquatic > Marine > Intertidal zone >...
TTCCCTGTCCATGTTCCTGAATGAGACGATGAGTTCTGTTATCCTATGTTTTTTTATAAGTTCATGAAGGGAGTCCTTTCCACCAAAGACAGGGTATCCCAGGAAACGCCTCTTCTGCTTGCCCATATCATCATCTATGAATCCCACCAATGCTAGCCCGAGGTTCCTGTTTCCCTCTATCTCCTGCATGACCAACTGCCCCCCTGCCCCGGCGCCGTAAATGAGCGCCCTTTTTCCCTTGTTCATGGCTTCCTTGGGGGTAGCCTCGCCGATCAAGCGGTACGAAAACCGTGATGCCATGACAAGACCAAACAGGATAAACCAATAGATCACGAACACGGTACGGGAAAAGCCCATAAACCGGTAGAGCCCGAGGTTCACCAAAACGGATAACAGAGCTCCCGTGGTGATCGCCTTGCCGAAGACGATGACATCCCTCATCCCCACGTACTGCCAAATGCCCCGATAGACCCCAAACAGGAAAAAGGCAAAGAGCTGACATGCCACCACGATCGGCAGGGATTTGATGAATACCGGAAAATTCTCTCCATAGGCGCTGCCTTCAAACCTGAGCAGGTACGAAATCCAGTACGCAAGCGGGATCAGAACAAGATCCAGCAGCACCTCGAAGAGCCGCCGCTTATAGGTTATATCGAAAAGCAGGGGGGTGAGCGATCGCTTCTTGGATTCGGGGATAACGGATTCCTCTTGATAGACCTGGACCCTTGCCAGGGTGATCCAAAAAAAGATGATAAACAGCAGATACATCACCACGAGTACCACGCTCACCCCCAAGGCAAGACGGCCTACCGCCAAGGCCAAGATCCCTGAGATGCCGGCAAACCCATAGAGCGTAAGCACGGCCATCCTCTCGGAAAATCCAATGGCCACCATCCGGTGCGAGGAGTGATCCTGACCGCCCATGGCAATGGAGCGGCCTGAAATCTTGCGCATCAGGCTCACGAAGCCGGTATCAAGGATCGGTATGAACAGGATAAGGACAGGGATTGCCAGCACGAACACGAGATGCCCTGACTGCCGTCCCCCAATCAGACCCGAGGCCTCGGTCGTGATCCCCCCGATGAGAAATCCAATCAGAAGGCTCCCGGAGTCTCCCATAAAGATGGACGCTGGGTGAAAATTATAGATCAAAAAGCCCAATAGGGAGCCGAGTAAGGCACAGAGGATGAGCAGCTCGGGCAAAACGCCATCTATGCCTGAGAAAACCCTCGATAAGAACAAAAACAGGCCTGCGATAAAGGCAATCCCGGCTGAAAGCCCATCCATGTTATCCAAGAGGTTAAAGGCATTGGTAATGCCCACGATCCAGAAGATGCTGATCACCAGATTTGCTGTTCTGGAGGTGAACCACTGGACCTGGAATCCAAAAAGAACCAGCAAGGAGGCGATGATGATCTGCCCGACCAGTTTATGCTGGGGGTTGATCTCAAAGAGATCATCTGCGAGCCCGAGCAGGAAGATCGCCAGGCACCCGACGGACAGGACAGTAAGGGGCCTTGTTGAGCTCAAAAGGTCGAGCTTGAACAAGGCCAGATGCCACACCGCCATCAAGGAAACAAACAGGCTCACCCCTCCTAAAAGGGCGGTCGGCCTCTTGTGCCACCGGTCATCCCGCGGCCTTGCCACGATATTGCCCTTGACGGCAGCATGCCTGATGAGGGGGGTTATGAGCAGGCAGAGGAAAAACGAGGCGAGGAAGATAACCAGGTATGTCATGAAAGGATTCACTCTTTGTAGTAGTCGACCACGCTCCGGATGATTCCCTTGAGATCTATCCTGGGCGCAAACCCGATGAGTTCCTTTATCCTGGCGATATCGGGGCAACGCCTCTGCATATCCTCGTATCCCGGGCCATAGGCCTTCTCATAGGGAAGGTATTCTATTTCCGAGGCGCTTCCCGTCATCTCCTTGACCAGCTTCGCCAGATCCTTGATAGTGACCTCCTCCGGGTTTCCCACGTTGAAGATCCGGCCCACGGCCTTGGGCTCTCCCATGAGCCTTATCAGGGCATCGGTGACATCGGCGATGTGGGTGAAGCTCCGTGACTGCGACCCATCGCCGAATACGGTAATAGGCTTATCGATAAGGGCCTTCTGGACGAAGTTAGGGATGACCATCCCGTACTGCCCGGTCTGCCGGGGCCCAACGGTGTTAAAGAGCCGAGTGATGATAACCGGCAGCTTCTTCTCCTCGAAGTATGCCAGGGTCAGAAACTCATCCAGCGCTTTGGAGCAAGCATACGCCCAGCGCCTCTTGGTGGTGAAGCCCATGAGCCGATCCGAATCCTCGGAGAGGGGCTGGGTGTTCTCTCCGTCCATGATCTTGCCGTAGACCTCGCTGCTCGAGGCGATGAGCACCTTTCTCTTGTGCCGGTTGGCCAGCATGAGGATCATCTCGGTGCCCTTGACATTCGTCTCAAGGGTCTCAACGGGACGATTCATGATGAGCTTCACGCCCACCGCCGCAGCCATGTGAAAGATGTAATCGCACTTGAATACGAGCTCACTCATCACCGCTTCGTTGAGGATCGTATCCACCACCAGATGAAAGCGATCGTTATCCTGGTTGTTCTCGACATTCTTGAGGCTCCCCGTAGAAAGGTCATCTATGACGAAGACCTCCTCTCCCATCTCCAGGAGCCTGTCAGCCAGATGAGAGCCTATGAACCCCGCACCACCGGTTATCAGAACCTTCATTTCAAATGCCTAAAGTGAGCTAAAGTGCCTAAAGTTTAAAGTGAATACAACCAACACTCATTAGAGCTTTCAACCACTCAACCACTAAACCAATTCCTGAATCCAAAATTCCTCAATTTTGAGTATGCAAATCGTAAAACTCATATCCCATGAGCGCATAGAAAAGTCAAGTCCCCGCTGCCCTATGTGAGCCACCTCTCGCGCCACATCTCCCACATGAGCAATGCCCACAGCCGGTAGTGGTGATTGACCCTACCAGAGAGGTGCTCCTTTATTTTTTCTTCTACAAGCCCATGATCAAACAGGCCCTCTTTTTTGAGGCGCTCCGGGGAGAGATAATCCAGGAGAAGGGCTTTCAGTTCCCCCCGGAACCACCTCTCAATGGGCACACCGAAGCCCATCTTGGGCCTTTGGAATAACCCGGGAGGCACATAGCGGGAAAGGAGCCTCTTGAGAAGGTACTTTCCTGCGCCGCCCCTGTATTTCAGTTCCTCGGGAAGAGAAGACGTATACTTCACAATCCTTGTATCCAGGAGCGGTACCCGCACCTCTAAGCCTGCGGCCATGCCGGCCCGATCTGCCTTGGTCATCATGGCATCCGGAAGGTAGGTCCTCTGATCGATCCTCATGAGCCCGGATAGTATGGACCACCCCTGCGTCTCGATAAAGGCCTCCTCAAAGCTTCCCTTCGCAACGGTTTTACCGGTCAAGGCTCGTACCTCTTTCTCGGACCACAGGCTGATAGTCATCCGGTAGAGCTCCTGAAGCTCGGCATCCTCCATCTGGTTGATCAGCTTCTGCCACTTATCAGGGAAATTGGCCACCCGAAACCGCTGAGGAAAAAGATCGCGCACGGGAAGATAGCACCGCTCAACTAACTGCGGTGGAACGCCCCGTAAAAGTTGGGAGAAGGCCTTTCTGACGGATCCGGGAAGGCGCCCAAAAAAATGTGCCATTGCATGGGTGCTCCAGTAGCGGACATATCCCGCGAACTGCTCATCCCCGCCATCTCCGCTCAAGGCTACCTTGACCTGGGTGCGGGCCAGGCGGCAGATCAGATAGGTGGGGATTGCAGAGGAATCCGCGAAGGGCTCATCGTAGATCTCGGGCAGTCTTGGAATTACCTCGAGCGCCTCCTTGGGCGTGACGTACAGCTCGGTGTGATCGGTTCCCAGATGTTTCGCCACTCTTGAGGCCCAGGGGGCTTCGTTATAGCCTTTTTCCTCAAATCCCATGGTAAAGGTCCGAACAGGCGAGGCGCTCACCTTTCGCATGAATGCCACCACTAATGAAGAGTCAATCCCCCCGCTCAGCAAGGCGCCCAGGGGCACATCGCTCGCCAGGTGATCCGATATGACGGTAGTCAGGAGCTCATCCAACTCCTCTGCCCTCTCCTCTTCGTCGTAGTTCAACGGGGAAGGATTACCTCCCATATCCGGGAGCTCGGAGAAGGCCTCTGAGCTCAGATCTCTTCCACTAAACCGCAGGCAATGCCCCGGGGCAAGCTTGTAGGTATCCTTGAAGATAGTCCTCGGCGCCGGGATATATTGATAGTGGAGGAAAAGGGGGATGGCTTCAGGATCGATATCCCTTCTAAAGGATCTGAATGCCATAAGGGCCTTGAGCTCTGAGGCAAAGATGAGGTTTCCATCCCTGGCATAATAGTAAAGCGGTTTGATCCCTATTCGATCCCTTGCCAAAATCAACTCGCCGCTTCTGCCATCCCAGACGGCGAGCGCGAACATCCCAAAAAACTTTTTAAAGCCGTCAATCCCCCACTCGAGATAAGATTTGAGCACCACTTCTGAATCCGAATTGCTCCTAAAGGAGTGGCCTTTTTTTGCCAGATCCTCACGTAATTGCTTGAAATTATAGACCTGCCCATTATAACTGATCCACACCTTTCCATCATCGCTTGGCATCGGCTGGCGGGCCTTTTCTGAGAGATCGATCACAGCGAGCCTGGTGTGGCCGAGCCCTGCCCCGCCCTTTTCATCAAAAAAGAGGCCGGAATCATCCGGGCCTCGAGAAGAAAGGGTTGCTGTAGCTTGAGGGAGGTACCCCCGCAGCACATCGAACGCTTGTGCCGATTTAAAGCCGACTATACCGCACATAATTTTCTGCAATCGCCTTCATGTACCCCATCATAATAGTTACCCGGCGCTCCTATATAATCTTATATGTTCTTCTACCATTTTTTCTAAAGAGAAATCCTTTTTCACCCTTTCCCTGCCCTTCCTTCCCCATGATTCAGCTTTTTTTGGATCATTCAGCAGGTCGATGATCTTCTCTGCCATCGCCGCTGGATTTCTGGGAGGCACTATCCAACCTGTAACACCATCAACAACTGCCTCGGAATTGCCGCCTACCCTCGTAGCCACTACCGGCAGCCCTGCAGCCATTGATTCAAGGATAACGTTCGAAAATCCCTCCTCATGAGAGGAAACCACGGAAATGTTGCTGGCAGCCAGTAGCTGGGGAATGTCGTGTCTGAGGCCGAGAAATCTTACCCTACGTTCTATTCCAAGCTCCGTGGTGATTTTCTGTAGCCTCCGACCGATTCCTCGATCCTCGCCTACCAATAAAAATAAGGCCCAGGGAACATGTCTTATCACCTCATGGGCGGCAATAAGTAAATCCTCATGCCCCTTGTAATGTATAAGGTTCCCAATTATTATAATTGTTTTTTCCGTAGCTCCTATTCCTAGTCTCTCTCTTATCTTTCTGCTCGAAGTTCGTGAGGAATCAAAGTTAGATATATCCACGCCATTGTAAATAAGCACCAATTTATCTCCGCCTATATGATCCCTTTGAACGGTATCTTCCCATACCGCCCTGGAATTCACGGTCACTCGATGGCTTAACCAATCGGCGATTAAATCCAAAGGCTTCAACACAATATAACGTTCCTGATGGGTTCCTAATCCCCTTCGGCTGGTAATGACCAACGGAACCCTGGTTAATCGACCTGCCAGTGCGCCCATACATGTGACAAGGGGTAAGAAACAATGAACGATCACAGGCCTCACACGGAGTAGTACCCTGATAAGCCTCAATTGCGCAAGGATAAGCTTCCACGGGGCTCGGAGCAGATCGTTCTTCACAAGTCCGCCAGAGTAAATCGGCACGCCGAGTTCTTGCATATATCTCTTCAGAGAGCCTTCCTTTTGCAAGACGAAGACATGGCAGGAATAACCCTTGCCGTGGAGCTGGCTAATGAGGGCAGTCATTTGGCTCTCAGCACCACCGATATCGAGAGAACCGATGGTAAAAAGGATACTTCTTTTTCTCTTGAGAGGATTGGCCATTCCAGCGAGCTTGAACTCAAAGAGGTTTCCTTACCGCAAAATAGATATTCGGCATAGCAATTGGGGACCCAAGTTTTGCTAATGATAGTCTGATAAAGCTTTTAATCTTTCCAGCGGCTGAACGCCCTTCAAAAACAACAAAAGCAGTCCTTTTTACCTTTACAACCTCAAAAAGGTTTGCGAATTCTTTATGAATTGCCTCTATATCAAACGACTTTTCATGCCCCCATCGATGGAAAACCTCCCCACACTTGGGACATACAACCTGATTTAAAAGCAGGTTCTCGCAATAGGGAACGGTACCTAAAAACCATCCTCCTCGAACAATAACTCGAAGAACCTCGACAATAGCCTTGCGGCGCGTTCCTTCCTTCAAGTGCTCCAATACTTCAGAGGCGACAACAAAATCGAAACTCTCATCATCAAACGGTATCTGCTCAATATACCCTATACGCCCCTTAATACCTTTTTCATTAAGCTTTTTAACTGTATCAACGTCTGGATCGAGGGAGTAGCTATACCAACCATGTCGTTTCGAAGTTTCCTCCAGGTATCCATCCCCAGCACCTATGTTGAGTACATGGGGGATAGGTGTATGTTTTCTTTTTGAAATCTCTTTAATGATATAGTCTAAACGCGGCATTGCACCCTCGAATGTTTCCGGAGATATGTTTTGGAAATGCCTCCAAACCTTTTCCTGATGATTTGAGGAAATAGTCATAATAGGTTACTACCTAAAGCAATACTTTACATCAACTTTTAGTTTTATCTTATCGATAATTAATAACTTTTTGGCTGAGTATACGGTTCACAAAATAAAGAAGAAAAAAGAATGAAATCATATATACAAGAGATGTTGAAAGGGCAATTCCCTTTAAACCTATTAGATGGATAAATAGGATATTGAATCCAACGTTCGCAGTAATATTTATTGATGCGGCCCACATAAGAATATGATTTGCTCTCAGAGAAGAAACGAGCCTTGCCAGCATGATACCTGCAATATAAAATGGTATCTGAAAGCAGAAAAATGCCTGGACAGAGGCTACTAAATTCGTATCTTCACCGGTAAAAGCACCACGTTGAAAAATAATCTGCGTGAGGGGTTCAGAAAGCCAATAGATTACTACTACTACAGGCAGAGTAAGGGTAAAGATTAGACGTAAATAGAAATTCATGGTGCTTCGTAGATCATCCCACCCTCTCTGTGCAACCAGCCGTGAAAAATAGGGCAAAACTGCAGTACCAATAGCCATAGCTCCCAACCCCAGAACCATAGTGACAACCCTACTTCCATAGTTGAGAGAAGCCACGCTTCCTGAGGCGAGGGCTCCAGCCATGGCTTTGTCAACAAGCTCAGTACTCCCCATTAATACTCCACCGGCAACCACCGGCAGATACTGGCCAATCACGATCCTCATATCAGGATCTATCCAACGGAATCGAGGCCTCAGGCGTATGCCTCTTCCTTTAAGTGCGTATCCAATCGAAAGTGTTTCCACTCCAAAACCGATAATTGTACCAAAGACAAGGGCAAAGACACCCCAGACCTCTCCTCCTATTAGGATCAACATAACGGCAAATAAGGGAATAAAAATTGGTGCTACAGCCGGAAGTGCGAAATGTTCTCCTGCATTCAGCACCCCTGCCCAGATATTAGAGAGTCCCTTGAAGAATATCACCGGCAGTAAGAGCAGCAGTAAAGATCCCGTCAGTTGTAATTTATCAGGGGAAAATCCCAATCCCAAAATGGGTAAATAAAAAGGGGCAAGCACTGCTACCAGTAATGAGACAATGATGAGCAGGACCATGCTCCAGGCCATAATACCTGAAAGAAGTTCCTGAGCAGCGTTAGGACCTCTTTCTTCGCTCACATGAATAAACCTAGGTATAAAGGCAGCGTTGAAAGAACCGGCCACCACGTTAATGACAAATGTGGGAAGGAGAAAGGCAATTAGGAAGGCATCCAGGTCATCAGCGGTTCCAAACCATGCTGCAATAGTCAGTTCCTTGGCAACTGAAGCTAGTTGAGTTACCAGGGTAAAGAGGCCGATTATCGTTGCCGCGCCGAAGATCTTTCTCGTGGTTGACCCATGCGTTAATCTATTCCAGTAATCAAGAAAACTATCATCCTTATTCAAGAAGAAACTCCTGCTGCATTTTCATTGGTGGCTTAGTACAGTATTTCATAAATACGCTCACGTTTTAAAATCCCTCCCAACCTCCCTTTATAAAAGGGAGGAGAAAAATTCCCCCTTTAAGAAAGGGGGTAAGGCCGCCGGCCCGGAGGGGGGATTTTTTCAAGGAATTATATTTAAACCCAGTTTGCACAATACGTCACCGTATTTATAAATATGTGTACTTAGCCAGCAAAGACTGCATATAATCGGCAATTGCAGATTTTATGATTGACAATTTTTTTATAAAGGGCATATTTATATATATCATAAATAATGAAGGATGCTATCATGAAAAACATCAACAAAGTCCCTATTCAGATTTATCTAGAGCCGGAACAAGAAAAAATCATTGGCCATTTATCAAAGATCAGCGGTAAGTCCAAGGCTGCCATCATACGATCATGTATCTCTCAATTTATTGCCACTATCCCAGCGGAAAATGATCCGGCGCTCAACATTATGAACCTTGGAGCGTCAAGGGAAAAAGACATTGCCAAAAGACACGATGAATACCTGAATTCATACCAAGAATAGGGAAGATGCAATGGAGCAGAGGACCTTATTTGTTGATACAGGCGCGTGGTTTTCTCTGGCAGATAAGTCAGACCAATATCATGAGAGGGCTATCAGTATCTATCCAGAATTGTTAAAAGACTACCATCATCTGACAACAACGAACCTTGTCATCGCCGAAACATATATCTTGATACGCCGTACGATTGGACATCAACCAGCTATTGCCTTTCTGGAAAATATCGCAGCGAGCCCCCGGATCAAGAAAATCTATTCCGATAGCAAAATGGAAGATGCGGCTGAAGATATCTTGCGGCAATATAAGGATCAGGATTTTAGCTATACTGATGCGGTTAGTTTTGCCCTCATGAAGCACTATAGAATAGACCATGCTTTCTCGTTTGACAGGCATTTTACCACAGCAGGTTTCACCCTGATACCCTGACGGTATTGCCTCTATGAAGCCTTCAAGAATTTCTGGAAAAGGAATAATCATTTCAGCTCCCCATCTTACCCTTCGGTTATCCAGTAGTTGTGCTCTATGATATCTGTATAAAATCGCGGAGCGATTTTATCCTCTGTTTCCCATCAGATCAAGATACAAAGATTCCATATCCCGTATGAGCCGCTCCTCGGAAAAATGCTTCTTAACAAAGGACCGAGCCTGAGCCAAAAGCCTGTGTTTGCTTATTGCATCAATATCCACGAGGTATTTCAATCCCTGGGCAAACCCTGATGCGTCATCCTTTCTTGAGAGAATACCCCGCTCACATACGATAAAGCCATCCGGAGAAGGGATGCCGTCAGGGGAGCCGAGAAGATCCAGCACCCCGCCGGCATCGGTTGCAATGACAGGCACTGATGAGGCCATCGCCTCAATAATCGACACCGGGGTTCCCTCATTCAAGGAGGTAAGGGCAAGGATGTCGAGGTCTGCATAGACCAGATGCACATCCTTTACCCAGCCACAGAATATCACAAGGTCTGCTAATCCCAATTGGCGGCAATACGCTTGCAGCTCGTCCCGTAGCTCCCCGTCGCCGACCACCATAAATTGCACCTGCAGCCCGGGATTCTGCTCAACAAACTGCTTTGCAGACTGAAAAAACATCCTGTGATTTTTTATGGGAACAAGCCTGCCAACGATGCCGATTAACAGGGTGTCTTCGGTTATGGTGAATTTTTTCCTAAACTGTCCTCGCAACAATGTATTGTTCAGAAAAGGCCTAAGCTCAAATCCAAGCTGAATGGTTATTATCTTTCTAAGCGGTGCGATCTGGAACTTTGTTGCTAGATCTCTTTTCTGGGTATCGCTGATAGCGATGATCACATCGGTAAACATGGCTAGCAGGCGCTCTATCCACATGAGAATCAATGATTTCATCCTGCTGAAATAGCCCTCGAACACGTGCCCGTGAAAGGTGTGAACCGTGTATATCCGTTTCCTGGAAATAAGATTGTGCAGAAGCACGGCAAGTCTGGCGCTCGACCCGGCTTTTGAAGTATGCGTGTGCACGATATCCGGTGTTTCTCGCCATACCGTCTTAAAAATCCGTCCGAATGCTCGTATATCCCTGCTGAGGCTTATCTCCCTCTGAAGCTCAGGAAATAGTATGGGCTTATGATCCGTTGAATCAAAGAGGTAGCCCATATCTCCCTCCCTTGGAGAGACCTTTCCCGCAATCAGTGTGTGCGTAAATTTCTCAGAATCCAAGCCCTTAATCAATAAATGAACGTGTATTGCAGGCCCGCCGATATTGAGCCGCGCTATCATCCGTAGAATTCTTATCTTTTTGTCTTTCTCAACAATGAGCGCCTCTTGCCTGAGGCGTTGCGCAAATACGCCGTTCTCACGCCATACCCGTATCCCATTCGATGCGAGGAGAAAGCCGAGCCTTAGGGAGAGACCGGCTATTGCAAGCGGTTTCAAAAACCAGTAATAGGGTTTACTGTGCTTATCGAAAAGTCGATAGCTGCTCTTATGAAACTCTAGTATCGATCTTGAGAATGCTTTATCGCTGCTGACGCCCACGTAATGCATAACAGAGGCGTGCGGAAAATAAACCACCTTCCACCCCATATTCCACATGCGCATGCACCAGTCGGCATCCTCCCAGTACATAAAAAACCGCTCATCCAACAGGCCCACGGCTTCAACGGCTTTTCTCCTCGCTACCATGCAGGCGCCTGAAACCCAATCCACTTCTATGGGCATTCCGCCGTCAATCCGGGAGGTAAGTATGTTTTTTCGGGTGAATGGATTGTTCGGCAGATACCTGCTCAGCAGCGAAGATCTTCCGAATAATCCCGTAAGCGGTGTTGGGAACCTTCGGGCAGAGCCCTGGACTGACCCATCGCGATCGAGTATCTTCGGTCCAACAATCCCTACATCCGAGTTCTCTTCGATGTATTTCAAAATGCTATCAAAAAAACCATTCATGACATACGTATCAGGATTCAATACTACTACATAAGGCGAATCGCTTTGTTTCAACGCAGCATTGATTGCCTTAGCAAACCCCACATTGCGGCTATTCTTTGTAAGTATAACCTGGGGGAATTCCACCTTCACGCGACCAACGCCATCTTTTGAGGCATTATCCATTACAAGGATCTTTGAAGGCCGTGCCTGCAGAGAATCATAGATCGAACCGATGCATCTCAGAAGGTAGTCGGTACTATTATAATTAACGATGATAATGTCCAAAGAAGACTTCATGTTCTATATTATTTATATCCTATATCTATTTGAATTTCTGCATCTTTAGGAAGATGGTGCCAATACAGGTCAATCATTTCTTCCCGGATGAACTGAGACCTTTGAATTTGTCATTTCGAGGAGCGGCAGCGACGAAAAATCTCAACAATTGCGAATTAATAAGATTTCTCCCTACGGTCGGAATGACAGAAAAAGGAGTTATGCAAAGGTCTCGACACCTTGATCGGTAAATTCTGAAGTCAATATAACCCTAAACTTTCTTCAATCTCCCTATGAATCGAGGCAAAAATTGCTCTTTTTCTAATAAGCTCCACAGGTAATGATCATCTACCTTTCTCATCTTTTGAATAAGCCGGCGTTTCTCCAGCGCCCTTTTTACACCTTTTGCCGCATCCCACTTTGCTTTGATAAATTCTTTCATTCTGCCATTGACTGCAAAAAAGGCGAAGGCAGCTATACCGTATATAATATGGAGCCAAACGGTTTTAAGCATTATTTTAGAAGGGATGTTCTTCAGATAAACCCATTCAAGGTTTCTTTGCCCGTAGTAAACCGATGTCGGCGAGTCGCGCATAATACTGCTGCTTACTCCATGGTACGCGACTGCATCGGGCACATACACACATCTGAATCCCATGAGCTGAGCACGAAAACTCAGGTCCACGTCCTCGTGGAGTAAGAAAAAATCCTCGTCGAACAGTCCCACATGTTGAAGCATTTCAGTCCTGTACAGCGCCGCTGCAGCGGATGCACCAAACACCATCTCTTCTTCGCTATACTCCGAATATGATGCCCATCTCGCACGCAGGTATCCTACCCCTGCCTTTGTGTACCCATCGCCCGCCCTATCAATAAAACCCTTCGCGTCATAAAAAAGCAGCTTGGAGGCGGCAAAGCCGGCCTCCGGATGGCGTTCAAGGCCGTTGACAAGGGCTTCAAGCCATTGAGGGGAAGGGTATGCGTCGTTGTTCAATAAGGCAACGTAGGGCGTTGCAATCCTTCGGAGGGCGATGTTGTTTGCGCGGCAAAACCCCATATTTGAGGGAAGCCGCACCAGTTCGATCCCTCTGTTGTATCTGGACAGGCATTCAGCGGAACCATCCGTTGAACCATTATCAACCACCACGACATGGAATGACTTCCACGTCTGTCTTGACAAGGCATCCAGACACATAGGCAAAACCTTCTTGCCGTTCCAGTTGACAATGACGATGGATACCATGGCCACGGAGACACCTTCCTACTATTAAGAGCGTTCAAGAATGATCAAGGCAAACATTCCACACTTGCGCTCCACACCCTCCATGCTCCTTTCCATGCGGCGAATCCATCGATAGCTCCAGGCCGGCATCAGAGAACGCAGAGAAACTCCCCCGGACAGAAGATAGACCAACGGCATCATGGGTTTAACGAGCGAAACATGCCATTCCGGAAACCGTCGGCAAAAAAGAGTGTAATCGCGTTCTAGGAGGATCCAAGGCAAAGCGCCATTTGCGCCGGACAAAGGACCGCCGGCCTGAATGCTCCACCCGCCATCGGGATTGAACGGCTCATGATGAAGATGCTGATAAACCCATCTTGCCCAAAGCGTATTCCACGGCTCTATTAACAGGCAGCGACCGCCTGTCGCCGTGCAGCGGGCCGCCTCGCTGAAAAACAGCGCGGGCTCGGGGATATGGTGCAAAACGTCCACCATCAAAACCGCCTTGAAAGATGCCTCCTTAAATGGCATGGTCATGGCGTTAAAAACAACATCAACATGAGGTGTGAAAAACACCTCCGAAGCAAGCGCATCCTTATGGTATTCCTTCAGGAACCCGCCGCCGGAACCTATTTCCAGGACTGCCCCGCCTCCTTCAGGAATATGGCCGACCAGCAGCCGGTACCATTCCTGATAGATCTGACGCAGGAAACCCTTTTCCCTGATAATGCGCGTTCGCAATTCCGTTGTTCTTGGATCATCCAGGGACATTCCTCTCGTCAAAGGATGCGCCAGTATTTCCGACCAGAAAGTCATTATACCGTCACCGAAACTTGATCCGCCGCGCGGCAAAAACCACCATTTTCAGAAGCAGCCAGCCATGCCGCCAGCGCTGAATATTGGTTTCTCCATAGCGGCGGGCACGGTAGCGGACGGGGACCTCCACGATCTTGAGGTTAAGGCGGGCAGCGCCAAACAGCAGGTCGAAATCGCCAAAAGGATCGAAATCGCCAAAGTAACTTCTGCCTCTGGCAATCTTGCGATAATCGCTTGCCCAGAGAACCTTCGTCCCGCACAGCGTATCCCGGATAGGCTGTCCCAGGAGCCAGCCAAAGGCCCATCCGAAAAACTTATTTCCCAGGACATTAAAAAAGCGCATGGCGTCGTCTTCCATCGAATAAACGAGGCGGACGCCATTTGCAAATTCCCCGATTCCGGAAGACAGCACATCGAAAAACCGGGGCAGATCCTCGGGAGGAACGGTGATATCCGCATCCAGGATCATCAGGATATCGCCCTTTGCGGCTTCAAACCCGGCACGTACGGCATCACCTTTCCCCTTGCCCTGTTGCTTTAGCAAACGGCAATCTCTGCCGGAATCGGCAATGGCTCGTTTAATCACATCATACGTATCATCGGTGGAATTGCCCTCGACAAAAATAATCTGCGTATGAGAACCCATTTCAGGAATACGCCGCAACACTTCGGCGATGTGGCCGGCCTCGTTTCTGGCTGCGATGATCACGGAAACGGTCGGCGAAGGAACCCTCTTCATTGCTTGAGGGCGCATGCGCAATAGGTAAAAATTTGTAAGCGCCGCATTCCGCACAAAAGGCATCCTGACCAAAACCCGATCACACAGCGGAGCAAGCAGCGGGATATTCAAAGGACTGAGGATTTCCTCCCAACGTCGCACGAGATCAAAACCCGACAACTCGACCAGATTGTGAACATCGATGGGCGTAAGCCAGTTCTGAGGCATTACCGGTGTAACCAGACCAAGCGTTTGCGCAAAATTACGGACGGATTCCCAGGCATGGCTCTGCACGTTTAAGACGATTCTGGTTTTTTCGCTGCAATAACGCCTGATATGCGTCAGCACAGCCTGAACATCCCATAAATCATTCAACAGGTCGGACAAAATGATCATGTCGAAGGTTGGATCACCCAGGTCGATTGTCTGGGCATCACCGCAGATAAATTGAAATTTTGGATAGAGGCGCTGCGCCTCCCCAATCATCTGCTCCGATAAATCTACCCCTACACCCTCGCGTGGATTCAGGGCGCCAAGCAGCTCTCCCCGGCCGCATCCCATCTCAAGGATGCGGCCGCATTCACCGGCAACATGGCTATAAATCTCGGCTACCCGATTGCGGTAATGTCTTGTGAGAGCGCCGGAAGGGCGGCGGGCAAGCTTATCCCAATGCTCAGCCCGATGCCTGGTGTAACTTTCGCGTTCTTGTGCGAAAATATCTTCCCTGTCCATAAATTCCTTAAATTGCGCTCAAGGGGATTAAAACACGCCGCCCCTCCCAATCCGACGGAATGTTTTTATCAGGCAGAAGAAACTGACCGCTCGGCTGGTATATTCCAAAGGCGAGAGACGCCAGATTGCCATCGGAGAGCGCCCCGTTAAATTGGACCGCGCCATGACGCCATCTTTTCTCTGTATCCATAGGCCTATATGGGAAGAGCTCAATTTCTTTATTATAAATAATCTTACCCGATGTATCGACAAGATGAAAAAACATGGAGCGCTGGTTGTTTGCCGCTTCGTGACGAAGTTCCTCCCACCAGACTTCAATCTTTACCCCGTCAGAGATACGGCTAATCGACAATGCATGCAGTTTATATATCCCCCCAAAGTCAATTTCTTCAGCAGCAAAAATACCGAAGTGGTCTAATACTTCCTCTGCGCTCCACCATACCGGCCGATTTGCCGCAACAAACTCTGGACGCCAGGAGCAGGCTGAAACAAATGCGTCAATAGCGTGATTAAGCGCATTTCTGTCAACAATGCGCAGCAAACACAATGCCTGACCATCTGAAACCGTCTCAACTCCAGACTTTGCATTTAATGTAGATAACCAAATCTCAAAAGCCAAGGTTTCGGCGCCAAATGAATCAAGCTTTTTAACTGCCAACAAGCTGCCTGCGTCCGAACTCCCGACTTTCCTGGTAAGCATATAATCGCAGGATAGTATCTCTTCAACGCGGACAGCAAACCCACGCACCCAATCCAGCGGAATGGTTACATGAAAAACAGGCAGTTCCGGATGTATAATTTCCTCGTACATTCCCACATTTTCAAATATGAAGGAGGGCACTCCGCTTGAAAAAGAATAAACTCTCGCATCCTTTTTTACTTTTCTCAATTCATGGAGAAAGGTATTTGCCTGCCGCACCTCTTCCCTGCCTATTCCTACCGAAATACTGACCCCAGCTATCTTTTGCCAGGTGATTGACGGACTATCGCCTGCAGCCAGCAATCCCCCAATATTCAGGGCCGGCAAGAAGCATATAACCATTGCTATGTTACGAATAGGCCGGTTGACCCGGGGCCAAATATAAAAAGCAACAGGAATCATGCATACCACCCCCATTAGCAGGAAGGGGTAGAAATACCGGATTTGGCTGCCGCCCGCTTGTACTATGAGCCAATACCACGCCCCTAAAATCCACGCGAACAGGCTACCCACCAACAGCACCAATACCCCGACCGGCAACGGCTTGTTACCTTCCCTGACAGCCAGAAAGCGATACATAAAGAGCACACCCACCCAAATCACCCATAACGGCAAGGCTTCCCCAGCACTGTTGTGAAACAATGCGAGGATTTGCTGAAATGGGATCTGGAGCACTTCGCGCATTACTTCCAATGCCTGTTGCGCATACCCAAGGTTCCCCTTAGAAAAATAACCTGAAAAGATGCAGAGGGCAGTGATACAGCTATAAACGATTAAAATAGTTGCTCCGCCCTTGAATGCATATCTCCGCAAAGAATGATCATGGGATTTGTGTTTCGACCCCAGGAACCAATCCGCTGCAACAAACATAATCCATATCAATCCCGTCAGGGCCATAATCATCAGGCCGGATGGTTTGATTAAAAGTGTAAAGGCTGCCAGCAAGGCCCCGAATATCAGCCATGGGAATGACCGTTTCATCAGGCTTCTCACCGTTGCCGCAGTTCCCATGGCGGCAATACCTGCCTGAAAGTTGTCGACTAAACCCCATCTGCTTGTACAATATAGGCCTTCAATCCAATCGAAATGATAGAACATAGGAAGGGAGGAACACAAAAGAGCAATGGCTGCCACCCACCATCCGGAGGCCTTTAGTTGGGCCAGTCCTGCCACGATATAGACGGCTGCGACAATGCTCAGGATAGGCAGAAAAACAGACCGGAAGTGATATCCGTGAAAATCGGGCGTAAACCCGAACGGGTAAGACATAAGAATAGTACCCGGTGGCCGAGACACAGGGTCGATGTTTAACGGATTAAACAGCTCTCCCCGTTCGAGAGCCTGCCAAAAATGCAGGGCTTTCTGAATATAGCCGAGTGGATCATAAAGAGGGGGCT
>Ga0307421_1001081_pt1 | contig 16986 bp, 21 predicted proteins | sample SalMarWE160270MG_FD_202163 | JGI IMG/M metagenome (GOLD analysis project Ga0307421, IMG submission 202163) | Salt marsh sediment microbial communities from the Plum Island Ecosystem LTER, Massachusetts, United States - WE1602-70 | ecosystem: Environmental > Aquatic > Marine > Intertidal zone >...
CGAGCCAACGTCTTTTCTTGACCCGTTAAGTGCGGAGAAAATTTTCGAAGTAATTCATGAGCTTAACAAGAAACTTGGAATAACAGTCGTGCTGGTTGAGCATAGGCTGGATTTAACCGCGAAATACGCTGACCACATAATAATAATGGACGAAGGAAAAGTCTGTTTTGACGGAGACCCACGCGAAATCCTAAGCGCCGAGGAAACCCGCCTAATCGGCGTTGGAATCCCAAAAGCCACACTTCTTTACCAAATTCTCAAAAAAGAAGGAATTAACCTCAACAACCTTACTCCGCTGTCTTCGGAAGAACTTGCAAAAATGCTGCTGGAGGCTTTTGAAACGCATGATTGAAGTCGAAAACGTCCACTTCAGCTATCCCAACGGCGTCGAAGCCCTGAAAGGCGTCTCATTAACCATCAGGAACGGTGAATTCGTGGCGATAATGGGGCAAAACGGCGCAGGAAAAACAACCCTTGTCAAACACTTTAATGGACTGCTGAAGCCTTCTGAAGGAAAAGTGCGCGTGGACGGCGTGGAAACCACAAAAACTAGTGTTGCAGCCTTGGCGAGAAACGCGGGCTTCGTTTTCCAAAACCCAGACCATCAACTTTTCAGCGAAACAGTTGAAGATGAAGTGGCGTTTGCACTGAAAAATTTCGGGTTTGAAGCCGAAGTCATAGAGCAGCGAATCACTTGGGCCTTAAACCTGCTGAGCTTAACTCAGTACCGCAAAACTTCACCTTTCTTGCTCAGCGGAGGCGAGCGAAAACGTGTTGCTTTAGCCTCTGTCTTGGCATGGAACCCTAACACGCTGATATTGGATGAGCCTACAATAGGTCAGGATTATCAGCAGAAAGAAAAGCTTCGCCAGTTTGTTGTCCAAATGCAGACTCAGGGGAAAACGGTTGTCATCGTAACTCACGATGTGGAGTTTGTGGCTGAATCCAACCCTCGAGTCGTGCTGATGAAGGAAGGAACGATTGTCGCTGATGGAGAAGGAAGAGAAATCCTCACCACCCCCGAAGTTTTGGCTCAATCATCCATTGTTCTGCCGCAAATCGCTCAAATATTCATGAAACTGGCGCCGCTGGGGCTTCCGAAAAACGTCATCGACGTTTACGACGCGAAAGAAATAATTCTTAAAGCTCTGGAGGAAAGGCGGAAATGAGCGTTTTTGACGGCTTAAAATTTCGCAGAGTCTACTCGCCAATTCACAATTTAGACCCGAGAATGAAATTCATATACGTCTGCGCAGTGTTTGTCGCGGCCATTCTCTTCGGCGAGATCATTCCGTTGATTGCGCTTTTCTTGTTGCCTATTCCTTTTGTTTTGTTGGCGGGCGTTCAAAGAGAATGGTTGCGTTCGCTTCGTGGTGCCGCTTTTCTAGCTGGCTTCATTTTTGGCATTAATGTACTTACAAACTTTTTCACTTCAGGTTACGTGTTGACAGCGGTGGCTGTGGAAACTTCGGCTGCAATGACCCTGCGTTTTGTCGTGCTTGTTGAGTCTTTCTCGGTGTTCTTTTTAACTACGTCTCCGGACCACTTGGGCTTGGCGTTGGAGCAGACGCGTGTGCCTTATGAATTCGCTTTTGCCTTTACGACTGCGGTGCGGTTTGTCCCTGTTTTGGCGGAGGAAGCGCAGACGATAATGGATGCTCAGAAGGCTAGGGGGTTGGAGTTGGAGAAGGGTGGTTTTCTTAAGCGGATCAGGAATTACGTGCCTGTTCTTATCCCGTTGATAGTAAGTGCTATTCGCCGAAGTCTTGAGTTGGCTGAGGCTATGGAGTCTCGTGCTTGGGGTGCCACTAAAAAACGTACGAATTTGTATGCGTTGAAGCTTCATCGGGGCGATTTTGTGCTGTTGGCTCTAACCATTGGGGTTTTGGTGGTGGCGATTTTTGTTCGTGTTTATGTGGCTGTGCCGACGATAAGTCAGTTTTTGTAGGGCTTTTCTGGTTGCGCTGGTTCAAAGGTTGGGGTGTTTCTGTGTGAATTTTAGTTAAGATTAGGTGTACATATAACTTATTAAGACTTGCGACACACTATAATTTCTGAAAAGCCAGCGAAAAACCTAGTCCACACAAGGAGGGACACAAACGAGAAAAAAGCAAAACACAAAAACACTGGAGACACTGAAACAGCCACAAACGCCAGCAATAATCAGCAGCGCCACCAAAAAACCAGCGGCTTTCCAAGAAGTCTACCCCCTCCAAGAACCATACGTGTACGCAGCCATAGTCAAAGACAAAGAAACCCAAAAAATACGCTACGAAATCATAGAACCCACCCTCCAGAAAGACGAGGAAAAATACCTTCATGAAATAAAGAATTTTTTAATGGATGAAGTAGACGTAAACCTGAAAGACATAGAGAACAAAGAAAAAGCAGAGACCTACCTGAGACAAAAAATCAAAGACCTGATAAAAAAGTACCGAATTAAAATCCCCAAAGAAGCCGTTGACAAACTCACGTATTACATAATAAGGGATTTCATAGGCTACGGGAAAATAGACCCGTTAATGAGAGACCCATTAATTGAAGACATATCCACAGACGGCGTAAACATCCCCATCTACGTGTGGCACCGGCTGTACGAGTCCTTACCCACAAACATACTGTTCATAGACGCGGCTGAATTGGACTCTTTCGTGGTCCGTCTAGCATATCTCGCTGGCAAAAACATCTCCATAGCCGCGCCAATCCTCGACGCTTCGCTTCCAGAGGGAAGCCGCATTCAACTAACCTACGGTCGCGAGGTCACTCGAAGAGGCTCCACCTTCACCATCCGCCGTTTCAGAGCTGACCCCTTAACGATTTCCGACATGATTGCTTTCAACACGCTTTCTTCAGAGATGACTGCTTACCTGTGGTATCTCATAGAGCACCGCGCTTCAGTGCTGGTGGCAGGAGGCGTAGCCAGCGGAAAAACAACCATGCTGAACTGCCTATCCATGTTCATTAAACCTGAGATGAAGATTGTAAGCGTTGAAGACACGCAGGAAATTAATCTTCCGCATGAAAACTGGATTCCTTCGGTTGTGCGGGCAAGCTTCAAGGGCGAGGATAAACAAAGCAACACCATAACCCTGTTTGACCTGCTTAAGGCTGCGGTGAGGCAGCGACCTGACTATATCATTGTGGGTGAAGTTCGAGGTCAAGAAGCCTACACGCTTTTCCAAGCCATGGCCACAGGGCATTTGGGCATGTGCACCATTCACGCGGAATCTGCTGAAGCGGTTATAAACCGGCTGGAATCTGAACCCATGAACATCCCGAAGCCGCTAATCGCCATGACGAACGTGATTTTGGTTATGGAGCGAACCGAGGTTGACGGGAAACCTGCAAGGCGCGTGGGTGCCGCTACCGAAGTTAAAGGATTTGAAGCCCTAAACAACGCGATTTTGACTGAAGAGGTGTTTCATTGGAACCCAAAATTTGACAAGTTTGCTTCTTCGGGCAACAGCTCTCTCTTGGAAAAGCACATGAAAAAAACAGGTCTAACAGATGAGGACATAAAGCATGAGTTGAAGGCTAGGAAGATAGTTCTGGAGTGGATGGTTAAACAGGGTATCCGCCGCCACAACGAAGTAGCTAAAGTCGTCAGGGAATACTACGCTAACCCGAACAGGGTTTTCCAAAAGGCCAGAGTGGGGTTGAAATGACAAATCAGCTTAGGGAAAAGCTCAAAGCCTCCAAGAGACGTTTGGCAAACAAGCTTCAGAAGCATCCTGCTGAAGAGCCTGAAAAGGCTGCTGGAGAACCAAAAACGGAACTTGAAAAACCGTTGGCCATGGCGTATCAGGTGATGGGCGACAAATCCGACCGTTTTATGCCTTTGTTCAAGGATTTAGAAAGGACTCTGCAGCAATCGGGTTTAAGAATTAATTTCAAAGCGTATGTGAGCTTAACGGTGTTGTCTTCGCTTTTGATCACCGCCTCAGTTGCAATTGTGTTGCCTGTGATGCTGGTTGTTGTTTCCAACATGGCTTTAGCATCTGCGCTTTTGTTCGGCTTCGGCGGCGCCCTGTTCACGTGGGCTTTTACGATTATCGGTTTTTACCTGTACCCCGTTTACTGCGCGGATAAGCATAAGCGAGAGTTAGATGACGAATTGCCCTTCACGTCGGGTTACATGGCTATATTGGCGAGCGCCGGAGTTTCTCCTGAAAAAATTTTCTACTCCCTTTCCAACTTGGATGTGCCGTTGGCTGCTTCCACCGAAGCCAAAGAGGTCATCAAAAACATCAACCTGTTCGGGTTAGACATCATCTCAGCCTTAGAAAAAACTTCAAGCCGCACCCCTTCCAAAAAATTCCGGGACACCATAGAGGGCATAATATCCACAATTCACACAGGCGGCAACCTAGGCGGATTTCTGCGTGAAAAATTCAGAACAGCTATGAAACTGAAAAAGCTGAATCTTAAAAAATACTCCGACAATTTGTCAGTGCTGTCTGAAGTTTATGTAGCATTGCTTTTGACGGGTCCGCTGCTTCTGGTCATTATGGTGTCGGTTATGTCGGTGCTTGGAGGAGGCGGGCTTGGTCTTCTTAGCCCTGATTTGCTGTTAAGTCTTCTAACTTACCTGTTGATTCCTGTCTGCGCCGTCATATTCCTCATAATCCTGGATTCGACCTCGCCGAAATGGTAAAGAAAATGCCTAAAATAGAAAGCAGAACAAAAAAAGTCGTAATTGCTGTTTCCGTTTTGGTAGCTGCGGCTATAGTGTTGTTCGGCTATTTCACGGTAGGTGTCAGCGCGGCGTTAGATGATTTTGTGTTCTTCGGTTTTCTAGCTGTGGTTTCGCCGATAGCGCTCGTGAATTACGTTGATTACAGGTGGCGGAAAGCGGTTGACGAGCATTTGCCGGATCTTTTCAGGAGCATAGTGCAGGCTCAAGAGACGGGTATGACGCTTCCTAAAGCTTTGGAAGAGGCGGCGGAAAGAGATTATGGTCCGTTGACTCCTGAACTGAAGAAGATGACGGTGCAGATTTCGTGGGGAGCAAGCTTTGAAGAGGCGCTTCTGGCGTTTGGAAGACGCGTCGGCACTGTGTTGACGCAGAGAACTGTGCCTATGATAATTGAGGCTAGCCGTTCAGGTGGGCGTGTGGAAAAAGTCTTTAATCCTATGGGTAAGTTCATTCAAACAACCATCCTGCTTGAAAAGGAACGTAAAACGCAGACTAGACCGTACACCGCCATAATATACGTGGCTCTTTTCGTGTTCCTGTTCACGATAGTGATACTTTTCCAAACGTTCTTCACAGGCGTGGAAGGCATGGCTTTGTTTTCGATGCGGACATCGTCACCGGCAGATCTGAAGCGTATCTTTTTGCATTTGACTCTTGTTCAAGGCTTCTTCAGCGGGCTTGTTGCTGGTAAAATGGGTGAAGGTTCTGTAAGCGCTGGCTTAAAGCACAGTTTAGTGATGATGCTGCTTGGTTATGTGGTGCTGAAATTCTTTCTGTGAGGTGCTGGAAAAGTGAAAAAGAAAATTTTTAAACGGTTTTTGCGGGATAAGCGGGCTATCACGCCCGTGCTTAGTCATCTTTTGCTAACCGTTGTGGCGGTGGCGATTATGTCGCTTGCCACTTCAGCCACGTTCGTGATAACCACCAACATGAAGGAGACCATGGGTGAACGTGTTGTTGTCGAAGATGTCTGGTTTAACGGTGCGACGGGCACTGTGAATGTTTACCTGCGTAATGTGGGAAAAGCTGACATCCAAATTTCTGGCGTTTACGTGAATCATGTGGGGCAGTCTTTCAACGGAAATGCCTCCAGATTGCAGGTGAACAAGCAGGGTTGGCTTAGCATCGCTTGCAGCTGGGAGGCTGGAAAAGCGTACTACATAGACATAGTCACAAACAGAGGGACGCATATTGCGGACTATTACAAGGCTCCTTAAACGCGAAAAACGCGGCATAAGCACCGTCATAGTGGTGATGCTGAGCCTAGTGCTAGTGGTCATCATAGTTGGCAACGTGGTGCTGTGGAGCTACCAGATGAACCAGGTGGACCTTGAAAGAACACAAGAAACCTTAACCATAGCAAACGTGACAAGAATGGAACCCGCGGGCCTCAGTATTGAAGTGAAAAATACTGGTGCGGTTAGCTTACACTTAGTTGCTGTCTGGGTCTCGGATTCAACGGAGCATCGGCGTTACGACGCGGATGTGTTTCTGAATGCTGGCGAATCAGTAACGTATAATCGCACGGACATAGCTTTGCCTTCGGGCGCTTTCTTGGCGAAGGTTGTTACGGAAAGGGGTAACATGGCTGTTTTTTCAGAAGATTAACCATTTATCAGGCTTTCTTTTAGCGATTCCAGCGCTTCTTCCTGGTTTTCAGCCTCTATAGCGCGGATTTTGTATAATTCCGCCATTTTCTTTCCGTTCTCGCTTAGTTTTGGCATAGCAATCAAGAAGGCTCTTTCAGGCGAAACGTCAAAAATCTTTGCGAACAAAGCGATAACTGGCTGTTCGGACACCACGTTTCCCGCCGACATTGCCAAATCTACAACTATCACCTGTGATTTATCCCCCTTATACGCCACGATGTCGAAAGAGTGATTAGCACCCGATTTGCCTTTGAGCAGACCAGGGCTTTCAACATTTAGCCCTTCCTTCATTAGAAATTCTCGTATGGCAGCGACCAAAAACCAGTTTAACGAGGATTCGGCTGAAACATCCTCCTTTAAAGTGTAAGAATAAACGTCTTTTATGACGATTTCTTCAAAGGTAGAATTTACTTTGCAGCTTCTGCAGAAGTGCGCGGGCAGAGCAACATCAAAGCTTTTGCCGCAGTTGTTGCATGTGCACCAGATTCCGGCTTTTCTGTAGTCTACATCGATTTTGCTGAGTTCTTCGTGGCATTTCGGACAGACGTACTTGTCGCCGACTTTGAAGTTTGCCTCTACATCCATGTATCCGCATTTCACGTGTTCGACTAGCGAGCTTTTTTGGATGTCAAAGGATTTGCAGAAAGGGCAGCAGTAACGGGTGGAGATGTCTGCTGAACTGCATTCGGGGCAAAAAAGGATTTTATCGTAGAGTTTCTTTTCTAAGACTCCTGCCTTGTAAAGCTTGTTTAGGAAGGGCTCAACCTGTGATGCCTCGCTCAATATGGCTTCGACCACTGGGTAACGGTAACCCACTTTTGAATCGTAAACTGGTTCAATCGTTTTTATTTCGCCGCTTAGAAACTTGCTTAGTAACATCTGTACGTTGCGGTCCCTGTAGAGTTCAAGTGTTTCTTTTTCTTCTGATGCCTGCATTTTTTTCTTGAACCAACTTTTTCATTATTATATTACTCATTTGACGCATTAAATTTGCAACTATTATTCTGCTGGACATGTTTAAGCGTTTCGAGAAGGTTTGCTCCGCGATTCTCACTTTTAACATTCTGTTCTGCCGATTGGGTTTCTGTTGCATAACGCCCTGTTATCTTTGAAAAAGATTATTGACAACAATAAAGTTGTTAGGGCTTAACGATTCAGACCGGCAATCAGCATTTAACGTATAGAGCTAACGTTTAAATGAGAAAACCGCGCTTTCACACCTAACCCCAAATTCGAAAAGTGAATCAGATGGCAGACCACCCCCGTTTTGGCCCGGCTGGAGTTCCCCATATCTTCAGAATCCTCGGTGCACAATCATTTGATGTCCCCCGACTTTTGCGGGAGGAAGGGCTTGATGCCTTTGAGTACCAAGCTGTTAGGTGGGGTCAAAAACCGCAGATTAAGCGGGAAGACGCTGAACGCTTGGGCGTGGAAGCCAGAAAGAATGACGTTTGGGTCAGCATGCATGGCTCCTACTACGTGAATCTCAGCGGCAAAAAAGAGGTCGTGGAAGCCAGCAAACGGCGATTGGTCGCGTGCGCCACGGCTGCCCAGTGGATGGGTGCATACGTGGTGGTTTTTCACACGGGATTTTATGGTCGTTTTGAAAAAAGCTATGCGTTCAAAAACTGCGTGGAAGCGTTAAAGGATACAGTTGAGACCATGAAAGGTTTAGGCATCCGCGATGTGAAGTTGGGTCCCGAAACCATGGGCAGGGTGTTCCAAGTGGGCACTTTAGACGAGATTTTGACCATCTGCGAGGAAGTTGAGCAGATGCAGCTTGTCATTGACTGGTCGCACATGCACGCCAGACGCCAAGGGCGCTTCAGGGCGGTGGAGGATTTCCGTGAGGTGGCTGAAGAGGTTGAGCGAAGGCTTGGAACCGAAGCCGCCCGCGATATGCACTGCCACTTCAGCAAAATCGAGTACACGGACAAGGGTGAAAGACGCCACCACGTTTTGGATGAGCCGCGGTACGGTCCAGACTTCGCGATGCTGGCGGAAGTTATAGCCGAGTTTAAAATGCGCCCAGTCATCATATGCGAGACGCCTCTTTTGGACGTGGATGCCATGAAAATGCGCGATACGCTTAGAGAAGTTATGGACCGATAGAGTAATCGGAACACCGCTGTAAATTTACGCGCATCAAGCGCGCACAAGTTTTTCACGGTGGAAATTTGGAAGACACCGATTCTTGAACAACCGCTTTGAAAGGAATTGTACCATAAAACCTATTTCAACACACGGCTCATTCACAACAAGTTTCGAAACCATCTAACCAAAACAAAAGTGAACGCCATGGTATCGCAAAAAGCCTGGAGAGTATTTCTAGGTTCGTTCGTAATACTCATTACTAGCTATACAATCTACTTCGTTCGTTATCCGATATGGGGCTGGAGTGTGGAGCCCATTTTTGCAGTGTTGATTTTGTCGTATCTCGTGATACTAATTTTGGCTATAATACTTATAAAGAAAGACCTCAAGAAATCCCTATCAAGCTTTTTCGGTTTTCACGGTTCACAGCTAATCTTAGTTGGCTTAGGTCTTGCCTTTTTGTTTCAGGCTTTATGGTACGGCATCACCCTATCTACGGGCGCAAAGTTGGAGTTTTTAACGTTTCCGATGTTAAGAGGCTACGAACTTTACACGTACTATTCGCTTCCGCTGGCATTCGCTCTTTATGCGGTTTTTTCAACTTTTGGAGCGTTTGCAGAAGAGGTCACTTACAGAGGGTATGTTCAAACACGAATTTCCGCCAAGTACGGCGTTGCTGTTGGCATCATCGTTTCTACAATATTTTTTTCTCTGCAGCACATCCACGTTTTTCAGCTACCATGGATTGAAAACTTCTTTCAAGGACAGTTCATAAACGTCGTGTCAGGCGGCGTTGTCGGAGGTTACTTTTTCTACAAAAACAAAGGTGCCATCTGGAGCGTCTTCGCGTTTCACGCTTTAGGCAACCTGTTCAGCATCTCTTTACCAATCCAGATAACGTTTACGTCTCCTTATGCCTACGGGATAAGCACCATTGCAAGTTACATCGTTATCTTCTTAATTCTCCGTTACCTGCCATTATGGAACGAGAGTTCTGTAGTCTTTTCTAAAACTTAGGCTCTTATGCATATTTTGAAAGGGCTTTCCACGGATATTTATTGAATGTTGCGTTTTAGGTTTAAACGTCACGTTTACTCCAATAATATCGGAAACATCTTCAGTTTTTCATAAAAATTATGAACAAATCTCAACTAACCTTATATTACGCCGAAACCATTACACCATCAAAACAAGAAAAAGGTGAGGAAAAATGAAAGCAGCAAAAGAAGAGACAAGCCAAAAGGAGGACATAGTCTACTTCGCCCATGTTTGAACGGTTCAAGAGGTGAAAACGACATGATAGATACCATGGCACTATTATGGATTGGCTTAGGCGGGTTATCTTTAGCGTTCGCGTTCGTTCACTACGCGTATTCATACAGGAAGCGAAAGACCGAATTCCGCTAAAGGCAAGGGTGAGGCGCTTGTTCATTGAAGGCGAACTGATATTCCTTGCGCTGTTTCTAACAGTCATGTTTCTGATGTGGAAAAGCAAAAAAGAGGCAAATGAAGCCCAGAACAAAGAATGAGCAAGGCATAGTTTTTCATTCAAAAATTCGGGTTTAAGATGGAAAAACCCGTGGAAGCAGGACTGAAACTTTATGTAGTTGATATGGACTTTTTGAGTATCTATGCACGTAGGTGCCTAGTGAAACTGCTGCTCGAAGGTGACGCTTAAATGACTGAGACAGCAACCTCTAAAGAGCCGGTAAAGGCTTCCGAGATCGACCCAAAATTCAAGTATGAACTTTCCCGGATGCACGGCGGCGAAAAACTTCTCAAGTGCTTTCAATGCGGAACCTGCACGAGTGACTGTCCAGTGGCCAGATTCAGCGACACCTACCGACCCCGAACGATAATTCACATGGCGCAACTTGGTCTTAAAGACCGCGTACTAAACAGCGATACGCTGTGGCTGTGCGCCGCATGCTTCACCTGCACCGACCGCTGCCCTCAAGGCGTGGAAGTTGCAAGCGTCATCCGCGTTCTGAGAAATTTGGCTGCTGAAAAAGGCATCGCGCCCAAAGTTTTCAAGGAGCAAGCCGCCAGCATTCTTGATTCAGGTTACGCTTACAAGATCCCCTCATTAAGAATCAAAAAGCGCGAGTCGCAAGGGCTGCCACCGCTTCCCAAAAGCAACCCAGAAAACGTACGCAAAGCCCTCAAAGGCGTGAAGTTTCTGGAAAAAATCGAAAAGGAAGACGAGCAGCATGAGCAGTAAATACTTGATTTTCCTCGGATGTGCTGTTCCCTACCGTGTGTCATCCTACGAAATTTCAGCCCGCAAAGTCCTCACTAAACTCGGCGTGGAACTGGTTGAGATGCCTGAATTCAACTGTTGCGGGTTGCCCCTTGACCCCGTTAGCCACGAAACCATGCTTATCTTGGCAGCGCGGAACTTGGCGTTAGCCGAGCAAACAGGCTTAAACATTCTCACGCTCTGCCCAGGCTGCGCTGGAACCCTGAAGAAGGTTAACAAGATTTTAAAGGAAGATAAAGCATTAAGAGAGCAAATCAACGGTCACCTGAAAGACTCAGGATTGGAGTTCAAAGGAACCGTGGAAACAAAACATCTGTTGCAAGTGTTGACGGAGGATGTGGGCTTGGAAAAAATACGAAACGCCGTAGTCAAACCACTCACCATGCTCAAGGTGGCTGAACATGTTGGTTGCCACTTGCTGAGACCGAAAGAGTATATTGGTTTTGACGACCCCGAAGATCCTCAAATCCTGAAAACGCTCATTGAAACCACAGGCGCCACATGCTTGGACTACATTGACGAGACAGAGTGTTGCGGCGCACCAAGCGTTGGCGTAAGCGACAAAATTGCCTTACAGCTTGCCAGAGACAAACTTAACCACGTAAAGATGGTGGAAGCGCAAGCCTTAATTACGATTTGCCCGTTTTGCCACATTATGTTCGACACAAACGAACTGCGCATAGAACGCATGTTCCAAGAAACCTACGGCATTCCAGTTCTGCATTATCCGCAGCTACTCGGATTGGCGATGGGTATGACCCCTGAAGAACTAGCTTTCAACGAGCTCAGAGTCGACACCTCAAAACTTCTACAAGTAATCAAAGAAGGAGTAAACTGAAAATGAGTAAAAACAAGCTGAAAATAGCCTTTTACTGGGCTGCAAGTTGCGGCGGCTGCGAAATCGCCGTGCTAGACATAAACGAGAAAATCCTTGAAGTAGTGCAAATAGCCGACATCGTGTTCTGGCCCGTAGCCATGGACATCAAATACAAAGACGTCCAAGCCATGGAGGACAAGTATATTGACATCACGTTCTTTAACGGTTCCATCCGTAACAGCGAACAAGAAGAAATGGCCAAGCTTCTACGGCAGAAATCCAAGACGCTTGTGGCTTTCGGCTCATGCGCCCACGAAGGATGCGTGCCAGGCTTGGCTAACTTGCACGACAGCAAAGAAATCCTTGACTACGTGTACACGAAAGAGAAATCCGTCGTGAACCCCGAGGGAACCATCCCCCAAACCGAAACCCAAGTAAAAGAAGGCACACTGGAAATTCCAGAATTCTACGACACGGTCAAAACCCTAGCGCAAACCGTCGATGTGGATTATTACCTACCGGGATGCCCACCACCAGTTAAGCTTATAGCAGAAGCCGTAGACGCCATCGCAGCAGGCAAACTCCCGCCAAAAGGCTCAGTGCTTGCGCCATTGAAAGCGGTGTGCGACGAGTGCCCCCGAAAACGGGATAACAAGAAAATCAGCAAGATTTACCGCGTGCACGAGAAGGTTCCTGAACCCGAAAAGTGCCTGCTTGAACAAGGCATAATATGCATGGGTCTCGCCACCCGTAGCGGTTGCGGTGCGCAATGTCTGCAAGTGGACATGCCCTGCACAGGCTGTCAAGGACCCGGACCCAACATGCCTGAAACTGGCGCTGGAATGATAACTGCTTTAGCGGCCATACTTGGATACGACGAGAAAGACCTGTCCGCGGAAGACGTGGAAAAACTGATGAGCCAGATAGTGGATCCTGTTGGCACGTTCTACATGTACTCTTTACCCGCTTCTATTCTCAGGAGAAAGGTGATGAAGAAATGAAAGAAATAACCATAAACCCGATCACAAGGCTTGAAGGACACGGAAACATCTCCATATTCCTCAACGACGAGGGCGAAGTCGAAAACGCCTACCTCAAAATCCCTGAACTCAGAGGCTTCGAAAAATTCTGTGAGGGAAGACGCGCCGAACTCATGCCCCTCCTCACCACGAGGATCTGCGGAGTCTGCCCTGTCGCCCACCACTTCGCCTCAGTCAAAGCCCTTGACGCAGCGTTCAACGTTGAACCAACCTCAACCGCCAAGAAACTCCGCGAACTCATGTACGCCGGATACATAATCTACGACCACACACTTCACTTTTACTATTTGGGTGGACCAGACTTCGTTGTCGGTCCAGACGCGCCCCCAGAAAAGCGCAACATCCTAGGCGTCATCGAAAAAGCAGGCTTGGACGTAGCCAAAGAAGTCATTAAGCACAGGGCTTACGGACAGAAGATAACGGCGATTCTCGGCGGCAAAGCCACTCACCCCGTGTGCGGACTGCCAGGTGGAATATCCAAGGCGCTAAGCGAAGAGAACCGTCAGGAAATCGAGAAGATGGCTGCTTCCAGCGTGGAATTCGCCAAGTTCAGTTTGAAACTCTTCCACGACATAGTGCTTGGAAACCCCGCGTACGTGGACTTAATCAAGAGCGACGCGTACACCATGAAAACCTATTACATGGGCTTGATGGATGAAAACAACAAAGTCAACTTTTACGATGGAAAAATCCGAGTAGTCGACCCCAATGGCAGCGAATTCCTAAAGTTCGAACCGAAAGATTACCTGACGCACATCGGCGAACACGTGGAACCCTGGACCTACTCCAAGTTCCCGTTCCTCAAGAAAATCGGCTGGAAAGGCCTATCCTACGGCGCAGACAACGGCGTCTACCGTGTTGGGCCGCTTGGAAGGCTGAACGCTTCGGATGGCATGGCAACGCCGCTGGCGCAAGCCGAATTCGAAGTGATGTACAAAACCTTAGGCAAACCCGTGCACGGCACTTTGGCGTTTCACTGGGCACGACTGATTGAGCTGCTTTACGCCGCAGAACGCGCAGTTGAGCTGGTGAAAGACCCTGAAATCACGAGCACAAACATACGCAACAAGCCTGGAGAGCCTGGCGAGGGCGTGGGTGTGGTTGAAGCTGCACGGGGAACGTTGTACCACCACTATGTGCTGGACAAGGACGCGCTGGTCAAGGATGTGAACCTTATCGTGGCGACCACCAACAATTACCCCGCCATATGCATGTCCATACGCGACGCAGCAAAAGGCTTGATACACGGCGGCAAGGTTGACCAAGGCGTTCTTAACAAGGTGGAGATGGCTTTCAGGGCTTACGACCCGTGCTTCGCGTGTGCAACGCACGCCGCAATCGGGCAGATGCCGCTAGCCGTCAAGGTTTATGACAGCCAGAAGAACCTGTTGCAGACGTTGCAGCGGTAAACCTTTTCTTTCCTTTTTCTTATCTCTAGTTTTTGTTGGCGTTTCAACTTGGTTAAGGATGAGTACAGCGTTCAAGAGGCGCTGGAAAAATGGTTTGCAGGCGCAAAACGCGTTGTAGTAGCCGGCATCGGAAATCCCATTCGCACGGACGACTTCGTGGGCGTAAAAATTGTTCAAGACCTCACAGGAAAGGTCTCAAAAAACGTGCACCTAATCGAGTGCGAAACGGTTCCTGAAAGCTTCATGCAGGAAATCGTTGACCTGAAACCCAGCCACGTGCTTCTCATCGACGCCGCATTTATTGGGCTGAAACCAGGCGAAACACGACTCGTCTTTCCAGAACAAGTTACGGATTTTCCTGCAGTCACGACTCACGTACTGCCTCTCCGCATCTTCTGCGAATACATTACTAAAATGACGGAAGCGAAAATCGCCTTATTGCTGATTGAACCCGAAAACACGGAGTTCGGGGAAGGCTTAACGCCAGAGGTGCAGAAGGCTGCTGAGAAAATCACGAAAATAATGCTCGAATTGCTCTCTGGTTAACGACTCCTATGTCTAGCAGCGTGTTTCAACAGGTTTTTCTACGGAGCGACAAGTGCAGAATAAGCCGTTTAGCCTCCACTATTTAGTCAGCACCTGACTGGATAATTGTTGAAGCCGCAGTTCTCTCCGCGTTTCCGCCTTTAAATAAGGGGGTATAGACAAAAAAATCGCACGTCAGTCCTCAAGAGCATAACACGTTAGCGTGGATTGAGTATCTTTGCCAAGGTTGCCACTTTTCTGCCCATTTCTTCGCAGTTTTCAAGGTCCTGTGTTTTCGGAGCACCGGAAACCGCCACGCCGTAATGGTTGCCTGCAGCGTTGCCTGAGATTATCATTCCATGAATGAGCATAGCCTGCACAATCGAAAGCAGTGTGGTTTCTGCGCCTGAAGCTGTTCCGCCTGAACTGGTGAATGCAGCGCCGACTTTTCCTCCGAGTTTCTTATGCACCTTGATTGATTCGTCGATTAGGGCTTTAAGTTTGGCTGACATCTGCCCAAAATACGTCGGCGAACCCATAACGACCGCGTCTGCAGCGAGCAAATCGTCAGGGCTTATATGTTCAACCTTTTTCACCGCAACCGCAACGTCGCTTACTTGTTCTGCGCCCTTCGCCACAGCAAACGCCAGCTTTTCCGTATTTCCAGTTTTAGAATCGTAAACCACCAACACCTTCACCAACCGCTCCACTCCTACGCTTCACCGAACTCCTTGATTATCGCGTCAACCGTCATTATCTTCGCGTTGTAAACGTTCTCCAAATACTTCAACCCTTCCTCATGGTCCTTCCGAGTAAAAGCCTCCACACCATCTTCAGCCACAATTATACCGTATCCCCTGAAAAAAGCGTCCGCAGCCGTATGCCGAACACACATGTGCGTGTGCAAACCACCCAAAACCACGGTTTTCACCCCTTCACCCCTGTACAGACTCCTCAAAAGCGAATCCAACCCCGTCTCAAAAAAACCACTGTAAGTACGCTTCTCCACCACATAATCCTCCTTAGCAGGCTCCAGTTCAGGAATAACCTCTGCGCCTTTGGTACCTTTTATGGCGTGATTCCCCCATTTCCGGGCAACCTCCACATCCTGCGGATAATGTGCATCATTACTGTAGATAACTGGTACACCATTCTCGCGTGCAGCCTCCACCAACCGCTGCAAGTTCGGTATGATATGCTTGGTTCGCTTAACCTCCAGTTTCCCCGTCACAAAATCATTCAGCATATCAATAACTACAACCGCCATATTCTTCAAAAACGCCACCCTCAAAAAGTTAAAGGCGCAAACACGCTATTTAACCTTCTCCAACACCCTCCACCAACAGAAACACTGCCCAGTTGTCTCAAAAAGCCATTTCAAGGTTTTTTCCGAAAATTAAATACCCACTAAACATCTACCTAAAAACCGAGGTAACCCGTTGATACCGCACGTTTACGCATTTAAAGAATTGCGGACTGCGCCGATGGTTATGGAGATGGCGGCTACTGTTACGAGGGAGATGTTGGGTTTGTAGGGTGGTAGGGTGGGTGTGGGTAGGGGTGTGTCGGGGGCGTTGGGGTCGGTTACGTTTGCGTATAGTCTGTCGCTAAGGTGACCGTAGATTGGAAATATGTTCCAGTATCCTACCATGTCCAGGGTTTGTGTGACGGTGAATTTGCCTGTTTCTGGGTCGGGTGTGACGAACTGGTCTATCCAGGTGTAGTCTGGTCTGGTGAATGTGACTCTTACGGTTACGTTTGGTTCTGGGGGGCAGATTTCTCCTGTTATGATGACTGTTTCGTTGAGGTTGACTTCGGTTTTGCTTATGTCTGCGGTTATGTGTGGGCCGTAACAGGCTTGGACTTGGGTGTCTTTGCTCGTGCTGATTATAAGCAGGGAGATGAGGGCTAGGAGAGCAAAGCAAAGAGCCCTTTGTTTTTTCATACTCACTCCGAGTATTACATTTGCTTCTTTTGGTTCTTATAATTTATGTAACGATGTTCACTTGAAACGGCGGATGGCCGAAGTTTGTTGTTGTGTTTTGAGTTTTTGTGGTAACTTTGTCTCTAACGCGTGGAACAGTCTATACCCCCATTATTTAAAGCAGGCTGCATGGACTGTTTTCCACATGTTATTGAGCGGTTTCTGCGCCAATAGGATAGACCCCCTCTATAGGCTTCTGCATCGATTGACTAATAGGCGGCAAATATGATTGTTGGTCAAGAAATCTTGACAAGAACGCTTTAATTGCGGAGACACCCTAGCATATCATCAGGGATGTGAATGAGAAAAGCCGTCGTCCTGCTGCTTGCCCTCTTCTTGACCGCGTCATGCCTAATGGCGGCCAAGCCCGCGTTCTCCTCAGCCGACGCAGCCGAAAACACATGGGTGACGAAGGCGCCTATGCATGTGGCAAGGAGTAACTTGGGGGTTGCGGTGGTGGACGGGAAAGTCTACGCTGTCGGCGGCTTGGTTGGAAACGGTGTGGTTACGGT
>Ga0307421_1001084_pt1 | contig 16976 bp, 18 predicted proteins | sample SalMarWE160270MG_FD_202163 | JGI IMG/M metagenome (GOLD analysis project Ga0307421, IMG submission 202163) | Salt marsh sediment microbial communities from the Plum Island Ecosystem LTER, Massachusetts, United States - WE1602-70 | ecosystem: Environmental > Aquatic > Marine > Intertidal zone >...
CCAGACGGAAGCATCGACCTCCAATATATTGAAAAGGCAGCATGCGAAATCGGAGACACCCTAAAACAAAAGAACACTTACCACCTCATAGTAATCAAAAGCACCGTCACACCCACAACCACAGAAAAAACACTTAAACCCCTCATCGAAACCCACTCAGGCAAACATTGCGGTATAGATTTCGGGTTATGCATGAATCCCGAGTTTCTGCGCGAAGGCTCAGCACTACATGACATGTTACATCCTGACCGCATAATCATAGGCGAATACGACAAAAAATCCGGCGACACCCTACAAGCCCTCTTCCAAAACTTTCATGCCAAAAACCCACCCCCAATAATAAGAACAAACCTCCCAACCGCCGAACTCATCAAATATGCTAATAATGCTTTTTTGGCCACAAAAATCAGTTACATAAACACAATTGCCAACATATGCGAAAAAATCCCCGGAACCGACATCACCACAATAGCCGAAGCCATAGGATTAGATCAAAGAATCAACCCCAAATTCTTACGCGCTGGACTAGGATATGGTGGGTCATGTTTCCCTAAAGACCTCAAAGCCCTAATCTCCTTCTCCCAACAAAACAGTTACAACCCCCCTCTGCTTCAATCCGTCCAAAAAGTCAATGATGAGCAAGTAATGCATGCAATAGAATTAGTTGAAAAAGAATTAGGAGAACTGTCAGGCAAAAAAATTGCCATATTAGGTTTAGCCTTCAAACCAAACACTGATGACATGAGAGAATCCCGGTCCATACCATTCATAAAACGACTTCTAAGCGAAGGTGCACACGTCACAGCCTATGACCCTCTCGCTATCTCAAACAGCAAAGCCATCCTTGGGGACAAGATTACATACGCTTCATCCGTAATTCAATGTCTAAAAGATGCAGACTGTTGCATAATCGTAACAGAATGGGACGAATTCAAAAAACTCAAACCAGAAGATTTCATCCAAAATATGAAAAATTCCGTCGTGATTGATGGAAGAAGAATCTATGGTGTGAAAAAATTTCGTGGGAAACTAAAATTCGTAGCTGTTGGACTTGGAGGCATCAAGTATTAAAATGGCATCCGCGAATGCAAACGATATGGAAAATTCTTTTTCAAGAGAAACAGTTACTGGAAGAAAACTTCTGGTGTTAGCTCCCTACTTCGAAGTATTCATAAAAGCTCGGATGGAAAGTGTTAGTTCCTATTTTTCTAATATGACAGTATTAACTCCATCCCCGCGATTTGGTAGATTTATATTACATATTCCATATTTTAATTTGAAATTTGATTTTTTAAAGCCGCGTGAAAACACTTATACTGGACACAAATTTTCGGTTTTTACTCCGCGGTTTTTCACCTTGCCAATGAATTCAATAAGGAAGAGAAACGGATATTTAATTTTAAGAAGCTGCATTAGAACAATTCTTCGGAATGATATGAAATTCGATCTTATCCATGCACACTTTTTGTATCCCCTTGGCTTTGTAGGGGCGCAGCTGAAGAATTTATTTGATAAACCACTCGTCATAACCGCTCATGGTAGCGATGTTCATAGTTTGCCATTCAAAAACAAGTATTACTTGAAAATGGTCAAGTATATTTTGAGGCAAGCAAATTGGATTATAACTACTAGTCATAGCAACTCTAAAATTCTGCAATCATTGGGAGCATCTTCCAATAAATTATCCATAATTCCGAACGGATATGACCCTAATTTATTTAAGTTGATTCCAGTAGCAGAAGCTAGAAGGAAACTGCGCCTTCCATTAAATAAAAAAATTTTGGTCTCAGTTGGAAATCTGAATCATGTTAAAGGTTCCACCTATTTGATCGAGGCTATGCACCTGATTTCAAAGAAAAGAAACGATGTTATTCTCATAATTGTCGGTTCGGGACCTTTGGAAAAAGAGTTGAAACGCAAGATACTCTCGCACGGTCTTGAGGAGAACGTCTTTTTGGCAGGTAGAAAGATGCACCACGAAATTCCACTTTGGATGAACGCTGCTACACTCTTTGTATTACCAAGTTTAGCAGAAGGTTTCCCGACAGTCGTCCCTGAGTCGATGGCATGCGGAAAACCTGTAATCGGAACTCATGTAGGCGGTGTGCCTGAGGCTATATCCCACCAACAACTAGGGATTCTTGTAAATCCTGGAGATTCCGAAGCTCTAGCATCATCTATTTTGGAAGCCTTGGACAAAGAGTGGAACACAGAATTCATTTTACGTCATGCAAAAAGATATTCGTGGAACAACCTTGGTAAACAAATCTTAAAAGTATATCAAGAAGTTTTGTAAATCAATGAGTGAAAAATTAGGAGTAGAGATGCCTATCCTTAAATCCATAATGTCTAGTAATAATCTTCACATAGACTACGTCATAAACCGAAGCAAAAACATGAAGGGTAATAGGGTGGGGATTCTTGGGATAACTTTCAAGGGAGATGCGGATGACATGAGACAAAGCCCCGCGATAGCACTTATGAGTCGCCTTTTAAAACTCGGATACGAAGTGTTCTTCTATGATGATATTAACCTTCAGGAGGAAGTCATATGATGTTTAGTGAAAGAATATGTGTTATACTAAGTAAAATGTTCTCATCAATCGTCTCACATCCGATCGAAAGGACGATTGATGAGTATTGTGAACACAAATTTCAAACCGCAAAAGAACTCGATAAAAAAATCGGATCGCAAATCAAATTTGAACACGCGAACGTATTAGATTTAGGTTGTGGGCTTGGTGGTCAAACAGTATATTTTTCTTCACAGGATACTAATGTTACCATTGGTATCGACACAAAGAAGAAATGGATAGATGCAGCCAAGAGATACGCAATAAAGAGAAAGGCAGGTAAAAAGGTGGACTTCGTTCAAGCTAATGGAGCTGACTTACCAATTAAAGCAAACAGTTTTGACATCATAATAATGTACGATGTGATGGAACATCTTCCTCAGGCCAATAAGGTGTTAGAAGAATGTAAACGTGTCCTTAAATCAACTGGCTTATTATACATACAGTTCGGCCCTCCTTGGCTTAACCCTTATGGAGGCCATCTATATGCCTACATACACATTCCTTGGTGTCATTTAATTTTTTCGGAAAAAACAATAATAAACGTGTTAAAGAAAAGGAAATCGTCATCACCAATCACCGAAATAAATCATACGATTACGCAGTTTCAAAATTTAAGTAGGATGACGATACGAAGGTTTAGAAAGGTCATTAAGAAAATAGATCTCGAAGAAATATTCTATGAAGAAAAATTCAATCGTAAGATATCTTTTTTGCGTTTCTTTCCTCTTGTGAAAGAGTTCTTTGTTAGCAACGTTAGTTGTATCATGAAAAAACGTGACCGACAAAATGAGGAAGTTCGGAAGTCAAATAATTAACATTAGCAGCGTGGTCGCTCAAACAGGTAGTATAGAGGCTGTGAACTATGCTGCAAGTAAGGCAGGTCTAGAGGGGCTTACTAGATTGCTGGGAAGAGAGTTGATTAGAAAAAGGATATTTGTGAACGCAATAGCACTCGGATTCTTTGATGTTGATATAGCACGCTAGGCTGTTTAGAAATTAATTTGTTGCTTGCACTATTTATTGTTAGGAAGAAGCCTTGAGTATTAAACAAGTGCTTGATTCGTTGAATTTGGGTTGTATTCGCGGGTTCTTGATGTCTCTTTATCATGGAGAAGGGGCTGGTAGGAAGCCTTATACAAAAAATGGAAGCCACAAATGATATCAGCATTTGCCAACAATATTCATGGAGTAATCTTGTTAAGAAAATTCTTGAAATATATCGGAACGTCTTAATTGATACGCAATAAAGTTGAAGTCAATATGAATAATGCCAAGCGAACACTCAAAAATATCTCTCTATGCTTGTTTTCACTTTTTCCACGCATACGTCAGAATTTAACCCTTATTATTTTAAACCATATGAGAATTAAAATCTTGAAAGTACTATTTGTTTTAGGTTCCTCTAACCCTCGACCCAAGACATCTTGGACAATGAATAGGGTTCTTTGCTGACGCTTGGTTTAAGAAAGGATACGAAGTGGGATGTGCTGGGCGTTTTCATTCTTCAAGCGTTTCAAAAAAGAGGGGCGAAAAAATTTGGTAAGTCTTTACATAGTTCAAAATGGGTTAATAAAAAAGTGCAATGTAAGTTGAATTTTAATGAGTGTGACAGAATTCAATAGATTTATCTTGTTACTGCCATTAGCTTTTGAATTGATTTTTTTTGGTTTTTCTTTAGCAGCAATGCCCCCATTATTAATGGTCATGATAGCTTTTCCTGCTATGTTCATCATTCCAGGCATAATGCTTCTGGCAATTTTGAGAAAAGGAATTTACACTAATGCATTGCAATTGGTTGTTGAAGGATTTTTTATATCAACCGTAATGGCGGTCATGTTGACATCCATCATGCTTGCAGCGGATCTTTCCCTGACATCATTTAACTACTCAATTGTAGCTCTATCTTTCGTATCCATTCTTACAATAATCGGATTTGCCCAAAAAATGGAAGTGCATGCGAGTAAAAACGACCTTCTGCGTCTCGCACTGGTGTTCATAGTATATGTTGTTTTAATAATTTTCCTCATTGCAATTCCGCGGTTATTCACTCCGGACGAAAATAATTACATTTCCTCAGCACGAATGGGCATTTTAGATGGAGCAATCCCGCCAATAACGGGTATTGATTCTAATGCAAGTGGAGTGAAAGCATTGTTAGCTGGAAGATGCTTCTGGACTTATCTTTTAGCCTCTTTTCTAGGATCAACAGGCTTGCCAGCATATCAAGCAGGCTTAATTGGTGCAGGCTTCCTAATCATGACCGCTTTGGCTTCGTCACTAATGGTGAAAAACAAATGGTTAAGCACAGTTGTCTTTTTAGCGGTTACTATTAATCCGCTTCTATTCTTTTTTTCAAATTTGGCTTTGAATGATTTAGCCTTATCCTTTTATACAGTCTTTGCAGTGCTGTTTTTCGTTAGATCTTTTTCCAAAACTGGCAATAATATATCGATTAACATTGTGAACTTATCTTATTCCCTAATATGCGTAATAGTTCTAGCTTTGATTAAACTGAATTTACTGGTGTTTTTGGCTATGTGGATAATCTTGGTTTGCATTATGCTCAAATACAAGCTTTACAAACTAAATCGCAAATATAAAATTCTCTTTATGGCTGTCTTAGTACCTGTTCTAGTATATGAGTTATGCCTAGACTTGCCATATGTTATCTCAGTATGGATATTTCGAAGCAGTGAGTTCGGTTATTTATTCGGCAAGTTTCTTTACATAAGCCCCATTGAAAGACTCGCAGGCTGGTTTATAGTGCCATGGTGGAACCCAACGGCCTCAACTCTATTCGCCAAAAGCTCTGTTACCTATTTAGACTACTTCACCAGGATTTTGATGCCTGAATCCTCAAGCTTACTAATCTCAGCCGTTATATTAGCTTTGCCAATTTTCATTATGCGATGGGACATGCGTAAAGAACTGGACAAAATCGTGCTTACCTCGGTTGTGCTTTTATCACTATCCCTATTCTACTTTCATGCAGTCAGCTCGGTAAACCTCAGTGATGCTAGCCGGTATTCTTTATGGATGATACCTCTCTGGATACCTCTAGCACTAATGACTTTGAAAGACATAACGGATTGCTCCTCTTTTAGAAAGTTCTTTCCTGTATTGCTTGCTTCACTACTTCTTTTAGGGATTAATATTTACATATCTAGAGAAACAGGTGGTGTCTACGTAGGATACCCTTTGAACTACAGGATCATGACCATAGATGCTATCATGGTTCAGCTTATATCGATGATAGTGATTATAGGCTTAGTTTTCCTAAGGAACGAACTGTCTGCCGTTAGATCAGCACTTAGTAGGAAACTGCCTCTGGTTAATGTAGCAACTCTAAGAAATACCATGTTTTGTCTCCTAATAGTTGTGATGTTGTTAAGCGAAATCTACTTCACCACGCTGTTTGTGTCGCAATCTCAATTGTGTGAAAGTCACAGTTTCACTGCGATAGACGAGGTCATTAGCAACTTCACAGGCAAAGAAAGCCTAGTCTTCGCTAACAACTATATCTACATGAGACCATATTTAAACGCAAATATGTTTGAAGAGGGTCTACTGTTACCCCCGCCGGCAACAAGAGAGGAATTATTTGAATTAATTGAGGTAGCTCCTAACAATACGCTGTTTCTAATAAGTACTGACAGTTCTACAACTTGGCTTGAATACGGGAATACATACATAAAGAGCTATACGCAATTCGATGTTATAACACCCGAAAAGCCTAGTGTTTTCAAATTACCTAAACTAAACTTAACAGAACCCCCCATTTTGCTTATGACTTTTGACGCGGCAAACAGCACAACAATAATTGACTCCAGCAATTACCATAATGATGGCTCAAATCATGGAGCCCTGCCTGTTGAGGGCTACTATGGCGATGCCTTAAGGTTTGACGGTAAAGGATACGTTTCCATATCAGCAAACGATATTCCAAGAGTTCACGATGGACTAACAATAAGTTTCTTCGCAAACATATCGCAAGCTGAACCTTCAAGAGGCTATATGATCTTGTCAAAAGGTTATGCGACGAGTAATGGTTCTTATCACATCTTCGTTTGGGATGGCAACCTCATTTTCTCAATAGGAAAGTATGATAATGTAGATAGATACCTTTCTGTTCCAGCAGAGAAGTTCTTGGGCGATTGGCAGCACTTCATCTTTACATACGACGGTGAAGCTATACGCCTATTTGTGGATGGGGTCCTTGTAGACTCAAAATCTGCTCAAGGTCCAATTAGAGCATCCGATTATGATCTTGAAATTGGGCGGGACAGTGAAAGGAAATCATACTGCTTCATAGGTGCGATAGATGAACTTCAAATATCCAATAAGACACTAAACCAACTTGATCTAGTAGAGAGTTACTTTGACAGTTTTGCTCTCAGAATTTGTAAAGTATCATTAGCCAAAGGCGAGGTTAGCATATTTAAATCCGTCAAGTCTACTTGCGAAAATGTTCAAAGAAATGTTCTCATTAAGACCGCAAAGAATACTATCGACAACAACTTGACAATAACCATAAGTTTAGAAATAGAATCAAGTACTCTCTCTGATGTAACTGTTCTTGTGGCTACGGATAGGGTCACGAAAGTATACCCAGTTCATTTGAATGTTGGAACTAACAATGTGAAATTTGAGTACCCGTATATTCGAGATCCTTCTTGGTCCGAAGCAGGCGGACCGGATTGGCATTATTTAAATGAACCAAGAATAATCCTAATCGATGAAAATGAGGTACTCTATAATCGATTCCTTCCAGTATGGGATCTCAAACACATTAATGCACTCTTATTAGTATTTACCTTGGTTCTAGTAGCGTTACTTTGTTTGCTAAATCTGAAAAGGCATACGAAAGTGAAAGAATCCTGCGGTAGCAGATGTTCCTTACCTCCTTTTCTGCCTTCTGAGGATTCTCGCTAAAACTATTTGTATAAGGTTATATACGTGGTCAAATCAATTGCGGCTGTAGTAAATAGTCAGGCTTTGGAGCGCATTAGCGCATGCATGCATTGAATTTGAAGGAGACGAAGAGAAGATGGCGAAAACAAAATCACTATACGCGCAACAGAAACAATATTACAACGTGAAATGGATTAAGTGGCTTAATCGCAAAATAAATATTCATGAGAAATGCAGAAAAGAGTTCATTCTCTGGGTGCTAAGGGAGATGAAATTAAAATCTGAACGGCAACTCAAAATAATTGACCTGGGTTGTGGTGCCGGATGGATAACTAGCGCGCTTTCTGAGTATGGCGATGTTACTGGTGTGGACTTGTCGATAAATGTAGCAGAGAAGTTATATCCCACGGTGAAATTCATACAGGCCAACGTAGTGTCTCTTAGCCTAAAGGATAAATTCGACATTGTTGTTTCCTCCGAAGTTATAGAGCATCTCTTTCAAGAAGATCAGTCAGTCTTTGTCAGGAATGCATGCGATCTGTTGAAAAAAAAGGGAATACTAATTTTGACGACGCCAAATAAACCAAGAGCTGAGAAGCTCGTTTTTGAATTATCCATAAGCAGAGATAAACTTCAACCAAATGAGAACTGGCTAGACTCAGCATCTCTAGCATCTCTCTTGGAATCTTGTTTCAAAATAGAATTTATGGGATCAACAATGTTTTACCTTAATTTCATGAGAAGGAATAGGTGCATTTATTTTGTGTACAGTTTCCTTTATGGGCATCTTAGATTTATTGATAGATTGCTAAGAACAAGCAAACAAGGTCTTTATCTAACTGTTGCCGCACGAAAGACATAGGGTTGAATCTATTCGGCGGCGCCGCGATTTTAATACGCACTAATGATGTTTTTGCCGTCAGAGTTCCAATTCTTGTTCTACGTTATTCCACTAAGGTAAAATAGAACATACAATTAGGCTGAGCGTCACAGTCTATTCTTCCATGCAATCCTCTCGCTCTGCCTTTTGTAAATTGTTACGCTATACTTTGAAAACGGTTGGGTAAAAATAGAGAGAATGTTAAGGGACACGGTTCTTGAGGTACTGTGGAAATTGTAAAAACCATAAAAACCATGTTCAAATACGGACTGCCCCTATCAATCTCAACCATCCTAACCGGATTTCTCGCACAATTCTACAACTTTCTAATCGCCATCTACTGCACAGACTTGATGATAGGCAACTACCAAGTTGCATTAGGCCTCACCGCTCTAATAGCCTTCTTCGCCACACCAATAACCACCGTGCTCTTCCCAGCCTTCTCTAAACTCAACATGCAAAAGGAAAAAGAAATGCTGGGAAACGTTTTCCAGTTTTCCGTAAAATACGCAGCACTCCTTGTTGTACCAGCAACAGCACTGGTGATAGTTTTGGCGCAGCCAGCAGTTTTCACCCTGTTCGGCGAAAACTATGCAGAAGCCCCACTCTACTTATCCTTATATGCCATGATCTACCTCTTTTCTGCATTCGGAAGCTTAAGCGTTGGAGCCCTCATTAATAGCCAAGGAAAAACCAAAGTAAACCTGAAAATAACCCTTGTAACCTTAGCCACTGCACTCCCACTAAGCATAATCCTCATACCAACCTACGGAATAACCGGACTAATCATCACAACTTTAGTCAGCAGATTCCCAAGCACAATCATAAGCCTCTGGTGGATAAAAACACACCTCGCAGCCAAAATAGACCTTTCTTCATCAACAAGAATCCTAATAGCATCCGCAATAGCCGCTACTCCAACATACCTACTAACAACACAATTAACCCAGCCAGACTGGCTGACCCTAATCCTAGGAGCAACAATCTATCTAGCTTCATACATGATCACAGCCCCACTCATAGGCGCAATAAACAAAACAGACACCAGAAACCTCAAAGAAATGCTCAAAGCACTAGGACCACTCGCCCCCCTCTTCACCCTACCACTAAACCTCATCGAAAAACTAACAACCATCCTTCAAAAGTCATAATCACATTTGAATCCAAATAAGCAAAGTATGTAAAAACCTAGAGGGGGCAGGGGGATTCATTTCTAATTCGATTATTCACAGCAATTGCCATAAAAAACAAAAACAGAAATGTTCCTCTCTTCAACTTTCGCGCAGAGTCTATTGTTACTGCAAATATGGAATTTAACGATAGAATTATGCGCAGAACCTCATCGACTTATTCAGCGTTAAATCAAGGGGTTAAAAGTCGTAATAAACCTGTAATTTTTGAAGTCTTTAACATTCTCAGTGTAGACTGTTTCTATTTTATTCTCTTTTGCAGTAACGGCTAATACACAATCAAACACTCCGCCTCTGGACAATTTCTGTTTCTTCACAAGCTCAAAAACTTCCATAGGCGCATGTGAACTCGGGTTTACTTTTTCGATTTCACGGCACCCCCATAAACTCATGCACAAATCTGCAGCCTCATTCACTGGCAATGGATGCTCAACTCTCTTGGGGTTCGTAACTACCGCAAAAAATTCGTAGAGCACCTGCGGAGTCAAATAAGCCTCTATTTCACCCTGCAACGCCTTCTTGACGACGCTGCTGGCTTTCTTCTGATAAATAGACGACTTGTTATAAGCATGCACAAGGATATTCGTGTCAAATAATATCTTCATAAATCTCTTCCCTAGAGAGCCTTCCCTTAACCGCCCCAAGGTTCGGAGGATTATCCAACTTCTCAAGCACCTTCTTGGTTGCAAGGCACCCACGCACAAGGCTAAGCTTTGCCACACCCTTCTCAACTACATCGATATACAATACGTCGCCGTCAACCAACCCCAACTTCTCACGCACCTCACGAGGAAGATACACCTTGTCCCCATAATAGGTAGTCTCAGCCACCACAACCACCATATTACCCAACCAATTGGGCAAAATATAAACTTTATTCATGGACACGGTTTCCCTTGTTAAGCTTAGAAAAAACACGAAACCAAGTTGAAATCTTCAACATAAGCTCAGAAGACCAAACAACAGTAAAGCGCAAAATAATCGCCGTTCTAGGTCTAGCCTACAAACCAAACACAGACAACATGCGAGAAGCAAGATCCATACCCATCATAAACCAACTCCTAAAAGAAGGCGCAAACGTCACCGCCTACGATCCTGTTGCTGTCTCCAACGCTGAATCCATCTTCGGAGACAAAATCAAGTACGCCTCCTCAACTATTGAATGCCTAAAAAACACTGACTGCTGCATCATCGTAACCGAATGGCAAGAATTCAAAAAACTAAAGCCAGAAGACTTCACACAAAACATGCGAACCCCCATCCTAATCGACGGAAGAAGAATAATCAACCCAAAAGAATTCAGCAAAAAACTCAAATTCACAGCCATAGGACTCGGAGCACACACATAGTACAATTAAACAAGAGTCTACATTATGGAAGAAATCACATTCTGGACAAAATGAGTAAAACGTTACCCGAAACGTTTGACAAGATATACAAACTAACATGCGGGCTCCACCGTTATCCCGAGAGCTTCCGCCCCACCATAAAAAAAGAGAAGCTACCCCCTAGAAGCCTTGACGAAAAACCTAGCCCTTTTTTTCAAAGATTTCTTGGATGCCAGCACGCACAATCTATAACGCTTAAGAAGAAAAGCTTAAATCGTATACATTAATTACTTTGTAATATGAAGTTCGTTATGGACTCTGACTGCTTAATTAAGCTGACGAAGGGAAAGGCAAAGAGAGATGTTTCAATGTGCATAAAAGTGATCATACCACAAATAGTTAAGACGGAAACTGTAGATGACAGCAAAGCCTATGGTTATCCCGACCCGTTGGAGATCGAGAAGAATATTAAAACAGGAAAAATCAAGGTTGAACCAACGCATACGCCCCCTGAAATTCGCCATGTTGCGGAAACACTTAGGCTCAAAGGAGGAGAAACCGATGTCTACAGCCTGTTTCAGAAGGGAGGATTTACAGCCATCGCCAGTGACGACCAGAAATTCACTAGGAAAATGGAGGAGATAGGCATACCTTGCATCACACCCACAGCTTTAATAATCTACACTTGGAGGAAGGGTGCAATAGATAAAGAGAGAGCTTTAGAGCTTTTAGAAAACATCAAACCGATGGTCAGCGACGAAGAATATGTCCTATCTAAACTTGAGATTGAAAGAGGAGGTGAATCTCTTTGAGTATGACTCCAAAAACTACACGCATCCCTAAAAACCTTCTTAAAGTAATACAATTCCGAGTCAACAAAGAAGGATTAGATGAATCAACGGTGATAAGACAGCTTCTTCATCTAGGAGTTAAACAATACATATCCCAACTCTACAAAGAAGGCAAACTTTCTCTACGGGAAGCCTCGGAACTTCTAGGAACTCCCATCAGAGAAACCCTCGAAATACTCTGGCAAGAAGGCGTCAAAGGCAACATACTCGTCTCAACCCAACTAAAGGCACTAGAACTCACAAGAAAAACAACCAGTTAACAGAACGAGTTCTCATGAGATTATGTCAAGGATGTTTCAAGGAAGCCTAACAAGCTAACCCTCACCACAACCAAGCTCCCACGATTTGACAAAACTAGTCTCAGATGGAACAATCTTTCTAACCATCTACTTAACAGCCCCATTGATGAGAGCAGCAAACAAAACAGACACCCAAAACCTACAAGAGACCCTAGAAGAATTTGGCCCCCTCTCCTACATACTTAACATCCCACTAAACCTCATCGAAAAAATAACAACCATCGTTCAAAAGTCATAATCATATTTGCCTCCAAACAGTCAAGAATTGTTGAAACCTAAATGGGAAAAAGAATTCATTTAATAATCAAAAACAGCACATCTAAACATAGAGGGCAACCAAAACACGCAGCTACTCCTCGACACTGGGAAGATCCTCAGGCAACTCAAGATTAGAAGAAGAAGGACAACATGTTTTTTGCTTGTATCCTACTACTTCTAACCCTAGCCGCTGCATCTTTGCCTAAACAGCCCCATTTAATCTTCTTGAGCTCAGCAGCTAATGGTATCTAGGCTCCCGCCTGCCTCAAAAAGAATCCTTAAGACCCTAAACAACCAAAAGAAGTAGTAGTATACCCAATTTTTTTACTTTGGCACTACTACTTCTAACACACCACTCATTTTCGGCGCCCTAACAGCATCATATATCGGAGGAATTAAACTGTAACATAAAAGAAGTTGTTAACCATCAGTTTGTAGCCTCTTGTTCATCAACTTCTAAAGTCATATTATCTCCTAGCCATTGTTTAGGAGTAAACGCTTTCTCTTTTTTTAATAAAAAACACATGCATAAATTTTCACGTATACACCTAGGACTAAAACCGCTGCTAACTTACGAGACCAAACTCCTATCAATCCGATCCGAAACTCGTGAAACCGATTTATTCGATAGCAGTTGACAACTTTCAACTCTTAAAGGGACGCCAAAACATTACGGTAGAAAAGTATTTATTGGAGAAAATTCTACAAAGTCAATTATGGCAACATCTGTCAAAATGAGCGAAGAGGGAAAATGCAGCCTCGACGCCCTCCAAGCAAAGATTCTCCTCGCCACCGGAAAGAAGTTATCACAGCAAGAGCTTTTAGACATGTTAGTGAAGCTCTCAGCACAGCGAGAGGAAGAGTTAGTCAAACTCATAGCAGGAATTAAGCTTCCACTCCACCCTGAAGATCTTGAAAAGCTCATGAAGTTACCCACCGACTGGGGAGTTAAAACAAAAGAAGAAGAAATAGACGAAATCTTATACGGTTAAAAAGGCGGCAAACTAGCATGAGCATCTTCGTTGACACCGGACTTTTCGTAGCTTTCCACAACACCAAGGACGTAAACCACAGCAGAGCATTAGAGATCATGAAGAATATCGTCACTGGAAAGCTGGGATCCGTATACACCTCAGATTACGTTTTTGATGAAGCCGTTACCACAGCACTTGTTCGTACAAGAAGACCAGAGACAGCCCTAACCGTTGGAAGGATGATCCAAGGCGAATTTACTACCCCCTTTTTAGTGGTTCTCAGAGTGAACGCTACAGCTTTTAAAGAGGCTTGGAAACTTTTCTCACGATACGCAGAGAAGGGACTAAGCTTCACGGACTGCACTTCGGTAGCCCTCATGAGCATGAAGGACATTGAAAGCATAGTCAGTTTTGACACGGACTTCGATGGAATCGTACCAAGAATCTCATGAAAACCCTAGCACATGTAAAAGTGGGTCCACTACCCAAAATTATAGAGTGGATATCATGAGCAGCGTCGAAGTAACAAAACAAATACACAAAGACATAGACCAGCCACTCAAAAACTTAAGCATAAACCATCAAGAGACAGTACTCAAGGAAACCCACAACATAATTGAGAGCCTGGGAACGATAGAAAAAATATCCAAAAATAAAGCCCAAGCAATCAAATCTTCTTAATTCTTTCTGCCATTTTGAACAAGTCTGTTACCGTAGTTTTCTATGCAGGCTCTAATGTAACTTCGATGATGTGGTGTTCAAGCCTCTTTTCGAGTCCAAATCCTAGCAGTGCCCGTTGAATCTTCGGAATCGTAATGCGCCCATCCTTGCCCATCTGCGCATAAAAGCCCTCCCTGCCAAGATGAAAAAAATCGCTGGTAAACACGGTAACCTTCAAAACCTGCTCCGAATCCATCTTAAACTGCCACCTAACCCGCCTAGGAACCTGAACCCGATTCCCCCTCTGAAACATCGTCTTAAAAACAACCTTCTCAGTCAACGGCAACGACGAACACAACCATCCACAGACACTTAACGACACTTACAGACTCAATCTAACAACAAATAAAGCTTATTATCAAAAAAACAAACCCAAAAACAAACCGCCACAAAAACAAAAAAACATGGTCACCATCATCAACTAAAAAAAGAAATAACTAGAAGCTGCCAAACCATCAACACAAACCAAAAAATCTCTTCAACGATACTCAACTTACTTCTTGTCAACAAACTGCAAAATCCTTTATAAGCCAAAAATCATCCTTCTATTTACTATGACTACCCAAGTTCCTCTTCCTATTCTCATAACTAAAGAAAACAAATGGTTCGTTGCTTCATGCCCCATTCTGGACATTGCTACCCAAGGGAAGACAGAAAAAGAAGTTAAAGAAAACATGGCAGACCTCATAAACGACTATCTTAAAGACCCTGATACAGAAAAGCCAACTATAGAAGATTTTCTGTCTCTTTCGTTGACTAATATTCCTGTAAAAATACCAGAAGGTGTACTCAATCGTAAAGCTTCGACCACTATCGCAGCGAAAGGTAATTGAGATACTACGTTCAAACGGCTTTGAGCAGGTACGATCAAGTAAACACATTACCTTCAAGAAGAAAGTAGGCGAGAGAGTGCTAACAACATGGGTGCCTCATCATAGAGATGTCACCGTATTCGTGATACAATACATCATTAAACAAACTGAAAAGGAACGCTCCGAATTCGAATAAATCCTAACAAATGCCAGCAAATCCTCAGGCAACTCAAAAGAAGATAATAACTGAGAAACTGCAGAATCACAATTATTATCTACTTGTCTCCAATCTATGTTCAATCGTTTCATTTTTGCTGCTACAGAAACATAACTTTTCCCCATCAATTCAGCCGCTGCACTTCAACCTTGCTTAAGCCAGGCGTACAAACCATCTTCAGAGCACCAACCAGCATCTTCAACGCATCCTCCGAGCTAATCAATTCTCCAGACAAAATAACATTAGAAGTAGTTGTGCGTGAATCTGTAGGTTTCCGCACAACAACTTCTAACCCTTAACCTCCTGCTCCACTTCCTGTTCTAGACTTGATATATTCTCGAACTCAATTGACGCCCCTCACTGGTATTCATCAGCCATAGATCAGCTCATCTTTGCCTCAAATCTCAAACTATACCAAAAAAACGGAGAAGAGGCTCCACAATTTTAGGGTCAGACAAGAATCTGTGACACTTTCGTGTTTTACGTGAAATAAGAACACACACATTGCTGTTTTTCATGTGTCAGCAAAGCCTCAGCAACCTCCTAAAAAATCCTTTCAACGTTTAGAACATGCTCATGAAACTTAAACTGTAAACGAAGAACACTAATTTTTGAGTACTGCATTTATTTGTACGCCTTTTTTCTGTGTTTGGCATCATAAAGTATTACCGTTTTTTCATGCTCGTTTATTGTGTAAATAATCCTATAATTTCCAATTCTAAGAGTCCATTTGCCTAAGAGGTCTCCCCGCAAAGGTTTCCCTAAAACCGGGTCTTTTTCGAGCTTCCTTATGGCTGAATCTAATCTTCTTTTTGTTTGGGCATCAAGTTTGCGGAAGTCTTTTTCAAAAGTCCTTGTGACTCGGAGCCTATATTTCTCCAGACTTTTTCAGCTCCTTGAAGAATTCGCTGTAGTCCCTAACTCTTCCCGCTTTAACATCTTCTTCAGCTTGCTTTATGCATGACATGGCTTCTTTATCTTCCAGTATGTTAAAACTTTCAACTACTTCCTCAAGCAAGCTGCTCACCCTCATCAGCAGAGCCCTATCTTCATCCGTCAGAAGAACTCTTTCAGTCATAAACTCACCAAAACATATTCAGTAAAACTCGATATTTTAACCTATTCATCTCAAATTCCACCAGTTCAACAATCATTTTTTCCTCTTTTTCTGTACCATTTTTTACACCCTAATGTAAACCAAACCCATTTTCACGAAGAGGCTACCCTCAATAGTTTAATGCAACCTCTTCACTTTTATACAGAATTAACATAAAATACAAGAGGTGAGAACATGACAAAAGGAGTACCGAAAAAAGACGGATCTGGAAAAGGAAGAGGACAATCTGGAAAAGGTTGCGATGGAATAGAAAGAAAAAGAACCGGACGGAATAGATAGAGTCTACCTGTAAATTGGTCTGAAGTCGCCTACACTTCTGTAATCATCAACCTAATTATTGTCTCTGATAGGTCTACATGCTGTTTATTTTAAGGTGGATGATAGATGTTTGAGGCTAGTTTGAAATAATCAGTAATAATCTATCCTTCTGGAGGAGATTCTAAGACTCCAATTTCTGTATATTCTCTATATCTTCAGTTTTCCATCTTACCACCCTCTTCATCATCGAAAAATCTGCAATTATCCTTCAAAAGTCATTGCCATATTTGGAACCAAATATCAAACTATGTTAAAAACCGAGGGGGAGGGGGCATCATTTCCAAATCAAAAATTATCCACAGCATTTGCCGCCACAACCAACATTCCAACAATCAGCAAAACAGCGAAGTAACGCCTGCTCAAATCTGTCTCTTCCAAAATCGATTTACCAGCAAACACAAATAAACCTAATTACAGAAACCGATATATCCACACTCAAGTACTCACAAGCGCACGCAGAAAAAAAGTAACTAATCACTGTATGCATGCATATTCCCAAGAGGAAATGCTATTTCTGATACGTAC
>Ga0307421_1001085_pt1 | contig 16969 bp, 14 predicted proteins | sample SalMarWE160270MG_FD_202163 | JGI IMG/M metagenome (GOLD analysis project Ga0307421, IMG submission 202163) | Salt marsh sediment microbial communities from the Plum Island Ecosystem LTER, Massachusetts, United States - WE1602-70 | ecosystem: Environmental > Aquatic > Marine > Intertidal zone >...
CGGCCGGACTGACGGCGCGTCTCATCGGCCAGGTCTATGGGGACGACGAGCCGCCCCCGCAGGTGCTCACCCGCGAGCTTCCCGAGGATGCCGAGCTGTGGGGGGAGTGGCTGGGTACACGGAGAGGATCGGCGGTGTCGCTTCGGGTGCCGCGGAGCGGGGTCAAGCGGCGTCTGCTGGAGACGGCGGAGACGAACGCGGCCGAGGAGCTGACCCGATCACGTCTGCGCCGTCACCACGATCACAACGCGCGGGCGAAAGCGCTTCGCAGTCTCGAAGAGATCCTCGACCTTCCGGAGTCGCCGCTTCGGATCGAGGCCTACGACGTCTCCACCCTTCAGGGCACCGACACGGTGGGTTCGATGGTAGTGATGGAGGACGGCCTTCCCCGGCGCGGCGAGTACCGCCGCTTCAGGGTGCGTGAGGTTGCCGGCCAAGACGATTTTGCCGCATTGGAGGAAGTGCTGCGCCGGCGCCTGACCGCCTACCTGCGTGAACGGAAGGTGCCGGTGGAGGAGAGGGGACGTTTTGCCTATCCGCCGTCGCTGCTGCTGGTGGATGGGGGAGCCGGGCAGGTATCTCGGGCGGTGAAGGTGGTCGAAGAGCTGGGTCTCGCCATCCCGGTCGCCGGCCTGGCCAAACGGATGGAGGAGGTCTACCTGCCGGGGCGCAGTGATCCCATTCGTATCCGGCGCGGAGAAGAGGCCCTGTACCTGCTGCAGCGGGTGCGCGACGAAGCGCATCGTTTTGCCGTGGCTTACCACCGATCGGCGCGGGGACGTCGTATGGTTGATTCCGTGCTCGATGCCGTTCCCGGTGTTGGACCGGCGCGGAAGAAAGCATTGCTGCGCCGGTTCGGCTCGTTGAAGCGCCTGAGCCAGGCAACGCTGGAGGATTTGACGGAGGTGGTGCCCGCCGCGGTGGCCGAGGAGATCCGGAGCCGGCTCGGCGGGGACCCGGGGAGTGACGGGAATTCGAAGGGCTGAAATGGCGGAGAGGCCACAACTTGTTGTGATCACCGGGATGTCGGGCGCCGGCCGCTCCTTGGCGGGTAAGGCGCTTGAGGACGTCGGGTTTTTTGTCATCGACAATCTCCCGGCGAACCTCATTTCACAGGTCGTGGAGGATGCCGACCTCGCCGTCGACACCAGGCGGAGGCAGCTCGCAGTGGCCGTGGATACCCGGGGCGGGCTGTCGTTCGACGAGCTGGAAGAGGTGCTTCTGGTCCTGGATGTCGACGGCGTGCCGACCACGCTGCTGTTCCTGGACGCCGACGACGAGGTTCTCGAGACGCGGTTTGCCGAGTCGCGGCGACCCCATCCGGTTGAGGCGCCGACGCTGGCCGAATCGATTTCTCTGGAGAGGCAGGCCCTGGAGGATCTCAGGGGAGAGGCGGATGTGGTGATCGACACATCCGACCTCAGCGTTCACGAGCTACGCGACGCCATCGGCGAGGTGTTCGCCGGAGAGCGGCCGCGCCGCCCGCTGCGGGTGGCCGTCACTTCGTTTGGTTTCAAGCACGGCGTCCCCCGTGTGGTGGATCTGCTGTTTGATGTGCGTTTCCTTCCCAATCCCCACTGGGACGCAGAGCTGCGCCCTCTGACCGGGCTCGACACCAGGGTTCGCGAGTATGTGCTGGCTCATGAGGACACGGCTTCTTTCCTGGACCGGGCGCACTCGCTGCTCGAGTTCCTGCTGCCTCGCTACGAGAAGGAGAAGAAGTCCTACCTCACGGTGGGGATCGGCTGCACGGGCGGGAGGCACCGTTCGGTGGTGCTGGCGGAGGAGCTGGCGGCGTGGCTATCCGGGCGAGACGTCGAGGTCAGCGTTCGTCACCGGGACATGGGCCGATGAGCGAGCTGTTGGTGGAGCCGCTGCTGGAGGATCTGGATCTGGACTATGAGGGTCTACACGTGGTGGCGATCGGCGGGGGGCACGGTCTGGCTCAAGCGTTGCTGGCGGTGCAGGATTACGCCGACGTCATCACCGCCATCGTCAACGTGGCCGACGACGGTGGCTCCTCGGGCCGATTGGCCCCGGCTCTGGGCATCCCCCCGCCCGGTGACATCAGGAGAGCGCTGCTGGCCCTGAGTCCCGAAGAGACGCTCTGGCGCCGCCTCATCGAGTATCGCTTCGAAGGGGGGGACATCGCCGGCCATTCCTTGGGGAACCTGATCCTGGCCGCGCTCACCGAATTCTCGGGCAGTTTCGAAGATGCGCTGCGTACCGCGGCGCGTCTGCTCGAAGCTCGGGGCAATGTGGTTCCGGTCAGCCCGCAGCCCTTGCACCTGGAGGCCACCATCGATGGCGTCGATGTCGTGGGGCAGGTGGCGGTGGCTTTGGCCCGAGGCCGGCTCGAAGAGTTGCGGCTGCTTCCGACTGATGCTCCGGCCAGCCTGGAGGCGCTGGAGGCCATCAGCGACGCCGATCAGATCGTCATCGGGCCCGGCAGCCTCTTCACCTCTCTGGCTTCGTGTCTGAAGGTGTCGGGAATCGCCGAGGCGCTGAACGCGTCGGAGGCACAGGTGGTCTACATAAACAATCTCACCACCCAGGACGGCGAGACCCTAGGCATGGATGCGGTTGACCACGTCGAGGCGCTGCTCCACCACACCGGCATCAATGCCCCGGACGTTGTCGTCGCCAACGAGGGCTCCTTCGCTGTGCCGGTCACCGTAGAGGCGCTCCGCGCCGATGGCGAGCGGCTGGAACGGCTGGGGATTCGCCTCGAAACGGGCGACCTGGCCGATCCGACGGCCGATTGGCCGCAGCACGCGCCGGCCCGGCTGGGAGCGATTCTGCGGCGGCTAGCGTGAGGCCGCCGGCTGAGGAGACTCCGTGATCAGATTCCCTACGCTCGACGACCTCGAGGTAGACGCCCGCACCGTGTTGGTGCGGGCCGACCTGAATGTTCCGCTCGAAGGCGGCAAGGTGGGTGATGACTTCCGCATCCGTTTCAGCCTGCCCACCATCCAGGAACTCCGCGAGAAGGGAGCCGCGGTGGTGGTTTGCAGCCACCTGGGCCGACCGAAGGGTTTTGATCCCGAGCTGTGCATGGCGCCGGTGGCGGCCCGGCTGGGTGAACTGGGCGGTTTTGTGGTGCACGCGGCGAGTGATGTTGCCGGCGAGGGCGCGCAGCGGGCCGTAACCGATGCAGGCCCGGGCGAGGTCGTGCTCCTCGAGAACACACGATTCGAAGACGGAGAGAAGAAGAACGACGCGGCCCTGGCCGATGCCCTGGCCGCGCTGGCCGACGTGTTTGTGCTCGATGCCTTCGGGTCGGCGCACCGGGCCCATGCCTCGACGGTCGGTGTTGCCGAGCGGCTTCCCTCGGCGGCGGGGTGCCTGATGGTCGACGAGATTGAGGCTTTCACTCGGCTGCTGCAGGAGCCGGATCGTCCCTATGTGGTGCTCCTCGGTGGAGCCAAGGTCTCGGACAAGCTCGGTGTGATACGGGCCCTGTTGCCCAAAGTGGACGTCATGCTCGTGGGTGGGGCGATGTGTTTCACCTTGCTCGCCGCCGAGGGCTACGAGGTGGGGGAGTCTTTGCTCGAGCGCGACAGGATCGACGAGGTCAAAGAGGTGCTCGACGGTGACTACGGGGGCCGGATCACTCTTCCGCTCGATCTGCTGGCCGCCGATCGTTTCGAGGAGAACACGGCTTTCCGTGTGGTACCGGCGACCGCGATCCCCGAAGGCACGATGGGTCTCGACATCGGCCCAAAGACGGTGGAGAGGTTCTCGTCGATCATCGCCGGCGCGGACACCCTGTTCTGGAACGGGCCGATGGGCAAATTCGAGTGGGAGGCTTTTGCCGGGGGAACCATGGGAGTGGCAAAGGCGGTGGCGGGGGCCGACGCCTACACCGTCGCCGGCGGAGGGGACAGTGTGGCCGCGCTGCGCTCGTTCGGCATGGAGACGTCGATTTCCCACCTGTCCACCGGTGGCGGCGCCGGACTGGAACTACTGGAGAAGGGGACTCTGCCCGGGCTTCAAGCACTCGAGAGGTGGTGTGATGCGTAAGGACCTGATGGCCGGCAATTGGAAGATGAACTCGACTCATCTGGAGGCCATCCAGATGGTGCAGAAACTCGGCTATCGGCTCGACCCGGCCGACTACGAGCGGGTTGATGTGGTGGTGTGTCCGCCCTTCACCGCGCTGCGGTCGGTGCAGACGGTGATCGAGAGCGACTATCTGCCCATCGAGCTTGGGGCCCAGAACGTGCACTGGGAGGAGTCGGGTGCGTTCACCGGGGAGGTGTCGCCGCCCATGCTGGCTCGCCTGGGAGTCAAGTGGGTCATCGTCGGTCACTCGGAGCGGCGCCAGATGTTCGGCGAGGACGACAAAGTGGTGGCCCGCAAACTGCGGGCGGTGCTGGAGCACCAGATGACACCGATTGTGGCGGTCGGCGAGACGCTGGAACAGCGTGAGGAGGGTATCACCGAGGAGGTCATCGGCACCCAACTGCATGGGGCTCTGGACGGCCTTGACGCTGAGACGGTGGCTTCCCTGGTGGTGGCATATGAGCCCATCTGGGCTATCGGCACCGGCCGGACGGCCAGCGACGACCAGGCAGCCGAGGCCATCGGCTTCTTGCGGGGGCGGGTGGCAGAGGCCTGGGGCGAGGAGACCTCAGAGCGGGTGCGTATCCTCTACGGCGGCTCGGTAAACCCGGGCAATATCGCCGGCCTGATGGCGAAACGGGATATCGACGGTGGCCTGGTTGGCGGTGCGTCACTGGACCCGGACAAATTCGCTGCCCTTGTGCGCTACTGGATGTAGCCGGGCCGGGCCGCCACAGCCGGCTGGAGCCGGTCGGGCCTCATGACCGCTACGGTCTAGGACACAGGATCACTGGAGACAGGACATGACGACCAAACTCGTGCTGCTGCGGCACGGCGAGAGCGAGTGGAATCTGGCCAACCGATTCACCGGCTGGACCGATGTCGGCTTGAGCCCAAAAGGGGAGGAGGAGGCCGACGCCGCCGGCCGGCTCCTGACCGAGGAGAAATACGATTTTGATCTCGCCTTCACTTCAGTGCTCAAGCGCGCTCTGCTGACGCTCTACCGAACCCTTGCGGAGATGGACCGCCTCTGGATCCCTGTTGAGAAGCACTGGCGGCTCAACGAGAGGCACTATGGCGCCCTGCAGGGCCTGAACAAGGCGGAGACGGCGGCCCAACACGGCGACGAGCAGGTACACATCTGGCGGCGGTCGTATGACATTGCCCCGCCGCCGCTGGACCCGGACGACGAGCGGCACCCGCGTCATGAGCCCTGCTACCGGGATCTCGCCCCGGACCTGCTTCCGGCCACGGAGAGCCTCAAGGACGTTGTCGGGCGCATGCTGCCGTTCTGGCACGATTTCATCGTTCCTGCCCTTCGTTCAGGACGGCGAGTGCTGGTCTCGGCGCACGGCAACAGCCTGCGTGCGTTGGTAAAACATCTGGATGGGATCTCCGACGAGGAAATACCGGATCTGAACATCCCCACCGGCATTCCCCTGGTCTACGAGTTGGATGAAGATCTTCGCCCGGAGGGCCACTATTACCTGGGCGATCCTGAGGCGGCGGCGGCGGCGGCCCAAGCCGTTGCCGATCAGGCCAGGCAGGGTTCGTGAACTTGGGGTATGGAATCGGCGGTCTAGGTGCTAAGTGGCCCGGAATGACTTGCCTAGGAATCTGCTCCGGTCCATACTTCCCGCAGCGGCCGGCGTCGTTTGCGGGCCGTGAAACGAAGGGGACTCGCCCGTGATCGATGGCATTGTCATCATCGTCCACATCATCCTGTCCGTGGCCCTCATCGCCTTTGTCCTGCTGCATGCAGGCCGGGGCGGCGGCCTCTCCGAGGCTTTTGGCGGGGGCATGGGACCGCTGGGAGGCCTTTCAGGGTCCACGGTGGTCGAGCGTAATCTCGACAGGATCACGGTGGTGGTGGCCGTGCTGTTTACTTTCACCACGCTCACTTTGGTGTTGCGGCTGTCCTGAGGTTTCAGGAGGCTGGGTCCCGTTCATGCAATCTAGAAGGAGGAAAGTTTGAAGTACCTGCAACGTCGTGGGATGTGGCTGGCGCTTCTCCTCGTGTTTGCTCTCGTGATAGCGGCTTGTGGCGATGACGATGCCATCACCACAACCTCTGAAGCGACGGCCACGACGGAGGGCGTCACCACAACCGTCGGAGAAACGGAAACCACAGTAGCCCCCGAAGTCACAACTCTTTCGGGTCTGAAGGTCATCGACGACCTCACCTTTGAGGTCGAGTTGACCACCGCCGATCCTGAGTTCCCGCTTCGACTGGCATACGCTGCGTATTTCCCGCTGCCACAGGCATTCTTCGATGATCCCGACGCCTATGAAGAGGCCCCCATTGGGAACGGCCCCTTCATGATGGACGGTGTCTGGAACCACGATCAGAACATCATGCTGACGGCGTGGGAGGACTATCCGGGTTCGAACACGCCGCAGGTCGGCTCGATCGAATTTGTGATCTTCGCTGATCTGGCGACGGCCTACAACGAGGCCCTTGCCGGCAACCTGGACGTCGTGGACACGGTTGTGCCCGACTTCCTCGAGGTGTACGAAGCCGATTTCCCCGACAGGAACGCCGAGGCGCTCACCACGGGTATCGGCTATCTGGGATTCCCCGCTTATTTGGAGTCGTACACGAAGGAAGTGCGGCAAGCCCTGAACATGGCCGTCGACATCGACCTTGTCGTGGAGTCGGTCTTCCAGGGTGCTCGTGACCCGGCGCACTCGGTGATCCCGCCGAACCTTGCCGGGGCGCGGGATTTTGTTTGCGATAGCTGGAGCTACGATCCAGTTGCAGCGAAGGCGCTGTGGGACGCGGCCGGCTTCACCGACGAGATCCACGTCTGGTTCAACGAGGGCTCCGGCCACGAGTTGTGGGTCGAGGCCATTGTGAACCAGTGGGGAGCGAACCTGGGAATCGACACCTCCGCGGTTGTGTTTGAGCCGACGGAGTGGTCGGAGTACCTGCCGACGCTCGACGCACAGGAAGCCACCGGGCCGTTCCGCCTGGGCTGGGGCATGGACTATCCGTCGCCCTATAACTTCCTGCATCCGCTGTTTGCCACCGAGATGGCTCCGCCGGTTGGATCGAACAATGAGTTCTACAACAACCCGGACTTCGACCAGGCTCTGGCCGATGGTGTGGCAGCCTTTGCCGCCAGCGGCTCCCTGGCCGATGCCATCCCGTTCTATCAGCAGGCCGAAGACATGCTCTGTGAAGATGCGCAGGTTATCCCTGTGTACTTCAGCAAGAGCCAGTACGTCTGGGGCACCGGCGTCGACAACATCGTTGTGGACGCGTTTGGTGACCTCGGCTACACCGTGGCCACCGCCGACGACGACCACGTGTCGACGGCCCTTGTCGAGCCCGAGCACCTGATCCCGACGACCAGCAATGAGTCGGAGGGTATTGCCGTGCTCCGTGCTCTCTTTGCCCCGCTGATTCAGTACGACCCGACCACGATGGAGCAGTTCCTGTTGGCTGCGGAGTCGGTTACCTCCGACGACGGCGGCTTGACCTGGACCATCGTGCTCAAGGACGGCTGGACGTTCCACAACGGTGAGCCGGTGACGGCATCGTCGTTCGTGGATGCGTGGAACTACGGGGCCTACGGTCCGAACGGTCAGCAGAACAACAGCTTCTACGCGGGAATCGTCGGTTACGACGCGATCAACCCTGAGACCGAAGAGGGTTAGAACGTCGAGTCGAGTTTCGCAGAAGCGAAACAGTGAGAGAGGGGCGGCCCAGCGGCCGCCCCTCTCCCGTCTTTCTAGGCTCGTTCCACATTGGGCCGGACGCATTTGACCGGCTAGGGTTCGACTGTCACCGAAGCGAGGGTCTGACTCTTGGGCCGCTACATCATTCGCCGGATGCTTCAGTTCATTCCGGTGTTTTTTGTGACCACTTTCATGATCTTCCTGATGGTCTACGCCATGCCCGGAGACCCCATCCGAGCCCTGGCCGGCGACCGGCAGATGTCGGCATCGACGCTAGAAGCGTTGCGAGAACGCTACAACTTGAACGACCCGTTCGTGGTCCAGTACGGCAAGTACATGAAAGGAATCTTCGGGTTCCTGTGGCTCGATGGCGACTTGGGCACGGACTTCAGAGGCCAGCCGGTTACCGAGAAGCTGGCCGCCAAACTGCCGATCACCATTCGCCTTGCCTTGATGGCGTTCGGCTTTGAGGTGGTGATCGGCATTCTTGCCGGGATCCTGGCCGGGGTGCGGCAGAAAGGTTTTGTGGACAACCTGGTCTTAGTGAGCACCCTGGTGGTGATTGCGATACCCATCTTTGTGCTGGGCTTCATAGCCCAGTACATGCTGGGGGTGAGATTCGGCATCATGCCGATTTCCTACAACGCCAGGGATCCTCTTTTCAGCCTGCTCATGCCCTCGCTGGTACTGGGCTCGGTGTCGTTGGCCTACATCGCCCGCCTTACCAGAACCAGCCTGGTGGAGAACCTGCGCGGCGATTACGTGCGCACCGCAACCTCCAAGGGTCTCTCGCGGCGGCGAGTAGTGGGTATCCACACGCTGCGCAACTCGATGATCCCGGTGGTCACCTTCTTGGCCATCGACCTGGGCGCCCTGATGGGTGGCGCCATCATCACCGAGACCATCTTCAACGTTCCCGGCATCGGACGAGAGATATACGACTCGGTGACGCACCAGGAGAACGCGGTGGTGGTGGGGATCGTGACCTTCATGGTGATTGTGTACATGCTGGCCAACCTGGTCGTTGATGTGTTATACGCCGTACTCGATCCGAGGATCCGTTATGACTGAACCGTTCAACGAAGGCACACCAACACCGCTGGAGGCCGTCGAAGGGCTAAAGACCGGGCCTGAGGCGAGCCTGTGGTCGGATGCCTGGCGCCAGCTGCGGCGTCGGCCTATGTTCATCATCTCGGCATTTCTGGTTGTGCTCATGATGCTGATCGCTCTGTTTCCCGGGCTGTTCAATTTCTCCGGCTACGACCCGCGCGACTGCCCACTCGCGGTGGACGGTGTGCCGAACGTAAGACTGGGCCCCAGCGCCGAGCACTGGTTCGGCACCGACCTCCTCGGCTGTGACTACTACGCCCGTGTCATCTACGGGGCTCGGGTTTCGATCTCCATCGGCATCATCGTCACCGTCTTTTCCACCCTCGTTTCTCTTGTCTTTGGCTCGATCGCCGGCTACTACGGGGGCTTTATCGACACGTTTATCGCCCGCATCACCGATGTGGTGTTCGCCATTCCTGTGATCTTGGGCGGCATCCTCATCCTCAGCCTGTTCAGACAAAGGGGGATCTTGCTGGTGAGTGTGGTGCTCATCGTTTTGGGCTGGCCGACGATGCTGCGCCTGGCGCGCTCGTCGGTGCTGTCGGTCAAGGAGAACGAGTACGTGGATGCGGCCCGCGCCCTCGGCGCCAGCAACTTCCGGATTATCCGGCGCCACATCCTTCCCAATTCTCTGGCGCCGGTCATCGTCTACGCCACCATCACCGTGGGGGTGATCATCTCCGCAGAAGCGGCGCTGTCGTTCCTCGGGGTGGGACTGCAGCTGCCGGCCATCTCCTGGGGCCTCATGCTCGCCGCCGCCCAGAACCGGCTGCGTACCGATCCGCACCTACTGCTGTTTCCTGGGCTCTTCCTGTCCATCACCGTGTTCGCCTTCATCCTGCTGGGTGATGCCCTGCGCGACGCCCTCGATCCCAGACTGCGCTGATGGCGACCGATCAGATCTTCAAGAAAGACAGCATCGGTGAACGCCCGCTGGACCCCCAAGCGCCGCTGCTCAGCGTGGAGGACCTCCATGTCGAGTTCCGCATGGGAGTGGGCACGGTGCAGGCGGTCAACGGCCTCAGCTATGGCCTGGACCGCCACGAGACGCTGGCCATCCTCGGTGAGTCGGGCAGCGGGAAGAGCGTGAACGCACAGGCGGTCATGGGCATTATCGATACGCCACCCGGCTACATCACCCAGGGGAGCGTGAAGTTCCGTGGTGTGGAGCTGCTCGATCTGCCGGAGACACAGCGCCGCAGCGTACGCGGCGAGCGAATCGCCATGATCTTTCAGGATGCCCTCACCGCGCTCAACCCGGTTTTTTCGGTGGGCTGGCAGATCGCCGAGATGTTCCGCATCCATCGGGGGCTCTCAAAGAAAGAGGGATTCGAGAAGGCGATCGAACTGATGGAGCGGGCGAGGATTCCACTGGCCCGCGAGCGGGTGAACTCGTATCCACACGAGTTTTCCGGGGGAATGCGGCAGCGGGTCATGATCGCCATGGCGCTGTCGCTGGATCCGGACATACTCATTGCCGACGAGCCGACGACGGCGCTCGACGTGACGGTGCAGGCCCAGATCATGGAGCTGCTCAGGGAGCTGCAGCAGGAGACCGGCATGGGCCTCATTCTCATCACCCACGACCTCGGTGTGATCGCCGAGGTGGCCGACAACGTGGTGGTCATGTATGCGGGCCGGGAGGTGGAGACCGGGGAGATCAATGAGGTGTACCACCATCCGGCCCACCCCTACACCATCGGGCTCATGGATTCGATTCCGCGGCCTGATCTCCACACCGAACGTTTGGAGCCGATTGTGGGCCAGCCACCCGATCTCATGCACATCCCCTCGGGCTGCCCTTTCCATCCCCGATGCCGCTATCGAAAGGACCGCTGCGTTACCGAGGTGCCCAGTCTGGCCTCCGTCGATGGGGATCGGCTCAGCGCCTGCCACTACTGGGAGGAGGTGATGCGTGAGCGTGCCCACAAGTGATCCGACGGAACGAGCGTCGGTGAATTCGGCGCCGGGTCTCGACGGCGACGAGGTGGAGAAGACGGCGCCGCTGGGTCCGCCGACAGATCCCGACATCATCCTCCGGGTGGAGAACCTGGTGAAGTATTTCCCCATCACCCGCGGCATCATCATCCAGCATCGCATCGGGACGGTGAAGGCGGTCGACGACATCAGCTTTGATCTGCGCCGGGGTGAGACCCTGGGCCTGGTCGGCGAATCGGGCTGCGGCAAGACCACCACGGCCCGCACCATCCTGCGCCTAGAGAAGCCGACGAGTGGCTACGCCTGGTACAGGGGCGAAGACATCTTCACCATGAACCGGCAGGAGATGAAGGCGATGCGTCGCGAGATCCAGGTGATCTTCCAGGATCCCTACGCATCGCTGAACCCTCGCATGACGGTAGGTGACATCGTCGCCGAGGCCTGGCGCATCCACAAGGGGGTGCTGGCGCCGCAGAAGCAGAGGGCGCGCACCCACGAGCTGTTAGAGCTGGTGGGACTTAACCCCGATCACATCAACCGTTACCCACACCAATTCTCCGGCGGGCAGCGGCAGCGCATCGGAGTGGCACGCGCCCTCGCGCTGAACCCGAGCATCATCATCGCCGACGAGCCGGTGTCGGCACTCGACGTGTCGGTTCAGGCCCAGGTGGTGAACCTTCTCGAAGACATCCAGGATGAGTTGGGCGTCGCCTACCTGTTCATCGCCCACGACTTGTCGGTGGTGCGGCACATCTGTGACCGCATCGCCGTGATGTACCTGGGCAAGATGGTCGAGTTGGGAAACGAGTACGACATCTACGACAACACCTCGCACCCGTACAGCGAGGCGCTGCTCTCGGCGGTACCCATCCCGGATCCGGCCAAGAGGGATCCGGAGCGTCGCATCCTTCTGGAGGGGGATGTGCCCAGTCCGGCCGACCCGCCGTCGGGATGCCGGTTCCGCACTAGGTGCTGGAAGGCGCAGGAGGTGTGTGCCGGGAACGTGCCGGAGCTCATCAATCGAGGGACCGGGCATCCGGTGGCCTGCTACTTCCCCCAGGTCGAATTTTCTCCAGATGCACCGACGGGACGGTCTGCGTCCTGACCCCCTCCGGCGTCAAACGCCGGGCCCGGGTTGCACAAAACCGGTTTCGTAGGCGGCGATGACGGCCTGGGTGCGGTCTCGCACCCCCAGTTTCATAAGCACCGCCTTCACGTGGCTCTTGACCGTCTCGTGCCCGACATACAGCTCTTCGGCGATCTCCCGGTTCGAATGGCCCCGCGCCATCAGCCGCAGCACCTCTTTTTCGCGGTCGGTGAGATCGCCGATGCGGGATTGCTGTTCGGCGGAGTCGATCTTGGAGACGAAGTGCTCGATGAGGCGCCGGGTGATGGCAGGGAAGATGAGCGACTCGCCGGTGGCCACCATACGAACGGCGTCGATCAGCTCGGCTGGCGGCACCCTCTTGAGCAGGAAGCCGCTGGCTCCGCAGCGCAGGGCCTCGTAGACGTATTCGTCCAGCTCGAACGTGGTGAGCACGAGAACGCGGGGACCATCGTCGCCGCTGTAGGAGATCTCACGGGTGGCGGCCAGGCCGTCGAGATTGGGCATGCGGATGTCCATGATGACGAGGTCCGGATGAAGCTCGTTGGCCTTCTCGATGGCCTCGTTGCCATCCTCGGCTTCACCTACGACGGTGAGGCCCTTCTCGCTGTCGAGCACGGCGCGCAGGCCCACTCGCACCAGTGGATCGTCGTCTGCGATGAGGATCTCGATCTGCTGCTTCATGCTCCGTCCACGGGCAGCCTTACCCACACTCGGAACCCACCCTCGGGGCGGGACCCGGCCTGCACGCTACCTCCAAGCATGGCGACTCGCTCGCGGATGCCGGCGAGTCCACGCCCGCCCGCGCTTTCTTCGCCGAGCCTAGGGGTCTCTGGGATAGGGGTGGGGGTGTCGTTGACCACCTCCACCTCGAGGGCGGCGCCACGGCGCGACAAAGAGACCCGGGTGGGCACGGGCCCGGCGTGTTTGATCACATTGGTGAGGGCCTCCTGCACGATGCGGTAGGCGGAGCGGCCCACCTCGCTGGACACGTCGTGAACCGGGCCCTCGGTGGTGAGGCGGATATCGATACCGGCGCGGGCGGTGTCGTCAACCAGGGCCTGGATGCGGTCGATGCCAGCTTGCGGCGCCCGCGTTGCCGCCGTGCCCTCCTCGCGCAGGATGCCGAGAATGCGGTCGAGTTCGGTGAGGGCACGCCGGCCGCTGGTTTCGATGTGTTCCAGGGCCTCCTTGCCGAACTGCGGGTCGGTGTCGTACACGTGCCGTCCCGCCCCTGCCTGCACCACGATCATGGTGAGGGTGTGGCCCACGGAATCGTGCAGCTCGTGGGCGAGGCGGGTGCGCTCTTCCAAGACGCTGGTGCGGCGGCGCAGCGCTGCGGTCTGCTGGGCCGCAGTAGGGCTCAGCAGCGAGCGGGCCAGCTGGCCGTACAGGGCTCCGATGGCGTTGACAAAGTGAGCGAACAGGGGAGTCAGCAGGACGCCGACGACCGGCAGCAGCCAGAAGGCGGCCAGTTTTGGGCTGGAGGGCTCGATATCGGTGCCGGCAACAATGGCCAGGGGGAGAGCCACAGTGGCCAACACCCACGCGATACCCGTGACCACAACCACAAAACCGAGGATGCCGAGGGGGAAACGGAGCATGAGCCAGGTGAAAGACCGCCATGTGGAAATGTCGGACATGATGGCCTTTGCCTTCTGCATCACTCCCGTGATACCGGCGGTGGGGTTTGGCGGCTGGGGGATGGTGATGCCGAGCATTGCGGAGGTGAAATGCCGGTCCAGGTCGGCCATGGCCCGCCAGGCGAGCACGCTGAGAGCGAGGAGCGGCACTCCGATCCACACGACGATCAGCCCCACGGATACGGAGGTGGCGACGATGAGGAATACAAAGGTGAATATGCCCAGGGGGAATCCGATGAGCAGGTAGATCAGTCGGCGGTACGTGATCGGCCTGGCGAGGGCGGAGAAGTAGCCCATCAGTGGCAGCACTCACCGCTTGTGCCGTGTTCATTCGGGTCAGAACGGCCAAGGCCGGGGAACTTCTCTGCCGGGCTCACCGGCAGCACGATACGCGTTGAGGCATCGGAAGCGGAAGCTATAGAGGCTTTTCGCTTGCACATTGGGCCGCGGTTTGGTGGGCGGATTCTGGATCTGGCCATGGCATCACTGTGGCACGAGAAGTGCCTGGTGTCGTCACGCCGGAGGGTGAAAACGGCCTCCCCCTGGGGGGTGATTGCAGCGTCGGGTTTGGCGCTGGGGGAGTAGTAGAGCGACAGGAAGCTGATGGTGACTCGACAGGGGGCAGGGGTATACTCCCGGAGCCCGAGTCGGAGTGGCGGAATTGGTAGACGCGCTAGGTTGAGGGCCTAGTGCCCTATTAACGGGCGTGGGGGTTCGAGTCCCCCCTCCGACACCGACAGGCCCGGCGACGCCGGGCTTCTTCAGTACCTCTCACGCAGGGTGTGGGGAAGGCACGCCGGGGCTATGCCGGACGCGAACAGGAAGTCCGCTCCCGCAGGTGTTTGCGGGAGGCGGAACAGGCTAGGCCTACTTCTTCTTCAGGAGGTCGGGAGGAATCACCGCGGCCATGTCGTAGGCGTAGTAGCAATTGGTGATCTGCGCATCAGAGAGCCGCTCACGGGCAAATACCGAAGTGCCCTGGCTCGGTAGCAGTTCGACGGGGTCGCACTGTGTCTTGGGGACGTTGACCAGCTCGACGGAGGACCCGTCACCGAATTCGAGCACAAGCTCGTCGGACCCCGCCAGCTTCCTCCTCTTCACATCGACCTGGACAAGATCACTGAGGTTGTGCCCGGTCTGGGTCTTCTTGCCGCTGACGAAACCCTCCTCCGTCACCATGATGCGGTCGGCGGTGAAGCAGATCGCGTGTGTCCACATGGCGGTTCCGGCGGTGAGAAAGCTGCTCTTTTTGCCGGTGAGTCCATACAGGGGCCGCTCACCCTCGGGAATGGACGCCACGTATTCGAGGAGCTTGTTGATGTCTTCCGGCGGCAGCGACTTCCACACGAACTTCGGCACTTGAATCCTCCACTTTGCTGGTGACAGCATCGCGCTCTAGCGGCGAGGTTTCACAGGGACGAATGGCACAGCCCCGTTCAGGGCAGGTTCTCACTCCATTCGGCGGGCAGCGCAATCAGGTAGGCGTCGACTTTTCCGGTTCCGCTGCGGCCCCGATTGCTGGCGAACAGGATACGAGTGATGTCTGGATTAGTGGTGGCGTGCGGCTCGGCCCAGTAGTCGAGTTCCTGCTCGTCGTCGACCGTGGAGTAGGTGTGGGCAAGGCGCAACACCCGCCCGTCTGCCTTCAGCTCGACCAGGAACACCTGATCGTCGATCCAGGTGTGGCTGGTGGTGTCGTTGTCGTGGGTGGAGATCACCGCCCATCCGGGTCGGTCGTAGCCGAGACCGGACACGTGTACGCCGATGCCGGTGAAGCTGAAATCGATGTCAAGCAGAGGGGTGACGGCACCGGTGCCCAGGTCGAGCATGGAGACTCGGTCGGTGTCGATGTCCTGGTACACGATCACTTCATTCCCGGTGGCATCCAGGGCGGTGTCGTAGTGGCCCAGAACACGCAGCAGGCCGCGTGCCTCCTGGAGGTTGCGGTCGTAGACCATGAGGCCACACGGTCTGGAGCCGGTGCCGGTGGTGCCGCTTTCACAGGCCCTGTCGAACGAAGCGAGCAGGTAGGTGCCCAGAGGGCTCGTGGTTACGTGATCGACGTCGTCTTCCACGCCGGGGACTCCGCGCAAATCCAGCACATCGATCCGGTCCTCAGCCCGGTCGTAGAAGAGGAAAGCGGTGGGCAGCCACTCGTCGTTCTCGGCCATAAGCGCCCAGTAGCGGCGGTCGATGGAAGGGCTTCCTTCCCAGGCGGTCCAGACCACAACCGGGTTGTGGCCGGCCAGATCGCCGGCAAAGTCGCGGATCGTCTCGGTCGCTCCGCTGGAGACACGATACGACCGCAGGGCGGTGTCTTCGGTGAAGAAGAGAAGGTCAGGGTCTTCGGCGTCCCAGCGCGGCTCGGCGCCTAGGGCCAACTCGGTGATGGGCTGCAACGTGGTGGCGTCGTATAGGTAATGGGTGCCTTCGGTCCCCTGCAGCAGCAGGAAGCTGCCGTCGGCGTTGAACGCCTGCACCCGGGCGTACTCGTGGCGGAGGCCGCTGGAGGGATCTTCGGGGGAGAGGTCGCCCTCTCGGTCGGTGAGGCGCATCAAACAGGTGCCGAACGTCGGTTCCTGATACCACACCCGCGGCTCCGGCTCCGGGGTCGGGGGCGGGACCAGCACCCGACGGTGGGTTACCGGCACAAAGGAACCGCTGGGGCAACCGGCAGCCGACGGTGTGGTGGGGGGAATCGTGGAGGCTGAGGTATTACCGGCTGTCGTTTCGGGCGTAGTCGGCGGCATCGACGAGTCCAAGGATCCCTCCGATGTGCACGCGGCTGCGGTGAGAAGGGCGGCCGCTACCAGGCCGACATACGGCCACCAGCTTGATGGGTGAGGGGCCTTTGCCACGGCGCAGATCCTAATCCCGGCCGCCCTCACGCCAATTGGGTCCGGACCGGGTGGGACGACTCTCGAGGATTGCCACCGGGAGTCATCGGGTTCCGTCTCCTTCCGGTGTTGGCTCGCCTTGTTCCCCGGGACAGCCGGGCCAGGCCGGTAATCTCCGCGGCGACACCGCGGTAAGGAATCCATGAGGCATCGGGCCGGGCTGGCGCTTCTGACGTTCGCTCTGCTGGTAGCACCGGCCGCCTGTGCCGGCGGGCCGGCTCCGGCCACGACCACGGCGGCGTCAACCACTTCGACATCATCGACGGGCCCGACGACCACGACCAGCACCACCACAAGCACGTCGTCTTCGACAACAACAACAACCACGACGCTGCCGGCCACGACCACAACGGCGGAGCCCCAGCCCATCAGCGCCGCCAATCCACTCAGGATCTGGGTGATCGGGGATTCGCTCACCGGGCCGATCGGGCGGGGCATTCGGGCAGAGGGTTCGACCACCGGCGTTGTGGTCAGCTTCATGGACACCGAAAACGGCTCAGGGCTGATCAATCCGACGAGGCTCAATTGGC
>Ga0307421_1001088_pt1 | contig 16954 bp, 15 predicted proteins | sample SalMarWE160270MG_FD_202163 | JGI IMG/M metagenome (GOLD analysis project Ga0307421, IMG submission 202163) | Salt marsh sediment microbial communities from the Plum Island Ecosystem LTER, Massachusetts, United States - WE1602-70 | ecosystem: Environmental > Aquatic > Marine > Intertidal zone >...
TCCAGCTTATTCATCTCTCCCGGTTGTGATATCCCTGCTTCAAATATACCCAACTCGTCAGTGCTGTCAAGCAGCCATAATGATAAGGGTACGCCAACCTGTGAGTTGTAACTTTTCGGATTACGGGTAATTTTCCGGTCGGGACTGAGGCACTGGTATAACCATTCTTTAACAATTGTTTTTCCATTGCTGCCTGTTATTCCGATAATGGTGGCAGGCATATTTTTCCTGTGCTGTTCCGCTATATGTTGTAATGATGTTACCGGTTGGCGGACCTTTAATATGTTGATGTCTTTTTTTTGTTGAAGTATTGGTATGGTTTTCGAAATTACGAAACTCCGAACGCCCTTTTTATATGCTTCAGCGATATAATCATGTCCGTCATGTCGTATACCCGGAATTGCAAAAAACAAAGCTTTTCCCGGATAAACGATATTCCGGCTGTCAGTGCATAACTCTGAGATAAGGCAATCGTTCCCGATATTTGCTTTTGCATCAGTAAAACGCGCGATTTCCCGGATTGAATATTCAGCCATAGTAAAAGGGTCATTAAGAATTGCCTGTCAATAATAAAAACAATACAACCTGAATGTATGTGACGGCAATTTGAATATTTTCAAATTTTTAGCGTTATAATTGTCAAAGATGCAATAATTATTACGAATTTTGATGTGAAGTTAATGCAAAAAAAATCAACATAAACAGGAAACCAGGCTTATGGATTATAAACATACACTGGATATCTTATCAAGCAATCTGCAGGAGATCAATCAATTGATTTCAAATTTCAATGATCATGAAAGGATCCCTTCAATTGAAATGGATCTGGCACTATCAAAAGTCAGAAATCTGTATGATGTGTTGTTGATGATAAAGAAGTCGGAAGAGCGCCGTTCACCGTCCCAGGCTATTTCTGCTGCCGGGAGTAATGATAAACAACCTGTTGAAAAAATAAGAAGCAGCGAGGATCAGGCCGAAGACATAAAAGAACAGGGTGTTGAAAAGGGAAAGGGCACCGGTGGCGAATCAACTGGTCAGGATCGTCAGGAATCGGAAATAACAAATAAAAAAGAAGGTGACAACAGGACCATATCTGACAGGTTCAGGGTAAAATCCGCTTCAATAAATGAAAATTTCGGTCAGTCATACCGGAAAGATGTAATATCACATTCTCATTCAAAGCCGATAACTAATCTGAGTAATGCAATTGGTTTAAATGACAGGTTTCAGTTTATAAAAGAGCTGTTTAACGGGGATGTCGAGTTATATAATAATACGCTTGGTGTACTTAATAATTCAACTAATTTCAATGAAGCCTATAATTTCCTGATGGATAATTTCGAGTGGGACATGGATAGCGATACTGTTCAAAGTTTACTGGAGCTTGTACGCCGAAAACTGATCATTCATAAAAATGAGTAGACTGTATATAGTCCCCACGCCAATTGGGAATCTCGAAGATCTTACATTCAGGGCCAAACGTGTATTAGGTGAGGTTGATGTTATTCTGGCTGAAGATACCCGGAAAACAGGTATTTTACTAAAACATTATTCTATAGACACCCCTATGCAGTCCTATCATCAATATAATGAGCACAGGACGGCTGAGCGTGTTATCAGCAGGCTGGCCGGAGGCGGGGTCATGGCCCTGGTCACTGATGCGGGCACCCCGGCTATATCCGACCCCGGTTTTTTACTTGTCCGGTCCTGTATCAGCAACAACATAGCAGTAGAGACCCTTCCGGGGCCCACGGCTTTTGTTCCCGCGCTGGTAAATTCGGGATTGAAGAATGACCGTTTTTGTTTTGAAGGATTCCTGCCGCATAAGAAGGGCCGTAAGAAGAGGCTTGAGAAGTTGGTTGGTGAAGAAAGAACCGTAATATTGTATGAGTCCCCCCACAGGCTGGTGAAAACATTACAACAGCTTTCGGGATATTTTGGCGGGGAAAGCAGGGTTGCCGTTTCGCGTGAGCTCACTAAAATTCATGAAGAAAACTTCCGGGGTTCATTTGTTGAAGCTATAGAGCATTTTCAGGGAAAACCCGTGAAAGGTGAAATAGTTATTGTTCTGGAACCATCGGCTTAATCATTCACCACATTCACCGGGTTTCCTTCAATAAATGACTTTACATTTTGAATTGCAATTTCAATCAACCTGTCGCGGGAGGCCCTGGTGGCCCAACCTATATGGGGAGTGATAACACAGTTTTTTGCTTTTATCAGGGGGTTATCGGGCTTCGGAGGCTCTTCAGAAAGCACATCCAGTCCTGCACCGGCAATTTGTCCGTTGTTCAGGGCATCAGCCAGTGCCTGTTCATCTACAATGTACCCTCTTCCTGTATTTATCAGAATTGCTGATTTTTTCATCTTTTCAAGCCGGTCGCGGTTTACCATGTGCTTTGTTTCCGGTGTCAGCGGACTGTGAATGCTGATAAAATCACTTATTGCAAAAACCTCATCAGCTTTAATAAAACGGACTTTCACGGTATTTTCTTCAGGGACAGTGCGCGTGTTAACTACCACGTTCATGCCAAATGCCAGGGCGAGCTTTGCTACTTCGCGACCGATTTTACCGTAACCGATAATTCCCATTGTTTTTCCTTCCAGTTCCGTGAGCGGGGTTTCCCAGTAACAAAAATCCTTGCTTTTACTCCATTTGCCTTCCCGCACACCTGATGCGTGCAATGCAACCTGCTGGGTAAAATTAAGGATATGGGCAAAAACCATTTGTACTACAGATGGCGTACTGTAAGCAGGGATATTGGTCACTATGATGTTACGCGAGCTTGCCGCTTCAAGATCAACAGTATTATATCCCGTGGCCAGTATCCCGATGTATTTGAGCTCAGGCAGCGCTTCGATCAATTCACGGTTAACACAAACTTTATTAACAAGAATAATATCAGCCTTCTCCGCCCTTTTTATTATATCCCCGGGGTCAGTCCTGTCATAAAAGGCATATTCGCCGAGTTTCTTAAATCCTTCCCACGACAGGTCGCCGGGATTGGTAGTATATCCGTCAAGTATAACTATTTTCATGGTGTATGGTATTTCTTATTGAGATATAAACCTGTCCTTTTCTAACTTAGTGTCCGTCAATAAAGGCAGCAAAATGTTTAACAGGACAGACACTAACTTAAGCTATCTCTCCTGCTGCTCCATCATATCAAGTAATATCTTTTTTAATTCCCCGTACTCGTGTACAACGGGAAATTCGGGGTAGTCATCCACCACATTCCGCGGGGGACGAAACAGTATAGCTTTATCTGCTTCCTTCAGCATAGATACATCATTGTACGAATCACCAAAAGCTATCACTTCATAATTCATGCTTTTCAGTGCTTTCACTACCATTCTTTTCGGATTTTTCTGCCTTAAGCGGTAACCACGAATATTCCCTTCCTTATCAATATCCAGATTATGGCAGAACAGGGTTGGCCTTTCCAGCTTTTGCATAAGCGGATCTGCAAATTCCACAAAGGTGTCGGAGACAACAATAAGACGTGATACCTCTTTCAGCCATCTTATCATCTCCAAAGCCCCGTCAATAGGTTCGATTCCGGCAATGATCCGTTGAATATCCCGTATTTTTATATTATTCTCTTTCAGGATCTTTAGCCTGTACTGCATCAACTCATCATAGTCTTTAATGTCGCGGGTTGTTAATCTCAGTTTTTCAATCCCCGTCTTTTGGGCTACATTGATCCATACTTCGGGAACCCAGACACCTTCCAGGTCGGAACAAACAGTGTGCATACTTTTGATATATATTAGTAATTATCCGTTAAAAACAGTTTAAATTCGTTGTAATTGTTATTAATAGTATCAAATGTTTCTTTTTTCTTATCCAGGTCCTTTAAACTATCAGGTAATCCGGGATCTATATTAAGGATCTCTTTAATTTCCACGGGAAATTTTGCCGGATGGGCAGTCTCAAGACATACGTTCAGTTGTTGCGGTCCTCCATCTTCAGGGTGAACAGTAAAATTTTTGTGAAGGCCTGTCCAGCCAACCGCACCATGAGGCTCAAGCAATAACTTGTGGTTTTCCCATGCTTTTTTAATGGTTTGCCGTGTTTCTGTATCACTTATACTAACAGCATACATGTCGTTCCTCATCATTTCAATATCAGGATCCTTATGAATAACCCCGTTTTCATCCATCTCACCTCCATACAGGGTTACTATCCTGGACATATTGCTGGGATGGCCTACGTTCATTGCACTGGAAATGCAGTTCTTCGAGGGCACAATTGTTTTGTATGATCCCGTTTGCCAGTAAACCGGCACTTCATCATTCTCGTTGGTTGTAACTACAAACCGCCTGACAGGTATGCCCATTTTCATAGCTATGAGACCGCCCATCAGGTTTCCGAAATTTCCCGAAGGTACTGTAAACAGTATACGGTCATTTGCATTCATATCGGCAAGGCGGGTATAAGCATATATATAGTAGATTGATTGTGGAAGCAATCTGCCGATATTTATGGAATTTGCGGATGACATAGCCAGCCGGGAGAGATCCTTATCTCCAAAGGCTTTTTTTACCATTGCCTGGCAATCGTCAAACTTGCCGTCAACAGCAACGATGCGGATATTCTTATTCAGCGTTGTCATCTGTTTACGTTGCCGTTCGGTCACCTCATCTCTCGGATAGAGTATAACCACCCTTATATTGTGAAGTTCATAAAAAGCATTGGCAATGGCGCTGCCCGTATCACCCGAAGTAGCTGTCAGGATGAGCAGTTCCCTGTTCTCACGTGCAAGGAAATGCTGCATCAGCCGTCCCATCATGCGTGCGGCAAAGTCCTTGAATGACGCTGTAGGCCCCTGATCAAGGCGCATGACGTAATTACGGTTATACACATGTTCAACAGGTATGGGGAAATTATATGCATCTTTTACAATTTTCAGCAGGTCTGATGAAGGTATCTCTGCCGAAAGAAACTTTTTACCTATTTCCAGGGCAATCTCATAATATTGCATTTTCGCCATATCCCGAAGTTCCTCCCTGCTTAAAGCCGGGATACTGTCAGGCATAAACAATCCCCTGTCAGGTGCCAGACCCGTTAGCAGGGCATCCCTAAAACTACGCTTTCCTGCTTTCAGGTTTGTTGAATAATATTGAATGTGTTCACTCATTTTTTTAATATTAATATGTCTCTGAAGACAATAATGTAAATGTTTTTTCTGTAAATTCTGAAAATGAACGGATTTTCAGATCGGAAAAATCATACCTTGACTGATCATAAAACTCTTTCTGCAGCAAAGCCACTGTTCTCATCCGTGCCGATTTGGCAGCCAGCAAGCCGAAGAAAGTATCTTCAAAAACTATGCAATTTTCGGGTTTTACCCTTAGTTCTTCGGCCAGTGATAAATATACTGCCGGATGGGGTTTGGCATATTCCTCATCATCGCATGAGCGGTAACTTACAAAAAAATCATTAAGATCAAATTTTTTCAGTACAAACTGAATGATATCATTGGGTGATCCGGATGCCACGGCCATCTTCATTTTATGATCACTGAATAGTTTCAGTGCACCGGTAAGGCCCGGCATGAGACTGCCTTCTTCATTAATAAGCCGTTTTATTTCATCCATGATCTCCTGTTCAACCTGTTTAGTGCTCTTTTTTTGCCATGGCTTACGATTGTGCCAGTAATTAACCGTGTCCCGGGTATTCAGTTCTTTGGTAAGGTGGCTCATTTCCGTAGTCAGGTTTATCCCAACCGTCTCGAGGACTTTTTTTTCGGCCCGTGTCCATAAGGGTTCCGAATCAATAATCACTCCGTCCATATCAAAAAAAACTGATTCAATACCCGTATTAAACATTGGCGATCCTTATTATGTCGGCAAAAACCCCTGCAGCAGTAACTTCAGCCCCGGCCCCGTATCCCCTGATCACCATGGGCTGTTCATCGTAGCGATCAGTGGTCAGCAGCAGTATGTTATTACTTCCTTCAAGCGGGTATGCAGGATGTGATGCATCTACCTCCTGCAATGATACATCTGCTTTACCTTTATTAAGCCGTGCTACAAAACGCCATTTTTTAGATTCTTTTTCCAGGCGCTGTCGGTTTTTTTCAAACTCATCGTCGTATGTTGCTACTTTTTTCCAGAAATCATCCAGCGAACCTTCAAAACACCCGGGAGGAAGGAAGGGGGTGATCTCAACATCCGTTTGTTCAAGCTCGTAACCCGATTCCCTGGCCAGGATCAGAAGTTTTCTCACCACATCAATACCGCTCAGGTCTATCCGGGGATCGGGTTCCGAGAAGCCCTTTTCCTTAGCCATCATTATGGCCCTGCTTAATGACACCTCACTGCTGATCTCATTAAATATAAAATTAAGCGTGCCCGACAATACAGCTTCCATTTTTATTATCTTATCACCGCTTTTGATCAGGTCATTTATGGTGGTTATTATAGGCAGCCCCGCGCCCACGTTGGTCTCAAACATAAACTTCACATCGCGTTTCAAAGCAGTGGACTTGAGTTCTTTATACAGGCTATATTCCGATGAACAGGCAATTTTATTAGCTGTAACAACCGATACGAAAGAATCCAGTAAAGCATTATACATTTCGGAAACCGGTTCACTTGCCGTACAGTCAATAAAAACACTGTTACGAAGGTTTAGTTTTTTTATTGTATTAACAAGCTTAGGCATATCGGCTTTTTCCCCGCGTTTATCCAGTTCATTTTTATAGTCCTGTAGTTTGATCCCGTCGGTGTTAACAAGCATTTTTCTCGAATTGCTTATACCCACAACATTTATCTTAAGCTGAAGCTGATCAAGCAGCTTTTTCTGCTGATTATGTATCTGTTGAAGCAGGATGCCACCCACAGTGCCTATTCCTGCCAGGAAAAGGTGCAATTCTTTAATATGGGAAAGAAAAAATCCTTCATGGATCACGTTAAGCGATTTTTTCAGGCTTTTTTTCCGTATGACAACTGAGATGTTCAGCTCTGAAGATCCCTGTGCGGTGGCGATAACACTTATGCCGTTTCGACCCAGTGACTGGAACAGGGTAGCCGATATTCCCGGCGTGTTTTTCATTTGCTCGCCAACAATCGCTATGATCGACAAGCTTTTTTCCACCATAATATTAATTTCCTTCCTCAGTCTGATCTCAGGCTCAAATTCTTTTTTCAGGGCCGTTACAGCTTTCTGTGTATCCAGGGGATGAATGGCAAAACTTATGGAATATTCTGATGATGCCTGTGTTATGAGGATGATGTTGACATTATTATTGGCCAGGGTTCCGAATAAACGCATGGATATGCCTTTAACACCGACCATCCCGGGCCCCTGTAATGTAATAAGGTCAATATCATCAATAGACGAGATGCCCTTGATCGGCGATTCCCCTATTGATCTTGCTTCTTTGGTAATGACCGTTCCGGGGGCTGACGGGTTGAAAGTGTTTTTAACAGCAATTTCGATGTTCTTTTTATAGGCCGGCTGGATTGTAGGAGTGTATATCACTCTTGCACCGAAATGTGATAATTCCATAGCTTCTGCATAGCTGAGTGCCTTAATGGCGATAGCTTTCCTGACTTTCTTAGGGTCAGCTGTCATAAACCCGTCCACATCGGTCCATATTTCCAGTCTGTTTACATTCAGTGCAGCAGAAAAAAGAGCAGCCGTATAATCTGATCCCCCCCTGCCTAGAGTTGTTGTTTCGTTATGGTCCGTGCTGCCGATAAATCCGGGTGTGATCAGTATGCTGTCACCTTCATCACTGATAGCATCACGTATATTATTAAAAGTTTTTGTAATGTTTACCCTGGCATTACCAAATGTATTGTCCGTATTTATCAGCTGGCGGCTTTCTATATATTTTCCTTTTGTCACAAGATGAGTGATCAGTATGGCTGATAATCTTTCACCAAAGCTTAATACCCTGTCCTGAATTTTGGGTGTAATATCTTTAACCCGGCAGATCCCTTCGGTAATATTTTCCATCTCGTCCAGCAGGCTGATAATCTCTTCCAGCACAGTTTCAAGGCTTGTGGAAGTATACAATGACCTGGCCATAGAAATGTGAATATCACGTATTTCTTTCAGCAGGTCAAGATATTTTTGGTTTCCGGCAGCAGCCAGGCAGCACATTTCCAACAGCTTGTCGGTCATACCCTGCAGGGCAGATACGACAACCAGTACCCTTTCCTGCTGACTTTCAATTATATGTTTTACATCCTTTATTTTTTTTGCTGATTTAACAGATGAGCCGCCAAATTTAATTACTTTCATAGATAGTATGTATTAACATGATTAATTGCCCTTCGTTAAGGGCTTTGCCGTTCTGAATTTCATTAATTATTACCCCGGTAAAAATAATCCTAAAAATAAGTAAGAAATCAATATAAAAAAAGGGGCTCAAAGCCCCTGCCTGTATGTAAGTTTAAAAATTACGCGCTTGCAGCGGGCACTGAACGGTCAATTTTTTTGATCAGTCCCTGTAAAACTTTTCCCGGCCCGATTTCGGTAAATGAAGTGGCACCGTCAAAAATCATATTTTTTATTGTTTGTGTCCAGCGAACAGGCGATGTTAACTGGGCGATCAGATTTTCCTTTATTTTTTCGGGATCTGAACAGGGCAGGGCTGTTGCGTTCTGGTAAACAGGGCACACAGGTTCATTAAAAGGGGTGGAGTTGATGGCTGCTTCAAGTTCATCTTTTGCAGGTTTCATCAATGGTGAATGAAAAGCACCGCCTACATTTAGTTTCAAAGCTCTTTTTGCCCCCAGTTTGGAAAGCTTTTCCACAGCCTTGTCAATACCCGCTATTGAGCCTGAGATTACGATTTGTCCGGGACTGTTATAGTTTGCTGCAACTACAACCTCATTTATCCCTGAGCAGGTTTCCTCTACCACTCTGTCTTCCAGTCCCAGAATAGCAGCCATAGCCGATTTTTCTGATTCACAGGCTTTCTGCATGGCATAAGCACGTTTGGTTACTAACTTTAGTCCGCCATCAAAGGCCAGGACACTGGCTGCAACAAGCGCTGAGAACTCTCCTAAAGAATGGCCGGCAACCATGCCTGGAACAAAACCGGCACCCAGTGATTTTGCAAGAATCACTGAATGCAAAAAAATTGCAGGCTGGGTTACTTTAGTTTGTTTAAGGTCTTCATCCGTACCTGAAAACATAGTATCGGTTATTCTGAATCCCAGTATCTCATTTGCCATTTCAAATAATTTTGCCGCAGCATCCGATTGCTCATACAGGTCTTTGCCCATACCTGGAAACTGTGCTCCCTGTCCCGGGAATACGTATGCTTTCATAATTGCTGATATTTAAGCTGAACACTGCGGCAAAATTAATAAAATTGCATCAAGCACCAAGGGTATCTTTTCAGCAATTTTCGGACAAGCGTAACGCGGCAAATGGGATTTTATGGACAGACACTAGAGTCTGTTTGCTGCCGGTTTACATCAATGAAACCCCAATAAGGTGCATAAACTCTTCCCGTGTAGGTTGATTTTCAAGAAACTCCCCGGTAAAAGCCGATGTGGTGGTTACCGAGTTTTGTTTTTGTATACCACGCATAACCATGCACAGGTGTTTGGCCTCGATAACTACTGCAACGCCTGCAGGATTGAGCGCATCCTGGATACAATCACGGATCTGTATGGTAAGCCGTTCCTGCACCTGTAATCTGCGGGAGAATGTTTCCACCACACGTGCAATTTTACTCAACCCGGTAATAAATCCGTTGGGAATATACGCTACATGAGCCTTGCCAAAAAATGGAATTAAGTGGTGTTCGCATAATGAATAGATATCAATATTTTTCACCAGTACCATTTGCTGATAATCCTCTTTAAAGCGGGACGACCGGAGGATCTTTGAAGCATCAATACTGTATCCGTGAGTAAGGAATTGCATTGACCGCGCAACGCGGGAAGGTGTTTTTAATAAACCTTCACGTTTCGCATCTTCACCAAGGCCTTCAATAACCTGTTTATAGAGTGCAGTGAGTTTATCGGTTTTTTCCCGGTTAAGGATATTTACATGCTCATACCCTTCGTTGGTGTAATCCATGCAATCATCATCTTTATTATTCATAATATCAGGATTTAATTTTGTTGAAACTTAAATAAAAAATTAATGCCAATGCAAAACAAAAAAAATTATCTTTATAATTTAACAGAACAGGCAAAGTTAGCAACTTTTAAATGAGCGGGGTATTTTGAAAATTCTTATAGTAGCGGCAACCAGCCGAATTGTCAGAGAACTGAAGGAATATTTGGTGTTTGACAGTAAAGTGGATGAATATCTGGAAACATACCATCATCTTAATTTAAGCATTGATTTTTTAATTACCGGGATAGGTAGTGTGTTTACTACATACCATGTCACCCGATTGCTGGAGAAGGAAGAATATGACCTGGCGATAAACATTGGCATAGCCGGAAGTTTTGATCATTTTCTGGAACAGGGATTTGTTGTGAATGTTATCCAGGACCAGTTTTCCGACCTTGGTTTTGAGGATAAAAATACCTTTTATACCCTTTATGAGAAGGAGTTGATGGATCCTGATGAATATCCTTTTGTCGATGGATTATTGCACAGCCTGGGCAACCTGGAGATTGAAGAAGTGGAAGCCCTTATTCCGGTTAAAGCTGTAACAGTTAATACATTACTGGGAACACAGGATAGCATTGACCGTGTCATAAGAAAATATAACCCTGAAATTGAGACTACCGAAGGGGCAGCTTTTATGTACTCATGTATGAAACAAAAAGTGCCCTTCCTTCAGATCAGATCAATATCCTATTTTGTTGAGATAAGACGGGTGGAAAGCTGGAATATCCCCGTGGCTATCAATACTCTCAGTGAAACAATCATCAGTATCTTTGAGGAGCTGAAGATATAGTCTGCATTATTGTCTTCGCCCTGCTATAGTTCATGAAAATGAATGAGAATTTTGTATTATGTTGAAAAGCATGAATAATACAGTATAGGTGTGTTTTGGTTAGTCCGGAATAATTAATAAACAATAATATTTTTATAAATCAGCATTTATTACAACAAAATATTTTTCTTTGTAAAAATTTTAACCCTATAAAACAAAAGACATGATCATTGTAACAGGAGCTGCCGGCTTTATCGGAAGTAACTTGGTTACCAGGCTCAATAATGAAAATCATAATGACCTGATATTGGTAGATGATTTTTCGGATCCTGAAAAAAACAGGAATCTGGAAGGGAAAAAATATGACCGCAGGATTGACCGTGATGAATTTTTAGATTGGTTTAAGAAAACACATGATGATATTGAATTTATCTTTCACCTTGGCGCCAGGACAGACACCACGGAAACCAGCAAAGAAATATTTGACAAACTAAACCTGAATTATTCAAAAGAAATATGGAAAACCTGTTCCGACAAATGCATATCCATGATATATGCTTCATCGGCGGCTACTTATGGCGCAGGTGAACTGGGATATGATGATTCACATGAGCTTGTTAAAAAATTGAAACCACTGAATCCCTACGGCAGGTCAAAAAATGATTTCGATAAGTGGGTGCTTACCCAAAATGATCAGCCCCCCTATTGGGTGGGTTTAAAATTTTTTAATGTATATGGCCCGAATGAATACCATAAGGGCAGGATGGCCTCGGTAATTTTTCATGCTTTTAATCAGATCAGGGACACCGGAAAAATGAAGCTGTTCAGGTCGCATCGCCCGGATATTGCAGATGGTGATCAGAAACGTGATTTTATCTATGTTAAAGACGTGGTTGATGTGCTGCATTATTTGATGGAAAAAGGGAAACGTACGGGAATAATAAACCTGGGAACAGGTAAAGCACGGTCATTCGCGGATCTTACTAATGGAACCTTCAGGTCAGTTGGAATTCCAGCGAATATTGAATATATTGATACCCCTGTAGATATAAGGGACAGCTACCAGTATTTTACAGAAGCCCGCGTGAACAAGTTCTTTAAAACAGGTTATGATATACCTTTCCATCCACTGGAACAGGGTATTGATGATTATGTAAGAAACTATCTTATCCCGGGAAAATATAATTAGTGTTTGTCCATAATGTCCGATATCCGCGTTGCTGCCAAAATTTTAAATCCTCGAATACTTTAGTATACCGCGGTTTAAAATGTTTTTCACAACGTGTTTAATTTTTAAAGGTGTTCAAGAGCTCACTTTTATAATAAGTTCTTTAACTCATTTAAAAGTGTTCCAAAACTCACTTTTAAATGAGTTAAAGAGCTCACTTTTAAATGAGTTAAAGAACTCACTTTTAAATGAGTTAAAGAACTCACTTCGTTCGGTTCACGCGCCTTGATCTCGAACATTCTGAACAGATACATGTCCGGTTAAACATTTTGACTACTTTATAGACGGACTCTAATTAAAATAATACAGACATATAGCCCTGAACTTATAAGTGGTTTTTCACGGATGGTTCCCTGTAATTGGAGTCTGCTGATGTCAGTGGGTATATATCCGTACAAATTTCATTGTTTTAGGAAATCGGCATGGATTTTATTAATATTGTATATTGTTGATTAAACGAAAGATATTTCATTCTAAATGAACAATGCCCTGAAGTATATAAAAAAAATCATTGCACTGATGATTTGTTCACTGTCAGGCGTCATTTTGTTTTATTATATCCCGCGATTTTTTTATGTGTATATCCCGCTGCTGCTTCTTGCATTTTCTATTATCACCTTAAGGATATACGACAAAAAGCCTGATCATTTATTCGATTACAAAAGTGCCGATGATTATTTTAAAAGGGGTGGTCCGCGTATCCTTTTAACGTGGTTTGTCGGGGTGGCGGGTTTTGTTTATGATGTATTAGTATGGACTGTATGGGGGATATACCAGGTCTTTTTAATTATTACTGATATGATCATTTTGTTAAAACTGGTAGTATATTATATCGTGTATGCTATTATCATGTTTTTACGATTGTTTGTTCCAGCCATAAAAATATTATTTCTTTCATTAATACATTATTTTATAAAATGGCCCTGGTGGCTTTTTCAACTGGCTTTTCACAATCTGCGCCCGTCGATTAACAGGAATTTTTATTTTATCGGACTCAGGGGAACGCTGCCTGCTGTTTTAATTGTTTTTGCTTTTTTTTATGCAGGAATTTTAATGAATATCGGGATGTTATACATTGTCGGTATACTGCTCGCCCTATTACCTGTAACCTGGATATTCGGCGAAACTGCTGCTGTACGTGCCAGGCACCTTCAAAATGAGAATTATTATAAGATCCGTGCAAATTTTAGCAATGGCATTGAATCGGTCAGATGCGTGATCTTCTATATTACTTTTCTTATTGTTATGTTAATTATTCAGTCTGCACTGAATCTCATCGGCTGGATACCTGACGCGGGTGTAACATTGGCGGGACTGGCATTTACAGTCAATCAGCTGATATCCCTGTTGATAATCCTGGTTTTTCTGATTGTTGTATTTGGTATTCTTATTATACCAAGCTACAGGCTTTACATAAGTTTCAGTGAGACAAATATTGAAGATTCATTCCGCCTGTTGAAGCTGATCATCAGAAAGGGTCTGCAATATATTTTTGTAATTGTTCCTTCCTCGATCTTCAGTATGCTGCTTGCTGTTGTTCCGGTTTTATTTATGGTTATGGCCTTATGGCTGACGCTGGGCAGCAAAGATTTGATAATTGACCTTAAGATCAGTTCATTGAATCAGACAAGGATCAACGCTGATAATGAAACGGAAGCATACCGGTTAGGGAAAAGGATAGACGCATTGAACGTTATAAAGCAATTTCCTGCAGGTATAGTTCAGGAGATGGTCAACAGGAACAGGATAGATTACGAGATAAAGTATCATGAAGATGATATCAGGTCAGGACAGGCCGGCATACTTGCTGTTAGGGAGCAGGGAGAAAGGAGGATTGCAGCCCTTGATTCTCAGATTGTTGATCTCAGCGCCTCTTCGGCTGACAATGATCAACAGATCACGGGGCTACAGAGGCAGAAGATGATCACTGAAAACAACACTGAAAAAACACTTTCGGAGCTCCGGACAGATATTCAAAAAGCTGAGGCAGATGTAGAATATTTACAGATGAAAAAGCGCAGTCTTCCTTACATGTTACTTTTTGCCGGAATATGGTTTGCTGTTTTGGCAAGCCTTGTAATTGCGGTAATAGTTGCATACCTGGGTAATGTATTCTATTCACTTTACCTGTTCCGTAATGACGGGTCGCCATCTTATTTCAGGGATCTGGCAGGAAAGGAAGAAGCTAAGGACACCAAACAACCGCTGCTGGGATTTACTTTACTGATTCTTACAATTGTCCTGGTAATATTTCTCAACCGCCTGGGTGAGTCGGGATATACCTTTTATGATCTGTTAGCGGATATAAAGCGGTTATTCATGTCATCTCAATAATTTAACTTTATAATCCACATCCACTTTTCCTTTTGTTATAGCGTTTAGTTTTCCTTTGAGGAGTTTTTTCTTTAAGGGAGCCAGACGGTCAATAAACAGAATTCCTTCAAGGTGGTCGTACTCATGCTGAATGATCCGGGCTTTCATTCCTTTATAAACTTCATCATAAAACTTAAAATCTTCGTCATAGTATTGAACGCGTATTTTAGGCGGCCTGTCTACTTCTTCACGTATTTTCGGGAGACTGAGGCAGCCTTCCGTGAAGGAGACCGTTTCACCGTTTTCTTCAACCATCACAGGATTAATAATTACTTTTTTAAAGCCTTTCAGTTCCGGCTCATCTTCTTCCAGATCTGATCCGTCGATAACAATGAGCCGGATGGATTTTCCTACCTGCGGCGCTGCCAGTCCAACCCCGTCGGAATGATACATGCTTTCAAACATGTCATCAACGAATTGCTTTATACCGGGATGATCAGGTTCTATCTCCCTTGCTTTTTTGCGTAATACGGGAGAGCCATATAATACAATCGGGTAAATCATATTTATTTCACAAATTTTTTGTTTCAAGGTATGATTGCAGGATCAGGGTTGCACTTATCTTGTCTACCAGACTTTTATCTCTTCGCTGTTTCTTATTTAATCCCCCTTCGATCATGGCCTGAACCGCCATTTTCGAGGTAAACCGTTCATCCATCAGGAACAGGGGTATATCCGGAAAAAGCTTTTTGAATCTTTTAATAAAAGGATGAACATAACTAACAGCTTCAGACGGGGTGTTGTTCATTTGTTTTGGATCACCTATAACAACCTCATCCACCTGCTCTTCCTTAAAATAGCTTTTAAGAAAATCAACCAGTTCATCTGTAGGCACGGTGGTTAAGCCGTTGGCGATCATTCTCAGGGTGTCGCTTACTGCTATTCCCGATCTTTTTCTGCCATAATCAATTGCTAAAATCCTTCCCAAAAGCTGTTGTCTTATAAATGATCAGGCAAAATTACCTAAAATATTTATAAATAAATGACGATAGCCACGAATGCGGGATTAATTTATGCATTCGCGGCTATAAAAAATATTGGTATCTGTCCATAAAGTCCCATTTGCAGCGTTACGCTTGTCCGAAAATTGCTCATTTACTACAAGTAAACTCAGCGTTTTCGAACCGCGCGAGCCTTGCAAATGGAACCTTCTGAACAGACACTACTTAGTCTTCCGTTTTTGAAAAGTCCATAGAAGCTATCCTTTTATAACTGTTGTATCTCCATTTGGCATTTTTTTCAGCCTCAGTAAACAGTCTTTCTGCTTCTTTGGGAAATGCCTTTGTAAGTGAAGTATACCTTACTTCATTTTTCAGGAAATCCCGGAATTTTTCCCATTTCGGATCCTTTGAATCAAGTACAAACGGGTTCTTACCTTCATTTTCCAGTAAAGGATTATAGCGGTAAAGATGCCAGTAGCCTGCTTCAACAGCCAATTTCTGTTCAAATTGTGATTTGTTCATCCCCAGTCTTAATCCATGATTGATACAGGGAGAGTATGCAATGATAACCGACGGGCCCGGGTAAGCTTCCGCTTCACGCAATGCTTTGAGGTATTGATTCTGGCTGGCTCCCATGGCTACCTGCGCCACATAAACATAACCATAGGTTATGGCCATCGCGCCAAGGTCTTTTTTACGGATTTTTTTGCCAGATGCAGCAAACTTGGCTACAGCGCCTGCAGGTGTACCTTTGGAAGATTGACCGCCCGTATTCGAATACACTTCCGTATCCAATACCAGCACATTTACATCCTCACCCGAGGCTATCACATGATCCAGGCCACCGTATCCTATATCATAGGCCCAGCCGTCACCGCCGAAAATCCATACGGACTTCTTGACAAGGTATTGTTCGAGATCCATGATCTCACGTGCAATCGGGTCATCCTCTTTTTTCAGACGTTCAATAACCTTTGCCGAAGCAAGTTTTGACCGGCCGGCATCCTGCATGTTCTCCATCCATTCTTTAAATGTAGACTTTGTCTCATCAGAAAAATTACCTTCTCCATCCAGCACTTTGGTCATGCGGTCAGCAATTCTTTCTCTCATTTTTTGTACTCCCGTGGCAATACCGTATCCGTATTCGGCATTATCCTCAAACAGTGAGTTGGCCCATGCCGGCCCTTTGCCTTCTGCATTTGTACAATAAGGAGTGGAAGGAGCGGAGCCCCCGTAAATGGAAGAACAACCCGTGGCATTGGCCACTATCATCCTGTCGCCATATAACTGTGTGATAAGCTTAATATAGGGTGTTTCTCCACAACCTGCACATGCTCCCGAATATTCGAACATTGGTTGTGCAAACTGACTGTTTTTAACAGATTTTTCAATATCGATGTTATCGGTTTTATATGTTACCTTCTTGTCAAGATAGTTAAATCTTTCAACTTCATCCATCTGAGTACCAAGAGGTTTCAATACAAGAGCATTTTCCTTGGCAGGGCATTCCTCTACACATACACCACAACCGGTACAATCAAGCGGGC
>Ga0307421_1001089_pt1 | contig 16952 bp, 15 predicted proteins | sample SalMarWE160270MG_FD_202163 | JGI IMG/M metagenome (GOLD analysis project Ga0307421, IMG submission 202163) | Salt marsh sediment microbial communities from the Plum Island Ecosystem LTER, Massachusetts, United States - WE1602-70 | ecosystem: Environmental > Aquatic > Marine > Intertidal zone >...
AGTTACAATCGCAATAGCAGTCGTCGCGATTGGAATCCTGGGCTATGGCTGGATTGATAGTGCATATGTACAACCAAAAAAGATGGTTGTGACTGTCAATGGCGATACGACCACACAGGGCGAGTTTCAAGGACGGGTGCGAATCCATCAGCGTGAACTCATCAGCCAGTTAAATTCCTATATGCAAATGGAGCAGCTCTTCGCGTCCGATCCACAAACTTTAGCGAGCATCCAAGAACTCCAGAATCAGATCCAAACACAGCTCGCATATCCGGAAATCATCGGCCAAGAAGTAATCTATTCGATGACCCGCGAGACCTTGATCCGGCAAGAAGCCGAGAAAATGGGAATTCACGTTCTTCCGGAAGAAATCGAACATCAGCTCCAACATAGCTTTGGCTTCTACCCGGAGGGGACGCCTACTCCGTTCCCAACACCCACACCTGATGCCACCCGAGTGGCGCAGATTGCAGCTGCGAATGAACCGACTACAGAACCATCCCCGACATCTTCGCTCCCACAGACTCCCATACCAACAGCAACTCCGTATGTGCTGGATGCATATGAAGAGGATTATGCACAGTTCGTTGATTCACTATCAGACTTCGAAATCAGCGAATCAGACTTCAATACATATGTCGAGGCACAGCTGCTTGAAGAGAAGGTTAGGGAGCAATTTGAACCGGATATTGATCGTATGGCGAAGCATGTGCTTACCCAACATATACTCATCTTCGATGAAGAAATTGCCCAAGAAGCGCTGGAACAACTTGAGTCTGGGGATGCTTGGGATGACATCGTCCTGGAGTATTCGCAGGATCAGAACTCTCGTGAGTCCAGTGGGGATCTGGGGTGGAATACTCTGAGCGATCTGGTTAACATCATCGGTCAAATGGGTATTACCGTTTTCTCGGCACCGGTTGATGAAGTTATTGGACCGATCGAATCGCAGTATGGCTGGCATCTCCTGCGCGTTGTTGATCGACAGGATCGAGAGATCTCAGAGGCTGCCTATCAGGATGCCGTCGATAATGCTTTCGAAACCTGGATCGATGATTTAACCGCGGAGGCAGAGATCATTGTCGTCGATGATTGGCAGGATCATCTCCCGGCATCGGGTCCATTGGGTATCTGATCAAACGATAAATTCAAATATGGAATTCTAAATCAACCAGGGATTCACAATGGGCTGGGTCGATCTTTGACACAGCCTATTTTGTCAGGGTAGACCCTTGAGTGCGCTTTGCGACAGCGCTATACTGTGCATAGGGTAACAGTACGTGGATATTCAAGGCCTTCTCGATTCTCTGCCAGAAAAAACATCTCCTGCTGACCGGGAGATTGTTCAGCGCGCTTTCAAGGTCGCGGAAAAAGTCCACCGCAAGCAGAAACGAGCCTCAGGAGAACCTTATGTCAACCACTGTCTTGCCGTGGCGGGCATACTTGCTGACTTGGGGGCGCCTATCCCCGTCATTGTCTCTGGATTGCTCCATGATACCGTCGAGGATACTCCGATCGAACTGGATGACATCGAACGTGACTTCGGCGAAGAAGTCCGCACACTCGTCGATGGTGTAACGAAGCTGACCCAACTTCCAAGAGTAAGCTACAGTGGAAAGCGGGCTCGAGATCCACTCGCTCTGAAAGGTGATTTGGCGAAAGAAACCCTACGGAAGACATTCCTTGCAATGGGTGATGATGTCCGTGTCGTCGTGATCAAGCTGGCAGACCGATTGCACAATATGCGTACACTCTCTCACTTGCCACCGGAGAAGCAAATAAGGATAGCAAAGGAAACACTGGAGATATTTGCGCCGTTGGCCAGCCGTCTCGGAATCTGGCAAATGAAGTGGGATCTTGAAGATCTGGCTTTCCGTTTTGCATTCTCTGAGCAATACAAAGAAATCGCAGCACTCGTTTCTCAGAGACGGGAAGACCGTGAGAAGAAACTTAGAAAGGTCACGACCGAACTAAGGCGATACCTCTCTGAGTATGACATCGAGGCTGAAGTAACAGGACGGCCCAAACATCTCTATTCCATCAATCGGAAGATGGAGCGTAAGGGTGTGCCCTTTGACATGGTCTATGATGTACGCGCCGTGCGGGTGGTTGTCGAGAGCGAATCCTTATGTTATTTAGCATTGGGTGTGATTCACAACCACTGGAAGCCTGTCCCGGGCACATTTGATGACTATATCGCCACGCCTAAGGATAACTTCTATCAGTCTTTGCATACAGCTGTTATCTATGATGATGGCAAGACCCTAGAAGTGCAAATACGAACACCTAAAATGCATGAGAATGCAGAATATGGGATCGCGGCGCATTGGCGTTATAAGGAGGGTAGGTCGCGAGACGATTCGTTCGAACAGCGTGTAACGTGGCTCCGCCGTTTAATGGAGTGGCGTCAAGATGTCGATGATGCCGGCGATTTCGTCGCGGCGATGAAGTCGGACGTGTTTGATGATCGCGTTTATGTCTTCACGCCCAAAGGTGACATCATCGATCTCCCCGCAGACTCAACTCCGATAGACTTTGCCTATCACATTCATACATCCATTGGCCACCGTTGTCGTGGAGCGAAACTAAATGGGAAGCTTGTATCGCTGGACACGAAACTCCATACAGGCGATGCGGTAGAGATTCTCACAGCGAAGCGTGGTGGCCCGAGCCGGGACTGGCTGAACCCGAGCCTGGAGATGGTGAAAAGCCAGCGTGCAAGAGGCAAGATCCGTCATTGGTATCGGCGCCAAGACCGCGAGCAGAATGTGTCCCACGGACGGCTTCTTCTTGATCGAGAAATTCGCCGTTTGGGCCTGGATGGAATGGCATATGAGAAGATAGCAAGCGATTTGGGCTATTCCAACGTCGATGATCTCTTAGTGGCGATCGGTTGTGGTGATCTAAATATCAACCGAATCGTCACTAAGTTAATCCCTGAAGAAGATCTGGAACGGGAACTAGAGGCGCTGGAACATCCGGCTGAATTACTGACCGAGTTGGACGCGGAAGAGGTGCATATCCTCGGCTTATCCGGATTGCTAACAAGACTCGGTCGCTGCTGCAATCCGGCTCCAGGGGATCCGATCGTAGGGTATATTACTCGTGGACGGGGGGCGACGATTCATAGGCAGGATTGTCCGAATGCACTGCGGGCCAAGGACCGCGAGAGACTGATCCAGGTCTCATGGGGCAAACCGCAGCAGACGTATCCTGTCTCTGTAACCATTCGTGCATATGACCGAGACGGACTTATTCGAGATGTCTCTACGCTCGTAGCGAACGAGGGCATAAGTATGACGGCGATTCAAGTGTCGACAAAAAACAACTTGGCCGTCTTTGATATGATAATGGGGATCACGGATGTTTCGCAGCTCAGCCGAGTTTTAAACCGGCTAGAAGCTCTTCCGAATGTCCTTGAAGCCCGGCGCATCCGTCCAGGCTGAGCCAGCGGATTGAATGATATAATTTCGCCTTCAACCACAATTTAGTGATAGAAGTGCCTGGGTTCGCTCTAGCGATGGAACCAAGGCGTCGAACGGGAAATCAATCCGGTTATGGTTTCGCGGCGAGGTTGAGTCAGATGACGTGGGTAGAATTCGTGAGTATGTATTTCAATATTCTTAGGCTGGACTGTAGATGAAAGCGAAATCCCAATCAGAACCCTTTTGGCTTGTATCCGTTTTGCTCGCATTAGCCGGCGTAGTTGATTCCGCCTATCTCGCATTCCTTAAATTTACGGGGACGGTAGCCGCATGCTCGGACATCGGTGATTGCGAAGCGGTCAACAATAGCAAGTACGCAGAAATCGGTGGCATTCCACTGGCCCTTCTAGGATTACTTGGGTATCTAGCAATCCTGGCATTCATTGTCCTTGAAACGCAGTTCCCGAGCTGGAGAGAGGGCTTGCATTTAGGTGTTTTTGGGTTTACTCTGGCAGGGACGATATACTCAGTTTACCTGACGTATATTGAGGTCGTTGTTTTACAAGCCATCTGCCCTTTCTGTGTGGTCTCGGCAGTCGTGATGCTGTTTCTATTCGTGATTAGCATCATACGCTTGCGAAGATTATCGTCGTTCATTATCGGAGAAATTCAAGACTGTGCCTCAAATTCGGTGCAACTATATTGATTGTATTTATCTCGAAGATGGATTTTGCGGTATAGCATCCATTGAGATCGATCCAGATGAAGGGTGCCGAACTTATAGACGCCAGGGCGAATCGCCTGATGATGAAGACTGGGACGATGAGAATCTCGATGATATCTGGGATGAGGAAGAAGAAGACCTTTTCGACGGTGATGACAGACCCGATGATTGGTTGAGCGTGGACGAGTAAGAGGAGGGGCATTTTTTTAAGATGTGAGTGGCATTGACGAATTTATTGCCACCCAAAATCGGAATATATGTAAAAAAAGCGCCCTTAAGGCGCTTTTTAGATACGTATGTATATGGGGTAACTGGTTACTCTCCCTCTTTCTTTGATACAGTTTGAATCTTGTGGCTAAGGGTCCGGCTGTAGATATCTTCAAGTTCCTTGCGGTTCCTAGTTGTCGTTTTCACGCCTGTTGCAGAGGTTTCTACTTTGTTATCAGGTCCATCGATGGCTTCACGGAGGGCAATTTCCATCGCGGTTGGGAGCACTTCTTCGGGTTCATTATCTAGCTCTTCAACCATTTCCGCAGCCTTCATGCTCAGGCGTACCTGTCGCTTCTTACTATCTACCTCGAGAACACTCACATCCACTTTTTCCCCGACTTTAACGATCTCACCTGGGTCGGAGACATATTCATCACGCATTTCACTAACATGGACCAATCCTGGTCGTTCAGCTCCGATGTCAATGAATGCACCGAACTTTTCAAGCCTGATGACTTCGCCCGAGTATTTATTTCCCGGTTTTATTTCCTTCCAATTGAGTGCGACTGGTTTGAGTAGAGTGAGGTCTAGACGATTGGCGTTCGGATCGACTTTGAGAACCCAGACATCCACTTCATCCCCTTCCTGGACGATGTCTTCTACCCGGTTGATCTTCCCTTGCTTCAATTGCGAGATATGAATTAAACCTTGCTGTTCTAAGCCAACATCGACGAATGCGCCGAAGAGTTCGATTTTGGAAATCTTTCCATGAAGTTCCTGGGCTGGCTTGAGGTCTTTTAGTGATTTAATGGATTGGGGTTCTTCTTTCTCGGTCACGTATACACCTTTCTGGGTCTGCATAGGAACTTGCAGAGCGGTCAGATTATACCACGGCAGTTTTCCCGCCCGGTCTCGGGATTTGGATCACTTGAGAAAGTTTTAACAGCGACCAAGGGTTGATCTGCTGCTGCGCCTAGGGTTGAGGCGTTTCACCATTTTCTGGCGATACACCCCGGCGGGCAACGAGGTACCAATTGAAAACAGTGTTGAAACGGTCACTGGGGTTGAATAGTGGTCCCACCGTCACACCTTGTACCTGGGCATCAATACCGTAATTATGAATTGGGTAATACATGAGGATCGACGGGACTTGATCCTGGAACCGGTATTGAAAGCTGGTGTAGAGCTCCGCGCGTCGCCCTCGATCCGGTGTCGTGCGCGCCTGCTCAAGCCAAATACTGATATTGCGATCAGAAAAACCGCTGTAATTCTGCCCTGTTTCTGCTTGCGAGTCGTGCCATAACGGGTAAGGGTCAGGATCCGGGTAGCTGCCGAGATCCAACTCAGTGAGGACGGCTTGATAAGCGCGCGGTTGGAGGAATTCGTTTAGAAGACTGTCGGACGAGACCGGGACCAATTCAACGTGGATGGCAATCGCTTCCCAATATCGTTTTACCCATTCGGCGATTTGTGTATTCACATAATCTTCAAGATGGACCAGTTCGAGGGAGAGGATTTCCTCATCTTTCACGCGTTGATATTCAGGTGTTCCCGGTGATGCGCCAGCCGGAAGTTCCCAGCCCTCACTCTCAAGAATATGGGCTGCTTCGTCTGGATCGAAAGGAAGAGCTTTAATACCCTCGGCAAAAGCCCAGGTGCCGGGCATGATAGGTCCAATGGACTGGACTGCCTGCCCCTTGAAGACTTGATCGATAATCCATTGGCGGTTAATCGCTATGGCTAATGCTCGCCTTATCGTCTTCTCGGAGAGGAAGTCCTTTTCGGGATTCTGTAGGTTAAGAAAAATCAAACCCAGGCGAGGGAGCCGCGCGGAGTGAACATTCATCGAGGGAAGCGATAGAGCTTCGTCCAAGATGGTCTCTCCCAGGTGACCAATACCCTTGACCTCGCCGTTGTGGAACGCCTTAAGCGCGTCTTGCTCATTCTCGAAGAGCCTGAGTTCGATGCGCTCAAGGAAGGGCTGCTGACCGTAAAATTCATCAAAGGCTACCAGGCTTACGCCTGTTATTCGGCTATCTTCCAGGATAAATTGATCAAGGCGGAATGGTCCGGTTCCGATGGGATCCAGGTTGAAAGGATGGTCGATAAGATCGCCTGCGCTCACACCGCGCAGGAGGTGATCGGGAAGTAAACCAACGGATAAGTAATCTAGAAAGGGCGCAAACGGTTCCGGCAACTGGAATTGTACACGTCTATCATCCAGTCGGATGATGTTGACCTGACTCCAGAGTTCATGAATGTCTTCCGGTCCTGGGTAGTCATCGTCCTGAAGTTTGGAATAGGTATAGACGATGTCATCCGATGTGACGGGTTCACCGTCGTGCCAGACTGCATCCTCGTGTAATGTAAAAGTGTAGAGCGTAGCGTCTGCCGAAATCGCCCAGTTTTCCGCCAGGTCGGGAACAGGGATTCCACGGGAGTCGAAATGCAGGAGTCCATGGTAAATCAACCGATCAATATCACGGTCCGGCTGATTGGATGAGTCGAGGATTGGGTTCGGGCGGATGATCTGACCGATCAGTGCTTCGCTGTGGACACCCCCGGTAACTGGCTGGGCAGGTGCCGTAACCTGGTCGGGCGTCTGACCGATCAAAATGGCGACCACCAGGGCAAGACCACCTATTGCAATAAGTAATTGCCAGCGAATGTTGCGCATAAAGGTGTGGGGTATTAAAACCGAAGTAGGTCTGAGCGGGGTTATCCGACCAGAATAACGGTCATCAGGGCCAGGGTGAAGAAAGCGACGCTTAGGCCGATTGTGATATGAAAGAGCAGGCGTTCAATTCCCCGCCGCACATGGAAGCCAGCGCCTCCAAAGTCGCCGCCACCACCTAGGCCTCCAAGACCCGCGCCGCGGCTCTGCAAAATGATGATTGCGATAAGCGCGACGGAGACAATCGACAATACAACGTTGAGATAGAGTGCCACGCAAGTTCCTCCTAGAGTACCTCTGTACACCCGAAAGAGAGATGTTTTTCATAATCAAACGGATGTCCGCTCAGTGCATCCCGTCCAATTTCAATGATTGGGGCATGCATTCATGAACCGCCGGATTATAGCAGAGGCGTGATGCACCGACAAGATGGCAACATTACTTGGAACCATCGATTAGGATTTTTCTCCGATCGTGGATCGGAGGTACATCTCGATGAACGGATCGATCTTTCCATCAAGAACCGCATTCGCGTTTCCGATTTCAAACTCGGTCCGGTGGTCTTTTACCATCTGGTAAGGATGTAATACATAGGATCGGATCTGGTTCCCCCATTCGGCTTTGATGTGATCCCCTTTAATCTGGGCCAGTTCTTCCGCTTGTTCCTGGCGCTGGATGTCTAGCAGGCGTGCTCGAAGCACCCGCATCGCGTTATCCTTGTTCTGTAATTGGGAGCGCTCGTTCTGACAAGTAGCGACGATGCCGGTTGGGATGTGTGTAATCCGCACAGCAGTGTCGTTCTTCTGAACGCTCTGACCCCCTGCGCCTGCGGACCGATAAGTATCGATGCGTAAATCAGATTGGTTAATTTGAATTTCTCCTGTCGCCTCGACCTGCGGAAGGACTTCCACCAGGGCAAATGATGTGTGGCGTCTGCTGGCAGAATCAAAGGGTGACAGCCGGACCAACCGGTGGACCCCCCTCTCTGCTTTGAGGTATCCATAGATAAAATCGCCCTCGACATATATTGTTGTGCTCTTGATCCCCGCTTCCTCACCTTCGCTGGTGTCTAGTATCTCGGCATTGTATTTATGCGCCTCCGCCCAGCGGAGGTACATTCGTTGCAGCATGGCAGCCCAATCCTGTGAATCAGTCCCCCCGGCGCCTGCATGAATGGCAAGAATTGCGTTCTCCTTATCAAATGGGCCGGAGAGGAGAGCATGAGTCTCGCGTCGGTTAATTTCATCCTGTAGCTCGGTCAGCTCTTTTTCAAGATCGTCGCGTATTTCGTCGTCCTCGAGGGAAGCTAGCTCTATAGCGTCGATAGTTCGCTGTTGGAGTGCGTGCCAGCCATCGATATCTCGTTGTAAACGAGCGAGGTTGCGCAACGTCGATTTTGCCTCATCGGGGTTATCCCAAAGATTTGGGGCTTCAGCGGCTTTTTGAATTTTCTCTAACCGAGCCTCACTTTTGGAGAAGTCAAAGACGCACCAGGAGATCTTGGATTTGGGCTTGGACTTCGTTGAGCTGTGCTTTTATACCTTCCATTGGCCAACCTTCCCCTTACAAGGATTTATTCACTTTACGTTAATGGCGCCTATATGACTTAGACTGCAGGTGTTGCCGGGTCAAGTAGCAGCGCATCGACGAAAGCTAGCGGATTGAAGACCGCCAGATCTTCAAGGTTCTCTCCTATGCCGACATAGCGCACTGGAATTCCCAGTGAATCGACGATGGCAAATCCTACACCACCTTTGGCGGAACCATCTAATTTCGTCAGGATGACACCATCCAGGTTAATAGCTTCTGCGAAAGCTTGCGCCTGCGCCAGTCCATTCTGCCCGGTAGTCGCATCGAGAACAAGGAGCACTTCAAGAGAACCTCCATCGATGGCTTTGCCAACGACCCGATAGATCTTCTGCAGCTCGGCCATGAGATTGTGCTCAGTGTGCATCCTACCCGAGGTATCGATGATTGCCACATCCGTGTTCCTGGCATGCGCTGCCTGACAGGCGTTGTACACTAGGGCGCCAGGGTCGCTGCCTGGTTCGGCGGAGATCACATCTACGCCGAGACGTTCGCCCCAAATCGATAATTGCTCTTGCGCACCGGCTCGATAGGTGTCCGCCGCCGCCAGAATGACTGTAAGCCCTGCTCTGGTTTGAGCGAAAGCGAGTTTCGCCGCGGTGGTTGTCTTCCCGGTGCCATTTACGCCGACGAGAATCATGACATGCGGTTTTTGATTGAGTGCAGGTTCAATTGGGACATTCAAACGCTCTATCAAGAGACTCCTGAGGAGTGTATAGATCTCTACGCCCTGTAGGAGCCCCTCCAGGTTGGCAGTCTCCAGAAGTTCCGTCACAAAACTCTGGGTAAGATTCCCTCCCATATCTGCCTGAATCAGCGCTGCTTCGAGTTCCTCCCAGAAATCCGGCGTCAGCTCCGTTGCCCCCAGGAGAGTTGCAATACGACCAAAAGTCGATCGGCGTGTCTTCGCGAGCACGGAGCGCCACTGTTTCGGATCCACAGAGGAATTATACCATTCAGGTCTTGGGGACTGGCGTTGGGACCGATGTCAGAATTTGCGCTGCCGGGGGGGACGCGCTGCGCATAGCCGGCTTATCTGATTTATTTCCTGGGTGAGTGAAACTCTTTGGTCATCTCTGCTGCCCAATGAGCAGCTTGTTGCTCGGCATGATTGGTATCCGTGATCTCGATGATTTCTGCAGCCGGCCAGCGCTGTAGAGCGGCTGCAAGCAGGTGAGGGCGGATAACGACCGCTCCGCGCATGAATTCTCCGGAATCAAGGGCGGTTAGCGCCTCGAGAAAGCCTTGCCCCTGGTTGAATTCAAGAGGTCCGATTTCATCTATGACCAGAAAATCACAGGGAATGGAGGATTGGAATATTGTGTTGCACCAATCGAGGGTCTTTGTGTCGAAAGTCCATCGCCCGGTTTGTACTTCGGTTGTTGCGCTGCCATGGAGTCTTACGCTCCCAAGGTTTCGGCGAACACCAGAGCGGATGTCAAAGGCATCTTTCGCGATCTCTTCACCCTGTTTGATAATGGGAAGAGAGAGTAAACCAGCGACATCCCAACCGTTTGCTCTGAGAATTTTGGCTATTTGCGTGCAGAAAGTGGTTTTGCCAGATGCCCGTGGTCCGCTGACGATCAGTATCGAAGGTTTCTGGGTCATGTAAGCGTTTGATCGAGCAGAATGACAGAATGACCGTTGACTTTAACCACGCGCACAGGAACGCCATAGGTTGAGGTTAACTTATCGGCTTTGAGGATTTGCTCTATCGGTCCGGAATCAAGAATATTGCCGTCACGCATCAAGATTAGATATTGGGCGCTGAGTACGGCGGTATAGGGATCATGCGTTGTGAAAATTACGGTAACCCCTTGTTCAGCTAGATCCCTTAGTATCCGTAGTATGTGACCCTTGTTGCTCAAGTCGAGATGGGATGTGGGCTCATCGAGCAGCAGGATGCGTGGCTGCTGCGCCAATGCGCGAGCCATAAGGACCATCTGACGTTCGCCGCCACTGAGATCGAGTACTGCCCGATGGGCCAGGTGTGTTAATTTCAACGTCCGCAAGATTTCCGAGACTGTCTGGTAGTCCTCCTCCGCCGGCATCTGCAAAATGCCCAGGTAGGGAGCTCGGCCCAATAAAATATATTCCATCACTGAGAATTCAAACGGAATATGCTCGATTTGAGGAACAAGCCCGACTAGGCGGCTCATCTCTCTACGCGAATAGGTAGACAGGTTTTTTCCATCGAGAAGTATCTGGCCGCCCTGTGGGGCAAGCATGCCAAGGATGATGTGTAGAAGTGTGGACTTGCCGGCGCCGTTCGGTCCCAAGATGGCGGCAATCGACCCGGCTGGGATTTCGAGCGATAGATCGCTAATCGCGTTTTGAAGGTCAGCATCGTAGCTGAAGGTCAGGTTTGAGAGAGAGATGATCCCAGAAGTATTCATATTCGCATCTTTATTTTGGGACTGATCATCAATGCCAGGAAAGCAACGGCACCTATTAGCGATGTGATAATGCCAAGGGGAATTTCGCCGGGAAGAAGGGAGCGGGCGAGATTGTCACAGATTACGGTTAACACGCCGCCGATCATCATGGATGCCGGGATCGTATATTGGGCGTTTGCGCCGAAGATGCGGCGGGCAATATGGGGCACGATTAGTCCTATCCATCCAACGATGCCGCCCACCGCGGTGATGGCAGCTGTGGCGGATACGGCGCCGACAAGTAGAAGTGTTCGCTCGCGTGCGGGAGCTGTGCCCAGTGAAAAGGCAGTTTCATCGCTCAAGGAAAGCAGGTTGAGTCGCCAGCGCATTAGATAAACAATCAACAAGCCGACGAAGACAAACGGTGAAATGAAAAGGAGCTTGTTCCATGTCATTCCCCAAAGTCCGCCCAACATCCAGAAGGTGATTTCAGGCAGTTGGGACAGAGGATCGGCAAGATATTTCATAATGCCATTGCCGGCTGAAAAGAGCGCTGAGACGGCGATGCCGGAGAGGATTAATCGCAGCGCCCAGCTGCCGTGGCGCATTCGGCGTGCCAGCGAGTATGATAGTAGCAGCCCCATCAACGCAAAAAGAATGGCAGATACCTCCATGACGATTGGGGATGATCCTACCCAAAGGATGCTTAGAGCCGCACCGAACGCTGCGCCTTGAGACACACCAAGGAAACCGGGTTCGACCAAGGGGTTGCGAAAAATCATCTGGAGCACTGCACCAGCCGCAGAAAGAGACATTCCCATCAAAAGGGCGGTAAGCACTCTTGGTAAACGCAGCGCAAGCACCAGTCTGCGGGCTAACTCATCTTCGCGAAGCAACGAGGGCGACATCCAATACGGTGTTGGATATCGCCCGATGAAAATTGACACAACCAGAATCCCCAGAAGCGTCAGCCCGAGCAGCCAAAACAATCGGGTTAATCGAGATCGCTCCGGCATTCTTAGGGTTCCAGCGGATGGTGTCCTCAAGGTAGGTCGCCGTTCAGGATGACGTTCACTTCATTCTGAATGGTTTCCTGGTTTAATCGATATAGCTGTTCGTAGAACAGGTTAACCTCTTGCATGATGTCGATGCCATCAGCGAGCTCGGGTTGTATTTTGGTGAACAGCCAAGAGAGCCCCAGGATCCAGCGGGTGTCGGGTTGGTCCCAACTGAGAAAATCACCCGGGAAGGCGTAGAGTTGATCCTGCTGGACCGCCTGGATTGCCTGCCATTTGGGATCGGATTTCAGTTGCTCGGTGATAGGACTTGCGTCACCAGGGTAAAAGATGACATAGATCTGATCGGGATTCCAGGCGGCGATCTGCTCGAAATTGACGATAGCCCATCCACCTGTCTCGCTTGCTTCCGTCCAGATTGGCGTTCCTCCGGCTAACTCTACCATCATGGTTTGCAACCATGAAGCTGGAGGGACCTTAAAGGCGATGTCGCCTCCCTTATCGCTGTACTGGATAATTATCACGCTCGGTTTCTGCGCTTCGGCGATGCCGTCTGTACGCTGCTGGATATCGTCCAGCCTCTGCTCATAGAAACTTCGCACCTCTTGGGCTCGTTCTGAGTTGCCGAATATTTTCCCTAGAACTTCAATGTCGCGGAAGAACTGCTCCGGTGTTTCTAGATCGAGGTAGACAACGGAGATGCCCAACTGTTCCAGCGGTTCACCAAGCGATTCGGCCATGTAGCTCTTCAGGATGACCACATCTGCTTGTGCGGGCGCGATCTGCTCCGGACCAGCATTTTTCTCAAAAAAGATCTTGTCGCTCGAGTTTGGATCGATCACTGGAAGAATCGGGCTCGCAGATTGCGAGCGATTTTCAATACCAACGATCCGTTGGCTGGCCTCTGGGAAAAAGAAAAGTGCATTTGCCAGTAGCGAGCTTGCACGTCCGGCGATAGCTATGCGTTGTGGCGGCTGATCGAAATCGAGCTCACGTCCCAGAGCGTCGGTGATGGTAAAGCCGCCGTCGGTCTCTGGAGATATTTCAGCCTCGGCTGTACTTTGTGCCTCGGGTTTCACGACCACTGGGCTGCAGGCTGAGGCGATCATCAGAATAGCCAGGGCGGATAGGAAGGTGTGTCGGCAGCGCATGTTTAGCCTCCATAGAAAGGGGTTATTATAATTCGAGAATCGTGCTGCACTGGGGCAGCCAATCCAGGATCGACTCAAGCTGGCGAATGCGAAGCTCAAGTGCTAATCGATTGAATGCTTGATCGAGTGGAAGTAGATTGAGTGCACCCTTTAAAATTTCAAGGTGCTTGTGACTTTCTGTTATCTGCTCATCGGTGAGTTGACTGACCCGTTCCTTGTATATAGTCAGTGCAAAGTATAGGCGGGTGATGAATTCTACGCGAATAGCGCGTGCGCTTGATCCGCTGGGTGTGAATAGCCACTCCTCGAATCGTTTAACTCCTTCTGGGGTTGCTTTAAATTGGCACCTCGTAGGTGTACCAACCTGCTCCTGCATTTGGCCGATGATGAACTTTTGAGTCTCCAATCGTTTTAAGATATTGTATGTCTGACTCAGGCTGATGTGCCAAATTTGTCCTAGATCGGTGTTGAGGCACTGGTGAAGCCGATACCCATGTGCCGGCTGCTGAATGAGCAGGCCAAGCAAGGGATATTCCGGCGAGAGCGTACTGGCATAAGTGTGTTTAGAAGACATCGATACGGACTAGTCACTCAGTGAGTATATGGGCTATTCTACCGTAGTTTTTGAGAAAATGCACCGCTTTCGAATAAAAAAAACCGTGTAATTTCAGCTGCCAATTCCACGGGTTCTTAGCAGAAGTGTTGCCTGTGTTTTGGAGGGTTGTTTGGCCGGAGAAAAAATTAAATCACCCGGTTATTATTCCACCGGGCGATCTTTGGCTGGGGGTCGAGGATTCGAACCTCGGCTGACGGATTCAGAGTCCGCTGTCCTACCACTAGACGAACCCCCAGTGTTTGTAGAATTGTAACATAGCGGAAGTTAGCCTGTCTATCGCCCTCACTTGAGCGAATTAAGAATCTCTGCGGCGCACTCGATACGAGCCAGGACGATTTTCTTGCCAATAATCACCATGCTTTCGATGAGAGGAGGGCTAACCTTCTGACCTGTCACGGCGACACGCAAGATCCCAAAAAGCTGGCCGGCTTTAATTTCCAACTCATCCGCCAAGTCGCGCAACGCATGTTCGAGTTGCTCGAATTCGCTCTCTGAAAGCGCCTGGATGACATCATATGCTTTCTCCGCTGCACGCGCAGATTCTTGCGCAGACATTTTCTTCCCGACGAGCTCGGAAGGTTCCGGATGGACGTCGGGTTGAAAGAAGAAACCAGCCATGTCGATCGCTTCATCGAGAGTGCGAATCCGTTCCTGGATCAGTGGAACGAGCACCTTGATCTCAGTTAGATCAGCGCCGATCTCTGCTTTCATGAAAAACGGGAGCAGTTCTTTGGCGAGCTCGTCCGTTGACAAACTGCGGATGTATAGGCCGTTGAAGTGATCGAGCTTGCTGAAATTAACCGCTGCCGGGCTGGGGCTTAACTTCTCGATTGAAAACTTCTCAATCAGGTCTTCCATCGGAAAGAACTCGCTGTGGTCGTCGTATGACCATCCCATTAGACTGATCCAATTAATCACCGCCTGGGGGAGGTATCCCATCTCGCGCAAGTCATTCACAAATACTGCCTTTGCTCCACTTTTCGGGTCCACAGCGGAACGTTTGCTGAGCTTGCCTTTGCCGCTGGGGTTAAGAAGTATAGAGAGATGGATCCAAATTGGTTGCTGCCAGCCGAAAGCTTCGTAGATAAGGACGTGGAGAGGGAAGGTGGGAAGCCATTCCGAGCCGCGTAAAACGTGCGTGATCTTCATCAAATGATCATCGGCCATCGCCGCCAGGTGATACACCGGCATGCCACTTGATTTAACGAGAATGTAATCGTCGATTGTGTGGTTGTCCACCTTGATCGGGCCTCGTAGAAGGTCCACGGCGATTGTCTGTCCTTCCTGCGGTGTTTTGAAACGGATGACGTGGCTCTCGCCTCCCAGTGCTCTTTCCCGAGCTTCTTCTGGTGACAGACGGCGGCAGTGCCCATCGTAACGGGTCGGTTCTTTACGTTTCTGCTGGAGTTGGCGGACCTGCTTAAGCCGCTCAGGAGTACAAAAGCAGTAATATGCATGGCCTCCATCGATCAATTCTTCGGCGAGCTGCCGGTAGATCTCGGTTCGTTCAGACTGGCGGTAGGGTGAACACGGCCCACCGATATCCGGTCCTTCATCCCATTCCAAGCCCAACCAGCGCAGTGCTTCGTAATACTCTTTCTCCGCCTGGGGGTCAAAGCGGTTGCGGTCAGTGTCCTCAATGCGCAGGATGAACTGGCCTCCCGACTGGCGCGCCAGAAGGAAATCATACAAGGCTGTACGGGCGCTGCCGATGTGGAAGCGACCGGTTGGGGAGGGGGCAAAGCGAACGCGTGCAGGTTTTCCTTCGGTCATTACAATGCCTCAATGGATGATGTTTTGCTATAACTCGATCTGTTTATGGCGCAGGATCACGCTCTCCACGAGGCCGATTCCTAGCAGGATGGCGAGCAGCGAAGAGCCGCCATAACTTAAGAATGGAAGTGGGAGGCCAGAAACTGGGAGAAGCTTAAGGTTCATACCGATATTAAAGAAACCCTGGAATGCCAGGAGAATGGCAACTCCGTAGCAAATCAAAGCGCCAAAAAGATCGCGGGCCATGCTTGCAGCTCGTATGCATCGATAGATCACGAAAACAAAAATCGTGATGAAAATAAGTGCACCAACGAAACCAAACTCCTCTGACATCGCCGAGAATATGAAATCCGTATGGCGTACTTTAAGGAAACGTAGCTGGACTTGGGTACCGCTCCCGTAGCCCTTGCCAAACCAACCCCCGGATCCGATCGTGATAAGCGCCTGAAGTACATTATAGGTCTCTCCGAATTGCGCGTCAGGATCTGGAAAAAGGAACGTTATCACGCGTGCTTTCTGATAATTCTGCAAGAAAGGCCAGGCGAGCAATGGCAACATCGCTCCAATACCTGCCAGGGCAAGCAGGTGTTTCGGTCTCGCGCCTGCCGCCCAAACCAGCGCAACCCAGATTACCCCCAAGACAATTGCAGTGCTTAGATCTGGCTGGAGAAACACAAGCATCGCCGGCACGCCGACTAACACCAAGCTGCGTAGGAGAATCTTTGGTTGATCGATGTCCAACTTGTGTTTGGAGAGGTACTCTGCGAGGACGAGGATCATGAGTATCTTCGCCAGCTCGGATGGCTGAAAATTGACGATGCCAACGTTGAACCAACGCGCAGACCCAAAGCCGACAACCCCGGCTGCCAGTATCAGTCCCAGGAGTCCTAAGACAACCATGTACATTGCCCGGGAAAGCGCAGACCAGATGCGGTAGTCGATCGCCGCGGTTATGAGCAATACTACCAGGCCGATCAAAGCAAAGATGGTCTGCCGTGGAACGGTCTGGGCAAGATCCTCGTTTCCGCCGATGGCGGATTGGATCATCGCTACGCCGGCAATTGTCAACAAGGCGACAGCCGCCAACAGCCATATATCGAAGTGGCGCCAGATACGGGTTGTGTGCATCGACTAAGAAGGTGTGTGCCTGCGTTTACGCGTCGGAGCGAGCGGAATATTTGCCATGAGTCTTTGCTGGTCTCGCTCTTTCGTCAGGGTAATCTCTACGGCTTCCGTATCGATCTCGATATGCCTGGAGATTACATCGATTAAATCATCTTTCAGGTTTTCAAGTTTTCCAGGGGATATGCCAGCTCGATCGTGAATTAGGACCAACTGGAGCCGTTCTTTGGCGGATTTTGCGCTGCGGGAACGGCCAATCCCTGCCTTTTGAAAGAACTT
>Ga0307421_1001090_pt1 | contig 16939 bp, 14 predicted proteins | sample SalMarWE160270MG_FD_202163 | JGI IMG/M metagenome (GOLD analysis project Ga0307421, IMG submission 202163) | Salt marsh sediment microbial communities from the Plum Island Ecosystem LTER, Massachusetts, United States - WE1602-70 | ecosystem: Environmental > Aquatic > Marine > Intertidal zone >...
GCCGCAACCCCCCGTCCAAGCGGCCGCTGTCCGACCTGCCCCCGATGCGCAGGAACTGGGTCGACAACGCCCGCTACTTCCGGGAGGGCGGCCAGGCGGGGATCGAAACGAAGCGCGGCTGCCCGGGGAATTGCGTCTACTGCGCGGACCCGGTGGCGAAGGGACGAGAGGCCCGGCTGCGGCCCCCCGGGGCGGTAGTCGACGAGCTGGAGACGCTGCTGGCGCAGGGGGTCGATCACTTCCACACCTGTGACAGTGAGTTCAACATCCCCGAGACACACGCCCAGGCGGTCTGCGAGGAGATCGTGGCCCGCGGGCTGGGGAGCCGGCTGCGCTGGTACGCCTACTGCGCTCCTGTCCCCTTCTGTGCCCAAACGGCTTCGCTGATGCGCCAGGCGGGCTGCGTGGGCATCAACTTCGGGGTCGACAGCGGCGACGCGGCCATGCTCAAGCGGCTTCGTCGAGCCTTCACCCCTGAGGCGATCCTCGAGGCAACACGCCTCTGTCGCGCACAGGGGATCACCGTGATGCTCGATCTGCTGCTCGGCTCGCCGGGCGAGACGAGGGACAGCCTGACCCGGACCGTAGAATTGATGAAGGCATCCGGCGCGGATCAGATCGGCGTGGCCCTCGGCGTACGTATCTACCCGGGCACGGAGCTCTGCAGCCGGCTGGAGCGGGATGGCCCGGCAGAGGGCCTTGTGGGCCGCGGGGACGCGTTGGAACCGCGCTTCTTCATCGAGCCGCAGGTGGAGCCCGGGGCCGGGAAGCTGCTGGACGAGCTGATCGCCGGGGACGAGCGCTTCCTCTTCTTCGATCCCTCCCGGCCGGAGAAGAACTACAACTACAACGCCAATCAGCGCCTGGTCGATGCGATCAGCGCAGGATACCGCGGCGCCTACTGGGACATCCTGCGCCGCTACAGGCCGGCTGCCGAGCCGTAGCTGGTCCAAGCGCCGATTCACCGCAGAGAGCTCATCCTGGAGAGGTGCCGGGCACTTGTCAGGTGCCCGGCACCTTCTTGACACCCCTGCAGACCGTCCTATAATACTCTTGCCGCGGACCGAGACGGCCGCGAGCCTGACGACAATCGCATAGACCGCACCGCTTTGAGGTGCCGCTGGGATCGTGAAGGCGACCGAGACGGCAGGGTGAAGTGAGCGTCTCCCGACGGGGCCCCTGCTCCGTCGTTTCTTTTTCCCTCGCTGTCGTCTTCCGCCGATCCGCGCGAGAGACTGGAGGTCCTCATGTCGAAGTCGAAGAGTAATGCCACCGCGCAGCGCAGCAAGGTGACGACCCGTACGCTGATGGCCAAGAAGCAGCGCGGTGAGCCCATCACCATGCTCACAGCCTATGACTACCCGACCGCCCTGGCCGTTGACCGGGCTGAGATCGACGTGCTGTTGGTGGGCGACTCGCTGGCCATGGTCGTGTTGGGCCTGGAGAACACGCTGCCGGTGACGATGGACGACATGCTCCACCACTGCCGGGCCGTCGCCCGCGGAGCGAAGTACGCGATGCGGATAGGCGACATGCCTTTCATGTCCTACCAGGTCTCCGTCGAGGAGGCGGTGCGCAATGCCGGCCGCTTCCTGCAGGAGGCGGGAATGGACGCCGTCAAGCTGGAGGGCGGCCGCGAGCGGGCAGATGCAGTGCGGGCCATCGTCGATACTGGCATCCCTGTCATGGGACACCTGGGGCTGACGCCGCAGAGCGTACACCAGCTGGGGGGCTTCCGCGCCCAAGGTCGCTCGGCGGCGGCGGCGCGCCGGCTGCTGGAGGACGCGCTGATCCTGCAGGAGGCGGGTTGCTTCAGCGTGCTGTTCGAGTGCATCCCCAGTAGGCTGGCGGGGCTGCTCACACAGCGCCTTGAGGTCCCCACCATCGGTATCGGCGCAGGCCCTGGTTGCGATGGGCAGGTCCTGGTGACGCATGACCTGCTGGGGCTGTTCGATCGCTTCACCCCCAAGTTCGTCAAGAAGTACGCGGACCTCAATGACGAGATCGCCAGGGCCCTCGGCGCCTATCGCGACGACGTGGCGGCCCGGGCCTTCCCTGCAGCCGAGCACTCTGTGGAAATGGACGAAGCGGAGTGGCAAGCGCTGCTGCAGGAGGTCGGGGAGTAGCCGTGGAGGAAGAATCGATCCTCATCGTCGGTACCGGGGCGATGGCCTGTCTTTTCGCCTCCCGCCTCTCGGCGGCCGGCGTGCGTGTCACCATGCTCGGCACCTGGTCTGAGGGACTGCGGGCGCTGCGCAGCGGCGGCGTTCGGGTGGTAGACGGCGCTGGCGGCGAGGAGGCCTTCGCCGTAGAGGTTGCCTCAAGTCCGTCCGACTGCTCCAATGCTCGTCTCGCCCTGGTGCTGGTCAAGGCCTGGCAGACGGAGCGGGCGGCCCGGCAGCTGGCGCACTGCCTGGCCGTGGACGGGGTCGCGCTGACGCTGCAGAATGGGCTGGGGAACCGGGAGATGCTGGCCGCCGCACTGGGTGAGGAGCGGGCCGCGCTGGGCGTGACCACGAGCGGGGCCACGCTGTTGGGACCGGGCCGGGTGCGTCCTGGCGGCGAGGGGATCGTCTCGCTGGGCGAGCATCCCCGTCTGGGGGAGATGATCGACCTGCTGCGGCGGGCCGGATTCGAGGTCCAGGTCGTGGCGGACGCGGACAGTCTGCTGTGGAGCAAGCTGGTGATCAACGCGGCCATCAACCCGCTGGGTGCTCTCCTTCGCTGCCCGAATGGGGAGCTGGTCGGCCGCCCGTCTGCGCGGGCCTTGCTGGGCCTCGCCGCGGGCGAGGCCGCAGAAGTCGCCGCGGCCCTGGGCAGGAAGCTCACCTACACGGACCCCGTGGCTACGGTGGAGACAGTTGCGGAGCGCACCGCCAGCAACCGCTGCTCGATGCTTCAGGACGTGGCGCGCGGCGCGCCCACCGAGATCGATGCGATCAACGGCGCGATCGTGGCTGCGGGAGAGGAACAGGGCGTGGCCACAGCAGTCAACCGCACGCTGTGGCTGCTGGTCCGGGCGCTGGGAGAGGGGGCGAGCTAGGTGATGGATGTTGTCACGACCGTGGAAGAGCTGCGCGCTGCCAGGTCGGAGCTTGCCGAGCCGGTGGGCCTTGTGCCCACTATGGGCTATCTGCACGAGGGGCATCTATCGCTGGTGCGCCGGGCCCGGGCTGAGTGTGCCGGCGTGGCGGTGAGCATCTTCGTCAACCCCACGCAATTCGGGCCGAGCGAGGACCTGGAAGCCTACCCTCGCGACTTGCCCCGCGATCTGGCTATGCTGCGCGGGGAGGGCACCGATCTGGTCTGGACGCCGACGGCTGAGGTCATGTACCCAGAGGGCTACCAGACCTGGGTGTCCGTCGACGAGCTGACGCGCCACCTGGAGGGAGAGCGGAGGCCCGGCCACTTCCGCGGCGTGACGACGGTCGTCGCCAAGCTGTTCAACGGCGTGCTTCCGCAGAAGGCCTACTTCGGCCAGAAGGACGCCCAGCAGGCGGCTGTCATCCTGCGCATGGCCCGTGATCTCAGCTTCCCGCTCGAGGTCGTCGTCTGCCCCACGGTGCGCGAGGCGGATGGGCTGGCAATGTCCAGCCGCAACACCTATCTGGATAGAGAGGAGCGGCAGGCCGCCACTGTGCTGTACAGGGCGCTGAGTGCGGGTCAAGAGGCATTCGCCGCCGGCGAGCGCCAAGGCGATAGGCTGCGCGGCCTGGTGGCCGAGACGATCGCCCAGGAGCCACTGGCCGAGCTGCAGTACGTGTCCTGCGCGGACACCGAGACGCTGCAAGAGCTGGAGACCATTAGGGACGGAGCGCTGCTCTCACTGGGCGTCTTCGTTGGCCAGACGCGTCTGATAGACAACTTCGTATTGGGAGGGCAGGATGTTCGTTTCAATGCTCAGGGCTAAGCTGCACCAGGCTCGGGTGACCGGTGCAGATCTGGACTACGTGGGCAGCATCACCATCGACTCGGCGCTGCTCGATCGGGCTGGTATGCACCCCTACGAGCGGGTGCTGGTCGCCGATATCGAGAACGGCGCCCGGTTCGAGACCTACATCATAGAGGGTCCGGCCGGCAGCCGGGTGATAGAGCTCAACGGCGCGGCCGCTCAACTCGTGGACATCGGCGACCGTCTGATCATCATGGCCTTTGTGCTGAGTGCCTATCCCCCTCCCGAGGAGTGGCAACCTCGGGTTCTCGTCCTCGACGAGAAGAACCGCGTAGTCTCTGTGGCCAGCGAGGGGGTGCTCCCAGATGCTTCTGGCGATTGACGTCGGCAACACGAACGTCGTGCTCGGCCTATTCACAGGGGACGAGCTTGGCGCCCGCTGGCGCATCCGCACCATCCACGAAAAGACGACGGACGAATATGGCGTGCTCCTCGATCAGCTCTTCCGCCACCGGGGCCAAGATCCGGAGCAGGTATCGGGCGCGGTCATCGCCAGCGTCGTCCCGCCGCTGACGCCTGTTTTCGACCGCGTCTGCCGCGACTACCTGGGGCAATCACCGCTCCTTGTCGACACCGGGGTCAAGACCGGCGTGCGCATCAGGTACGAGAACCCGCGCGAGGTTGGCGCAGACCGGGTGGCGCACGCCGCCGCGGTCAAGGCGATGTATGCCCTGCCGGCCTGCGTAGTCGACTTCGGCACGGCGACCACCTTCGACGCGGTCTCCGCCGAGGGGGACTACCTGGGCGGGGCTATAGCTCCGGGGATCGGCATTGCCGCCCAGGCCCTGTTCGAGCGGACGGCCAAGCTGCACCGGGTCGAGCTCTCCCGGCCCCCCTCAGCCATCGGCCGCACGACGACGCACTCGATTCAGTCCGGCCTGCTCTTCGGCTACGTGGGCCTGGTCGAGGGCATGGTTGCCCGCTTCCGGGCTGAGCTGGGGCCGAAGACGCACGTCATTGCCACCGGCGGGCTCGCTGAGGTCATTGCTCGCGAGACTGACGTTGTCGAGACGGTCGATCCTTGGCTCAATCTACACGGGCTGCGAGTGATATACGGGTTGAACCAGTAGGTCGTGCTGGCGAGCTGGGGGATGCTATGGAAGAGATATCCGTACTGAAAGACCGGCGGCTGCTGCTGGGCGTCACCGGCGGCATCGCCGCCTACAAGGCGTGCACGCTGGCCTCCCGGCTGACCCAGGCCGGCGCCGATGTCGACGTGGTGATGACGGAAGCGGGCACTCGGTTTGTGGCACCGCTCACCTTCCAGTCGCTCACCGGCCGTCCGGTCTACACGAGCATGTGGGGAACTACGGGCGGCGATGCTGGCGAGGGGCCGCCCGCCATGCTGCCGACGCACGTCGTCCACATCGGCCTGGCCGAGGCGGCCGAGCTGATAGTCATCGCCCCGGCGACGGCGAACACGCTGGCCAAGCTGGCGCACGGGATCGCGGACAACCTGCTCACGAGCCTGGCGCTTGGCGCCCGCTGCCCCATTCTTGCCGCTCCCGCCATGGACGGTGGGATGTGGGCGAACCCGGCTACGCAGGCGAACCTGGCATTGCTCAACGAACGCGGCGTGCTCGTGGCGGGCCCGACTGCGGGGAGGATGGCCTCCGGGCTTGAGGGCGAAGGGCGGATGGTCGAACCGGAGGAGCTCCTCGGGCACATCAGATTGGCCTTGGGCCGGCGAGGTCCGCTGGCCGGCCGAAAGATCGTCGTCAGCGCCGGACCGACGCGCGAGGAGCTGGATCCGGTGCGCTTCCTGAGCAACGCCGCCTCCGGACGCCAGGGTTTCGCGCTGGCGCAGGCTGCGCTCGATCGCGGGGCGGCGGTGATGCTGGTAGCCGGCCCGACGGAGCTGGCGACGCCCGTCGGAGCGGAGCGGGTCGACATCACAACCGCGGAGGAGATGAGCGAGGCGGTGATCTCGGCAGTGGACGGAGCGGACGCGCTTCTGATGGCGGCGGCTGTAGCCGACTACCGGCCCACTGAGGTGGCGCTGCAGAAGCTGAAGAAGAGCGACAAACCGGTCCAGCTTGAACTGGAGCGTACCCAGGACGTGCTATCTGCTGTCGCCGTTCGCTGGGCCGGGACCGGCCTTCCACGTGTGGTCGTCGGATTCGCCGCCGAGACGGAGGCCCTACTCGACAATGCCCGGCAGAAGCTGGCGGCCAAGAACCTGGATCTCATCGTGGCCAATGACGTTACCTCTCCTGACGCTGGATTCGCTGCGGAGACAAACCGGGTTGTGCTGCTTGGGCGGGACGGGGAGGCGCAGGAGCTGCCGCTCATGAGCAAGGCCGCTGTGGCTGATGCGGTGCTGGATAGAATCGTGCACTTGCTCGAGGAGAAGCAGCCGCAGAAGAGCAGGTCGAAGAAGACAGCCAAGAAGGCAACGCCGGACGGCGTCGAGGAGTAGAGGAATGGAGCTGCTGGAAAAGGGCATCACGGCTGTTCCCGGCATCAAGGTAGGGCACGCGACCGATCTAGACGGGCTGACCGGCTGCACGGTGGTGCTCTGCCCGAAGGGCGCTGTGGGCGGCGTCGACCAGAGGGGCGGGGCGCCGGGCACGCGCGAGACCGATCTGCTGCGGCCCATGCACCTGGTGGACAAGGTACACGGTGTCTTGCTGGCGGGGGGCTCAGCCTTTGGACTGGCGGCAGCGGAAGGAGTGGTGCGCTATCTCGAGGAGCGGGGGGCGGGCTTCGACACCCGAGTTGCGCGCGTGCCGATTGTGCCGGGCGCGATCCTCTTCGACCTCGATCTGGGTGACGCGAAAGCCCGGCCGAGTGCTGAGATGGGGTATGCTGCCTGCCAGGCCGCCGGCGACGGCCCGGTACCCGAAGGTAACGTGGGTGCAGGAACCGGCGCCACCGTCGGCAAGATCAGGGGAATCGGCCGGGCGATGAAGGCTGGCCTGGGCAGCGCGGCGGTGTCGCTGGGCGGGGGGCTGATCGTGGGCGCGGTCGTCGCCGTCAACGCCTTCGGCGACGTGGTCAATCCCGGCGACGGCGAGATCCTGGCCGGAGCGCGCAAGATGCGGTCCGACGATCCGGCGGACACTCTGGCTGTGATGCGTAGCGCGGTGGGCAAGACCGTCCTGCGCTTTGCCTCCAGCACCGTGATTGGAGTCGTGGCCACGAACGGGGGTCTGGACAAGGAGGGGGCAAACAAAGTGGCCCAGATGGCACAGGATGGTGTGGCACGGGCAGTCCGCCCTGCCCACACGCTCTTTGACGGAGACACCTTGTTCTCGCTGGCCACTGGGTCGAAGACGGCGGACGTCAACCTGGTTGGTGCCTACGCGGCCCAGGTCGTGGCCGAGGCGATTGTGCGGGCCGTACGCGCCTCAGTAGGAGCGGGGGGACTGCCTGCCTGGGCCGAGCGCAAGCCGATAGAGTGACCGGTATCTCGCTCCATCCTCTTCCGGTCATCCCCCAGTTCGCAGCGACTACCGACACTGGCGGCCCGCAGTGCCGGGACTGTGCTGGCAGGCTATCGCATGGTATACTTGTTAGCGTTTCCACTAACGGCTGCTGCCGTTGGGGGGCGGATGCATGGGCCAGAAGATAACTGTGATGATCGTCGACGACCACCCGGTCTTCCGGAACGGCCTGCGCAACGTACTAGCATCACACAAGGACGTGCAGGTCATAGGCGAGGCTGGGGATGGCGACGAGGCGGTTGAGCGGGTGCAGGAGTTGCTGCCCGACGTGGTGCTGATGGACATCAACCTGCCCACGCTGAACGGGCTCCAGGCGACGAGGCAGGTGAAGGACCTGTGTCCGCAGGTCAACGTCATCATGCTGACCGCGTACGACGACGAGGAACAGGTATACCACGCGATCCGTGCCGGCGCTTCGGCCTACCATGCAAAAGATGTGAGCGCGGATAGGCTGGTGGACGTGATACGGAGCGTCAGCGTGGGCAGCTATGTGATCGGCAGCAAGATCCTGGACGAGGACGGGATCGGAAACTGGCTGCTGGAGGAGTACAGGCGCTTCGGCGGCGAGATAGCCTACGAGGAAGAGCGCTTCCTCGCCCCTCTCTCGCCGAGGGAGATGGAGATACTGGAGCTGGTTGTGGGTGGCATGAGCAACAAGGAGATCGCCTATCATCTGGGCATCAGCCACCAGACGGTCAAGAACCACATGACGGCCATCCTCAGCAAGCTGGGAGTTGCCGATCGGACCCAGGCCGCCGTATATGCGCTGCGGCACGGTTGGGTGCCGCTCCGGCAGACCTAGAGAGGCCAGTCAGCGGCGCGATTCCACGCTGCGTCTGATTCGGTAGACACGACAGGAGCAAGACGAATGCCTGCTTCACCAGAAGCCGCTCGGGGCACGCCCGAGCAGGTCCTGAACGAGAGCGAAGATCAGCTGGAACAGGTTCAGAAGCAGCTCAAAGAGATCGACCTGCTGATCAGTCAGACGACGGCAGAGGTTGACCGCCTGGCACAGCGCAACACACAGGCCACCAATCGGCTGCGGCAGTTCGAGTCCCAGCTGGATACGGTGCCGCGGGAGGACCTGAAGGAGGCGTACACGGCGGTTCTGGAGACGCAGCAGAGGCTGTTCACCATGCGGGGCCAGCTCGAGAAGCTGGAGAGCGACCAATCGAACATGGCGAAATACCGGGACCTGCTCCGCGCAGTGGCCGGCCGTCTGGGCGGTGTCGACGAGGCGGAGGAGGTAGCGGAGGGCGAGCCGGTCCAGCCTCTGGTGGTGAGGATCATCGAGGCCCAGGAGCGAGAGAGACAGCGCCTTAGCCAGCAGGTCCATGACGGGCCGGCACAGGCGCTGACGAATCTTATCCTGCAGGCCGAGATCTGCGAGAGGCTGTTCCAGACTGATCCGGAGAGGGCTCGGGCCGAGCTGACCAGCCTGAAGGAAGCGGTCGCCTCGACGTTCCAGTCGGTCAAGGGATTCATCATCAACCTGCGGCCGATGATGCTCGACGATCTCGGGGTAGTGCCGACGCTGAGGAGGTACGTCGAGGGCTTCAGCGAGAACAGCGGAGTCGTCACCCGCCTCACAGTAACGGGCAAGGAGCGGAGGCTGGCTGCCCACAAGGAGGTGACGATCTTCCGGCTGGTTCAGGAGTTGGTCAACAACGCAGTCGAGCTGGGCGGCGCGAGCAGCGTCCAGATAGATGTTGACGTTGGCTCCGACCAGGTCCGGGTCTCGGTGGAGGACAATGGCAGCGGATACGACCTGGCCGGCGAGGCGGACTCGCCCAACACTCAGCGGCTAGGAGTGGCCACGATGCGCGAGCGCATCGAGATGCTGGGAGGCAAGATCGAGTTCGATACGCAGGTGGGGCGGGGAACGAAAGCCAGCTTCCAGATGCCCGTGGGCTAGGCGGCCGGGAGTTGGTACCAACGTCCTATTGGCCCTCCTGGGCACATGCGGTATAATGTAACTGGGTGGGCGCCGCTGGGAGGTGTCGACCCCGTCGCCCGAGACCGAGTGACAGGAGGTGATAAGCATGCTGTTCAGACCACGTGAAGAGGGCCAGGGCCTAGTTGAGTATGCGCTGATTCTTGTCCTGGTAGCTGTTGTGGTGATCGTGATTCTTGTGATCCTTGGCCCCAGCATCGGCAACATCTTCAGCAACATCGTAAGCAAGATCTAGCATCGATCACCCTACCAACCTTAGTTGGCCCACCCACAGGACAGAGCCTCGCATACGCGGGGCTCTGTTCGTAAGGCCCGGGGCAGTGGCGCTCTCCATGCGCGATGCTTCGCCAAGGGGGGCGATGCCACCGAAAGCCCGTCGGAGGTGGGAACACCGTCGCGGCCATACTACCGGCCGCGCTGTAGCCGTTCCGGTAACGGCTGCCTGTAACTTGGTCGTAACGCTTGCACCGGCGCGTCGTGCTATAATGGTATGTGCCAGAGGCGGTATGTGCTATAATCCGCTCTGAAAGCGGGCCCTTCGCGGTGGGCCTAGATGCGTGTCAGGCGGCCGGCCCCAGGAGGTTGGCGATGAAGAAGGTCAGAGGACAAGGCCTCGTAGAGACTGCGTTTATCCTGCCCGTGTTGCTGATGGCGATACTGGGCATCATTGAGGCCGCGCTGCTCATCCAGGGCTACGTCACCGTGCAGCATTCGGCCAGGTCTGCCGCGCGCTTCGCAGCCTCCTACCAGCCTCCGCTGGGCGCCTGCCTGGATGCGGACGGGGACGGCATGCTCGAGGACGGGGTCACCGGCGATGCGGACGACAGGTTGCCCTGGCCGAACTGCCCGCTGCCTGCACCTTGGGATGCGAACCTGAACGAGACCGAGGCACAGTACCATGACCGGCGCGTGCTGCTGATTCAGCACGCTGCGCGGGACGCCGCGGCCGGGCTGCGCATTGACGACACCAGGCTCGGCTATGACGAATCGAGCTGGGATACCTACTCAGATCAAGCCGGTTTCTTCGGCGTCGTAGTGTGGGGCTACCCCTCGTTCGAGGCCGACTGCAATGCCGATCCGGATTCGTGCCTCTACCACCCCGGAGTGGAAGGGCTGCCGGTCTGGGTCATGGTTGCGCACAATGTGGAGATCATCGATCCGTTCTACAGGGCTATCGCCCCCTACGTCTCTGTTCGCGCCGATGCCCAGATGCTGAACGAGGGTATCCAGGTCGGGTTTGGAGACCAGCCTCCCCCCAGCTTCGGTTCCGACCCCTTTGGCGGCTCTGACGTGTACCTGCCGACGCCGGAGGATACTCCAGAGCCCACGCCGGACGGGACGCCTGAGCCTACTCCCGAGCCGACGGAGCTGTACATAGACCTGAGCCCTGGTGCAGAGAACGCATTGCCCGATGACCGTGAACACGAGTTCGTGGCTACTGTCACCAACGACATGGGACAGGCTGTCGAAGGGGCCCGAGTTAGCTTTGCCGTAGATGGTGGAGGGTTCAGCTACAGCGGCGTAGGGCCGCGCGATGCTGAGGACTCCACGGATGCGCTTGGGCAGGCCTGGATCACCCTGTATGGGAACGAGCCGATGTCGGCCACGCTGCTGGCTTGGCTGGACTACGATCACGACGGAGTCGTCGATAGCCCGGACGAGCCTGTCGACAGCGCGACGAAGGCGTGGACCGTGTCCGGCCCCTACTTGACCGTCTCGACGCACCAGGCATACCCTCTTGATCAGCTCGACATCAACGTCATGGATCACGACTATGGCCTGAACCCCCACAGGCTCCTGTGGTGTGCCATTACCACGACCACAGGGATAACTGAGGTCGTGGTTGCGGATCCGGTCGCTGTCGACGCGGGGACCGGCGATATGGAGGGCATAGGCTTCCAGATACCTGTCGGAGGGTTCGGCGTGTACCGGCTCGAGACCCATACCGGCGGCGGCCACTGCGGATCCGGATGGGTGGCCTATTCTGCGCCAGTGGAAGTGCGCGAGACTATTCCCGATCTGGTCGTGGCTTCCATATCGCAGCCTGCCCAGATCTGCCCCCAGCAGACTCACACGATGACGGTGGTTATCGAGAACCTGGCGCCCGTGGAGGCGACGGAGCTGTTCGATGTCGATGTGTTCATCGACCCCGTGGGCGAGCCCAGGCCGGGAAGGGTGGGCGCGGCCAAACAGTGGGTGGCTGGGATCGGTCCGCGAGATGTCTTTACCTTGACTATTCCCGTATGGTACGAAAGCGGGGGGCGTCATCGAGTATACGTGCAGGTCGATTCCAGCGATCGCGTCGAGGAGGGGGAAGAGACTAACAACGTGCGCGATATAGTGGCGACCGCCGGCCGCCTGTGCGAGTCGGACGGGGCAGCCAGCATTCCCTGCAGCTGGTGGGACAGCTCTGAAGACGGGTATGCCCAGACGACAGTGGAAACGGACTGGATGAGCCCCTCGTCCAACTACGCCGGCAACCAGGGGTTCACCGACCCTGCCAATGCCTACTCGGACGACGGCAATCTGGCCTACCGTGAGAACGACGCCGACGGAGTGAGCCACGTATATCACGGCTACGGGCTCGAGATACCGGGCGGGGCAACGATAGCCGGCATCGAGGTGAGGGTCGACTGGTGCCTGGACAGTACCTACTGGACGAACGAAATCGACGTCCAGCTCTCCTGGGACGGCGGCAGCAGCTGGAGCAGTACGCGGAGTGCTGACAATGAGGCCAGCTGCGGCTGGAACCCGGGCCATTACGAGACGGTGGGAGGTGGCAGCGACAGTTGGGGGCGGACGTGGCTCCGGGAGGATTTCTCGGCCAGCAACTTCCGCGTGCGGCTGACGCTCGATACGGGGAGCAGCTCCCGTGACTTCTACATCGACTGGGTCCCCGTCCGCGTCACGTACAGCGTGCCATCGACGAAGTACTTCCGCGAATCCTCCTACAATAGTACCAGCACCATGCTCGGCCTGGGGGATCAAGGCGATGCGTATGTGGACTGGGACGACTTCGATGACCCTGCCACCGATCACCAGGACCCGCCGGTCGTCAGGTACAACGTTGACTTCGACACGACCGGCACGTACTACGCCTGGGTCCGTGGGCGTCCCTGCGCCGAGTCGGACCGGGGTTGTCTGCAGGACGCAGGCTCCAACAACTCGGTCTGGATCTCCCTGGATGGGAAGCCAGCCAGCAATACCAATCGGATAACGTCCTGGGCAGCCGGCGGCTTTCAGTGGTACAACGGGCCGTCGATATACGTGCCCAGCGTTGGGCTCCATACCGTGGAGCTGCGTATGAGAGAGGACGGCTTCGAATGGGCCGGCGTGGTACTGACGACGACCTACGGGTCGGCAGGGGCGCCTTCGGGCGACGGTCCGCCCGTAAGCATGTGCCCCGACTGCGCAGGAGTGAGTGATCCATCTCCGTGGGGCGAGGAGGGCATGCCGCCCGGCCTGCTCGAATGCCAGCAGCTGGTGCAGAAGGGCAGCTTCGAGGGCAACCCGGACAGCATCTTCAATCCGCTGGTCTGGGTGGCGCAGGATTTCGGCTGGCATTCCGACTACTCCTACGATGGAGCGATGAGCCTGCGGCTTCACGCGTCGCAGGGCGTGCAACCCGAGTGCACCAGCTTGGCTCCCGTCCTCTCGCAGACACTGCATATGCCCGCCGAGGTCTATACCTCAACTACTATGGTCGTGAGCGGGCGGCGATTGGTGGCGGGACTGCCCTCCGGGCTCTGCGGTGATGCGGGCAGCGCCGAAGCGGATGATAAGCTGATGCTCCAGATGAGGGATGGTTCTGGAGGGGCCCTGGGCGCTCCGGCTGAGATCGTGAATGGAGGCGTGGTAACCGAGACCTGGCAGCCATTCCAGATCGACGTTACCTCTGCGGTGAGCCCGAGCGCTCGAGCAGGACAGGAAGTCCAGCTCACCTTCTACGGCGATCACAACAATGACATAACCGGGACGTGGTTCTGGCTGGAGGTGATCAGGTGCGACGTATGCACGGATTGGCCCGTACCTGAGCCGATCAGTGGGACGGCCTCATTCGGCGGGAACCTGCGGGTGCTGCAGGGAGGAATCCCGTACGAGTTCCAGTGGGTGGACGTGTGGGCCTACAGCCAGGACGGCCCTCTATATCATACCTACTCGATACACGATTCGACCTACTCCTTCCGGAACATAGAGCCGGGGACGTACACCGTCTACGCAGAGGTATGGATCGGCGGCGTCCTCCGCTATCACATATCGTCTATCACCGTGGCGGCCGACGTTCATGACTACGTGAAGGACATCACGCTCAACTAGGACCATGCAGATGCAGGCTATTCGATCGAGCCCCCCCAGCGCTGCTCGTCGATTGACATCGGCGTTCTTCGCCGTCGCGCTTGCGTCCGCCGTCATGGGGCTGCTGGCTGCAGCTGCGGCCAGCGCCGCAGACGGCGGAGTGTTCATGCGAGTGATCACCAACGTGTCTCGGCAGGCTACGGTTCCGTCCGTCCGTCCGGACCTGGCAGAGAGCCCAGATGGGAGCACCGTCGCGGTGGTCTGGATTGATGACAGCGGGTCCGGATACGAGCGGGGGCACGTACTTCTCCGCGCTGCGCCAGGAGCGGAGGTCGGCTGGGGAGACCGGATCACGGTATGGACCGGAAGCAGCCAGGGATGTGCCTACAGAGCGTCTGTGGCAGTCACGGGTACTCTGGCGCACATTGCCTACGTCGTCTTCTCAGGCACGTGCGAGTCGCCAACGACGTACGAGTTGCGGTATCGTGCTTGCTCGCTTTCGTCGATGACTTGCGCTGGGCCGGACCAGCTGATCACCTCCGGCAGCGACGGGATCTACTGGACGGATGTTGCTGCGGATCCCAGCGGGCGCCCCCACGTCGTCTTTTCCGAGTACGTCGGCGGCAAGGGCGATATCCGGTACGCGGTCTACAGCGACACAACCTGGGTCGTCACGGATGTGGCCACTGTGGAGGACAACCACAAGCCCTCAGTCGCTTGGTCGGGCGGATACGCTCACGTGGCTTGGCTGCAGGAGACGAGACCCAGCGACGTGCAGCACTTCGAGGTCAACTACGCCCGCTGTGACCCCGAGAGTGGTTGCGGCAGCAGTGCTGGGCTGTCCGGCGGCCCGGAAGATGTCTATCAGCCCGGCGCTCCTGCCCTCGCGGCGGGAGGAGGGCGTGTGTTCGTAACCTGGGACGTCTGCGTGGCCGGCGACTGCCTGGACTACAGCCTGGTGTACGCGAGATCGAATGACCTGGGAGACAGCTGGCTATCCGACATCGTGGAGGTCGGCTCTCCCTACACCTACTATGCAGGCTCTCCGAACTTGCAGGACTACGCTTCTACTGCATCGCTCGACGAGGAGCACACGCGGCGCCTGCAGCCTTCTATCTCGCTCAATGGAGCCGGATGGCCCGCCGTAGCCTGGCATGTCGATCGCAGCGGCGGTAGCGGAACAGACTACGCGATCTACTACAGCTATGGGACGACAGGCACGGTCAGCAGTGTTGCCTGGATCAGTCCCACCGTCTTGAGCAGAGGCCAGGCGACTACGCTCGGCTCTGCGCAGGTAGGAATCGGTGACGTCGACGGCCAGGAGTGCCGGGACGCGGCCTACATGGACGAGCAGACATCCTGGGAGGTCTACTACACCAGCGATGCGGAGTATACCCAGGTATTCATGCCCTTGGTCCTGAGGGAGTAGTCCAGGCGACATGGAAGCGAAGCCAAGGCAGGCCAGCGCGCGCACCGCAGATACCGGACGCAGGAGCGATCTCAGGGGGCGCTTGCTGCCGGCTGCGGGCGTCCTGGTCGTGGCCGTGGTCGCTCTTCTTGCGCTGGCCGGACCTGGGTCGGGGCCGCCGTCGTCAAGCCCGGTCTCACTGCCAGGGCTGGGTGGACAAACCGCGATGGAGGCGCTGGATTCGGCTCTTGAGGCGGCCGAGCGGTGGGAGGCTGATGCCCAGCTTGCCGGGGCTTCCTGTACCTGGAGCGAGGCTGGAGTTGCCTCATCGAGCGAGACGGAGTGGGCATTCCAGTTCTACTCGCCGTCGACCCAGCGCCTGGCGGTGGTGATGGTGTCTGGAGACGCGGCCTGGCTGTTCCGGGACGTGCTGAGCCCATACGTGGTGCCGACATTCTCGACCGCCGAGTGGCGCGTCGATAGCGACGAGGCCCTGCAGGTCTGGTGGGACTACGTCGGCCGTTCGCTGCTGGGCAGGCATCCCACTGCGGACGTGGCTGTTCAGCTGCGGCCTTCGGCCGACCACGAGATGAGGCTAGTCTGGTCTGTTGTTGGGCTCTTCGGCGATCCTGACGACGCCCTGGCCGTCACAGTAAGCGGCGTCGAAGGTACGATAGTCCAGTAGCACCGAGCGGCTGTGCGGGCCGCCCATGGGGTAGACCATGAAAGAGCATGCTGAAGGAAAGCGTCAGGGGCAGGGCCTGGTCGAGATCGCCTTTGCTCTTCCTGTTCTGCTTATCCTGCTCATCGGTGTTGTGGAGATGGGCTTTGCCCTCCGCAGCTACCTGGTCGTCGTGAACGCAGCGCGCGAAGGGGCGCGCTTCGCCTCACGTGCTCGGTACTCGGACCAGTACGTGGGCGAGCGGATCGTCAGCTCGGGCGGCGTGCAGGGGACGGATCCGGTGGGCAACCCGACACCTTTCCTGTGCACCACAGGGGAGGGCAGGAACACGGGCATCATCGTCACGCACATTCCGATGACCAGCTCCGGCGGCATCGACTTGAGCGAGATCACTATCTGGCTCACCGGCGTGATCGCGATCACGGACATCCGCCCCATATGTGAGGACGATTCTATGGTCTCCCTGGCGGAGATCAGCGCCAGGCATGCGGAGGCCACCGGCGACATCAGTACCGCCCGGGCTGCGGCCGAGTTGCCGCCCGGTGACAACCACATCGTCGTCGTCGAGGTGTTCTTCGCGCACTACCCACTGTGGAACATACCGCTGGTGCCCCTGCCCAGCCCCTGGTTGATGCGGGCCAGCGCAGAGATGCGGGTGATGACGGACCTGGGGAGGTAGGAGATGGCGCGCTTGATAGGTAGACTAGTCGGCCTTGTCCGGCGGGGCCGGCACGGCCGCGGCGAAGAAGGCCAGAGTCTGGTAATCATCGTGGTGGCTTTCATTGGCATCCTGGGCTTCGTTGGCCTATCCATCGACATCGCCTGGGCTTTCGTGGAGATGGTGCGCCTTTCGCAGGCCGTCGACGCGGCGGCGCTCGCTGCCGCCGCAGAGCTGCCTGTGGAGGCGGCTGCCCGGGAGCGGGCGCTCATCTACCTGCAGGCAAATGGGTACGACTTCGAGGACGGTGACACCATTGTTGTCACCGACGCTTACACGAACGGCCAGTATACCTCTGATCCGGACGCCGTGACGACGATCTGGATCGACACTGCCTACTCGCGGCAGCAAGGGCTGGCGGACAGTGTGCTCATCAGGGTGCGCAAGCGCGTGCATATGGTGTTCGGGCAGTTCGTCGGCATCGACTACTTCCCGGTGGAGGATACTGCGGAGGCCGAGAACATCTCCAACATCGATACCGTG
>Ga0307421_1001091_pt1 | contig 16933 bp, 14 predicted proteins | sample SalMarWE160270MG_FD_202163 | JGI IMG/M metagenome (GOLD analysis project Ga0307421, IMG submission 202163) | Salt marsh sediment microbial communities from the Plum Island Ecosystem LTER, Massachusetts, United States - WE1602-70 | ecosystem: Environmental > Aquatic > Marine > Intertidal zone >...
CGAGAGATGTAAAAGTTGAGATTTGGGTTGACAGGGATCAATCAAGTTCATGGGATTTTCATCAAACGAGCAGCTCTCAATCTATAAGTAGTAACGGAACAAAAACATATACCTTTACTTTTACCCCCACAATACCAGGAACATATTATTGGAAAATGCATGTTCTTTCATATAATGATGGTGCTGGAGATTATATTGTTACTGATTCATATTTTTGGGCAAATTCATTTGAAGCAGTAAATGAGTATTTATTTCCCTTAACTGATGGGATATTAATTTACCATAGTTATAGCAACTATTATGCTTGGGATTCAAAATTGTTCACTTATGATTTTGCAACTAATACTAAAACAGAGATAAGTGCAAATTGGAATATTGACAATGAAATGAATGCACATTTTTCTCCGGATGGTTCAAGGATTGTATTCATGGGTGTTGATAGTGACTTAACTCGTAACTGGGATGTATACTTATGGGATTTTGGTACTTCTCATCCGATAAACCTGACATCTAAGTATTCCAATACTTGTGATGAAGATCCTAAATTTTCACCTGATGGTAGTAAAATAGTCTTTAAACAAGATAAAGATATTAAGATTATGGATTTAAATGGAAATATTATAGACACACTTACTAATGATGGAGAAGTTACTGAGGAATCAATGCCCTATTATACAACAGACGGTCAAAAGGTAGTTTATGCAAAGGGAGCTAAAGCAAATTCCGATATTTATATTATTGATACTGATGGTAGCAATAGCACTGCTTTATATAGTGAGATAGGTATTGCCGAATACTATCCAATTGTAAAGGATGATACTTTATTTTTTTATGCTAAAGATATAATAATCTTATCCGATACGATCAACCAAATATATCTGGCTAACTTTTCTGGTAGTAGCACCTGGTTAAGCATAAATGATTCAATATCGGATAATTCGGATGCTTATCCAGTAGGTTCTGATTACTTGTTTTTTTCAAGCACAAGAGATGGTAGTATTGGTAAATATGACCTTTATTTAGGACAAATTTCAACAGGAGACGTTTGGAGTTTAAATGTTTTCAATATAAATGATTCGACTGAGGATTTGGGAGCGTGTTATGTTTCTCATCAAATATTCAATATTTCAGCAAGTTCAGTTCCAAGTGTTGGTGGAGGAGTGAATGGATTGGGAAGTTATAACTATGGAGAAATTTGTGATTTGACAGCCACGCCGGCAACAGGTTACAATTTTATCAACTGGACTGAAGATGGAGTTCAAGTTTCTATAAACCAAAATTATAGTTTCGCAGTGACGTCCAATAGAACTCTTGTAGCAAATTTTTCAAATAAGGATTATGTTATATTAGTAAGCGCAAATCTGATAGATGGTGGTTCGATAAGTGGATCAGGTGGTTATGATAATGGAGATAGTTGTAACGTGACAGCCGAGCCGGCAACAGGTTACAATTTTATCAACTGGACTGAAGATGGAGTTCAAGTTTCGGAAAACCAAAATTATAATTTCACAGTGACATCCAATAGGACTCTTGTGGCAAATTTTGAAAACACAGGTGATGGAGTTGAAGTAAATGATGATACAAATATAAATGTCTATCCAAATCCTTCAACGGGAAAGGTAACTATCAGAGGAAATAATATTAAAGTGATAAGAGTAATTAATATTAATGGGCAAATTATTAAACAAATAAGATCAGAAACAAATGAGACTATTATTGATTTAAATAATATAGGAAAAGGCATTTATTTTATTAAAGTAATTTCAAAAGATAAGGTTTTTACAAAAAAAATTATTATTATTAAATAAGCCATTTCTTTAAGTAAAGCATATTAGTAGTAGGTTGCTTATGTACCCAGGATTAAATCACGCGGGTGTATTGCCCAAAGGCGGGATGTTTAAATTGAGATATTAGGGTGCATTTTTCAGAATATAAGATTTCCAAGGAGAATAACATTTCAAACCAAGGACGAAAACTGTAAAAGGCAAAGTCTCTTTTGCTTATCTAGAGTAAAAGGATGAAAAAATGTGGAAATAGGCAAAAAGTACATTATTCCTTGACAATGAATGTAAAATATTTTATCTTTATATTATGAGTTACCGGCGTACGCGTCCAATAAAATCTTTCTATGAAATAGATGGAGATGATTTTGTTCATCAATTATCAGAAAGTATAAAAAATGAAATAGAAGGAAAGGGCAAAGAATATATTCTTGGTGTAGATGAAGAAGAATTCAAGAATTATCTTATTGACAAATACACTCTTGGGCCTTTGGCGGTAGATTTCGCAAATGAAAAAGTTGGAAAACCTTTGGTTTCAAAAGAGTGGGTAAAGAATACAATGTATGGAGGAAAATATCAGGCAGACGTTTATACCTTTACAATAACGTATCGATTTACTGGTTCGCCTATTTTGTTTAGAGTCAAACCCAAAACATATACGATGACAACTGCAAATATAAATGTAGATGAAGAAAAAAATACGGTTTCGTTTAACTTTAAACTTTACGAGCAGGACCCAAATGAGTTTAACAGAGAGAAAAATCGTCTTTGTAGCCAGGCTTTTACAAATATGGATAAAACTAATTCTGACGCTTTAGATTGGAATAATAGACTCCCTAGAACAGTTAACACATATTTTCAATCACAAAAAGATAAATATAAAAAAGAAAATGATTTTTTTGCCGCGATTAATGTGAAAGTGGATAAAAATACAACCTCAATTTTTACGGCACCTACAATTAAGAAAAAAATAATTCCACAACCTACGATTTCTAAAGACAAAAAATTCTCTTCTATGCCAACAATGAGTAAAGCGATGTATGATGATACCCTTAAGGTCATATATGATTCGGGTAAAAGCATGGAAAGAAAACCTTCTCTTTATAAAGACAAAGATGAAGAAGGGTTAAGAGATCAAATTCTGTTTGTTTTAGAAACCCGCTATGAGGGAATAACAGCGACAGGTGAAACATTTAATCGTAGTGGTAAGGCGGATATAATTTTAAAATATGCTGAAGATGGTAGTAATCTTTTTGTAGCTGAATGTAAATTTTGGCATGGGTGTGCTGAGTTCTTAAAAGGGATTTCTCAATTATTCGAGAGATATTTGACTTGGCATGATTCGAAAGTGGCTTTGTTAATATTTGTTACTAATAAGAACTTTACTAATGTTATCAAAACTATTAAAACAGAAATAAAATCACATCCTTATTTTATAGAAGAAAAGGGGCAAAGAAGAGAAACCTCTTTTAGTTATATTTTTCGTTTACCACAAGATGAAGAAAAGATAGTATTTCTTGAGATATTAGCTTTCCATTATGACAAATAACAATCGCATTATTAGGTTTAGAATGAATTTGTAAACAAAAAATGTGTTTACGATTATGAATATACGCTAAAAGAGGTGAAAACGTCAAGGGTCTTTTAGTTTTTGAAAAAATATAGATTGACATTTTGGGATATATCCGTATGATGTTAATGTTATATAAATGGAAGTGCAATGTAGAAGATATGTTAATGTGTATGGGGTTAACCGGAAATGTTGGAATCGGTTTATGTGGCTTATCAATGGAGTATTTACGATGATTATAAACTATATTAGGTTACACTGACGAGATTATGAAAATTAGGGCATACCTAGAATGAAGAATTCTTGGCTTGGTCAACTAATTTTTGCAATTTTAGCCGTAGGCACGCTTGCAGTGATCCGCTTAGGCGAAAGAGCAGGGTTGCTTTACAAGTTGGTTGGAATCTGTTTTCAATTGTTTGGGGGAATGATCTTTGCCATGGGTTTGTTCGGTGATCACATCAAATTGGTCCAGGCATGGGTTGAGAAATACTTAATATTTACAAACGAACCCACCGTTTCACTGGCGCCATTAATACTTGTCGTTAATCTTCTATCGCTGGCAATTCGAGAAAAAAACCAGATAGTACAACAGGTCGTTGACTTTATAGCTTACGGTGTAGTTGTGATCCTTATTATTACGGTGTTTGCGCAATGGGTCAAACTTCCACGGCTTCTGTCTGTTATACCAGGATCTTGGCTACGAGTAATGTGTTGCGTCTTGGGTGCCACACTGTACTGGTTCGGTCTTATCTTCTATGGAAATAATTAGAAAGAAAAATGCTCACGCGTAAGTCTATTTAGAAATTGTCAAATGTTATCTTCCTACTCTATTGACTCATTTAGATGTATTATCATATTATTTATTCTAACTAAGTTTTCATATAGCATTTTTTTTATATCCGATGCTGTCTTTCAAAAAAAGACTTGGCACATTGTTTTATATAATCTATTCTTCTAAATAATCTATAAGTTTGGAAAAATCTTGGTCTGGAATAACAAAGTTAATTCCTTCTGGCATTGGAACATCTATTAACTGTAATATTGACTTTTTGTATCGTTTGATCCTTTTTATTTTTTTATCTTCGAAATCTTTAAGATATCTCATGACAAATCCAGATAATAGATCAACACACTGCAAAGGTATAAGATTTTGAGATTTTTCAAAATGTAAAGAAAGGTTCTCGTCGATATTAAAATTTATTTTTTCTTCTATGATTGTGTCTTTAATCATTTCATTAGATTCAAGTTCAAGGGTTTTAAGATCTTGAATAATTTTCTTATAAATAATGTCGAATTGTTTTTGTTCATCGTGGATGATTTTAAAATCACCACACTTATTTTTATTTATATAAAGATTGGCTCTGCCAATTAAATGCGAGAAAGCTTGATAGTTTGGCAGCATAAATACGTAATTTTTGTTATGTATTTTATCAGGAATAGGGAGATAAGATTTGAATGCTTCTGTTGGTTCATTTGATTTTAAAGCAAAATAACTTAATTCAGCCATATTAGTCATATCTAATAGGAACTGTTTTATGTAATCAATTGGTTTTTTATTTAATTCTCTTTTGATAAACTGGATGAAACTCTCGAATTCATTAGCTGTGTAACTTTGGCAGGCCTTACAAAACTTTTCATATATTTTATCAGATAAATATTCCGACAAATTAGAAGCGATGAAGTTTTTGAAAGCAATCAACTCATCAAAAAGAGGTGTCAAATGAGAAGGTGCTATGAACGCTTCTAATATTTGAATATTCATATAGTATTTTTTTTCCATGATTTCGGTAAAACACGGTATCTGTTTTTGTGAAATGTATTTAATTAATTCTATTATTAAATTTGGTTCTGTTTCATATAAGTTCTTTGCCTTTAGTTCATTTGAGTGGACATCGAATTTCTGAACAGAATTTTCTATAAATGAATTTAATTGTTTCTCTTGTTCATTATTTAAAAGAATTCCAGTTAGTGAATAATATGGTTGATCAGCAAAATTTGACACTAGGTTCTTTATTTTTGTCGGGCCAGTATTACCACTTTCATCGATAAATAATTTCATTCCTTTAATACATAGTTTCTAAAACCTAAATGTCAAGATATATTATTTAAAGTATTCTATAATAAACTTACAGATTCTTTCGTTAAAAGGAAAAATTAAGAATTTATTAAAGTTTTATATATTGCCTCAAATTCTTATACTTTTATTGTTCTAAAAATCTAAACATTTCTGTAATTAAAATACTTGTTTTATTGTGTTGAACATGGAAGTCGTAAAGCTTTAGCAATTCTTCTAGGAAATTCTTATTTTGACATGCTATAAACCTTTGTGCTCTTTCGATGATTGCAATATTAAATTTTATTACGAATCTTGGAGGGAAATCTTTATTTATCGGTTTATTGGTGTTTACTAAAAGTATATTTCCTGAGATGGGAAAAACAAACTCATTGAGACAATTCAAGGAATCATGATCATTATCCCCTTTAGTAACAATAGGATTATCTCCTACGAGATGCCACCTTTTCTCATCTTCGGCATACAAAAATCTCCAATTATTTATTAATCTTTTGCTCCAGCCTTCTTCATAGAACGGAGCAAAAGGCAATATTACTTTAGAAGTCTTTTTGAAAGCAGGAGAGTTTTTTATTACGTCTACAACTTCTTTCGGGGGGTCTTTACCATCATTATATTTAAGAGTAAAGTAATTGATATTTTTATTGTTTTTATCAAAAAAATCTTTTGTTAATTCTTCAGCATAATTAATATTGCTTGGTAATCTCCAATGTAAAAACAATAAGAATAAAAAAAGGTTCATTTTGTCTAGAGGGTCAATTGGAATTTTGTTATTAGATTCTCTAATTTGGTCTAATGAATTCCAACATTCATTTTCGATATCGCTGTAAAATTTTTCCAAAAAATCTGATGAACCACCTCCAGGAAGTGACACTGTATTTAAATGATTTTCAAAGAAAGCAGCATCAGGACTGGTATAAAATATTTTATCTTCCTTTTTGTCATAAATGTAAAAACCATTCGTATTATTTGTGAATCCTTTTAAATAGTGTCTTGGAAGATAATGATGTTTTTTGCTAAGCTTCTTTTTCATTATTAGTTGGAGTTACTTGTATTTCTTTAGAAAACTCAATCATCTTTTTACCTTATTCTAAATTATTTCACTCCTTTATTTTTCACCAATAACCTCCTGTAATTATAGTATAAGCTAAAAGTGAGGGAGATGTCAAGGGGTTTTAACGAGTTTTTGAGTTTATTGGGATTATCGGGTTTGTGGAGTTAAACAACCCATCAATTCAACGGAAAAAGTGTTTGACATTTTGAATTTTTTTTGTATAATATTAATATCATAAAAAAGGAGGAGTTACGAAAAAACTATTATTCTTGTTATTTATAACCTTGCCCCTGGTAAGCGGTACATGGGGATTTATTGATAAGACTGGCGAGATGGCAGTCGAAGTCCAATTTGACAAAGCACGGGATTTTTCCGAAGGGCTAGCAGCGGTGTTGATAAAAGGCAAATGCGGTTTCATCAATAAAACCGGAAAGATTGTAATCAATATACCGCAATTTGATGATGTCGGTGATTTCCACGAAGGATTAGCGGGAGTATGGAAAGACGGCGAATTGGGGTATATTGACAAAACAGGGGAAATGGTAATCGAACCTCAATTTGACAATTCCGGAAATTTTTCAGAAGGGTTAGCGGCGGTAAAAATAGACGACAAATGTGGATATATTGACAAAACGGGTAATATGGTAATAAAACTTCAGTTTGATAATGTCTGGGACTTTTCTGAAGGTTTAGCAAAGGTATGTAAAAGCAATCAATTAGGATACATCAATAAGGTCGGAGAGATTGTGTTTGAACCTAAAGTTGATAATGCTGGCGATTTCCACGAAGGAATAGTAGCGGCAAAGATAAGCAATAAATGGGGATACATCGACAAAACGGGAAAGTGGACTATAAATCCGCAATTCGATGATGTTGGGAATTTCTCCGAAGGGATGGCAAGGGTAGAGATAAACGGTAAATGGGGATACATCGACAAAACGGGTAACTTGGTAATTGAACCTCAATTCGATTTGGCTGGAGATTTTCACGAAGGGTTAGCAACGGTAAAAATAGACGATAAGATCGGTTTTATCGGCAAGAAAAAATGGTTTACTCGACTCCTCTCATCTTCTAAAAACGAGGTGGTAATTGAACCTCAATTTGATAAGGCCTGGGATTTTTCCGAGGGGTTAGCAGCGGTAGCCATAGGCGACAAATGGGGATATGTCAATAGAATTGGTAAGATGGTAATTGGACCACGGTTTGACGGTGCCGAGGACTTTTCTGAAGGATTGGCAGCAGTGAAGATAACAGATTAAGTCCGTAGAGGAACCCATTATCTAATAATTCGAATAGCTAAGATGTTTAACAAGAATAGAAAAAACTCTATAATGTTGATGTAGTAAAAAAAGGAGGAAGGATGAGGAAATTATTATTGTTACTATTTGTTTCTCTGTCAATGTTTGGGAGGAGAATTGGTTTTATAGATAAAACAAGTCAATGGGTTAGATCTGGTGGTAAATGGGGTTATATTGATAAAGCTGGGGAAATGGTAATCGAATCTCAATTCGATTTGGCTGGGGATTTTCATGAAGGGTTGGCGGCGGTTAAAATAAACGACAAATGGGGATATATCGATAGTACCGGTAAAATAGTAATTGAAGCACGCTTCGATTTATCAGGTAATTTTTCTGAGGGATTGGCAGGGATAAAATTAGGCGATAAATATGGTTATATTAATAGGACTGGGAAGATGGTAATCGAACCGCAATTCGATGATGTTGGGAATTTCTCCGAAGGATTGGCGGGGATAGAGATAGGTGATAAATGGGGATATATTGATAAAATAGGGAAAGTAGTAATTACCACTCAATTTGATGATATCGGAAGTTTTTCTGAAGGATTAGCAGCAGTAAAATTAGATGGTAAATGTGGATATATTAGTAAGACTGGGGAGGTGGCGATAGAACTACAATTCGATAAAGTTCTTGGTTTTAATGAGGATTTATCAGGCGTAATAGTAGGCGGCAAACAGGGATATGTTGATAAGGAGGGAAAGTGGATAATAAATCCACAATTTGACTGGATTGGATATTTTTCAGAGGGTTTAGCGGTAGTAGCTATAGGTGATAAATGGGGATATATTGATAAGACTGGCGAGATGGTAATCGAACCTCAATTCGATGATGCTGGTGTTTTTTCAGAGGGATTGGCAGTGGTAAAGAAAGACGGAAAGGTTGGTTTTATCGGCAGGAAAAAATGGTTTGCTAGACTCTTTTCTTCTTCTAAAAGTGAGATGGTAGTTGAACCACAGTTCGATTTAGGTGGGGACTTTCACGAAGGATTAGCCACGGTAGGGATTGGTGAATGGCCGAATGGAAAATGTGGGTACATTGATAAGAAGGGAAAAATAATAATTAACCCTCAATTTGACGGAGCCGGGGATTTTTCTGAAGGGTTAGCAGCGGTCCAATTATATTGACAGATGATTGGTTTATTAGCCTTAATTAATAGGAATTCCGATGAAATATTGGTACAATTCGGACAAGAGTAGAAGATTAAATTCTTGAAAGAGTGATATTTCTATCGTATCTAACATAAGAGAGGATTGTTAAAAATCACCCCCTAGTTGTATCTTAATTTAGTTCTTTATAAACTTAATAATAGAAGATAATAGCAAACGAGTTATAAATCTTCGTTCATCTGTTTTAGATATCCATTTGGAGATTTCAGGGCTATACTTATAATATTTTTCAATAAACCATTTTCCCCATTTTTTTCGCTCTAAATAAGAATCTCTGTATTTTCTAAGTAGGATTACTTCTTCTGCAAGTGGATTATTATATGCGGCTGTCGCAATAAAACATCCCTGCCATGTTCCAGAGAAAGCTCTTTTTCTTATGGTAGTTGGATCGGGTTCATAATCCACTTGCAGAAGAAGTAAAAAAGCGTATGCGAAAGACGGAGCAGCTGCAGAAAGAAGCGAAAGAGGATTTAGAGGTAGCGAAAAAAGAAGTTGAGAAGATTATTTTGGGGGAGAAGTGAGAGCTATTCCCCTAGGGATTCTAAAATTTTATTGTAGCGTTATTCAAATCTAGTAAATAAATTATATCCCAATATGGCTCTTTGTCCAGAAACCTTAATGCAACTCTTTTGATTTTTGAATTATTAATATTGTTTTTTATAAACTCCACTGCGGTTGTGAGAGGGATGTTTCTTTCGTTTATTAAATCCAAATCTCTAATTTTTAAATCAAGAACTATAAGAATTTCATTGTCACCGAATTTTTCTTTAAATAGCACCTGATATTTAAAAACATCTTTTATTTTTCCCTCTATTTTTCGCCCTAGTTCTAAGATTTTAGGCTCAATGAGATTAAATGCTTTATCCGCCGTTTTGTTTAATGCATATCCTGCGGCGAATTTCAAAATTAAAATTGGAATGTTCTCAAGAGCTTTTTGCTTAAGTTCACGGGCTTCAATATTGAAGGTTTCATTAGAAAACTCTAAAAGTGGAAGAATGTCCTCTTTTTCAAAAACTTCGGTATTGAATAAAATTTCAACGCTTGGTTCTCTAGATGGGTAAAGAGAGTATCGTTCTGTCATCGCAGAGAAACTAAAACCTCCCATGCCAGTAAATGTCTCTTTATCGTATATTTCTATATCGAACTTTATGGCAAATTCTCCATCCGGAAGCTTCACAAATTGTTTGTTAAACATTTTACCTATCGGAGGTTTACCCAAATCGTGATGCTGGTTTAATTCCGATTCCAAGGGATATTGTTCAAAAAGCATGTATAACTCATCTTTTGTTAATTTTTCTCCCTGAGAATCCCTGTGGGTTGAAGCAACGATCTGTCCGTTAATTTTTTTTATTTAGACCTCCTTAATTTCTTATAGGATACAGGTGTTTTTGTATGACTCTAAGTAAAGAAACGCCAATATGAGCTTATATGAGCCATTGAAATCTCATGTAAGCGTAATCCTTCTGATAAATTCTTCGAAAGTCACACATCGATTTTTGGGGATAGCAGCTGCTATCCAATTCTTTCCTCTTCCTTTCTCTATAGATCCGTCTTTTAACAATGGAGTCTTTAATTTTACCGGATTATCTAAAAAAAAATACGTATATATTTTATTCTCAGTATCGAGCTTTACGCCATCTAACCACTTATTAACTAAGTCATCGTTTTTATCTGCAAAAATCAATAAATCATCCCTAAAAGACTTTCTCTCGTGAGGTTTTGCTGAAATAATTCCTAAAATTTTTGATATAAAAGAGATTCCCTCTCCCTCGGCTTGATTCGCTTTTTTGGTAAAGTATGGTGAGAAGTATAAAGGGTTTCCAAAAACTGTCCCTCGTCTATATACGTTAAACTCTTTATATCTCCTCATTTCTGTTTTGTCACTTAAATCTTGTACTAATATTTCTTTTTGTTCTCTCAATTTATACCCCCGTCTTAAATAATTCTGAAAATTTTGTATCAAAGCGTCATCTTCGAATTCTTTATTATCAATGAGGTTGTCGATATCTATCCACCCAATATTTTTAACCTTAATATCATTGTAAACTTGTTTTTTGTAATCATTGGTTTGAGTTAAAAAACACAAGTGTTTTTCTGGAACATCTTCGAAGGAATTTATATATTGCTCTCTCTGACTATAGATTTTATTGTTTCCTATTTTGCATTCAATTATAACCTGAAATTTATCTCTGTGTAATATTTCAATATCAGTACGCCCTTGTTTTCTATGCTTCTCTGTTTGAATAGAGATGCCTTTAAAAACCTTTTTCGATTTTTTTATCGGTAGACCTATAAATCGGAGAAACTTAAACAATAATGTTGGCCGCTTCGAAATTAAATAAGCAAACGCTTTTGACAATCCTATTTCGTCATATCCTAACAAGTAGAATTGGTTTATTGGATATTCGACATATTGTCCGGGTTTTATTATCATGGTTCTTCTTCCATATTAAGTATTTGATGCAGAGTAAAAAAAATAATTTTTATTCTCATTCTAGTTCTTCTATAGCAGAGAAATCTTTATATGTTGGTAGGCGGCTATATTTTTTTTTGAACTTTTCTTCCAGTTCTTTTACTTTCTCCGGATTATCTTTTCTATAAACCCATCCCGAAATATATTTAAGGAATAAATCTGTAGCTGCTATAAAGGCTTGTATCATTTCCAAATAGGCTTTTTCTGGTATAAATGAACGCCCTTTTCCAATTTTTAGCATTCCAATAAGTCTATCCCCGGATGAAGGTTTTGAAAGGTTAAGAACGCTGAATATATGTTTGTCTGACAAATGAATATATCCCGATGTTTGTTTATAAACATTAATAACCCAAGGTTCTAATTCTGATAGTTTTTCTACTAGATATCTATCAGTCATTCGTTTTCCATCTTTGTCTTTTTGCTTGTTAACGTGCTCCCCTTTAAAAATGTTTTCAGCAAATATATGTGGGTCATTTACAATAAAGGCAGCAAAAAACCTTAGATAAGTGTCTATCTGGAGCCTTAATAGAGGAGCTGCCGCAATAAAATTATCCTCTTCGATGAGTTTACAAAAGCCACTTATTAAATTAAGAGAACGGTATAGTGCAGCAGCAGCTAAGAAGTCTAAAGGATACATTGCGGAATTATCTGCTTTAAGCATATCTTTCCCCAAGTTGAGATGTCCTTCTGTGCGTGATTGAAGTTCCAATAAGTGTTCATTTATTTTCTTTCTTTCCATAGAAATACTCCTTTTATCTTTTTTCTCTAAAATTTTTCAAAGCTTCTTCGAGTTCTTCATCTTCAAGGTGAGTATAGATTTGTGTTGTGTTTAAGTCAGAGTGACCGAGAGCTTTTTGAACTAATCTTATATTGTGTTTAGATTCTTTATAGAGATCGGTTGCGAAAGTATGTCTCAATGTGTGAGGCGAGACATTCTTTTTTATTTCGGCTTTTTCAGTATACCGGTAAACCATTTCTCTGACGTACCGGTTGTCGAGCTGTTTTCCTTTTAAAGTTGTAAAGACGTATTCCGGATTTTTACTCGTTACTTCTATCTGACGCTCCCTCCATCTTTTCAGATAAATTAAATCTTGTTCACCTAACCAGAGTGTTCGATCCTTCGCGCCTTTTCCTTCACGAACCATCACTTTACCGCTCATCATATCGATGTGAACCCATTTTAAGTTTGTCGCCTCGCTTAACCTGAATCCGGCATTTAACATTAATCTCATTATGAGATGATTTCTTTCTCCGGTAGGATATCTCATGTTGGGTTGTTTGAGCAAAGCGTACTGCTCGTCCTTGGACAAAAACTCGGGTAATTTTTTCTTTCTACTCTCCATTTTTCAAAAACCCTCCATAATACCTATTAGGTAGAGAAACGGTATTATATCGACAATATATTGGAGATCCGGAGAATGTCAAGGGTAAAAGGTATTATATAACATTTTGAGTGCCCATTCCGTACAAACTTCTAATTCTCCGCCTGCCCTTTGAAAATACTATCTTTCAGACAACATAAAAGCGACTCTGCCATCCCACCCATACGGCTTGCCGCCCGCAACGCGGGCTGCCTTTGGCTTGTGGGCGCAAGCGCAAGCCGTCTTACTCAACCCCAAATACGATCGAAGCCTCTTTGAGGCTTCCCTTTATGTTTTTTTTGGATTGTTCTTCTTTTTATAATAACTTAAAAAGATAATGTCAAAAATTAAGGCACTGTTCCTATTTCTTCTACCTTTATCTTGCGAAGTTTGAAAATTTCTTTCCAATAACGATTTTAGTGTTTGGGGAGCCACTTCTATAATTGAAATTTGTGGCTTTTACCATTTCACTATAACTTCTTCTCTCTTTCCGGTAAAAACCGGATGCTGCTCTATACCGTGAAGCCTTCTTGAATAATAGGGGACGTTTTCTTCAAGATAATCAGCCAATTCCCCGAGAGTAAGAACCCTGTCGTTGTTTACATCCGCCTCTCCCCGTATTCCCTTTAGAAAGAAATAAGTAAAGATTCCGTGGTGTTTTTCTGAATACCATCCTGCAACTTCTCCTTCCTTCCCTGCAGTGATTACATTCAGACCCTCATATCCTTTGCTTATTACAGGAATTACAGTTAAAGGAGAAACTCCTTTCATAAGCATTCCTTTTGGGGTGTTGCCTGAAAAACAGGCATCAATTACAATGGTTTTTCCCCTAGCAGGTATAGCAGAGATATTCTCGAAGAGAATATTGAGTGGAAAACCGTTTACGCTGATATAGGATGGGTCTCCGTCGTAGGGAACAAGGTATGCCTTTTTCTCATCTATATCAGGTGCCCCATGACCTGAATAATATACGAATATATTCGACTCTCCCGGTCTTACATAATTATAAAGCTTGCCTTTCGGATTGGAATGGGTTCCGAATACTGTTTCCAATTCACCCTTGGAAGGATTTTCAAGATAAATTATATTCTCTTCACTATAACCTAGAATATTTTTTAGATATTCTTTCATTATACTTGCATCATTTAGGGCGTAATCGACATCGGGAATATTTGGATTGCTGTAATCGCGAATTCCAACCACTACCGCTATATCTTTTGGGTTAGATTTTTCGGTCCTAGGGATATACATATCCACATCTATCTGTCCTTTACTAGAATATTCTGTTTCCTTTTTCTTTGAAATACTTTCTGTTTCTACCCTTAATTTTTGATTGCATTCCTCCCATTTATTTGACCAACTATTGGAGCCCTTTGCATCCCCTAATTTATAATATGCATTAGCGATTAGTGAATACGAATCACAATTATTCATACCTTTTTCTATCGCTTCCTTAACAACGGCGATAACACTCTTGTAATCTCCCTTCTCCTGATATATTTGACCCATTAGATTGTAAACACTGGTCAGTACCGAAGGTTCTACATTCCCAAGCGCCAATACTTCCTTTCCTTTATTTATTGCTAAATCGTAGTTCTTGGTTTCATAATGCGCAAACATAAGATTATAAAGAATTGTCGGACTTTTACCTGTAATCAATAAAGCCTTCTCAAGCGATTTTACGGCTTTGCCATATTCTTTTTTAAGCAAATATGCCTGTCCAATCAACTCATAAACTTCAACCTTCGAGGAATTTATTTTCAAAACTTCATTAAAGTATTTAAGAGCTTTATCTGTATCTCCTTCAACAAGATAATAATGACCCATTGTCATATAAGCCTCAACATTATTCTTGTCGGCTTCAATCGCTCTGGTGAGAAAATTTTTCGCCTCTTCCACCTTGTTCATATTAAACATTAAACTCGCCAGCAAGTTGTAGCTCTGGGATACTTTCTCAGAATTCTCAACCTCAAGAGATTTTTTACCTAAACCGATCGCTTTTCCCTGATTATCCTTAAAATATTCTACGGTACCATTGTAATAAATCTGCCATTTTAAGTATTTAGTATTCAACAAATCTTCGTAAAACTTAATTTTATCTTCGGCGCCTTTTTTGTCCCTCTCGATTGCCCACTCAAGATAATCCACGGCTTTCTTAAATTCCTTCTTCATATAGTAAGATGTTGCCAAGGAAACTAAAGGACCGAAACCATCTGGATATTTCGCTAAGGCTTCTTCAAACTGCTCAATAGCCCTATCAAACCTTCCTTGCTTTAAGTGAATATTTCCACCTGTTTCTTCAGCTGAACCGTAACTGACAAAACTAATCCCCAAAAGAACAACTAAAGATGCAAAAAACAAAAACTTTTTCATATTTCCCCCTTTTGTGGTTCTTTATATATTTTTACGTCCGTTTTTTATATATCCTTTATCGAATATGCCAACCCTGATTTTATCCTTTTCAGTCGTTTAAAGACATCTTTTGTTACTTGCTTTCTAATATTCATCCCGTTTCTTCAACCAACTGTCTGACGTTTTTATCTTTCCATTTTTATAATATGCATGAGTAATTATAGATACGAATCACAATTATTTAAACCATTATCTATCGCTTCATTTATACAGGCAACAATCCTTTTATAATCGTCTTTTCCCTTATATACCTGACCCACAAGATCAATATATTCGTCGATACTAAGGGTTCTAAATAAACCCCACTATTCATTATAATGATAATAAAATAGATATTCTTGTCAAGAAGAAGAAATCAAGATTGTGAAAAACCTACTGGGTGGGAGGATGGTTAGGCGTTTGCAAGAGCGGTTTCCAAGTCGTGTAAATACTAACTTATTCCTTGACATAAGATTTTTTTTGGCTAAAATAGCTACATGAAATCAAAAATTCTATTAATATTAACTTTTTTATTATTACTGGGTAATTGTGCCTCTAAAAACGCTAAAAGGTCGGAGTGGTGGAGAGAGGGTGGATCTGTGGGACAAAATCAATATGTAGGTGTTGGAATTTTATCTCTCGAACAGAAAGATAGTTATGAATCCGCAAGGAAGGATGCAATTAATAAAATAGTAAACGAAATAGGAGTACGGATAAAATCTGAATTCCTTGAATCAGTGGAAGAAAAAGATAAAAGTCTTGAGGTTTATACGAAAAGCATGACCCAAGCGGAGGGAACCGCCTTCATTGAAGGTTTAACAATTGTAGATGAGCATATAGAGAGGATAAACAAAAATGGAGAAACCTTATATCGAGCTTACGTACTACTCAGAATTCCGCCCGGGGAGATAAAAAGAGCACGAGAGAGAAGAAAGAAATATGAACTCAAAATGATTAATAAAGCGCAGGAAAAAGTTGACAATGCCAAGGAGACTCAAAGCAGGTATCCTTATAGAGCAAAGTTAGAGCTCAGAACAGCGGTAAGGATGCTTGCCGGGATAGAAAATGAGGATGGTAAAGCCCTTAAAACCGAAGTTCAGACCTTACTGGAATTAATAGAGAGAACCGGAGATCCTATGGTAAGACTTGATAACCTGGAAAGCCCTGCGATTATTATGAAAAAACGACCTTCAATTGTGGATGTTTACGGGAATGATTATAAATCTTCCGTATTCAATTTAAAAGATAGAATAAGGATAAAAATCTTTGTCGAGGAACCGACATATCTATATATTATAGGATACGATTTATCAACGAAAGAGCCGCGGCTTCTGTTTCCAAACAAATTTGAAAAGAACAATTTTATAAAAGACGAAGTTATTTATCCGGAAAATTCCTGTTTTACTGTTGAACCACCTGGAGGTTATAATACGATATACATTATCGTTTCAAAAGATAAGGTAGATATTCCTGCTTTTGGAAGGCAGAACTATGTAACTTTTACAGACAGTGAACTCTGGGATTTTATTCATAATCTGGGAACAGTTCAATTTGATATCCAAAAAGTAGATTTCTATATAAATGGGTAAAAAGACTGTATAAGAGCACGCTGTTTACTCTAATATGAAATAGACTCTCAGTCCCTTTTAGTGTTTGGGGAGCCACTTCTATAATTGAAATTTGTGGCTTTTACCATTTCACTATAACTTCTTCTCTCTTTCCGGTAAAAACCGGATGCTGCTCTATACCGTGAAGCCTTCTTGAATAA
>Ga0307421_1001096_pt1 | contig 16867 bp, 14 predicted proteins | sample SalMarWE160270MG_FD_202163 | JGI IMG/M metagenome (GOLD analysis project Ga0307421, IMG submission 202163) | Salt marsh sediment microbial communities from the Plum Island Ecosystem LTER, Massachusetts, United States - WE1602-70 | ecosystem: Environmental > Aquatic > Marine > Intertidal zone >...
GTAGACCGAGGTAAGGAGGAACGGAATTGACACAAACACGAACTCGTGTTATACTTTGTGCGAAAGACCTGAGCCTGCTAACCCCTGCGGCGACACTCTGACTCGGTTGTCCACTTCTCGCGACGATGAGTTCTCAGTGAACTGTCCGCTTACCTAGTACGTGTCCCAATCCAACTCTCACGGCCAATAGCTACAACTGACAGCAGAATCGTGATGTTACCCCAGTCGGAATCGGCGGTTGCCGCCTCAAGGGGCGACCGGTCGAAGGCTGCAAACGAAGGCTACTGAGCCTGCGTCCAAGGTGGGAGGAGATGAGATGGACCACAGGAGGACGATCCACAAGCTGTACCCTCGCACCGCCGTCCGTGCCGGGATGATGGTGACCCTGGTGGTAGGGCTATTGGCCGGGGTGCTTCCCCGGAGGGTTTGGGCCGCCGGGACCTGGAACACGACCGGTAGCCTGAGCACCGGCCGGTACTTGCACACGGCGACCCTGCTGCCCAGCGGGCAGGTCCTGGTCACGGGGGGGCGGGGCAGCGGTCCATCGTATCTGGGAACCGCGGAGTTGTACGACCCGACAGCAGGGACCTGGAGCACCACGGACAGTCTGACCGGCACGCGGCATGATCACACGGCGACCCTGCTGCCCAACGGCAAGGTGCTGGTTGTCGGGGGCGAAGGAGACGGCGGCGGTCATCTAGCCAGCGCGGAGTTGTACGACGCGGCAGCGGGAATTTGGAGCAGCACAGGCAGCCTGAGCGCCGGCCGCACGTTGCACACGGCGACGTTGCTTCCCAGTGGTAAGGTGCTGGTGGCCGGGGGGGAGGGCAGTGGCGGGGATCTGGCCAGCGCGGAGTTGTACGACCCTGGGACGGGGACGTGGAAGAGCACGGGCAGCATGAGCGGCGCCCGCCATAGCCACACGGCGACGCTGTTGCCCGAGGGAAAGGTGCTGGTGGTGGGGGGGTATGGGGGCAGCGGGTGGCTAGCGAGCGCGGAGTTGTACAACCCGGCAAACGGAACCTGGAGCAGCACGGATAGCCTCAGCACCGCGCGGTACTATCACACGGCGACGCTGCTGCCCAACGGCAAGGTGCTGGTGGCCGGGGGGTGCAACAGCGGCGGGATTCTGGCCAGCGCGGAGATGTATGACCCCGAGGCGGCGAGTTGGAGCAAGACGGGTAACCTGGGCGGCCTCCGGGCGTGGCACACGGCGACGCTGCTGCCCAACGGCAAGGTGTTGGTGGCGGCGGGGTCTGGTTCGGGCTTCGCTCCTCTGGCCAGCGCGGAGTTGTACAACCCGTCCACGGGGACCTGGAGCAGTGCTGGTGGTCTGAACAGCAGCCGCGCGTCGCACACGGCGACCTTGCTTGCCAACGGTAGCGTGCTGGTGGCCGGGGGCGAGGGCAGCGGCGCCACGTATCTGGCTAGCGCGGAGCTGTATGAGCTGGCTGCTGAGGCTAGCTGGAGCGGTACGGGCGACCTGAGTACTGGCCGCTATGCTCATGCGGCGGCGCCGCTACCCAACGGGAAGGTGCTGGTGGCCGGAGGGCTCGGCACGGGCGATGTGCCCCTCGCCAGCGTGGAGTTGTACGACCGCAGCACGGAGAGCTGGGCCAACACGGGTAGCCTGAGCAATGCTCGGGGGGGGCATACCGCCACTCTGCTTTCCAGCGGGAGGGTGCTCGTGGCCGGGGGCGCAGGTATGAGCTTCGTACCTCTGGCCAGCGCAGAGTCTTATGACCCCCATACGGGGAACTGGACCAGCGTTGGCAGCATGAGTAGTGCCCGCAAGTCGCACACGGCGACGCTGCTGCCCAATGGGAAGGTGCTGGTCGCTGCGGGGTATGGCAGCGACTATCTGTCGAGTTCGGAATTGTACGACCCTGCGGTGGCAACCTGGAGTCCTACGGGCGACCTGAACACCGCCCGCTCGTCGCACACGGCGACCTTGCTTGCCAATGGAAAGGTTCTGCTCGCGGGGGGCCAGGGCACAGGCGGAACGCCTCTCGCGACCGCCGAACTGTACGACCCAGCAGTGGGGATCTGGACGACCACGGGCAGCATGAGCAGCGGCCGCGCGGAGCACACGGCGACGCTGCTGCCCAATGGAAAGGTGCTGGTCGCCGGGGGGAAAGGCAGCGGCTGGATCTCCCTGGACAGCGCGGAGCTGTACGATCCCACGACAGGCATCTGGAGCAGTACGGGTAGCCTGAACGCCGCCCGCGCGTGGCACACGGCAACGCTGCTTCCCAGCGGAGAGGTGCTGGCGGTTGGGGGCTACGGGAGCAGCGCGTATCTGGACAGCGCGGAGTTGTATGACCCGGCCACCGGGAGCTGGAGTGGCACAGACAGCATGAGCAAACTCCGTGGGTCGGCCACGGCGACGCTGCTTCGCAACGGGCAGGTGCTGGTTGCGGCGGGAACGGGGGATGTACGCACTAGCGCGGAGTTGTTCGACTGCGGGCAGGGCTTTCAGCCAGGTTGGCGGCCAACTCTGTCCCAGACCACTTCGCCTCTGTTGCTGGGCAGAGCGTTGGAGGCCACCGGTAGCGGCTTTCGGGGATATGGAGGGACCGAGGCCTCGGGGGGTGGCACCAACAACTCGGCGACCAATTATCCTCTGGTGCAACTGCGGAGGGTGGATAACGAACAGGTGCGCTGGCTGCTTCCCGATCCAGCGATGCCCTTCACCGATGTACAGTTCACTTCCGCACCCGTCCGAGGATTTCCAGCAGGGCCTTCCCTGGTGACGGTATTCGTGAACGGGATTCCAAGTCGGTCAGAGATGATCAAGACGGCGGGCCCGAGCATCTGGTTTCCTCTGGCGGCGAAGAACTAGGCGCTGTGAAGCACGGGCTCCTCCGTGCTTCTTGGCTATGCTGCGCCGATGCAGTTCTTCCTACGCATCGTTGCTCGTGGCGGATAAGTTGGCTTCTACGGGAAGAGACTGTCCAGCCCTGAAGGCGGACAGGGTCCCCGGCTCAGACTTCGGCAACCGCTAGCTACTCCAGAGGCGCCAGCGCCTCCACCACGGGCAGGAAGACCTGCTCGCGCAAGGTGTCACGCTCGTCCTTCGGTGAAAAGAGCAGAACGAAGTACGACGTGTTGGCCTCCTCTGCCAGCGCCAGGTCGACAGGGTAGGCCCCAGCCTGAAGTTTGTAGAAGTCCCAGTAGAAGTTGCCCGACTCGGCCGTAGCTACGGGTTCGACATCCGGATCAACCTCAAGCCACGACAACAGCGAGTCGAGCAACTCACCTTTGGATGTCCGGTATGCGTTGAGAACGAGTCTGGTGGGGTCAAGCGCCGACTCGCCACGTCGGAAGTCGAGGGGAAACTGCTCCTCCCAGCCCGCGGGGACCAGGCCCCGGATATCACTCTCCTCGCTGGTGAAGGGCTTGAGGACCAGTTCTGTCGATTCCCTCGGTAGATCGAAGACTACGCCCGGCATCTGGGCGATGCAGGAGGCATCTGGCGGCTCGGCGGGATCCTCCAGGAAAGCGCTGGCAATGCCGAGGGCGCAGTCATCCCCGGCCAGGACGCCGTGCCCGGCGCCTGGAAACTCGTAGTAGTAGGCGTTCTTCAGATACCCGGCCACCAGTCGGCCGTACTCCGGCGGCGTGACAGGGTCCAGCTCGCCCTCCAACACAAGCGTGGCGATGTCGCTCACCAGCGGTTCTTTGAACGACGGATCGGCCTCTTCCACCGGCCAGTTCTCGCAGAGGCCGAAGACGCCGTACTCGATGTACAGCTCGGGATCAGCGCTACCCCGAAGTTGTCTGGGTACCGACATCATGGCATCTAGCTGTTCCTCTGGCTCACGCCCTATGATATCTTCCGTACAGACTACCGAGAACTGCATGCCCCTGCTCAAGTTGCCTACGACCCACAGACTCTCGCCGGTCAGGGCGGTCATTAGCTCATAATCGCCCTGGTAGGCCTCGTAGATAACGCGCGGCACGACAGGGATGATGGACGTCGAGTAGAGGGCGATGGTCACATTGCTGAGCACGGTATCGCCCGCCAAGAGTGCGTCGTAGGTGTCGCCGCTGTCGGGGTCAGTGGCGATGATGGGAACTGGGTCTTCGTTCAGTTGATCGATGATCTCGAAGAACACATCCTGTAGATCGGGATAGGCCGCGTCGCACGCTTCGTCGGCAGCGCAGCCGTCGAGCAGTCGCAGGATGGCCGCGGGCACCGTGGTCTCGTCACCGACTGTGAAGCTCGTTTCGAGAGGGAGCACGGAGGTGATCACCGCGCTACGGATGGCCTGGGGGAAGTCCCGCATCACCGCCTGAGCCAGCAACGAGCCATAGGATGCGCCGTAGAGGTTGACCTCGTCGTAGCCCAACGCGAGGCGGATGGCGTTCACGTCGGCAGCGCTCTGTGTGGTGTTGTAGTGTGACAGGTCGTAGCCTTCGGCTACCAGGCGATCACGACACTCAAGAATGGCTTCGAACTCCTCTCGCAGGGCGGTATCGGGGTCCGGCTCGTCCAGGAGGTCGAGTACCGCCTCCTCCCATTCGGGGCATTCTAGCGCTGGCTCCGAGAGCCCGACGCCCCGCTGGTCGAAGACGATGAAATCCCGATTGGCGAGAAGAGGCTCGTAGACGGCCGCTGCGGAGAGGGTGTACTCCACTGCGTCGCCGCCAGGGCCGCCGGCGAGCATGACCACGGGATCGGGTTGGTGGTTGGGGCTCTGATCTCTCACTATCGCCGTGGCTAGCCGTATCGTGGGACCATCGGGATCCTTGTGGTCTTCGGGTACGACGACGAAGCCGCACTCGACGCGGTAGCTTCCCCACACGTCGAAGGGGCAGGCCGTCTTCTCGAACCTCGGCACCCGCTGCATAGCTATCTCGAGCCAGCTCGAGAGTTGTCCGCAGCAAGGGCATACCACCAACGCGAAGACCAGGGAAGCAACTAGTAGCCTAGCCATCATCTTTTCCTCCGTGGTCTATGGCGCCAAAGCGCAGGTGTGAGGCCGCCCGGCGCGGCTCACTCCAGGGCGTTGCCAGGCGGCGTCTTGTCCTCTGCCGTCTGCCTTGTGCAAGAGAGATGGCTTGATGCGAACGTCCCGCCTTCTGAGGAGTCGTATCGCATACGCTCTCCTTTCCAGCAAGGACTCTGGGCGCTAGAGTCGCCTACTTCCTGGTCTCTCTCACTATCTTGGATGCCAGGGCCAGCACCAGGATAGCAGTTGCGCCCAGCAGGAAGGAGGCTGCCAACCCAAGAATAGTCAGAACGTTCGCTATTGTTTCTGTCATCCTAACCTCCTTGACCGACCTGAAGCGGTCCAGATGCTACGGTCCCAGTCGTTTGCGCCGCGCTGCGGGCGCCGCCGCCTGGTTTCCGTGTACTCATGAGCTTTCTCACGCGGCTGCGACCGGTGCCCACAGGGCCTGGTCTGTCGAGCCCGCAGCGCGCGGACTTACAGCTCTCGCCCACACTGTCCGAGCTTTTCCCCTCTATGCTCTATCCCGTCCATCGTTCCACTGGATGGGCAGGGTCTTGCCACGCACCTTGTTCCTGAACTTCACTGCAGGATATCCCAGCAGAACGGTGCCCAGGATGTGGTCGCGTTTCTGCAATCCTAGGCGCTCTCGAATAGCGTTGCTTCGGTCGTAGAAGAGTTGCCCTGGTCCCCAGAGACGGCTTCCGATCCCTTTTGCCTGTGCATAGTAGATCATATTGGATAGGGCGTACTGTGCGCTCTCCACTGAAAGGGGGACACGCTTGTTGCCCACGATGAAGACGACGGCGGCCGGGGGGCTTTGATAGCTGTGCCCAGCTTCGACAATGGCCTCGATCTTTGGCTTGGCTTGCAGATATGCTCCCCCGAGCCCTACGATTCGGGCTACCATCGACACGATCCTGGGCCTGTACAATAAGTTGTGCATCCTCACGGTATACTGCACGTGAACCTGGTCGAACTCTGCCAAGGTCTCTTGGTCATCGATCACGATGGCTCTCATGTCGTAGTTGTTGGTCGGCGCACAGATGCCGTAAACGACGATCTCCTCAAGCAGCTTGCGGTCGATCTTTTCTTCCTTGAAGAATCGGATAGTACGTCTTTGCCTGAACAACTCGTCCAGATGCTCTGGCGAAGGCAGACGAGAGCCATCGAAGGGGACGGGCACGGCTCCATCCCAGGAGAGGACCTGCTGCGGACAGACGGCAATACACTGCGCACAGGTGCTGCAGAACTGGTAGTCGATGGTCACTGTGTTGTCTACAAGCACCATGCAGTGCTCGTGGCAGATCTTCACACACTGACCACAGCCTACGCATTGTTCCTTATCGACGACGATCATGTCATCCTCCGATCATCTGTGGGTGCCGCCTGGCAACCCAGCAGGAGACTCAGGATGGTACGTTGGCACTACAACCGGTGCAGGACCAGGCCGATCTGTCAGCATGTGCAGGGGGAAGTCAGAGCCGAAGCACCTGGCTGGGCCTCGCTCGGTCACCGGCTTACGATCTCTCTCACAGTCTTTGGATGCCAGGCCAAGCGTGAGTATGACTGTTGGGGCCAGCAAGAAGGTAATCGCCAATCCCAGAACACCTAGGGCATTCACCAGAGTCTTGGTCATCTCTTCCCCCACGACGTCAAAGCTTGAAGCCCAGCAGATTCCAGTAGTTGGCCAACCAGACGAAGACCAGTCCGGCCAAGGTCACCAGAGAGTAGTGCAACCGGCCCACGAGGGACCAGTAGCGGTTCTTCCAGGCCAGGATCGCGAGGACCAGCAAGACGATGGAGAGCACCGCGGTCACGATGGGAAGCACCAAGAGCGCGATGAACCAGGGCGGTGGATAGGGAGAGGCGCCGGAGAGACCCTGCATGAGCACGGCGGCAAACCCGGCCACAAAGAGCAGGTCGAGGATCGCGACCGCGCTGGCCAGCCAGCGGGCGAGACTGGCCAGCCGAGGGTCGTGGGTCTGCCCTTTACGCAGGCGGCGCACCAGCGCAGTCACTGGCCAGGCCAGGGCCGACAGGAAGCCCAGGAGTAGGAGGACGATGAGGCCCAGCTGAACCATGTCCCGCTCATACCAGAGCACCTTCTCAAACGTCGCTGGCTCTTCGCCGATCCTGCCAAACATGTGGGTGATCTGGCCGCGGCCGTCTTCCCGGAAGGAGAGGTAGTCGGTGCAGTCCAGCCTGCGGAATAGGAGGGGCTCCACCTCGGTGTAACGCCCCGGTTTGATCAGGGGCACGGAGGAGCTCACATCCAGCGTGCCGTCGTCCATGGGCACCAGGTGGAGCTGCATGATGCCGAGGGGGTTCAAGGCCTTCTCAGCCGTGATCCGACAGAGACGATTCCAGCGGTAGTTGCCGCCAACTCGAGCCAGATTGGGCGACGGTTGAGGGTCGACGGGCTGCTCAGCCGTCGGGTAGTAGTGATCCAGGAACTGGGTGAGCAGCGCCTCGCGCGGCTCCGTGGTGGCAAAGGCGTCGATGGCCGCATTGAAGGAGGTGAAGAAGCCGACGCCTTCGTCGGGCAGCAGGACCAGCAGGCTGGAGAAGCCGCCGACGTCGCCACCCTTGGATAGGACCCGCTGCCCGTTGGCGCTGAACAACGAGAAGCCGCCGTAGGTGTAGGCCCGCAGTTGCGGATGGTTCCTGAAGCCTTGGTCGTGGACCGCCTGGAAGGTGGCCTCCTCCAGGATACGTGTCTCTCCATACCGCCCCTTCTGCAACTGGGCGATCATGAAGTGGGCCATGTCCATACCTGTGGCGTAGAGGGCCCCGGCCGGCGCGATGTTCATGAGGGGCTCTGGCCCCTGCATATACTCGCCATTGGCGTAGATATAGCCGACCGCCACATCGCTAGCCAGTTCCGCTGGCGGAGGCTGCTGGACGCTGCTGCGGTTCATATCCAGCGGCAACAAGATGTTCTCGGTAACATACTGTTCCCACGACAGGCCGGTGACCTTTTCCACCAGGTATCCAGCCAGAGCATAACAATGATTGCAGTAGCTGATGTTGTCTCCCGCGGGCATGGTGCGAGGCGGCATATTCTGGGCGAGATACTGCCCCAGGGGCACAAGCTCCTCGGGGGAAGCTGCGGCCTCCCCGATGAAACGCTCGTCAAAGCCCGCACTGTGGGTGAGCAGATGGCCAACGGTCACCGGCTGGTGATAGGTGTCGGGGATCTGGAAAGCATCCAGATACTCGTTGACGTCGCTGTCCAGGCTGAGCTTCCCTTGTTCGACCAGTTGCATCACCGCCAGGGCGGTGAAGACCTTGCCTACCGAGCCCGGAAGGAAGAGGGTCTCGTCGGGCACCACGGGCCTCTGGTTCTGCAAGTCAGCATAACCGTACCCTTTGGCAAAGAAGATCTCGCCGTCCTTGACCATGACGAACACGGCGCCCGGGAGGTGCGAGACCTCCAGCTGTTCGGCGAAGAACGCATCGGCAAAGACCTCCAGCTCCGCGGGGTCCGTTGGACCATCCTGGGCCAGCCTCGAGGTCCGTGTCTCCGGGGGTTGTGCTATTGTGCCCTGAGCTGCACTGGCTACCAGGGGCGGCAAGGCGACCATGGCCAGGAGGATGATCCCCACCTGCAGCAGCGCCACGCACGCTATGGTGAGCGGCTTGGACGGTTCCTGCTTCCGGCTGGAGAAGGCCATTCCCAGGGACACTCCCACCCCCGCTCCTATGGCCACTCCTATGGGGATGCTATCTAGCGCGACGCCAAGCGAGATGCTCAGGGCTGCGCCGATGCACAGGCCAAGTAGGAGCCCTGTGCGAGTGTCCCTGTTGTTGGGTTCTTCGTTTGCCTCGTGGTTCATCTTGAGTTCTCCTTCATTCAGGGCTTGCTATGATACGGTCGTGGCAAGTGCGTTCTTCACGGCCTTACTCCTCGGCATCGGCGAGGCCCCCGGCTGCTATCGGGCAAGGTGGATGGCGAACTGGCACGTCTTGTCTCCCTTGGTTAGCGATTTCAGGATCTCCACGCGCACTGGTCTCCCGAGGATGCCCTCCCAGATCTGTCGATACCAACCAGACGCACAGTGGCAAAAGGTTGGGTGCACGTCGCCAGGATTGTGGCGAACCAGGGCACAATGGCAGTAGTGCATCCTCTTGTCAGCCTCATTCGTGGCTTCTTCATGGCCCTTGCGGTTACGCGGAACCTTGGTGACGTAGATGACGCCGCCATCCCTGACTGGTTTCTCGTACCATTCGGGGTCTTCTGCCATCGCTTGCAGAACTTCGTCTACGTTCTGGCCTCGCTCGTAGACTGCTCTGAGTCTCTCTATGCGTCTTGTTGAGAAAACGTGAGCGCACCTGGAGAGAATGTCGAACCTCTGTTCCTCCGTGGTCTGCGCGTCCAGCCTCTCCAGGGCACAGTTGACCCAGGCCTTTCTTTCCTCACAACTGGAGCCCAGCGACATTTGGTCCAGGTCCTGTACAACGTCAGCGCAGGCGCCCGCGCCCAGAACTCGCTCCAGATTCTTGGCGAGTCTCTGCTCCCAGTTTACAAAGAAGACCTGTACCTCGGTCACGTTCTTATGCGGACTATCGGGGAACAGCTCCAGCAAGACCTCCCGACTCAGGTTTTCGGGGTTCAGCCCATGCTCCACGAGGCGAGCACCGATCTGGCGATAGGTTTGTGCTACGTCATCGTGAGAACCATGATGCAGCATGCTGAAGACCTCTCCGCCCTCCAGCATCCTGCTCCGGATGTCACCCGCCTCCACGGGATTGGTCACCGGAAAACAAGCCTCCGTGTCGATACCTTCGAGACCCGTGTCCCAGTAGAAGACGGCGAATGGAGGCCCCGCGATGTACTCCTGGCATTCGCTCCTCAGTTCTTCGAGTTTGGAGAACAGCTCCTCCCTGTCTCGCATCTGGAAACGAAGGGAAGCGATGAGTTTGTCATCCAGTCTCATGTGGGTGATCCCCCATTCCTCAAAGGACATCTCTCTCTCCTCAGGGTGTTACGGGCAGTCTACTATCAGGTGCTCTGCCGGCTGACGTTGCCCGGTAGCCTCTGCCCGCGAGCTGGGCTCCCTCCGCAGGAAGGGAGGAAAAAGAAGCCACAACCTTGTTGACCTCTTGGAGGTTCCAACCCTCCGCAGGGTGATTGCCTACCAGATGCCCGGCACGAGGCGATTACGTATCCTGCGAGCGTAGTCTTCGTAACCCGGAAGCTCCTCGCGCAGGGTTTGGTCCTCTAGAGCCGTACGCAATACCAGGGCCCCCTGGCCGAGTGCCGCTGGTACGAGGGCCCACAATGAACCAAGCATCAGCGGTGTCGCCAAGCCAGACAGAATCCAGCCCGCATACCCCGGGTGGCGCACGATACGGTAGGGTCCGGTGGAGGCCACAGCATGACCGCGCTCTGTCTGGACGCGCACAGTCCCGGCAAAGAAGGCGTTGGACACGAGGGCCCAGTCGGCGAAAGCGGAACCGAACATGTGGAACAGCATGGCGGCCAACTGTACGGTCAAAGGTATCTGTGGCCACCAGCCGAAGCGCACGTCCAACCCGGCGACGAGAAGCGAGACAATCGTTGACAAAAGGCCCCAGAGGGTGGCCAGGATCCTGTCCCACTTCTTGGTCTCAGGTGTGAACTGTCGCGCTCGTTCGGCGATCAACTCTGGGTGGGTTCTCAGAAGCACGAAGGAGTTCACGCTCACCCCGATGACGAAGATTCCCAAATAGGCCCAGGCGAACCACCAGTTCAGGCGACCCGAAGAGAGGAAGAGGATTGCGGCAAGGATGAGAAACTGGGTCCCGATTTGAATCGCACGTTTGCGGATGCCAGTGGTCACATCGGTGCTACCGGTCGGTTGCCTTGCTCTTGGCTCCCTTCTCGTTTCAACACGTCCTCGCCGATGGGCCTTCAGATCACCCTCCAGAAGCTTCCGCTTCACCGGGAGGGTGATCTGATTGGCCGATTATCCGTCTTTCTGCAAGGCCCGTCGGATGGATTTTAGCTCTTCGAGAATCGCGGACAGGGTCTCTCCTGACGCGGCGGAGGGCTCCACCTCTGCGGCTGTGGGCGCCATCCCGCCGCGAAAACGGCGCAACTGAGTTACCACCAGGTCATAGACCTCCTGCACGTTGGTCAGGCCGACCAGCTTCTCCTCGGCACCCGACTGGCCGCTCATCCCAGCGGTCTGGATGTGCAGGGAGCCAAGACCGAAGAACCACCGGTCCAGGATATCTCGCCTGACCGCGATGTTGGTCACTGTGCGGTAGGGCACGTGCTTGACGGAATGGGTGACGACACCGACGTGCACGATGACCTCGTCGTCCTGGATCTCATAGCTCAGGCTGTGATAGTACGGCGCTGACAGCACGAGAGCCAGGATCCAGACCACGAGTTCCGCCAGGGCCATGAGGCCGAAGATGACGGTGCCATCTCTGTCCGGGATCACCAGGGCGAGCCCGATGGTACCGCCAATGGCTAGAATGCCGGCCACGGCGATGCCTAGGCAGACCTTGATAAGGTACCGAGGGTTCGGCTTGAAGCTCTTTGTGCTCACTTTTCACTACCTCCTCTGGGGACTTCGCGGTCGTTACGGCTTTCGCGGAATTGGCTGGGCACCATGATCCTGACGTCGGGGCCGCAAGCGGTCATGGCGGGTGGTTCAGGAGGTCGTCCAGGGATCGAGCCACGCTCGCTGCGGCGTCGGGACGCGCTGCTCGCCTGGCCTGGTCCGACATGTGAAGCAGGCGTTGGTTCCCGTCCTGCACGAGGTCCCTCACGGCTGCTACCACGGTCTCAGTCGTTGGGGTCAGCAGCGCCGCGCCCGTGCGCGCCACCCACTCGCCGTTGCCCTCTTCTTGGCCCCGCAAGCCGCCGCTGATCAGCATGGGCAGGCCGCAGCAGAGGGCTTCGCTGATGGTGCTCGGGCCCGACTTGGTGATCAGGAGATCAGCGGTGTGCATCAGATCGGCCATGTTCTCGACGAAGCCCAGGACGCGGGCAGGCACCTGCCACGAGATAGCCTCGAGGCGGCTCCGCAACGCCGCATTCCTCCCAGCGACGACGACCATCTGAACGGCGAGCCTGGCTTCGGCCACTGCTCTGGCGATGGGGAATACGTTGCCCATTCCATCCCCGCCGCCAGCCACGAGTATGGTTAACCGGTCTTCGGCGAGGCCCAGTCGCGTCCTCAGTTCACCCTTGTCTCGAGTCAGATTGAGGAACTCCAGGCCGACGGGCATCCCGACGACCTTGACCTTCTCCGGCGAAAAGCCCGCCTCAAGCGCCGTTCGATGGGCGGAGTCTGTAGGTACCAGACAGAGGTCCACCGCCGGACAGAGCCACCAGTGGTGGATGTTGACTGGATCGGTGACGACGGTGACCACGGGCAGGTTGTTGCCGAGGCGCTGGCGCAGCCAGACCGGTATGTGATTGGCCCAGGGGTGGGTGGAGACGATGATGTCTGGCCTGGCGGTGGCCAAGATGCTGGCGAGCTTGCCAGAGGCCAGTGGGGAGACGATCCGCAAGATCACGGAGGAGCGAGAACGTCCGTTGGTGAGATGCCATACCAGACCCCACGCCCGCGGCAGTCGATTGACGACGGGACCGTAGAGGCGACCCGCGGCGTTCAGCGGGAATGGAAAGCCATCAGCCATGATGTCAGCCAGGCGGACCTCGTACCGGCCCGGGAACTGGTGCACAAGGGCAGCGTGTATGGCATCGGCGACGCTACGGTGGCCACCTCCGGAATCACAGGTCAGGATGAGCACTCTCCTGGTCATCGGCTGCTAGCGAGGGCGTTCGGCTTCGAGGTTGGTCTGGGGTTGGCCGCGAAGACCGTACCCCTCCCTGGAGAAGAGGACGTATCCCCAGAGAATGGGTACCAGGCGCATGGCACGCATGAGGACGACGAAAGCAAGGGCCTGGCTGCTGGACACACCAAACACTCCCAGGGTGGTGATGGACAGGATCTCCAACATGCCCACGTTCCATGGGGGGTTGGGAATGGAGGCAGCCAGGGCGATGACGACGACGGGAAAGACGTAGGCAGTCAAGCCAAGAGGGATGAGGGCGGCTTCGCCCAGAAAGTAGAAGCTCACAACCAGGAGGAGCCACATAGGGACGGTGAGGATCAGTGCCGCCAGAGATCGGCCCCATTCGCGCATAGCTTGCACTCCCATCGTGAAGCGCTCGAGCATGCCGACCATGCGCTCAGCGAGCCTGGCTGACAGCCTTGCGGCCACGAGGCCGACGGCCTTTGCAGCCCAGTCACTTCGCGATAGAAGGAGGACAAGTATCACTCCCCCCGTCAGCAAGACGAGTACGCCAGCCTGGGCCACGGTCTGGACCAGCGGCGGCAGAGGAACGATCCATAGGATCGCCAGCAGGAAGAGGAACAGAACCAGGATGTCCCATAGCTTCTCCACGAAGATGGTCCCGAACGTGGCACTCTTGCTCCAACTCCCTTTCTGCCCCAAGACGATGGAGCGGAGCAGTTCACCAGTGCTGGCACCTATAATCTGGTTGCCGAAGTAGCCAATCAGAGTGACAGAGAAGAGCGTGCTCAGGGGAATGTGCCTCTCAGAGGGGAAGAGGTACCTCCAGCGGAGCGCCTTGACGAAGAAAAAGGCCATTTGGGCCACCAGGGCCGGAAGGAGGAAGGGGTAGCTGGCAGCGCTGAGGGTGTCGACCATCTGATGAAGATCGACCCTCACGAGGACCAGAGCGAGCAGGAGCAAGCCTATGACTGTGCCAATAATCAGTCTCGTCTTGTTGCTCAAAGGGCGGTGCTCCTAGCCGACATAGCCCAAGCCACGAAGTCGTTCTTTGATCTCCTCCTCATCCTCGACAGAGTACTGATCTTCCCCAGTCGGGCGATCGGAGTGCTCGTCCGTGTACTCCACGCCGACGGCGGACTGGAATTCGGGAGTGAAGGCCTCGGTGAGGATGCGGCCATCCATGTCCGAAGGAATGGGGATGCCCAGGAAGTACAATATGGTGGGGGCGAGGTCTATGATACTGGCTCCTTCGAGACCCGCTCCTGCCTTGATGCCCTCGCCGGCAAGCAAAGCGAGGCCGTCAGGGCGGTGATGGCCGGCCATGCCGACGACAGGCTCCACAACGTGGGACGCGCCGAAGTCTGCGTGACCGAAGGCCATGTACTCCCAGTTTCTGGACTGCAGGACCAGGTCAGGGGCCTTGTCCACCAGGGGGCCGGAGTAGATCTCCTCCCGGCGATAGACCCTCTCCACGACTGGTTGACTCGTAGCAGGGTCGCGTATCTCCAGGGCGCGAGCGGTTATCTCGTCCCTCAGTTGATCGTACTCGCTGCCGGCCTGGACGATCCCTTGCGGCCGCTTGCCGACCTGGTTGATGTAGATCTGTCCGAAGCTGCCCACGGCGAAGGCCTTGGTGCGCGCCCAGTCCACATCCGCGAAGGAGAGGAAGAGGCGCTTCATGAGTCCGCCTCCCCCCTGGAATCGGAAGCGGCGACGGAGGAAGCCCAAGCGCAGCGTCTTGACCAGACGGAATACGCCCAGCGGGGTGAACCCAAGCGTGAAGAGGGCGTACTTCAACTGGGTCAATGGTCTCTTCTTGAGCTTCAGGAATCCGGTCTCCAGCAGCCAATTGTTGACCAGGAAGAAGCTGTGAACGGGTCCGAACCCGTGATCTGACATGACGACGACCAGATCCTCCGGGGCCAGCCTCTCCATGAGGCGACCCACTGCCTGGTCCAGCCTGCGGTGGAAGTCGACGACCAGGTGGCGGTATTTCCTGGCTCTCTCGGGGTCGTGGCGCGGATGAGTCTCGTCCAGCAGGCTCCAGACTTCATGCTGGAGCATGTCGTTGCTCCAGAAGAGGAGGAAAAAAAAGTCCCATTCCTTGTTGTCCAACAGGTACAGCGCCCCGTCCAGCCTCCGCTCCACGTCCTCGACCATGTCCGCGATGAACCGGTCTGTGAACTTGGTGGAGCGATATCTCTCATCGGGCAGCAAGGGGAAGCCGCCAACGGCCTGCTTCAGCTCTTCGGCCAGGGACAGTGGATAGGTGTAGTCGTCGCTGGCGGTGGGGGTCAGGAAGTCGCTGATCATGTAGCCGTTTACTTCTTCGGGTGGGTAGGTGACCGGCATGCCCACGATGCCGACTTTGCGGCCGGCAGCGTTGATAAGGTTCCAGATGGCTTGGGAGGCGCGCTGCTGAGGGCTGACGATGGAGATCTGGTAGCTGTTCTGGCGCGGATGGACGAAGTCCACCAGCCCGTGTTTGCCTGGGTTCTTGCCCGTGGCAAAGGAGGCCCAGGCCGAGGAACTGATGGGAGGAAGGGTGGTGGTGAGCACTCCCGAGGCACCCTCCTTCGTGATACGTTGGAGGGTGGGCATGGTGCCATCGTCGATCCAGGGACGGATGAGGTCGAAGGTGGCCCCGTCGAGGCCGATGACCATGACCTTGCGTTTCCCCGGATTCTGATGTATTGACATTGCGTGACTCTCCCTTCACAAACGGGAAGGATTATACCATAGCAGAAGAGCGAGTAGCTACCTCTCTGTCAGGGCCCTGTGCAAGAAGAGGGGTGCGGTAGGCTGTGGCAGCCGGGGTCGGGCTGTCGCCTGGTAGACGAATTCTCCCTTCAGTGGTCAAGGGCGAGGACTCTGTCAGCAGTCACTCAGTCTCGGGCAAGGCCCCGGAGGTGATTCAACGTCCTCTCCAGGCCTTCGTCCAAGGGCACTAGCGGCTCCCAGCCGAGTTCTCTGCGAGCCTTGCTGGCATCAATGCAGATCTTGAAGGTCTCGCCCGGCTTGGGTGGACCGTAGGTAGGCTCGCGCGAGTAGCCGCTGATGCTGCTCATGGCGGTGAACAGCTCATTGACAGAGGTGCCGGCGCCGTTGCCTAGATTGTAGGTCTGGCCCTGGAGTGTATCCTGGACCAGGAGGTTCGCTCGTACGACGTCGGACACGTAGAGAAAATCGCGCTCCTGTTCGCCACTGCCATTGATGACCACCGGTTCCCCTCGTACCATTTGTCGTCCAAAGATGGCGACCACGCCTCCTTCTCCGAACGGATCCTGGCGGGGTCCGTAGACGTTGGGATAGCGGAGAATGGCATAGCGGAGGCCGTAGGCGCGGCCATAGAAGGCCAAGTATCTCTCTACCGTCAGCTTGCTCACTCCGTAGGGAGAGATGGGGTTGAGGGGGTGCTGCTCGTCGCACGGAAGATAGGTGGGCTCGCCGTACACCGCACCACCCGTGGAGGCGTAGAGGAAGCCGCTGACCCCGAATTGCCTGGCGCATTCCAGCAGGTTCAGGGAACCGAGGACGTTGACCTCGGCATCGTGGCGAGGATCGGCTACTGAGAGGCGTACGTCGGCGTGGGCGGCATGGTGGTTGATCAGCTCGGGCCTCTCCAGGCCAAGGACCTCGCTCAACTCAGGGCTTCTGATGTCCAGTTCGTAGAGCTTCGCCTGCGGATTGACGTGGTCCCTCTTGCCGGTGGATAGATCATCAACGACCGCCACGCTGTGACCTTCCTCGATCAGAGCGTCCACCACGTGGGAGCCTATGAACCCGGCTCCGCCTGTGACCAGAATCTTCAAGACAGCTTCCTCCTGGGGTATTATAGTCTGGCGCCGTGTGTAGGTCAATGGGCTACGCGCCGAGGTTGTGGGGTGCGGGCGCAGCTCGGATGCCGTTGATCGCTCGAGCCGACGTGTCGGTGAACGAGGGAGTGCCCGTGATCGCCGTGAATCAGATCCAGGTAGGGGAGATGGGACTACCCGATTTCGTCCGGTTTGAGTTGGAGAGTCAACTGAACAGGCTTCTCGCGCAGAGAGGGGGCGAGCTGCCCGTGCTCATCGAGGAGACGGAGCTATCCGATGGGCGATTGACTGTCGGCGGCAACATATACTAGGCGCACAGGCCGAGTACGATGG
>Ga0307421_1001101_pt1 | contig 16784 bp, 15 predicted proteins | sample SalMarWE160270MG_FD_202163 | JGI IMG/M metagenome (GOLD analysis project Ga0307421, IMG submission 202163) | Salt marsh sediment microbial communities from the Plum Island Ecosystem LTER, Massachusetts, United States - WE1602-70 | ecosystem: Environmental > Aquatic > Marine > Intertidal zone >...
CAGCATGCTATGCGGCCCGAACGCGGCCCAGTAGCCTATGTCCGCTCGGCCCCACCCTTCCTCGGTCATCAACACCCTGCCGGTCCCGCCTCGACCGCCGCTGGCGCGGCATCGCTCATGCTGCACTAGTGTACCGGCATTGCGGCGCGCAGTCAACACACACGGCCGCAGGAGAGCATGCCTCTTCTCCCGCGGCCGCGCGCCGAACACTTCGATTGTGGCGGATCTGCTTCTGCGCTACTTCGATGACACCGTCACGAACCCCCGCGCCGCCCGCCGCAGGCATCCGCTCAGTTGCCCGCCCCGTCGCTCCCCCTCAGCACTCGCTGTGCCCACAGGCATAGCAGTGGCGGCAGCCCTCCTCATTCACCAGCGTGGCGTTCCCACACTCGGGGCACAGATCCCCGCCCGGGAAGAGCGAGAGCTGCTCGCTCCCCGTCTCCTCGCTCTCCGTCTCCACCATCCCCAGGTACTCCGCCAGCTTCCGGGCGACGCCGTCCGCCAGGCTGCGCACCTGGTCCTGCCCGAAGCCGAGCACCCGGCCGCCGCCGATCCCCTGCAGCTGGCGCGCCACCTGGTTCAGCCTCTTGCGCGCCGTCAGCGGCGAGGGCAGGCGCAGGTTGAGCGAGATCAGCCGGCCAATCGCCTCCGCCACCGCCGCCGTGTCCGACCCCGCCTTGCCCACCGTCAGGAAGGCCTCGAAAGGCTCGCCCTCCTCGTCCGCGTTGACCGTCAGATAGGCGGTGCCCAACGGCGTGGGCACGCGGAAGGTCTGCCCGGTCAGCCGGTCCGGCCGGGGCCGGATGGCCACCGGCCCCATCAGGCCGCGGCCCATCTCCTTCGCCTGGCGGGTCTCCTCCGTCTCCAGCACCACCTTGTCCCGCGAACCGGTGATGTAGACGGTGAGCCCCTTGCAGCCCAGCTTCCAGGCCAGCTGGAACGCCTCGGCCACGTCCTCCGCCGTCGCCTCCGCCGGGAAATTGATCGTCTTCGAAATGGAGCTATCCACAAAGGCCTGCAGCGCCCCCTGCATGCGCACGTGCTCGGTGGCGGTGATGTCGCTGGAAACGACGAACACGTCCCGCACCTCCTGCGGCACGTCCGGCACCTGCTGGCAGCTGCCGCTCACGGCCACGTCGTCCAGGATCTGCTCCCTCGTGTTCTCGTCGACCCTCGCCTCGACCAATGCGTCCACGAAGAGGGGGCTGTCGTACCTGAGCTCCAGGTCCTCCCCGTTATCATTCACCCGCCGCACGTAGGCCAGGGCGAAGACCGGCTCGCAGCCATAGGCCTCGCAGCCGGCCACCGTGGCCACCGTCCCCGTGGGCGCCGACGTCGTCTGCGCTGCGTTCCTGATCCCGTAGCGGCGAATATCCTCTTTGATGATCTCCCAATCGAGCGCCGGCCGCCCCCACACTCCCAGGCGGGAGTAGGGCGTCAGCGGCAGGGGCGGCGTCCAGGTCACGTCGTCCTGATCGTAGATAGAGCCCTTGATCGCCGGGAAGGCGCCGCGCTCTCGCGCCAGCTCGACGCTGGCGGCCATCGAGTGATAGCGAATGAACTCCATCACCTGGCCGGCCAGCTCCTCCCCCTCCTCGCTCCCGTAGCGCACGCGCATCCTGGCCAGCAGGTCGCCCAGCCCCATGATCCCCAGCCCGATGCGCCTGGTCCGGTGGGCCGCCTCCTCCAGCTGGGGTACGGCGGGCACGAAGGCGTTGGCGCTGATCACGTTGTCCAGGAACTTCGTCGCCGTGCGCACCGTCTCCGCCAGGGAGCCCCAATCGATGCGCGCCGGTGTGCCGTCGCCGCCCTGCACGTGGAGAGCGAGATTGACCGACCCCAGGCAGCAGTTCTCGTAGGGGAGCAGAAACTGCTCGCCGCACGGATTGGTGGCCTCGTAGTCGCCCAGGTGCGGGCAGGGGTTGTCCTTGTTCGCCGTGTCCAGGAAGAGCATCCCCGGCTCGCCGTTGCCGTGGGCGCCGGACACGATCTGGTCGAACAGCGCCCGGGCGTTGACGGTGCGGGAGACGGAGCCGTCGCGAGGGCTGACCAGGTCGATCGTCCCCTCCTCCTCGACCGCGCTCATGAAGGCGTCGGTGACGCCGACGGAGACGTTGAAGTTGTTGATCGCGTTCTCGTCGCTCTTGCAGGTGATGAACGACTCGATGTCCGGGTGGTCGACGCGCAGCACAGCCATGTTCGCCCCGCGCCGGGCGCCGCCCTGGCTGACGATGGCGCAGGCGGTATCGAAAACGCGCATGAAGCCCACCGGACCGGTCGCCTGACCGCCGCTGGAGACGACGAGCGCGCCCTTCGGCCGCAGCCGGGAGAACGAGAAGCCGGTCCCTCCCCCCGTCTGCTGGATCAAGGCCATGTTGCGCAGCGTCTGGAAGATGCCGTCCTGCTCCTTGCCCATGTCGTCTTCGATGGGCAGGACAAAACAGGCGGCCAGCTGCCCCAGCGGGGTACCCGCCCCGGTGAAGGTGGGCGAGTTGGGCAGGAAGCGCAGGCTGGTCAGGAGATCGAAGAAGGCCCGCTCCGACTGCGCCGCATTGCCGCCCCACTCCGCCTCCACTGCGGCGACGTGCGAGCAGACGCGGTGGAACATCTCCTCCACCCCTTCGATCGGCTCGCCATCCGGCCCCTTACGAAGGTAGCGCCGCTTCAATACCGCCAGGGCGTTATCAGACAGCTTGATCTCAGCTGCCGGCGGCGACGCTGCGACCTCTTCTTCTCGCTCTCCCTCTGCTTCCTGCTCCGGCTCTGGTTCTGCTTCCGGCTCCTCTTCCGGCGGCTGCTGAAACAGCACGTCTGCCGTGGCCTGCACCGCAGTCTCCATCCCTCTCCGCCTCTCTGCCCAGCTAGTGCTTCTGCCCTCTCTCCTCTAGCAGCCGATCGATCTCTCCCCGGACCGCCTCCAGGTCGTCGAGACCGAGATATACGATGGCGTAGCGAACGTAGGACACGGGGTCCAGCAGCTTCAGCTCTTCGATGACCAGATCGCCGATCACCCGGCTGGGGATCTCCGTCTTGCCCATCTCCCGCAGCTGCTGCTGTACTCTATCGACCAGCCGGTCCAGCTCGCCGGCCGAGACCGGCCTCCGGGCGCAGGCCGTGCGCAGCCCGGAGAGCAGCTTCGCCGGGTCGAACTCCTCTCGCCTGCCGTCCCGCTTGATCACCAGCGGCGTGGTCAGGATGGCCCGCTCTACGGTGCTGAAGCGCTGCTTGCACTTCTGGCAGACGCGCCGCCGCCGAATGCCACTTCCGGTCCGGTTCGTGTCTATCACACGAGTCTTGCCGCTGCCGCAGTAAGGACACTTCATTCATCTGTCCTATTCGACTGCCGGACCTTGCTTGGGCGCTGCGATGGGAATGGAACGCGCCCTACATGTGGGGACTGTGGCGGTATTCGACCCCACATCTAGGGGCGAAGATGGCCAGATTATACCATTCCCTGAAAAGCGATGCAAGTGGAAACAGGCACCCAGTCTTAAAGAAAAGAACGTCTTAAGGTAGGTGAATTCCGGGGTACGTGCAGTGGAGGATGACCCAGGGTGCGCCTGGCTCGATCTGCCGCGCACCCCGGGTTACGTCTGCCGCTGCGCCGCGCGGCAAGGGCAGCGCGGCCATTCCACCACCTCCTACAGCATGCGCTGCCGCAGGAATGCCGGCACCTCCAGGTCGTCCACGATCGCCACCGGCGGCAGGCCGATCGCCGCCTCCTCAGGCTCATCCTCTTCCTCCACCGCTTCGGCGAAGGCGAGCTGAGTCGGCGGCAGGTGGGCCCGGGTCTTGTCGAACCCGGTGGCGATGACGGTGATACGCACCTCGTCGCCCTGCGTCTCGTCGATCACCGCGCCGAAGATCAGGTTGACGCCCGGGTCGGCCGTCCGCTTGATCATCGAGGCCGCCTCGTCGACCTCGTGCAGCGTCAGATCCGGCCCGCCGGTCACGTTGAACAGGATGCCCCGGGCGCCGTCGATGGTGATATCGAGCAGCCGGCTGGAGATCGCCTGCTGCGCCGCCTCGACAGCCCGGTTCTCGCCCCGCGCCGCTCCCACCGCCAGCAGAGCGGCGCCGCCCTGGGCCATGATCGTGCGCACGTCGGCGAAGTCCAGGTTGATCAGCCCTGGCACCGTGATCAGCTCGGAGATGCCCTGCACGCCCTGGCGCAGCACGTCGTCCGCCAGCGCGAAGGCCGCCTGCAGCGTGACCCTTCTGTCAGTGATCTCCAGGAGGCGGTCGTTGGGGATCACGATCAACGTATCGACGACATCCTTCAGCTGGTCCACACCCAGCCTGCCCGTCTCCGCTCGCACGGCCCCCTCCCAGCTGAACGGCCGGGTGACGACGCCGATGGTCAGCGCGCCGGCCTCCCTGGCCAGCCGCGCGATCACCGGCGCGCCGCCCGTGCCCGTCCCTCCGCCCATGCCGGCGGTGATGAACACCATGTCGGACCCCTCGAGCACCTTCTTCAGGTCGGCCTCCGATTCCTCCGCCGCCTGGCGGCCCAGCACCGGGTCGCCGCCCACGCCCAGGCCGCGCGTGAGCTGCTCGCCGATGCGCACGCGCGTCGGCGCCGCCGCCCGCATCAAGGCCTGGGCATCCGTGTTAATGGCGATGAACTCGACGCCGGGCACGCCCTCGGCGATCATACGGTCGACAGCGTTGCTCCCACCGCCTCCGATGCCTACTACCCTGATCTGTGCAAAGCTCTCTTTGTTGGGTGGCCTCATCATAGTACTCCTCCCCCATCTGCCCGCGCTGCCCGCGGCGAGTGGCCGCGACCTCTCACGTCGGCAGCAGCGCCCGCAGCCAGTTGAGGACGCGCTCGCCCCCGCTGTCCGCCTCCGGACGCACGCGGGGCCGCCTGCCCGTCCTTCCCCATTCGACCAGGCCCATCGCCGCCGTCTGCGAGGGGCCGCAGGATGCTCCTTCAGACTCGACTACCATATCTACGTGACCCAGCCTCGCCGGCAGGCTCAACGTCTCATCAGCCAGCGCAGCGAGCCCCGGCAGCAGAGACGTGCCGCCGCAGAGCACAATACCCCCGGCCAGCTGATGGAGCCGGCCGGAGCGCCGGATCTCCTCTCCCACCATCGACAGGATCTCCCGCACCCGGGCCTCGACGATCTCCGCCAGCCGCCAGCGGTGCACGGACTTCGCCGCCGCGCCGGGCGCCCCCTGGAGGTCGAATCGCTCCCGCGGGGCGACCAGCCGGGACTGCGAGTGGGCGTGGCGCACCTTGACCTCCTCGGCCAGCTCCAGCCCGATCCCCAGCCCAGCCGCGATATCCGCCGTCACGTGCTCTCCCCCTACCCCCAGGCTGGCCACGTGCCACACCGTACGCTCGCCGAAGACGGCAATGTCCGTCGTCCCGGCACCGATATCGACGACGGCGACGCCGTCCTGGCACTCGGCCTCGCTGAGCAGCGCGCTGCCCGCCGCCAGACCCGTCGCCACCAGCCCGTCGATCTCAATCCCTGCCTTCGCCACCGCCTCGCTCAGGCCATCTATCGCTTCGGTCGCCCCGGTGACGACGAGCGCCTCCACCTCCAGCACCGATCCCCTCTTGCCGACCGGGTCGAAACCTACGTCCCGCCCATCGACTACATAGCGCTGCGGGACCACGTGCACTGCCGTCCGCCCCTCGGACACCGCAGCCACCTGGGCCACGTCCGCCGCGCGTTCCGCATCGGGCAGCGACACCGCCTCCTTCCTGGAGGAGACGCCCACCACGCCCCGGCCGGGGCCGGAGCGGACGTGCGCGCCGCTCAGGCCGACGAAGGCACGCTCGATCTCGTACCCCGATTGCTCCTCCGCCAGCCGCGTGCTTTCAGCAATCGCACCCGCCGCCTCGCCGGCGTCGACGACCACGCCGCGCCGGATACCGCGTGACGGGACGATGCCCCCGCCGATCAAACGCAGCTTCGCCTCCCCTTCCACCTGGCCGACGAAGGTACGCGTCTTGCTGCTTCCGACGTCTATCCCCACGACCGTGCGCAGCGCCATATCTCCCAATCCACCTACATACCGTTCGTCAGCGAGAAGTAGGGTGCGCTGGGGAAGCGGACGTCGACGAAGCGCGGCTCCAACCCCCGCTCCGCCAGCTGGGCCATCAGTCTCTCCACGATCTCCAGCTTCCCGGCCATCCCCCCACCCGTGCCCAGCACTACCATCCGGCCCTGGCTGTCCGCCAGCACCAGGCCGTGCTGCAGCGTATAGCGGACCACCGTGTCGCCCTGCAGGCCTGCACTCGCCAGCTCCGTCAGCGCGGATCGAATCTCGCCGTCGAGCCGCCCATCCTCCCCGCGCGGCATCGGGCCGCTCACGTGCAGAAGGGCCGACCAGGTCCCGTCGAAGGGGAAGGTGAGGCCTTCCTCGTCGACCCAGTAGGCTGCTCCATCCTCCTCCCAGACGGCGATTGGCTGCCGCTCCTCGACGGCGATCCGGCAGCGCCCGGTGATGCGGCAGGAAACGCGGGCGCTCTTCAATGTGGGCAGCGCCCCCAGCAGGCTCGCCTCGATGGCATCCGGCCGCACCGTAAGTACGTGCCGGCCGACGAGGCCGCTGGCCGCCAGCACCTCCTCGCTGGTCAGGCGCTGCGCCCCCATCGTCTCCGCCTCGTACACGTAGAATCCATCGCTCAGCACCAGCCAGGGCGCTCCGACGAGCACCAGTACGAGCAGCAGGGGCAGGAAGCGCCGCCCGCTCCGGCGCACGTCCGAGCGGGCCGCCGCCCCGGTGTGCAGCAGACCACCGCGCGCGACCTCTGCCACGTCCAGAGTGCGGCTTACCGCGGACCGGTAGAAGCGCGAGCCTGCCATCAATTCTCCTCAGGCGGTTGATACGAGGTCAGCGAGCGGCTCTTGTCGTCGAACCGCTCTATTGCCAGCTCGATCAGCCGATCGATCAGCTCTGGGTACGAGATCCCGGTCGCCGCCCAGAGCTTCGGGTACATACTGATGGAGGTAAATCCCGGTATCGTGTTCAGCTCGTTCACGTACAGCTCATCCGTCTTGCCGGAGAGCAGGAAGTCGGCTCTGGCCATGCCGGAGCAATCGATTGCCTTGTAGGCCTCGGCCGCCAGATGGCGCGCCCGCTCGGTCAGCTCCGCAGAGATCTCCGCCGGGATGACCAGCCCCGAAGCCTGGTCACCAGCGTCGATGTACTTCGATTCGTAGCTGTAGAACTCCCGGCTGGGAATGACCTCCCCGGGCACGGAGACCATCGGATCGTCGTTCCCCAGCACACTCAGCTCGATCTCCCGCGCCTCCGGCACGGCCACTTCGACGAGCAGCTTCCGGTCGTACCGGGCTGCCTCCGCCAGCCCCTTGGCCAGCCCGCCCCGATCATGGCACTTGGAGATGCCCACGCTCGACCCCAGGTTGACCGGCTTGGTGAACACGGGGTAGCTCAGCTCGGCCTCCAGCCGATCCAGCACCCCGTCCGGGCTGGCCTCCCACTCCTTCCGCTTGACCACCAGGTAGTCGCACACCGGCAGCGAGTGGGCCCGCATCACGTCCTTGAAGATCGCCTTGTCCATCCCCACCGCCGACCCGGTCACGCCTGCGCCGACGTAGGGGATACCGGCCAGCTCCAGCAGCCCCTGCACCGTCCCATCCTCGCCGTAGGGGCCGTGCAGCACCGGGAAGACGACGTCGAGCTGGGAGAGAGGCGTGGCCTCGACCACGCTCCGCTCCCGATCCTCCAGGCGCATGAGCCCGCTGCGCGAGGGATCGCCGAGCAGCGCCGCCGGCTGGCTGGCGCTCATGTCGCCGCCCTCCAGCGCCTCCATCGGGTCGCCTGAAGCGATCCACAGGCCGTCCTTGGTGATGCCGATGGGGACGACCTCGTACTTCTTCTTGTCGATCGCCTCCATCACGCTCTTGGCGGAGGCAAGCGAGACCTCGTGCTCGCCCGACCTGCCGCCGAAGACGACGCCGACCTTGATCTTACGGCCCACGCTGCCCCCTTGCCGCCCCCACGAAGCCGTTCCAATTGCCGAGGAGTTCTACCTCGAGCTGCAGATCGACCCCGCTCTTCTGTCTCACCTCGCTCCAGACGTGATTGGCCAGCGCCAGAACGTCCGTGGCCCTGGCCCCGCCGATGTTCATGAAGAAGTTGGCGTGCTGGTCGGAGACGCGCGCTCCGCCGACCCGATAGCCGCGCAACCCGGCCTCCTCGATCAGCCGCCCGGCGTGGTTTCCCTCCGGGTTGCGGAAGGTCGAGCCCATCGTCGCCCCGGAGGGGTGGCGCGTGCGGCGCCACTCCAGGATCTCGTCCGCCCGCCGGGCCAGCTCGTCTGCATCACCCTGGCCGAAGGCGAAGGTCGCTTCCAGCACCGCCGGCCGCCTCCCCACCGCCATCCGCTTCAGGCGGGACTCCCGGTAGGCGAACTGGAACCAGCCCGGCGTCCTCCTGGCGATGCTGCCGTTCCTCTGCAGCACGCTCGCGCTCTTCAGCGTCGAGGCGACGTCGCCCTCGAATGCCCCGGCGTTGCCCACGATGGCGCCGCCGACCGTGCCCGGCAGGCCCGAGGCCCACTCCAGCCCGCCCAGCCCGCGGGCTACGGACTCGCGCGCCAGCACGGACATGGAGGCGCCGGCCTCGGCCCGCGCCTGGAGCCCCTCGAAGCTGATCCGCCCGGCCCGGTAGACGATCACCAGCCCTCTGATCCCATCGTCCGCCACCAGGATGTTGCAGCCGCCCCCGATCACCTGCCAGGGCACACCGTGCTGGCGCGCCAACTCGACGGCCTGCACCACCTGTTCCGCCTTCTCGCAGACGACGAGCAGGTCGGCCGGGCCGCCGACACGCATGGCCGTGTAGCCGGCCAGCGCTTCGTGCCGGCGCGCCCGATCGCCCAGCGCCGTCGCCAGGGCGGCCACATCGCCTCTACCCGGCACTGCCACCCCTGGCACCCACCAGACGCATCTTCCCCTGCAGCACCCGGCTGACCATGTCGTTCCAGGCCCGCTTCCGCTTACGCACGTCGTCCAGCCGCCTGAACATCTTCATCGGTCCCCGCTCTATCACCTGTGCACTCATCGTATCCTCCTTTTGACCACTATGGCTCCGTGGCACCCCTCACGCAACAGTCCTTATCGAGCCGGGCTCGCCGCTGGCGGCGTGCAGCGCTTCCAGCAGCCACTCGCCAACCAGATACCCATCGCCGGCTCCCAGCGTCAATACGACGTCGTCGCCCAGCGCTTCCGTCGCCAGCCAGACGACCGCCTCGTCCAGTGATTCGGCGGTGCGCACGTCCGCGTGCTTCATCGCCGCCTTCACATCCTCGCTGCGGATGCCCAGCGAGTCGCTCTCTCGCGCCGCGTAGATGGGCAGAATGACGACGTGATCGGCGACGTCGAAGGCCCGGGCGAACTCGCCCAGCAGCGTCTTCGTTCTGCTGTACGTATGCGGCTGCCAGACCGCCCACAGCGGCCGGTGCTGGTAGCGCCCCCTCGCCGCCTCGAGCGTGGCCCGGATCTCCGTCGGGTGATGGGCATAGTCGTCGACGACGGTCACGCCGTCCGCCTCGCCCTTCAGCTCGAAGCGCCGCCCCACCCCGCGGAACTCGGTCAGTGCCGCCCGCGACGTCTTGAATGGAATGCCCAGGTAGTCGGCTACGGCAAGGGCCGCCATGGCGTTCGAGGCGTTGTGCGCTCCCGGTTGGCGCAGCCGCACCAGGCCCAGCATATGCCCCTGGCGAGTGGCCAGGAAATCGACGCCGCCGGCGAAGTTGGCCCGCACCTCCTCCGCCCGCCACTCTGCACCCTCCTCCAGCCCGAAGAAGGCAACCTGCCCGCCGGCCTGTCGCCGCTTCTGGCCCATCTCCCGCGCCGTGGGATCGTCCCAGCAGGCGACCAGCAGCCCGTCGTCCGGCACGAGCTGCAGGAATTCCCGGAAGGCCTCCCTGAACTGCTCCTCCGTGGGATAGCAGTCCGGGTGATCGTGCTCCACGTTCGTCACCACGGCCACGGTCGGCTTCAGGCTCAGGAAGGTCCGATCGTACTCGTCCGCCTCGATGACGAAGTGGGGCCCGCTGCCGGCCCGGGCGTTCGTATCCAGCCCGCCGATGACGCCCCCTACAATGAACGTCGGATCGGCCCCCGCCTCCATCAAGATCGAGGAGATCATCGCCGTGGTCGTCGTCTTGCCGTGCGTGCCGGCCACGGCGACGCCGAGCTTGCCGTTCATCATCCGGGCCAGGAAGGCCGGCCGCTTGAGAACGGGGATGCCCGCCTTCTCGGCGGCCGACACTTCGACGTTGTCCGCCGGCACCGCGGAGGAGACGACGACCAGCTCCGCGTCCGCCACGTTCTCCGGGTTGTGGCCGGCGAAGACCCGCGCTCCGTCGCGAGCCAGTGCCTCGGCCACGGGCGAGAGGACCAGGTCGGACCCGGAGATAGGCGCGCCCTTCTCCATCAGCACCCGGGCGATGGCGGACAGGCCGGCGCCGCCGATGCCCACGAAGTGAATTCGCTTCTTCAGCAATGCGTCCTTCGATCCATTGTCGCTCATAGTGCTCCTTAGACTACGGCCACTACGACGAACAGGCAGAAGGCCACGAGAAGATAGGGCAGCCATGGTTGGAGAACGATCATTGGCAGATAGCGCTGGGCGATCGTCACCGACTCCCATCCTCCGGCGGGTGGGAGCAGGACGCCCGGGAAAGGATAGCCCTGCTGCTGGAGGAAGAACCAGATCGTGCCCGCGATCAGATAGCCGTTGACCGCGCCCACGAGGCCGCCGGCCAGGATGTCCTTCAGCCCGGAGCGTTCCCTGGCTAGAAGCCTTCCCCCGCTGGCGACGCGAGCCACTGCTGGCCCCTGGTAGGAGAAGAAGACGATGGCCAGGAATATGCCGCACTTGACGAAGAAGACCCGGTCCGAGCTGGCGCTCGCCGCCAGGGCGATATCGAGCTTCGGCTCGAGCAGCGTCATCGCCGAGAGGGCCAGCATGATACCGGCCACGGCCACAGCCTCCTTCGCCCAGCCCCGCATGGCCCCGACGATTGCGAACAGGGCCACGAAGAGCCAGAATACCGCCTGCATCGTGATCATAGCTCGCTCCTGACCTGCTGCGGCGCCTGCCCCTCCGCTGCCAGCGACAGCAGCAGCTTCGCCAGCCGCTTCGCCGCCTCCGGTCGGGCCAGCGCCAGCGCGCGTTCCGCCATCCGCTCCAGCCCGGAGCGGTCTTCAATCAGGGCGCGTATCGTGGGCAGCAGCTGCTCTCCCATGTCCTCGTCCTGAACAACAACGGCTGCGCCCCGGCTGGCCAGCCAATCCGCGTTGACCTTCTGGTAGCGCCAGGCGTATGGGTAGGGCACGAGGATCGCCGGCAGGCCGAACAAAGGCAGCTCCCCCAGCACGGAGGCCCCGGCCCTGCAGACCGCCAGGTCGGCTCCGGCCAGCGCCGCGCCCATCTCCTCATGCAAGTAGGCGGATGCGTGGTAGCGCGACCGCAGGCCCTCCGGCAGGGCGTTCCTCCGCTCCGCCACCTGCGGCCAGTCCTGCTCTCCGCTCACGTGCACCACCTGCGTCAGGCTCAAGACTTCCTCCAACACCTCTCCCAGGGCCCGGTTGATCGACCGGGCACCCTTGCTGCCGCCCAGCACCAGCAACGCCGGCGGACCCGCCGCCAATCCGAGCGCGGCTCTGGCCTGGTCGGGCTCCCACCGGGTCAATTCGGACCGCACCGGGTAGCCGGTGACCACCGTCCTCTTGTTGGCGAAATAGGCCGTCGAGTCGCTCGTCGTCACCGCCACCTTCCTGGCCAGGCGGGCAATGAAACGCACCGCCAGCCCCGGCTCGATGTCCGGCAGGTAGACCATCACCGGCACCCGCAGCAGCCAGGCCGCCGCCGCCGCCGGAACGCTGGCGTAGCCACCGGTCGCGAACACCGCGTCCGGTCGCTCTCGACGCCCCAGCCGATAGGCCGCGCTCACACCGCGCGCCACCTTGGTCAGGTTCTTCACTGCCGGACCTGCCCCCAACCCGTGCACCCCACCAGCCTCCACTCCCACGAAAGGCAGTCCCGCCCTGGCCACCAGGCGTTCCTCGACACCCCCGATACTGCCTACGTAGACGACTTCTAGCGGCCACTCCGCAGCAGGCCCCTTTCCGCCATCAGATAGCAGTGCCTGGGCGACTGCCAGGCCCGGATACACGTGCCCGCCAGTCCCCCCGCCCGCGATCCAGAAGCGCACTCTGCCGCCTTCCTTTCTCCAGCCAGGATTCGGCCACCGAGCTGCGGGCCACGCCCTGCAGCATGCCCACGCCCACCAGCGAGGCGATCATGCCCGAGCCGCCCGCGCTGATGAACGGCAGCGCCGTGCCGGTGAACGGAGCCAGCCCGGTCATCACGGCGATGTTGATCAGCGCCTGGTAGGTGATGCCGCAGGTGACGCCCGCCGCCAGGAAGGCGGAGAACGGAGTGGGCGCCTGCATGGCGATCTTGAAGCCCCGGTAGGCGAATACCACGAACAGACCGACGACCAGCAGACAGCCGGCGAATCCCAGCTCCTCGCCCAGCACGGCGAAGATACTGTCCGTATGGGGAGCCGGGAGATAACCCAACTTCTGCTCGCCCTGGCCCAGGCCAACTCCGAACAGCCCGCCGCTGCCAAGCGCAATGAGCGCCTGGCGGATGTGGTGGCCGCCCTCCATCGGATCCTGGAGTGTGATCAGGTAGTGGTCGATGCGTTCCCTGGCGTGCGGCATCTGGTTGATCAGAGCCAGGAAGGTGACACTCCCCACCACGCCGCCCACCGAGAGCTGGAAGACATCCGCGCCGGCGACGAAAAACATGGTCAGCGCGGTGAGAATGACCAGGACCGCCTCCCCCATGTCCGGCTGCATCACGATCAGCCCGGCCACGACACCGACGACGACGGCAAAGGGGATCAGGCCGTAGGGAAGATCCCTCACCTGGTCTCCCTTCGAGGCCAGCCAGGCCGCTGCGTACAGGATGGTCGCCACCTTGGCCAGCTCGACAGGCTGTACTGACCCTTCCAGGAACGAGCGCCGGGCACCGAATCGATCCTCGCCGAACAGAAGGACGAGGACGAGCAGACCGAGGGCGAATCCCATAACGGGGACGGCGGACCGGCGCCACCAATGGAAAGGCACGAGTGCCGCCGCCCCCATCAATAGGATGCCCAGGCCGACCCAGACGAACTGGCGAGAGGCGATGTGGAAGGAGTCTCCGTAGCTCTGGTAGGACCAGTCGAAGGTGGCGCTGTAGATGCCGATCAGGCCGATGACGAGGAGCCCGAGCACAGCCAGCAGCAGCGCGTAGTCGAGCCCCCCATGCGACCGCGCGCGCTGGTCTGTTCTTTCGCTCTGCAGTCTTTCGATCAATGCAAGAACCCTCCGCTCCACCTGGCCGGCGCCCGGCGAACCGGGCCCGACCTAGAGAGCGCCCACCAGTTCCTTGAACCTGTCGCCCCGGGCCGCGAAATCGACGAAGGCGTCGTAGCTCGTCCCTCCCGGAGAGAGCAGCACGACGTCGCCGGGCCGGGCGGCCTCTGCCGCCGCCTGCACGGCATCTTGCAGCGCCTCCGTCTCCGTGATCTCCTCCAGGGTGCGCCGGCCTTCGCTCGGCGCCGCCATCCGCTCGCGCACCACGCGGGCGATCATCCCCCCGGCCTCGCCGAAAGTCACCAGCCGGCGCACTCTGCGCAGGGCGACCTCGGCGAACTCGCCCCACGGCAAATCTTTGTCCCGGCCGCCGGCCAAGAGCACAATCGGCTCCTGGAACGAGGCGAGCGCCGCCAGTGTCCGCTCCGGCGCGGTAGCGATCGAGTCGTCGTACCACCTGGCACCGCCGATCTCGCGGACCAGCTCCAGCCGGTGCTCCACCCCCTCGAACGAGCGGGCCACCCGGCCGATCGCTTCCACGCCCACGCCGGCCGTGCTGGCCAGCGCTGCGGCGGCGAGCACGTTCAGCACGTTGTGCCGGCCCAGGAGGCGAATGCCGTCTCTCGAGCAGATGAGCCTATCGACCGGCTCGTTCCCCTCGATGCGCCGCAGCGTCAGCTCGCCGTTCGTCGAGAAAGCGCCCTCCTCGACCTCACCACGATCGCTGAACCAGAGCAGGTGGGCCGCCGTGTCGAGAGCCAGGGAGCGGGCATTCGCATCATCGTAACCCAATACGGCGTAGTCGGCCGCCGTCTGGCGGGACACGATCGACCGCTTCGCCGCCAGGTACGTCTCCATGTCTCCATGTCTATCCAGGTGATTGGGCGTAACGTTCAGCACCGCCGCTACGTGCGGGCTGATACCCATTATCTCCAGCTGGAAGCTAGAAAGCTCCATCACCACCCAATCGTCCCGTCCTATCTCGCTCAGGTCGGCTATGAGCGGGTTGCCGATGTTGCCCCCCACCCAGGTGCGCAGGCCGGCCTGGCGGCACATCTCGCCTACGATGGCGGTCGTCGTCGTCTTCCCGGCGGAGCCGGTGATGCCGATCACCGGCGCCGGGCAGCGCTCCAGGAAGAGCTGGGCATCGTTGCTCAAGGGTATGCCCCGCTTGTGCGCCTTCTCCACAATGGGAGAGTCCGTGGGCACGCCGCCGCTCAAACAGACCAGGTCCACGCCCTTGAGCAGGTTGGCCGGATGGCCGCCCAGCTCGTAGCGGATGGGCAGCCCTTCCAGGTCCGCCAGCCTGCCGGCCAGCGCCATCTCGTCTCGCAGGTCGGACACGGTCACCTCCGCTCCCTCGGCCGCGAGGAAGCGGGCCAGCGCCGTGCCCTGGCGGGCCAGCCCCAGGATGAGGACCTTCTTGCCGGATAGCTTCCGGCTCGCTGCACGCGGCTCGACCGTCATCGACCATTATCGCAAGGCGGAGCGGCGGCTTTCGGCCCCATCCTCTGGCACGCCCAGCCAGAAGTGATTGGGCAGCACGGAGCGGCCGACCCGGATCTCGACGTCGCCCGCGCTCGTCGGCCCATCAGCCGCGTCCTTCTTGCCGTTGACGTGGCTGGGATGGACCAGGCAGAGCGTCGGCGCCCGGCCGAACTTCCGCTCGTAGTGAGCGGCGGCGCGCTTTACCTTCTCCACCAGCTCTCTCATCGGATCGTTGTCGTACCAGAGAAGCCCTGTTTTCATGTCGATTACCCCTTTCTGGGCTCAAAGGCCTCCACCAGCTAGCTGCTGGGCCACAGGGCGAGCGCTACACCCCCCATCACCGCCAGCAGCTCCACCAGCCAGAAGCGCTGCACGACCTGCGTCTCCGACCAGCCTCGCAGCTCGAAGTGGTGGTGCAACGGGCTCATCTTGAACAGCCGGCGGCCCTGCCCGTACCTGCGCTTCGTGTACTTGAAGTAGGCTACCTGTAGAATGACGGACACCGTCTCCGCCACAGGAATAAGGGCCACAACCGGCAGAAGCAGCCACTGGCCGGTCATCAGAGCCACGGTCGCCAGAGTGGCTCCGAGGGCCAGGCTGCCCGTATCGCCCATGAACATCTGCGCCGGGTGGGCGTTGTACCAGAGGAAGGCGAAGCAGGCCCCAACGACGGTGAAGCAGAACTGGGTCAGATAGATCTGGCCCTGCAGGAGAGCGATGATGCCGTAGCCGACGAACGCGCTGGCCACGACGATGCCGGCCAGCCCGTCCAGCCCGTCGGTCAGATTGACTGCGTTGGCGAAGGACAAGATGAAGAAGGCGGCGAAGGGCACCCACCACCAGCCAAGCTCGACCGCCTCGCGCAGGCCGGGCACGCCGACCTCGCCGGCGAACTGGAGCGGCACCAGGTACATCAGCAGGGCGATGAAGAGCGAGAGCGGCACCTCCCAGAGCAGCTTGCGCCGGGCCGGGTAGCCCTCGCCGCGCCGCATGCCGCGGATGCCCGCGATGTCGTCGACGCCGCCGATGAAGGCGTAGGCCAGCATCACGATCAGCGGCACCAGAATGGAGCGGCCGCTGAGTGTCCCGGCGGCCAGGGCATATACGTTGAGGGTCAGCGTTATCAGCAGCACGGGCACGACGATCATGAGGCCACCCATCGTCGGCGTGCCCAGCTTCGTCTCGTGGCCGCGAGGCCCGTCGATACGGATCCGCTTGCCGATCCGATAGCGCCGCAACAGCCGGATCAGCAGCGGGCCCCACACGACCGCCAGCATGAACGAGATGCTTGCCAGGACGAGAGCAAAGTCCATTACTGCCTCCCCAGCGCGCTTACGATCTCCTCCATCTTCACCGCGCGCGAGCCCTTGACCAAGATGACGTCCCCGGCTGCGACCACCTTCTCCAGCAGGGCGATAGCCTCCGCACAGCCCTCGACGATGTGCACCTGCTCCGCATCCATACCCCAGCGGAGCGCCGCCTGTCCGATGATCCTGCCCAGCTTGCCCACCGTGATCAGCACGTCCGCCACCTCAAGCGCGCGCAGGCCCACCTTCTCGTGGCCTTCCTGCTCGTAGTCACCCAGCTCCAGCATGTCGCCCAACACGGCGATCTTGCGCCCGTCCAGCTCGCTCAACAGGTTGAGCGCGGCGATCGTCGACGCCGGGCTGGCGTTGTACGTATCGTCCAGAATCGTCGCTCCCTCGGGGCCGGGAACGGCGACGAGCCTCAGCTGCTGCCCGGGGCCCCGCAGTCCTTCGACGATCTCCTGCCAGTTCAGGCCTTCGACCAGGCCGACCGCCGCCGCCCGCAGCGCCGTGTGCACCGAATGGCGGCCCAGGAGCGGCAGCCTGACGTGCATCGTCTCCCCGTTGTAGTGCAGCTGGAAGCGGATGCCCTCCAGACCGAGACCTTCGATCTCGTCCGCCCACA
>Ga0307421_1001104_pt1 | contig 16712 bp, 5 predicted proteins | sample SalMarWE160270MG_FD_202163 | JGI IMG/M metagenome (GOLD analysis project Ga0307421, IMG submission 202163) | Salt marsh sediment microbial communities from the Plum Island Ecosystem LTER, Massachusetts, United States - WE1602-70 | ecosystem: Environmental > Aquatic > Marine > Intertidal zone >...
TTGAAGCTGCCCTGCAAACAAGTCCGTAGTCACCTACGAAGTTCAAAACGTTTCCTGCAGCCAGTAGTTCTGGCGTTGACCAGTCTATGTAGGCGGGGTAATTGGGATTATGAGAGGGTGGTGCTATGCTACCACCGTCTGCCACGGGCCTTGTGTCTAACGGGAAGTAGCAGTACTTTGTAGCAATCTTGTAGTAGTATCCCGTGTCATCCGCGCAATCCTCATACACGGCAATGCCGCCTACTATACTGCTGGAATCGTCATCCTCCCAGACATCATCGTCCTCGTACAGCGTGACCAGCACAGTGTCCAGCACGTTCCCGAGAACATCGCGAGTCTCTCCAGTTTCACAGCCAGGGACTGTTACTATCTTCTCGATCTCGCCCGTTATGCACGATTCGAATGGTCCATCCGCATCAAACCAGTATTCCACCCAGACTGCAAACATGTTTTGGGGACTACCCTCGCATGGAGGGCATGTACCAGGAGTACAATTGGGCCAGAAGTTGGATCCCGGGTTAGCAGTCGCCGGAATGGTTACCTTATACACGACGGTGAAGTTAGTGCCTTCAGCAAAAGGTCCAGCCCAGGCATACTCTGCCTTGTTGTACGGACTCATCGTCCAGTCTGCTACCGGGGTGCACCAGAGCACATTGGTCTCAACCTCCCAACCAGCGGGAGCATAATCGGTCAGACCGATACTGTTGAAGGCATCCACCGGTGCGGTGAAGTTAATGGTAACATTGAACGTGTCTCCCGGATATTCGGCGTCATAGTCCAAAGCATCAGCGGGCAGATCTCTGATAGCGTCGATAGAGGTCGCCGGCAGTACGTTCAAGCTAACGTCAACAGTCTCCGATTGAACACTTCCGCATGCACTGATAGTGAAGCTGGTGTTGTAACTGCCAACAGCCAGTCCTGACGAATTAGCGGTCACGGTCAGCAGTTCACTGCCACCTATACCAAGAGCGCCGTGCGTCTTGTCAAAGCTAAGCCAGCTAGCTGGTCCTGCTGGCGGAGCAGCAGTAGAAAAGGCTACCAGCGACCTGACATCCATCGGTGGAAAGTCATAGGTGCCACCATCAGCTTGCTGTACGAAGTTCTTTGCCGTTGGCGACCACCAGGTCTGCATGAATGGAGTCATGCTGGGTAGCGCCAAATGTGTTATCTCCCAGGCGCTCAGGGTCGTATTCCAACCGGTCACCATAGCCATAGCCGGTATAACCTTGTAGTCTACCGGACTCCAGGTGCCCAAAGTCTTTACGTTCATTGTCAGGTTGTAATTCCACGCCTTACCCAGATAATAAGGCCAGCCGTGGCAACTGTCGTAGGCCCAGCTCAAATTAGCTTGCACCGGGACCTCAGTCCAACAGCCCGACCCGGCGTACGGGTAGATTCCCATTATGCCGATCTGCGAGGCTATATCCAGGGTGCACTCGTCAACCACCATGCTCCCACTGTACAGGACGCAAGGCATGCCACCCATCATTGAGCGCTGCAGAGGCGGAGCAATGTTGACAACACACGCATAATCTGAACCTGAACCACCACCGACCACCGACGTGTTCACAAAGCTCGCGTTGGATCCAGGAACAATCATTTGCCATGCCGGTGCGAATGGCTGGTAGAAATTATAGTAATTCCACCAATCGCCTACGCCCCAGGTTGGCGGGTCGCCTAATGCCCAGCATAGGGTGCCTCCACCATCGTTCGCTATTGTAACGGTGTCACTGTCTTCGTCTACCCCAAACCTGGCCTCAAGGTTAAGCACGTTAGGGTCAACATCCAGGTCGCATGGGAGCTCAGCAAAGACGGCGGTAACGCTCATGGCGTCAGACATAGTCACATTGTCGGGATTGGTGCTGCCGGTAAGGTTACCGGTCCAGTGGTCGAACGCCCAGCCAGCCGCTGGATTCGCTGCGTTCAGACTTACCACCTCATCCCAGGCCCAGTAACTGACGTCGGGATAGCTACCTGGAGCCACTCCATTTATCTTCACATCTCCCTTGCCAGCAGGGCTTACATCCACCGTCAACGCAGGACTACCAACTTTCAGCGTCCCGTTTACCACCAGGGTCCAGTTAATGAGGGACATTCCTCCATTTATGATGTCGGTTATCCTCAACGGTCCGATGTTCACGAAGTCTATCGTTGAAACTCCGGTGACACCCTTGCTGGTACAGTTGACAGTACATATCAACTGGTCACCCATAACACTCGACCCGAGAATACCAGAGGTAAAGTCAATGGTGCCAGTAGCGTTGTTGTACGCTGACCCCAGAACGGTCGGCAGGGCACCATTCGTGATGAAATTCACCCCCATATAAGTGGGATTGAAGTCCAGGTGAACATCGCCGGTATCCCAGGCCTGCGCGCCAGGCACCCTTCCCCATATCTCCAGGTCAAAGTCCTGGGTGAAACCGACTTTGGTCTCATTGGGGACTACCTCCATGCCCGCGACCGACGGCAGTGCCAGAGTCACCGCCGGTACCATCACCATAGACAGTACTACTGCTATGGCTACAATTGTTCCAATAAATTTACTCTTCATTACCTAATTTCAACCTCCTTCTCCAAAATTCCGAAACCCGATACTTTCACTTTCTTGTTCATTTCTACATATATTACACACCTCCTCTTAATATCCCTGTAGAGGCCCTACTGTGTTAAAGTTGCCGGCAAGCAGTGAGAAGTCCATGCCGGTCACCGCATTATCGCGATTGAAGTCGCAATTGGGATTACCAGCAGGTGCCGTATTGAAGACCCCAGCAAGTATTGAGAAGTCCATGCCGGTAACAGCATCGTTGCCATTGGAATCTCCTTCACGTGTAGTACCAAAGTCGACCACATTGGTAATATTATTAGTTAGCGTTACACTGGTATTCAGCTCGCTCAAGCATGTGAAGTTCACAATCCCGATATCATAGGTACCGGGAGCAAGACCGATGATGGTGAAAACCCCGTTATTGTCGGTGGTAGCATTCTGGCTCCACTGCTCGTTGTTGAGATTGCCCTCTTCAAAGCATCTCACCGTAAACGGCTGTGCCCACCTGGGATCCCCAGCAGTGCCCCTTGAAATGTAACTAATATGCCCTTCCAGGGTAGCGTTTCCCTCAACGACACTGAAGCTGCCAAGCCCGGACAAGTAAGGTGCAACACCGTTACCGCTTGAGTAGTTAAAGCAGGAAGTTACATTGACAACTCTTGGGCCAGGAGTAGCGTCAGCGGCAATGGTGATGTTCGCCGTTATCGTATTGTTTATCGGGTTGTTGGTGTTTATGGTGTAGCTGTTGACCGTTATGTTAGGGCCAAAGTCCACCGAACCACTATTGGGAACCCAACCGGACTTTGCACCGGCTGCCCTCAGGAAGTATTTCCCCGAGATGGTCACATCCATGGTCGTGTTCGGTTTGCCGCCGGGGGGACCGACATTTTCCACCTTGGGGTGGGGATATAACCCGTATGAATGGTCAATTGAGTTCTGCAGGGACACACCAACGGCTGACTCAATGTCAATCTGAGCCGGATCGGCAAAGTTCTCCGACCCCTCATACCATCCAGTGGACGCATTATGCATCTCAAAGGAAGTGAAGGTATATCCAAACTGCGAAAAGAACTCCCCAATGGGCAACGTCTGATCAGGGATGTAAAGAAGCAGGAGCTCATATAGTTCCCCGTACTTGCTGCCGTCGCCGGCTCTGACTCCTGTATCAGTATCATTAATGTATATATTGTTGCCAGTCGTCCCTTGAATGCGCACCCAACCCGCTCCCAGATTAATCTCCAGATACAAGATGGTGTTCCTGCTGACGTCCATTGCGCCATTTGCGCCCAGGTGCCCGCCGGTTACAGTCTTCATCGGGTCCCTTCCCCAGGTGACTTCCTCAAAGTTGGTCGTTACGTTGGTCCAAGTGGGCTGAGGACCATCTGTCTGGTAGTCCAGAATGTCCAGTCCAAAAGTAATATTGTCTGTATTCTCTTGCAGCACGCCACCGCTGACTGTCAGGATGCCAAGGTCGAACACCTCGCTGGGGTCATAGTTTCTCAGGTGCAAATCCCAGGTATAAACAGCGCCGGCCTTTGTAACGTCAAACGCGCCAATTATCTTGTGCCTCTGCTCCGGAGGGTCAGTCATATTGCCGAAAATGCCATTCTCCTCCACACTGAGGAACAACCCCTTTCCGACAGCATTGGTTATATCGGGGTCACTATCGAAATCGAGGGCGAACACGAAGGTGAAGTTGTTACTGGTGTTACCTTCCTCGTAATAATGCCCCCTTCCCATCATCCAGCCAAAATGAGCAGTCTCGCCGTAATCATGATACAGCTGAGCAGGTTTATCATATTTTTTGCTGAAATTGGTAGTGAGCCAGGCCATGTCCACCGTTCCCACCAGGTCTCCCACCACACTTCCCGCGCCGGTGGTATAATTCCGGAATCCACAGCCAGGCACAAGCACCCCGGCTATCACATGATCTCTGGTGAATTGCTCCAGGTCAGGACCCGGTGGTTGAATACCCCCGGAACCGGCTATGAACGGCCACCACTGACCAGGTTCAGTTTCACTGAACGTGAGAGTTGCTCCAATCTCCTGCACCACCCCTCCACCGTTGGCAGCGACACTTGCCACAGGGGACAGTATCACCGCAGGAGCAAGAAGTATTAGAAGCGTGAGAACAACAAAGATAGAAAAGGTCTTACCAAGTTTGACCACAGGTCACCTCCCGTATTTATTTTTTTTAGTACCTGTACGTGTTAGTACCAGGATATTAGTACTGGTACTTTAGTTATATGCTACCACCTCCACTCAACCCTGTCAACTTTCATTTACTTACCGTTAGTTACATTTAGCTACAAAAATTTCGTTTTTGATTTTGGGGTCAATAATAAAAACCTTTTTTGATTCCTCGTTGATAACAGAAAAAACCTCCGGATTTTGTAGTTGCCTGATGAATCAGGCACAATTGCCCAATAAATTGGGCAACTACATTTTTAAACTATACCTCGCAATGACCCCCTGTAGGGAAATCCTAAGCTCAAAGCACTAAATCCTAAACAAACCCCAATTTCGTAGCTATCAGCTTTCAGCTATCAGCCTTCAGTCATTGGCTAGCCACTGACCGCTGATTACTGACTGCTCTTTTACATTGTTTAGTATTTCGGATTTAGTATTTCGGATTTGGTTTTCCGGGCTTGCCACGCCACGCCCGTAATCCCAAAAAGGAAAGGGCGGCTTTGCAGCCGCCCCTGTACTACATAACAGCTTAATTTATTCCGGTCTCGTCGTGCCCCTGAGTATGAATATCACGGCCACGATGAGGATTATCACGACCACCACAATGGCGATTATGCCGCCGGTACCCAGTCCGCCGCCACCAAACCAGCCGCCGCCGCCCACTACCTCAAACTGTCCGCTCTGCCCCGCCAGGGAAACATCATAAACGCCTGCCTGCGATTTGCTTACCGTGAATATCACGTTCTTGCTTGCCCCCGCGGCAACAGACACCGTCTGGCTATCCTCAACCACACTGTTGATATACAGAACGGCATTATAGCTGCCAGTCTTCCCGCCGGTGTTAGCGACATTGATCGAGATTGTCACATCCTGGTCAGGCTGAACCTGCTGCGGCGAGATGCTCAGTGCAGAGGCAGAGAGACCCGCTGGCCCCCCTGGAATCTCTATCATTGCCGACTCTATGTGCAAGCTAACCGGGACTTCCAGCGTAGGAGACCCGGTAAAGGTGATTGTTGCCCTGTAATCCCCGGCTCTCATCCCGGCGACATCAACCGACACCTTCACGTCCTCACACCCCTCTTCAGCAAGGCTGCCGCTCGTCGGGCTTTCCTTGAGCCAGCCTTTATTATCACTCACCGACCAGTCCAGTGTGCCATTTCCCGTGTTGCAAATCTCAAGCGTCTGGCTTGGAGGGTTTTCACCTTCAACAGTGGTGAAGGTGAGGGATCTCGGGGTAGCATCAAAGTCGTGAGGGCCAAAGAGAGCCATGATGGAATAGTTGCCATACATGGTTATGTTTGTATTTGTTGAGTTGACATCATCTATCTCGCTCACATTCCCGCTCCACTCCAGAAAGGCATAGTCGGCATCAGCTTCGGCGATGAGGTTCTGCACATCACCATGGTCATAGGGACCAAAGGTCGCCTCCCCGGGTGTGGTCACGTCACCACCAGTCGTGCTATTGATGATCAGGTTATACTGCTTTATGGCAAAGTTGGCCGTGATGGAGTAGTTTCCATTCATGGTTATGTTTGTTGTTGTTGAGTTGACGTCACCTATCGTGCCCACATCCCCGGTCCAGTTCACAAAGGTATAGTTGGTATCAGGTGTGGCGGTAAGGTTCACCTCCGTGCCATGGTTATAGGGACCCTGTACACCCTCGCCGGGTGTGGTCACATTACCACCAGCCGTGCTATTGATGGTCAGGTTGTACTCGTTTATGGCAAAGTTGGCGGTTACCGTCTTGTTCTTGTCCACGGTCACGCTGGTCAATGCCGCAGTAGCATTGGCTATCTCGCTCATATCGGCAGTGGTCCAGTTCACAAAGTGCCACCCTGTATCCGGCGTGGCATTTATGGCAACGCCCGTCCCGTTGAGAACAGTCCAGTTGCCTGGCGCCGGGTCAGTTGTCCCGTTGCCGTTTACCGCCATGGTCAGAGTAAACCGCTCGACAAAGTTGGCGGTTACATTCTTATCCCCATCTATGGTGATGGTGGTAGGATTGGTGCTTCCCGTTAAGTCTCCGGTCCAGTTAACAAACCACCATCCCGGGTCTGCCGTGGCGCTGACGTTAACCACTTCTCCACAGGGATAGGAATGACTGCCTATTGCAGGACTGGTATTGCCGCTTCCGGTCACCGCCATGGTTAAGTTATCTAGCGGCACTGAGCAGTCAGCGGTGGCGTTGTGGGTAGAATTGGCCGCACCAGTGACGATTACCGGATTGGAACCGGTAGTATTACCATCAACCGTCCAGTTATCGAACACGCAGCAGACATCGCTCTCATCAGCGGTAAGGGTTACACTGGGGCAAGGAACTATGAAGCTGTCCGTGGAATTAGCTGCTACCGTCCCCAGCGTACCTACGGTTATGGGGCAGCAGCCATCTGAAGTTACCGTTAGATTAAAAACGTCGCCAACTACCAGCGTGCCGTTAACCACCAGGTTCCAATCAATCAGGGAGCTTCCTGAATATATGATGTTGGTTATCCTCAACGGTCCGATGTCCACGAAGTCTATCGCTGAGACCCCATTTGTGCTCTTGCTGGTACAGTTGATAGTGCATACCAGCTTGTCACCGGTAACCGGCGCCATCAGAGAACCAGCGGTATAATCAATGGTTCCAGTAGCGTTGTTCCAGGTTGACAACAGAACCGTCGGCAGCACACCATCCGTGATGGCATTCACCTGCATATAAGTGGGATTGAAGTCCAGGTGGGCATCCGCTGTATCCCAGCTCTGGTTGACAGGTACCCTTGCCCATATCTCCAGGTCAAAGTCCTCGGTGAAACCGACTGTGGTCATATTGGGCACTACCTCTATGCCTGAATTGGGCGTTGGCTGAGCCAGCCCCACCTGCGGCGGTGCTCCCGGCACCAGCATCAGCCCCAGACACACCGCCACGACAATCAAAAATGAGAAAATTTTCCAACCTTTAATCATTCTTACCTCCGTAATAAACATTTACCTTATTATACATACCACATTAACCTTGTCAATAGCTTCGGTTATATGCGGGAGGAATTTCCAGGCTTTGACCATCTTTACCTTCGTGATAAACGTCTATTCATTATCATATGACCACGCCAACTTTGTCAATAGACCATAATGGGTTACATGGTTGGCGGCCCGGATTTCCCTTCTTGTCATTGCCAGCCTCTTCACCCGTCATTGCACCATTATAGCATGAGATTGCGGAGCCTGTTCTGAGTAAAACGAGGAAGCTCGCTCTGAGATTGCTTCGTCGTCCGTCAAGTGACGGACTTCCTCGCAATGACAAACGGGGGTGTCATTGCGGGCCCTTTTTCACCTGTCATTGCCAGCCCTTTTTTACCTGTCATTGCGAGCATAGCGTGGCAATCTCAGGAAAACCAAATTCTAAATCCTAAATCCGAAATACTAAACAATGTCAAATGACCAAAATCCCAATGACCAAAACGCAAAGTTCTTTAACAATTCTCCCTCCTCTAATCTCTCCCTTCAAGGGCGAGGAATTTTACAGGATAAAGGTTTTGAATTTGGATATTGGGATTTGTTTAGGGTTTAGTGCTTTGAGTTCAGGATTTCCTGGCGACAACAGAAGGGGGGCTTTGAGCCCCCCTTCTTATCTGCTAACCAAGGGTTATTACACCCTTCGTGTTCGAAAGATAAGCACCAGAATCACCAGCCACACCACAGCACCAAGGGCAATAATCGCCCACAACCATGACGCAGTAGTAGGCTCAGGCGGTACAACTCCCTCCGCACCTGTGGTGAAGGTTGCCGTAGCGTCACCAAACACCGTAGTGTCCTTCATCGCCTTTACCGTCCAGTAGTAAGAAGTGCTGTAGGAAAGCGTGCCGGTATAGGTGTAAGTCGTCCCTGATACTGACGCTGATACCACCTCAGCATCGGTCGCAGCGTTCATCAAACTGAACTCATAGCCAGTAGAATCGGCAACGGCATCCCAGGTGAACGGAATATTGCTCACCGCCACGCCAGTGGCGCCATTGCCGGGATTGGTCAGCGTTAGCTCGGCCATGGGACCAATAGCAACGGTGAAGCTGCGTACCTCTGACCACGGACTGTGAATTATCTCATCAGTCTCAGCATCGGCAGACCTCACCCTCCAGTAGAAGGTGGTGCCGCAGCTACCAGTACCCAGTGCTCCGTTCTCAACAACATAGCTCGGTTTGGAGCCGCTGGATGGGTCGTAGTCTATCTCATCGCAATCGTCATCCTTGCCACTGATGTCCACTATCACCTCGGTGAAGTCCTCATCCAGCGATATCTGCAGGTTATAGGAGCAAGCATCGCACTGCCTGTCCCACTTCAGCGTGAACGCATCGTTCCAGCAGTAGCACGGGTCGGCATCTACCATAACATCGCTTGCCGGCGAAAGAAGCGCTGGGCCTGCCTTGGCATAGCAGTCCTCATAGGTCCACAGGCGACCAAGCCTGGAGATGTAGCGGGGATCCTCCTCAACGACAGTGCCGTTGTAGTACAGGGCATCATCAATAGCCCACAGCTTGCTGTTGGTATCAGGGCTAAGGCAGCCGCATATCCTCAAGCTGGAAGGCTCAAGCGTGAATGCCTCGTCAGAACCCAGACCTTGAATGAGGTAATCCCACATTGCCTCGCCGCAGGCTACCTCCTCAGCAGGATTGAGACAGCGAGCCACACCGGTTACATTGCCGTCCGCATCACAGAAGGCGGCGTACAGAACGCCGCCGGTGGTGGCATCGGTCTCGGGATTGCCCTCAGCATTACTGAGGACTATGCCATAGTAGCCGACTTCAACTGTATCGCACGAAGGACCCAGGCCAATCTGAGTCTCCGATGGCGTTGCAGTGCCGGCACATTCACCGAGGTCTGTAAACGCACTGCTTTCACCAATGACCCAGCGGTAGATGCCGTTGTCGTCGTCATTGACCGGAATTCCGTAGCCGCAGGCAGTATCGACATAACTCACCGCAGCGTAAACGACGCTGTTGGAGTCAAAGTAGCTGTCGAAGGCAACATGCACTCGCAACTCATCATTCCCACTTGCGTCGCCTATGTCATCCAGCTCGGTGAAGCTGGCCTCGCCATCAAGGAAGGTCTCCAGGTCATCGTCGGAGTAGCTTACCTTGCCGTCAGCACCGCCGACGAGGACATTCCCCTCGCCAAGCACGGCAATGGTGTGACCCTTGTCAACCTTGCTGTCCATCGTGCTGCTCCAGGAAGCACCATACCCGTGGTCATCGTTTGCAGCCACACCGCCGTTGAAGCCCACGGCATAGATGGTAGCTTCGTCCTGGACAGCTAAATCGGATATCTCGTCAACAGTCGAGCTTCCTATTTCCCAGCAGCCCAGACCTTTGTTGCCATCGTAGTAAACGGTGTCGCTGCCGCGGTCAACGAAGTAAACGGTCTCTATCTCCCCGGTTTCCTCAGGAGCCAGTCTCACCAGGCCAATCTCGGGAGTATCGGCACCGTTAAGCGCGGTGTTATTTGTAAGCTCCGCGTTCCACACCCGGAACCATGTGTCGTCATAGCCTCGAGCGTAAACATTCTCCTCAGCAAGATTCTTCGACTTGAAGAAAACGCTGTCGCACTCACCGCATTCGACAGTGGGAGGAACATTAGGTCTCTCTATCCGCTCTTTGGTTAGATTAATGTTGATACTGGCAAGATAGGTGGTATTGCAATCGGGCGACTGGGCAACATCGCTAAGGTAATCCATATCGGTATCAATCAAACCAATCTGATTCCAGGTATCGCCCTCGTCGAAGCTCACCGAAAAGGCGCCTTCATCATACTTGTCATACATATGCACATTCCTCACGCTACTGACCTGAGCCGGCTTCATGCCCATCGTGAGTGCTGTGGTGACGCAATAGACCTTGGTGCCACCGGGCGGGGCAATAATAGCCAAAGCAGCGCCATGACCGGTGGGCGGCTTACAGGCTGACTGCCACGGTTGACAGCAAATATCCATATCGGCGATGCCGTCGTTGCGGTAGACCTGAACACCCTCGCAACACCCGGTTCTAAGATTAAGACCGTCAATTATACTTGTAAGAACATTATCGACATGCCCAGTACCCAGCACCCCGGCAACAGCCTTACCCTCGTCTATCATTCCAAAGTAGAAAACCATCGCCAGCCAGGGTTGTCCTGGAACTTGCTGCGCAACCGGTTCAGCATTGCCATTGACCACGCGGTAAATAGTGCCCTTACTGTGTTGGTTGCCAGGCATACCTTCTTTGGCAGTGTTCAAACTTACCCAGGCTATTCTCAAATTCCTGTCCCTGCCATCATAGTCAAGCGGAAGTCCTATCCCCGTGGTTGAACCTTTTGTCACCCACCAGACAGTTGGATCGGTGCTTAAAAGCGCTGCCTCGCCACGCGAAGCCTCCTCATTCCAGTTCACATTACTGCCGCTCCATGTTCCCGTCTGCAAATAGGATTGATTGCCAGTGTGAGGGAAACAATCGACACCACGCAGACCAGCCACATCGACCCTAGTGTTATGGGTAACGGCCAGTATAGTACGGTCATCGACGAACATACCGGAGAAATACACCCAGGTAACTACGGTGCAATTAAGCCAGCCAGGCTTGCCGGTGGCGGCATCCTCCCATCCACCGATAAGGCCACCAGTCTGGATCCGGTAAAGGCGGCCTTCCTCGTCGCTACCAGCGCTAAAAGGCGGGCCTTGTGTTGGTAGTCCCACATCCGTAACACTGCGGTCAGGGTCTTCAATGCCCCCCACGGCGATGTCGCGCACTCCATCAATCTCGGGGCCGATGGCTATGCCGAAAATATCGGTAAGATTGGTCCCTGCCGATGTATCCTGTATAGGATAAGGCATGAGCTCGAACTCCTCACCACCGTCGATGGAAACGAGCACCACCTGTGTCCAGTTCAGTGGCTCGGTGATATCGCCCAGATAGGCACCAAGGGCTATAACGTTGGTATCGTCCAGGGCCGCAGTAAGGAAGTTGAACCAGGCAACCATATCAGTCCAGGGAATCGTCTCATCAGAACCGTAAACTTCGTCGCAAATTTCCTTCATGACGTTCTCGGTTATGTCATCCCAGGTAGCCGCGCCATCCTCGGATTTCCACAGACGAGCGGTTTCCTCGGTAGGAGCTATCCACCCATCGGCATTTTCATCCACCCACATACTGCCGATAACATAGAGCCTCTGACCATCAATGCCCAGGGCAGGTACATAGAGATCAGACCCTGTAGCAATCTTCCAATCATCCATACTGGGGGTGTCCACTTTGTCCCACTCGGCATTCACCTCAGCGGCACTAACTGGCGGAGCGCTAGCTGGCGTCAAAAGCAAGCCGAAAGTCATTACCACCGCAATGACAACGTAAAATAGTCTTCCACTCCACCCTTTTATTCTTTTATCCATCTAAAATCCCTCCTTTTCATCTTCGCTGTCGATTATTCATTCTAATTATCTGACCAAGATTAACAACCTCCATCGAGAATTGCAATATATGATATAGAAATTCATAAGTCAATAGGCACCCCCTTTGGGCAACCCATTTGTCATTGCGGGTCCATCTTTCACTGTCATTGCGAGGCCCTTTTCTACTGTCATTGCGAGCGAAGCGCGGCAATCCCGGAAAAGCAAATTCAAAATACTAAATCCGCAATACTAAATAATGTAAAAGAGCAGTCAGCTAATGGCTGAAAGCTGAAGGCTGATAGCTACTAAATTGAGCTTTGAATAGGATTTAACCTGGGGATTGCGGAGCTTCGCCTCCGGATTTTGTAGTTGCCTGATTCATCAGGCACAATTGCCCAATAAATTGGGCAACTACAGTTTTAAACTACGCCTCGCAATGAGGCAGAGCGAAGCGCGGCAATCCCAACGTTAATCGTAGTAGTAATAGCCCATCCGTCTCCTGATGAAGATGCCCACCCCCAGGATGACAACCAGAATCAGCCCCACGGTAATGGTAATCATTGCCCATTGCGGCAGAACTCCAGCGTGGAAGGATTGCTCCTCCGCCCAGTTTCCTTCGTTCTCAGCGCCATCTATGGTCCTCACCTTCCAATAATAGGTGCCGGGAGACAGGGCATACTTCTCAGGCAAGGTATAGGCAACAATATCGCTATGGAAGCTGAGGTCTTCTACGGGGACCGAGATGGAGACTGCAGGATTATCGCCGCCATGTATCTCTAAATCGTAGCTGGCGATTCCGCTGGGGTCAGTGACATTTAACCATGTAAATGTGGGGGATATCCTGCCCGTAAAGCTGCCGGAGAAGCCAGTCCTGGTATCAACGGGCGAGTTGAGTGCCGGCTTATCGGGCGGAGTCCCCTCCATATAAAAAATCGCCGAACGAGCGGTATTGCCATTATAGCTGGCATTGACATACTGCTCGCCATGTCCTCCCCGGGCAACGAACGTAACCGCGGGAAGGTCACCAGTGACATCAGCGAAGACATCAGCTGTCTCATTTTGATAGCTGATACTTACCGCGACACTGGGGTCGAAAGACTTACCAGTCACGCTGAAAGTCTGTCCCACATGACCCGGCGAGTCGGGGGTCGTTGCTGGCTGCAGCGTTATGCCAGCCCCCAGGTGGAACGTGGCTGAGGCAATCGCCATGACGGAGCCACTGTGAAAGGCCTCAATAACATGCTCACCTTTGCTGCACTCGGGTATGGTAAAGATTATCGTTCCCCAGCTGCCATATTCATCGGCTCCGTACTCGCCAAACTCCTGACCATCATACTTTAACTTGATATCATCCACAGCCACAAAGCCGGTCCCGCTTACGGCAATAATGTCGTCAGCGCACCCCGAATCGGGATTCAACGTTATTACTGGCTCCACTTCGAAATCGGCCTCTCTAACATCGCTCAAAGTGCCCTTGTCATCGTTATAGTAGGCACCTATGGCGTGCTTTCCTTTCACTGAAGCGGGCACGGAGAAGTCTTCTTCCCAGCTGCCATCTTCGTCAGCCTCAGCGGTGACCGGGAAATCAATATAGGAATCATCATCGAGGTAATACCTGATGTTAATGCCGGTTGCTTCGCAGGGAAAGCCGCCGCCTATTACCTCTATGCTATCCCCTGCATGACCCGACTTTGTGTCCAGGCTTATTCCGGGATTAACCACAAAATGTGCAATGGCACTGCTGCCCTTGGTATCTTCGGCATAGACCTCGTGGTATCCCTGGCAGCCCGCAGGCACGGTAAAAGATACATCAAAGAATCCGTGAGGGCACTGGTCTCCATAGTATGCTTTTGCGCTATCCTGCGGCACGTCATCGTAATAAAGGTCAACTATTTCATTGGAATGGAACTTCTGACCATGAACGGTTACCCTGTCCCCCACGCAGCCCTCGTCCGGTGAAATCCGGATTTCTACATCCCACGCCTGGACAGGGGCAACCAACGCCGGGATAGCCAGCAGGCAGACGGCAAGGGAGATGATCAGGCGGTATAGTAACTTCATTCCGTAGTTCTTCCCACTTTACCAGATTGCCAGGTCATGCTGAATATAACCACAGTCAAAACGGAATTATAACAACTTCGTCGTCTTATTGCTATCCTGGCGGTCAGCGCCACCATTCTTTACCTGTCATTGCGAGCCCCTTTTTATTGTCATTGCGAGCGTAGCGTGGCAATCCCAAGAAAAGCAAACTCTATCCGTCGGCTGACGGACTAAATCCGAAATACTAAACAATATCAAATGACCAAAATCCAGATGACCAAAATCCAGATGACCAAAACGGTTTTGAGCTTTGAATTTAGATATTGGAATTTGTTTAGGATTTAGTGCTTCGAGTTCAGGATTTAACCTGGGGGAAAAGGAAAGGGGGGCTCAACGCCCCCCTTTGCCTGCTAACCAAGGGTTATTACACCCTTCGTGTTCGGAAGATAAGCACCAGGGTAACAATCACCAATATTGCACCAATGGCGATAATAACCCACACCCATGCCGGAGTAGTCGGCTCAGGCGGTACAACTCCCTCCGCACCTGTGGTGAAGGTTGCTGTAGCATCACTAAACACCACGCCATCCTTCATCGCCTTTACCGTCCAGTAGTAAGAAGTGTCGTAGTCAAGCGTGCCGGTATAGGTGTAAGTCGTCCCTGATACTGACGCTGATACCACCTCAGCATCGGTCGCAGCGTTCATCAGGCTGAACTCATAGCCTGTGGAATCGGCAACGGCATCCCAGGTGAACGGAATATTGCTCACCGCCACACCGATGGCGCCATTGCTGGGATTGGTCAGCGTTAGCTGAGCCATGGGACCAATAGCAACGGTGAAGCTGCGCGCCTCAGACCACGGACTGTGAATTATCTCATCAGTCTCAGCATCGGCAGACCTCACCCTCCAGTAGAAGGTGGTGCCGCAGCTGCCTGTTCCCAGTGCCCCGTTCTCAACAACATAGCTGGGTGCGGAGCCCTTGGGTGGCTCGTAGTCTATCTCGGTGCAATCATCGTCATCCTTGCCACTGATGTCGACTACCACCTCGGTGAAGTCCTCATCCAGTGATATCTGCAGGTTGTAGGAGCAGGCATCACACTGCCTGTCCCACTTCAAGGTGAACGCATCGTTCCAGCAGTAGCACGGGTCGGCATCTACCACAGCACCGGTTGCCGGTGAAAGAATCGTCGGAGCTGCCTTGGCATAGCAGTCCTCGTAGGTCCACAGACGGCCAAGACCAGAGTCCTCATCATCGGTGGCAAAGTCGGGGCAGTAGTAGCCGCCGTAGTACCATGCGTTCCAATCTATGGCCCACAGCTTGCTGTTGGTGTCCGGAGTAAGGCAGCCGCATATCTTCAAGCTCGAAGGCTCGGCAAAGAATGCCTCATCTTTCTCAGCGCTCAGACCTTGAATCAGGTAATCCCACATTGCCTCGCCGCAGGCCACCTCCTCAGCGGGATTGAGACAGCGAGCTACACCGGTATACCATCCCTCGGTGGCATTGTCGTACCACGCGTAGGCGGCATAAAGAACGCCGCCGGTGGTGGCATCGGTCTCGGGATTGCCCTCAGCAGTACTGAGAACTATGCCGTAGTAGCCAACCTCAACCCGATCGCACGAAGTATCCAGACCAATCTGAGTCTCCGTTGGCGTTGCAGTACCGGTACATTCACCGAGGTCTGTAAAGCTAGTGCTCTCGTCAATAACCCAGCGGTAAATGCCGTTGTCATCACCACCATAGCTCACCGCGGCGTAGATGACGCTGTTGCTGTCAAAGTAGCTGTCAAAGGCAACATGCACGTTGCCATCGCCGATGTCGTCCAGCTCGGTGAAGCTGGCCTCACCATCAAGGAAGGTGTCCAGGTCATCGTCGGAGTAAGCCACCTTGCCGTCATCGCCGCCGACGAGGACATTCCCCTCGCCAAGCACGGCTATGGTATGCCCTTCATCAACCTTGCTGTCCATCGTGCTGCTCCACGAAGCGGCAGCACCGTGGTCATCGGACACCGCTACATCGGCATCCCAGCCCACAGCATAGATGGTAGCCTCGTCCTGGACAGCCAGGTCGGATATCTCGTCAACTGTCGAGCTTCCTACTTCCCAGCAGCCCAGACCTTCGCTGCCATCGTAGTAAACGGTGTCCGTCCAGCGGTCAACCAGGTAAACGGTTAACGCTTCCTCGGTCTCCTCGGGAGCCAGCCTCAGCAGACCCTCCTCCCAGGTAAGCTCATCGCACCACTCCCTTATCCAGGCACCGCTGTATTCCGAAGCCTCGGGCAGTGGGTCAGCGTTCAGCCATACGCTGTCGCAGGTCTTGGAGCCGGTGTAGGAGCCTTCGTCGTTGAAGCAGCTGCAGACGCCAGCCCAACAACAGCCATCTTCCGATCCTGCGGAGGAGCTGGTAGCCATATTATTATTATTAATAATATGCCCGCCCACGTTGACGCTAACCACCCAGGTCTTGTTGCAGTTCGGAGACTTGGCAACATCGGACAGGTAATCAATATAGGTGTCCACCAGCCCGATCTGGTTCCAGGTATCACCGT